>Ga0209992_10000134_pt1 | contig 103633 bp, 92 predicted proteins | sample 2SBtaG_2_FD_182564 | JGI IMG/M metagenome (GOLD analysis project Ga0209992, IMG submission 182564) | Deep subsurface microbial communities from Kolumbo volcano to uncover new lineages of life (NeLLi) - 2SBTROV12_ACTIVE470 metaG (SPAdes)... | ecosystem: Environmental > Aquatic > Marine >... | reverse complement strand
AAGTCGACCCGCTCGCCGGGCTCCGACACCGCTAGCCGTCCGGTCATGCCGAGGTGGATCACCAATTCCTTGAGTAGGCCGTCGTCGTGGCGCAGCGAGAATACGAGGTACTTGCCTCGGCGTCGGATGGCCACGACTTGGCCGTCTACGGCTTCGAGGGCGGGGGTGAACTTGTCGGACCAATGTGACCCCGCATCGACGATTACCGCGTCGATGAGTTTCGGTTCGAGCTGTCGGCGGATCGTTTCGACCTCCGGAAGTTCAGGCATGTCGAAACTGTAGGCTCGGGAGTTCGTGGAAGACTTGCTGGCTCCAATTGTTGATGATGCGCTCGTGCAGGCCGATGAGCTTCGCCACCTCGACGCCGTGCGCGCCGAGCTGTGGGCGAGCGACCTCGCCGCTCTGGCGGCCGAGACCGGCGACGATGGCATAACCCGTCTCGTCGCCGCGATTCGCGAGGCTGGCAGTCCGGCGTCGGCGGCGGCTTTGTGGGCTCTTGATGCGGTCATCGATGGGGTCGACCTCGATGCCCCCTCATTTCAGCCGTCACCGGAGTGGGCCGACACTCTTGCGACCAGTCGTAGCGAGGGGGCTTGGTTGCTGAGCGAACGGCGTGGTCTGTCGGCGGCATTTCGCTTCGTTGACGCCTCCGATACCCGACACATCGTGGTGATCGACTTGGTGCCTGGCGAAGTCGAAACGCTGGGGGAAGTGACTGTCGGCCCCCACGATTTGCTGGATGTTCTCAGCGAGGAGGACGCCGGGATCGATCGTTCGACCGTCAACCCTTCGGGGTTGGCCGCACGGGTGGCTGATGCATTTCGGGCAACTATCGAACCGACCGCGTCCCTGGTCGCTGCTGGTCGCTTGCTCATGCTGCGGCTTTCGACCTTTGGTATCACCGGGCTAGTGCCGCCGGTCTGGAGCGACGGCGAGGTGCCGGCGCTGCCCGAGCGAGACCCCGAAGACGATGCTTACGCACTCGAAGTGTTGCATCGGGCGCTGGGTTCGATGGCTGTTGGGTCGACCTCCGAGTACGCCACAGCTGCCGCGGTGTTGCGCGACGCCGCGGCCATCGACGGTGAGGCTGCCCAATGGCTAGCGGCTTCGGTTGGCCCAGTCGACCTGCTCGATGACGACGAGTCGGTGGCTTTGTCCGCTCTTGCAGCAGTGGTCGCGCCGCAGCGACTCGAGCCTTTGAGCCCCCAAGCCCGCAACGCCGTTCTCGAACTGGAGTGGGCCGACTGGTTGGGCGTCGTGATCGGTTTGGTGCGTGCTGGCCCGGGAACCCCGGCTGACCCCGATCATCTTGTCGACTTGATCAATCGTTGCCCCGAAGTAACGTCCACTATTCCCAAGAAGGACCGCCCTCGGGTCGCTTGGGCGCTGGCGGTGTGTACCGAGCTTTGGTCGGCCACAGGGGTCGTGTCCAACGGTGCCCTCACCGACTTTGGGGTCGCCGCGCTGCCGTCAGCTCTCGACCTGGCGTGGCGCGCCCGCTAACCGCCGGCGACCTGTTCGGTCATCGAGAGCGCCAAGCCAGCGACTGGTCGTCAAGCGGGCGGCAGGGCAAACGCCGCGTCGAAGTACTCGGCGATATCCCGAAAATTCACAACCCCCAACGCTCGATTGGTTTCGTTGAGCAGCACCAAGTAGCGATGTCCGAGCTCGGCCATCAGATGGATGCCCTCGCTGATGGGCGTGTCGGGAGGAGCGGCGGCGATCGGGGTGGTCATCCAGTGACCAACCAGTTCGTCGGTCAGATCCTCGACCCGAAACGCCACCTTGGAGAAGACGTCGTGTTCGGTGAATTCGCCAATAACAGCACCTCGCTCGTCGACCACCGAAGCAAGGCCGGTGCCGGCATCGAGCATTGCGTTGATGGTTTGGCCGAGGGTGGTGCTGGTCTCGACCAAGACCGGAACGCGGTGGGGGAGACCGTTGAAATCAACGAACAAGAGGTTGTGCTCGGGTTCGAGATCGGGGCCAACATCGTCGGTGGATTTCAAGAATCGCGACGCCAGCCGAACCAGGTCGTATTGGGTGATGTTGCCGAGAACGTCGCCCCATTGGGTGACGACAGGAAGGTTTCGGAACTGGTTGGCGTTCATCACCCGCAACGCATCAATTGCCGTCTTGTTGTCGCTGATGACCTGTGGGTGGGCGGTCATGAAGTCGTCAACCTCGGCGTCCCAGCGATCGGGCGCGGCTACCAGTTTGGTTGTCACATCGTGTTCGGTGAGGATGCCCGAAATTTCTCGCCCCCTCATCACTACGGCACAACTTTGCTGTTGGGCCGCCATGGCTCGCACCGCGGCCCTGACTGGGGTGCCGGTGGCGACAGTCACCTGCGACGAGAGCAACATGTCGGTCAATTGGAGCGACTCAAAGTGGTGGACGATGTTCGACGACATAATGATCACCTCAGGTCGAAGGTAGCGCATCGACCGGTTTCGTGTCGCCCCCTCCGAGCAAGCCTGCAAGACTGAGGTATGGATTCCACCAGAGCCGCCGATATGGGCGAGCGCTTCAAACAGTTGCACGAGAGCGGCACGTTCGTGATGGCCAACGTCGCCGACGCCGGTACCGCCGCGGCGGTTGTCGATGCCGGGGCGCCGGCAATCGCAACAACGAGTTCGGCCCACGCCCGCACGATCTTGCGCGACGACGCGGCGGGCGATGTAACCATGGAAGAACACGCACAACACACCGAGGTGCTGGTGGCAAGCGCCGAGGTCCCGTGCAACGTCGATGCCGAAAACGGCTACGGACATCAGCCCGAAGACATGGCTGCTGCGGTGGTACGGTTTGCCGCTACTGGCGCGGCCGGCATGGGCATCGAGGATTGGTCGGGTGATTCTGAAATCGGCCTCTACGACCGGGCGTTGGCCGTTGCTCGTATCGAAGCCGCGGCCGAGGCCGCGAACGGGCTGGACCGGCCGTTTCTCATCACAGGACGTACCGAAATCCTGCTTTACGACCTTGATGGGGGAATGGCCGAAACCCTGGCCCGCCTTCAAGCGATGGCCGAGGTCGGGGCCCACTGTCTCTATGCGCCGGGTACTTGGGAACTGGACTCGATCAAAACGGTGGTCGACGAGGCCGGCGGTCCGGTCAACGTCTTGGTCCCTATCGGTCGATCCGGCTTGGCGATTCCGGTCGATGATTTGGCCGAGGCCGGCGTGCGCAGGGTAAGCGTGGGTGGCTCGCTATACGGCGCGCAGGTGAAATATGCCGCGGCTTTGATAGCCGACAGTCTCGCTTAGCCCGCTGCCTACTACCCACGACCCCCTAGCCAAGCCAAAACGCGAGAAGAGGGGACCCCGGTCCGAATAGACCAAGATCCCCCCTTCTTCGAGCTTTGTCAGCCTCGGGCGAAGCCCTTGCCTACCGCTTCTAGGACCTTGTCCTTGAGCGGAATGCAGGCAACGATTACCGCGCCGTTGACGACGACACCCATCCAGTCCGAGCGCATGCCTCCGGTAAAGCGTTCGACGACGCTGATGTCAAGCAGCCAAATCATGCCGATCGAAATAGCGACGTCGAGATGGCCGCCGAGTACGGGGATCGAGCGGATCGCGCCGAGCCCCAAAGTGTCGATCACAGTGTCAAGCACACTAGAGACGGCTCCAAGAGCCATCGCCAAGACAATGAGCGATGCAACGATGTACATGGTTTTCTCCCTCTGGCCTGCATAGGCAGGCGGATGTTTTGTTTTTCGCGCTGAGCCCCCTGCCCAGCGTGAATCAGCACTAAGACTCCCGAGTGTCGGCATCGTTACATTTTCATTGGCGCAAGGTGCGCCTATCAAAATGTGTCCGACAACGCACCGATCGAATCGTCCGCTACCGTGCGCGTGACCTGAACGAAGAGGAATCCTCATGTTTTTGAAACGTCGGCGGGGTTACGTGGCGTCCGGGTTGGTGCTGGCACTGACCGTTTCCGGTTGCGGTTCTGACGACCCAAAGACGACCTCACCCGAAAACAATGTGGCGGTTCAGCCGAGCATGAGCCTTGCCCAACAAGCCACGTCGACCACCATCGAAGCCCCGGTCACGACCGTGACGCTTCTACCCGCAAATCAAGGAGGCCCGATTGTGGGAACCGGCGAGATCGACCCCGGACTTCAGCCATTCATCGAAACGGCGGCCGTCGACTTGGCCGAACGCTTATCGATGTTGGTCACCGACATCGTTGTCGAGTCGGCGGTGTTGACGGTGTGGGCCGATACGAGCCTGGGCTGCCCAGACCCGAAACTGATGTACGCCCAAGTCCTAACCGACGGAGCAGCCATTGCTCTCAACGCCGGTGGCACAACCTACTGGTATCACTCCGGTGGTACGCAGGGACCGTTCTTGTGTGAAAGTCCACTGCGTACCACCGTTGAATGATTGCGACTAGCCAGCTACCTCCACGAGGGTGAAGCCGATCGGGCCGGTTGCGTCGTTGTGCGACACCGCTCCCAGATAGTCGGCGCCCGGCGCGAGGCCGGCCCAGCTCAGATCAACAGATGCGGTCGCCCCCACCGTTGCCGCGGCGGGTGCCGCGTCGATCGTGAGGCTGCCGCCGCCGGTTGACGGAACCGTCCAAGTCGACAGGTCATAGGTCGAGTCGGGCCCAACTGTTGCCCAGCCCTGGATGTAAACGCTCCAGACCCCTGCCGCTGGCAACGGAATGTCTATGAGCTCGTCGGTCCCGCCGGCCGTGCTCGCGCCGTAGAACGCCCCCGACGGGTCGAAGACAAACACGTCGAGGTCGGCGTTGGCCTCGGTTGATCCCGGTGGCAACGCCAACCGGAAGTAGCTAGCTCCGGTCAGGTCGAAGGTGTGCAGGTTGGAGAAACCATCAGCGGGGCTGAAGTTCTGATCCGGGTCCTGCACCACGGTGTCGGTGGTGATTGCCGCGGCAACCAAACCGTTGGCCGCGGCCGAGTAAACACCGGTGTAGCCGAAGGTGACGGGAATGCTGGCGGTCCCAGCAGCCCCGGAGCCGGTGATGGCCGAAGGTGCATCAAACAACGACGCACGAACAGCGATGGGGCTGAACACCTTGTAGCCGCCGCCCTTCCAGGTCAGCGAACCGAACTCCCAGGCGCCGATCGTGGCCGTGCCATCGTTGGTGATGGTGACTTCGAAAGTAGCGCTTTCGCCAGGAGCTAGAACCAACTGAGCTGGGCTGACCGAGACGGTAAAGCCTGGAGGGGCTTTGACCTTGGCTTTGTAGGTGTGCGGAGCGTCAGCGACGCTGGTGACGGTACGAACAACGGTTTGGGAACCAGCCAGTTCGCCGATGCCGATCGACGGCACGTTGAGGTCGCTGCCGTCGCTCGGAACACCGATTGAGTCGAGGAATCCACAGAAACCGGCCGAGACCACACCAGCATCAGTACCGCAAAGGAACCCGACGTACTCGAAGAAGCCGGCGTCGTAAACCAGTCCGGGTTCAAACATCGAACCCTTCTTGTTGACTCGGCCCGGGTCGAGATGACCGGCGCCCATCGAGAATGGGGTGGCCTGGCTGACCCGGTCGTTGTCGACGACGTCTTGATCAGACGTGGTCATCATGGCCGATTTGGCCATTGCCGGTGACCAGTCGGGGTGGACTTGGTCGAGCAACGCGAACGCGCCGGCAACATGAGGACTCGACATCGAAGTACCGGCAATAGCCATGAACATCTCGCCGGGCACCGATCCCGCATCGACGGCGGGGGAGCCGGCGGCGAGGATCTGCACCCCGGGAGCGGTGATGTCGGGTTTGATCAGATCAGAGCTCGACGGGTTCTCGCCCCGTGACGAGAAGATCGCCATTGACGGTGCGGCTTCCCAGTCCTCGGTTTCGCCGGTTTCGATGGTGGCCGTCGGCGCCGTAGCGGTTGCGAGGTAGTCGAGAACTGCGAGGCCTTCGGTGAGGTCGACGTGAACGGCCGGCACCCAGTGGGTGTCGGTGAACAGGTTGTCGTCATCGCTGTTGTTGTAAAGGATCATTCCGGCGCCGCCGGCCAGCGAAACTGCGTAACCCTTGGCGGCGCGCCCGATGGCTCCTCGTCGACAAACAACGATCGACCCGGCCACGACAGCAGGATCAAGCGTGCCAGGCAAACACAAATCGCCACCGGCGGTGGCGGCGTCGACAAGTGGTAGCTCGTCTTCGATCCCGAGGGTGACCGATGCGCCTTCGAGCTCTTCGCCGTTGCCGAGCTTTATCTCGGCGCTGAAGAACCGTTCCTGTGTGCTGGCGCCCACCGAGGTCACCCAAGGGGTGTCGGCGGGGCCGCCGATGGTGGCGGCTCCCGGACCGCTGTTGCCAGCCGAGGTGGCCACGTGCACGCCGGCGTCGGCGGCGAACAAGAACGCGATGGCATCACTGCTGCCGATGTTTGCGCCGCCACCAACGCTGTAGTTGATGACATCGACGCCGTCAGCCACGGCTTGGTCGATGGCGCTGACGAGGTCGGAGGTGAATCCGCCGAGTTCGCCGAGTCCCTTGTAGGCAATGATTCGAGCATCAGGAGCGATACCGCTGATCTCACCGAGTTCTTCGCCGTACATCGAGGCTTCGACGTCGGCATTGCCGGCCGCGGTCGAAGCGGTGTGGGTGCCATGACCGTTGTCGTCTCGGGCCGAGTCGAACTCGCCGGGGAACGCACCGATGAGAGCTCGGTAGGTGCCAAGCATCTGACGGGCGCCAATGAGCTTGTTGTTGCATGTGAAGGCAACGTCGCGCGGGTCTTGGGCGGTGTTACCGAAGTTGCAAAGTGGGTTCTCCGGGGTGTCCTCGAGCACAAGACCAAGGTCGGAGTAGCCAGTGTCGGCGAAACTCGGGTGCTCTGGCCAGATCCCGGTGTCGATCACGCCAACGATGACGTCGGTGCCAGTGACGCCGGAGGCGTAAGCGCCTTTCTTCCCGGTGAGTCCGAGGAACTTGCCGCTCGAATCGGTCTCAATTTGGTGGAGTTCGTCGGCCATGACCAAGGCCACACCGTCCTGGGACGCAACCGAAACGGCTTCGTCGTGAGTCAGGGTGGCGGCAAACCCGTTCACCGCGTTGGTGAAACTTTGGATTTTGTCGGTGCGGTTTGCGCCAGCCGCTACGAGGAGATCGCCGTGCGACTTGCTCATCGCGTCGGCCATCGATTCGGCTTGAGCCGAGGCGAGGTTGTCGGCGCCAACAGTGCTGACCAGAGGGTCTCCCTTGAGCACGACGATGTAGCTGCCGGTATCGCTGACCGGCACATCCTTCGTGTCGTCGGGCTGGACGACCTGAACCTCTCCCGCCGCGGCCGGGCTGATCGCCAAGCCAGATATTGCCGCAGCCAGCGCGACAAGAATATGAAGAATCTTGCGATTCACTCTCTACCTCCACGTTGAGGGGACGTCACGCTCCGCACGATGGCCCCCAGTTGATTTCACCGACCGTAGATGCTTGGCCATTGGCCAACCAAGTGAGACCACACAGAGTGAGAATCCGCCAACAACGCAGCTTTGGCGGTCACGCTCAGGACTGGATTCGCAGCGGGACGGGGGCAGATGACGAACAGGGCCGACAAGTTGGCGAGGTGGTCAATCGAAGCGCTGTTTGCCAACCGTTACGACGAGTGGGCCGCAACCCTTGATGACTACGTCGTGCTCGATGATCGTCGGCTGAGTTCGGCGCAGGTTTTCGTCGGCAAACGAACCGTCATCGAGGAGTTTGGGAGAGGCGCCTACGGGGCACTCGGGCCCCGGCGAGAATCGCGGGTCGATACGGTTACGTGTCGCGGCGAAAATCTGGTTCTGTTGCGAGGCACAAACACCGTGGCCGATTCGATTGTCTACGGCTGGATGAGTATCGATCGTGTCACGCCATCCGGGCTCGTTGACCTGATCATCTTGTTCGATTCCGACGCTCACGACGAGGCCATCACCCAACTCAACGACCTCTAGTCAACCCTCCCCATCGGTGTCGGTCGGTTTGGCTACGGTCAGCGATGTGTCTGGACAGCTTGAATTCGAACCGAACTTTGCTCGCGAAGTTGTCGACGTATCGGTCGCTGATGAGATGAGTGAGTCGTTCCTGGCGTACTCCTTGTCGGTTATTACCTCGCGCGCCATTCCCGATGTGCGTGACGGTCTCAAACCGGTCCAACGCCGAATCTTGTGGTCGATGCTGCAGATGGGTGTGCGACCGGCAACGCCGTATCGCAAATCGGCTCGCATCGTTGGCGACACCATGGGTCGCTATCACCCTCACGGCGATGCCGCTATTTACGACACCCTCACCCGTATGGGCCAGGACTTCTCGCGCATGGTCCCGTTCATCGATCCGCAGGGAAATTTTGGGTCGCTTGACGATCCTCCGGCCGCCGCTCGATACACCGAGTGCCGTCTGGCCGAGCCGGCGATGGACATGGTCCGCGAACTCGACGAAGACACCGTCGACTTCCGGCCAACTTACGACGGCGAGGGCGACGAACCAGCAGTGCTGCCCGCCGCGTTGCCCAACATCTTGGTCAACGGCACCACCGGTATTGCCGTGGGCATGGCTACCAACATGGCGCCTCACAATCTCCGGGAGGTCGCGGCGGCGATCGAACTGGTGATGACCAAACGCCGACCCAAGCCAACAATCGAAGAGCTGATGGAAGTGCTACAGGGTCCCGACTTTCCGTCCGGCGGCATCGTGGTGGACGACGGCCTGGCCGATGCATATCAAACCGGCCGCGGGACTTTCCGTATCCGGGCCAAGGCCCACGTCGAACAAGTCAGTCGCAACGTGCAGGCGATCGTTGTGACCGAATTGCCATATCTCGTTGGTCCCGAGCGGGTCATTGCCAAGGTCCAGGACCTTGTCAACAACGGCAAGATCATCGGGATAAGCGACGTTGTCGATTACTCCGATCACAGCACCGAAGACAACCAGGTCCGAATCCAGATCGACGTCAAACCGGCGGTCAACCCTCAGGCCGTGCTCCAGGAGCTGTATCGGCTTTCGCCGCTCGAGGAATCGTTCGGAATCAACAACGTGGTGTTGGTCAACGGCGTTCCCACAACCCTCGGGCTCTACGACCTTTGTCGCCACTACATCGAGCACCGCCTCGAGGTTGTGGTCCGGCGCACGCAGTTCCGCCTGGATAAGGCCCGAGATCGCCTGCACATCCTCGAAGGCCTCCTTATTGCTCTTGATGCCATCGACGAGGTGGTGGCCATCGTTCGCTCATCGCAGGACGCGGCCGAGGCTCGCGAGCGGCTCATCGAACGGTTCTCGTTGACCGCGGTGCAAGCCGCTCACATCCTCGACATGGCGCTTCGCCGGCTTACCGCGTTGGCCAAACTCGAACTCGAAACCGAGGCGACTGAGCTTCGAGCCGACATTGCTGGTTACGAGAAGATCTTGGCGAGCGAAGATCGGCGGCGAACACTGGTGCTCAAAGAACTGGGTGCTCTCGTCGACAAACACGGCCAAGACCGACGGGCCGACATCGTGTTGGCCGACGACATACCGGTGTTCGAGGTGCCCAAAGAAGTCGAGGCGTCGACGGGGCCAGAGACCGACGAGCCGTGCGTCATAACCCTTTCCACGTCGGGCAACTTGGGCCGATCCGGCGCCGACTCCAAGAAAGGCGTTGTCGGCCGACACGATCTGATCCGCGCCAGTGTCGATACCTCGACCGGGTCGCCGATCGGCGTCATCACAACCGAAGGTCGCGGATTTGTTATCCGGGGAGGCGATGTCAGCGACGTTGGAGGGCGCACCCGTGGCGTTGCTGCCCGCCAGCTGTTGGGGCTCAACAAGGACGAAGAGGTCGTCGGGCTGGTCGCCGCGGGCGAGACCAACGTGGTGATTGTCACCTCGAACGGCGTCGCCAAACAACTCACCGCCGCAGAAGTGTTGGGCACCAAGTCAGGCCGGCCGGTAATCGGTCTCAAGGACGGTGATCGAGTCGTTGCCGCCGTTGGTGCCGAAGCCGGGCGCGACATGGTGCTGGTGGCTTCTGATGGTCAGGTTCTTCGTTTGGCCGTCGACACGATCTCGGTGCAAGGACGCGGGGCCGGTGGGGTCAGCGGCATGAAGCTGAAACCCGGCGCGTCGATTGTGGGTGCTGGCCTGGTCGCAGCGGTCGGATGCTTGTTGGTTATCACTTCGCAATCTGGCGCCAAGGCCACCCTGTACGACGAAATCGCCTCCAAGGGGCGGGGTGGCCAGGGGGTGCGGGTCGCTCGTTTGGCCGACAACGAAACGCTCACAATTGCCTGGTTCGATCATTCTCCGTTTGGCGGGCTGCTCGCTCAAATGGCCGACGACGAAGATCCCAAGAAGCTCGATCCCAATCCGGTTCCGATCGACATCGACGCAACCAAACGTGACCTGGTGGCGGTTCGTACCGAACGCCAAGTACTGGTTCTCGCTCCGGCTCGGTGGTGACGATCCGGTCTACTCGTCGACTTCCTGCGCTAGCTGAATTCGGGGAGTACCCGTAGGACTTCGGCTTGTTCTGATGCCCCGAATCCGTAAAACAACGAACTCGAACCGGTAAGGCCGGCATCGAGAATTGCCATCTGAGAGTTGGCCCGCACCTGGAAGAACTCCCATGTCGCGAAGCTTTCGTCCCACAAGAAGGTGATCTCTTCGCCGAGGGCTGGGTCGGAGATGAATTCTTGGGCGTAGGAATAGTTGTCTTGGGTCCCAAGCCCGATCACCTGGATCTTGTCGACATTGTCTCGGGCGAACTGCCCGACCGCCGAACGTTCTCGGCGACAAGTTGGTCAATGGGGGGCCCAGAACCACAACAGCACCGGGCGGTCGCCATCGACCGCGGCACTTAGGCTCGAAGCGGCGCCGGTGCGGACATCGAGAACCTCGGTCAGACGAACGTCGGAGTTTGCCACCAGAGATTGGTCAGGCGTCGCCGCGGCTGAGTCGGTGGCAGTAGCTGTCGACGTTGCGCCGCCGCACGCCGAAGCAACAAGACCAACGGCCATCGTCACGGCAACAAGCGCGCGCCTTCGGTAGTGGACCAACCTCATCGCCCTCGAAACCCGGTCCACCGATCTGATATTCCGGGCATCGGCAAAGCTCAAGAAATGGGGCGACCGGCGACGCGCGCAGTAGGTTTCGTCGGGCCGAGTCAAGATTGCCCCGGAGGCAAAATGCAACCGACCTATTCCGCTGAGGCCGAAGAATTTCGATCCGATGTTCAGGAGTTCCTTGCCGCCAACTTGCCGCAGGGGTGGAAAGGGGTTGGTGCGCTCGACGCCGATGACGTCAAGCCCTTCATGGACGCGTGGCGCCAGAAGCTGGCCGCCAACAGCTATCTAGCGGCATCGTGGCCCAAGGAGTACGGGGGCGGTGGGCTGTCCGAACTCGAACAGGTCGTCGTGGCCGAAGAGTTTCAAAAGGCCGGTGCTCCTACCGGAGGAAGCAACGACGCCTTCAGCATCCAAATGGTGGGCAACACGATCCTGCACTGGGGTAGCGACGAGCAAAAGGCTCACTTCCTTCCCCGCATCATCTCCGGCGAGGACGTCTGGTGCCAGGGCTACAGCGAGCCCGACGCCGGCTCCGACCTTGCCGGCTTGGGTTGCCGGGCCGTTCTTGACGGCGACGAGTGGGTGATCAATGGCCAAAAGATCTGGACCTCGGCGGGCCAACACGCCAACTGGATTTTTGTCCTGTGCCGAACCGACACTGATGCGCCCAAGCACCGCGGGATCAGCTTTTTGCTGTGCCCGGTGGACCAGCCCGGGGTCGAGGTCAGACCGATCCAAATGTTGTCGGGAGACTACGACTTCAACGAGACCTTCTTCACCGACGCCCGCACCAACAAATCCAATGTCGTTGGCGAGGTCAACGCTGGTTGGGCTGTTGCGATGAGTCTCTTGGGGTTCGAACGAGGCGAAGCGGCCGCCACGCAACCAATCATGTTCAAAGCCGAGTGGGACAAGCTGGCTACTCTCGCGAAAGAGACCGGCGCCACCAGCGACCCGGTGCTGCGGGACCGGCTCGCTCAGATGTATATCGAGGTCGAGATCATGCGCTACGCCGGTATGGGGACTCTTACCCGATTCCTGGCTGGCCACCAGCCGGGACCGGCAGAATCGGCGTTCAAGCTTTACTGGAGCGAGTACCACAAACGGGTCACCGAACTGGCACTTGACGTACTCGGGCCGGCGGCGATGACATCGGGATCGACGGCCAAGTCGTCGTTTCACGCTGATCTGGCCGGGTCCCCCAACTCGCCCGGGTCGTGGATCGGTGCGTTCTACAACGCCCGTGCCGGGACGATCTACGCCGGCACCAGCCAGGTGCAACGAAACATTCTTGGTGAAATGGTGCTCGGCTTGCCCAAGGAACCGAAACCAGCATGAGCGAGCCGACCAGTCAGCAGCCCGCTACACCGCGACCAATGGTGCCAATGCACGGGCTGACCGAAGCCGTGCACATTGGCGAAAACGATGTTCCGTGGGTCGACCTCGACGGCGGCAGCAAGCTGCAACTGTTGCAGGTCGATCTCAACCAGGGGCTGTGGGTGGTCCGCAACCAATTCGAGCCGGGTTACGTCGTGTCCAAGCACTACCACACCGGTCCGGTATTCGCGGTTACCAGAAGCGGCGCATGGTGCTATTCGGAGTACCCGCAATACATGAACGTGGCTGGTTCGTACCTATATGAACCGGCCCATTCGGTTCACACTCTTACTGTTCCGGCCGACAACACCGAACCAACCGATGTGTGGTTTGCAATTCATGGCGCCAACGTCAACATTGACAGCGAAGGCCAGGTCACCGGTGTGGTGGATGCCCAAACAATTTTGGCCGCTTACCGGTGGAGATGCGAAGCCGTGGGTGCTGATTCGTCCGGTGTTTTGGTGATCGGCGAGCCGGGCTGAGCGCTTGTTGAGCGGTTAGTCGCAGTGTCACCGCCGTGTCATTGCGGCAAGTTATGGTGGCGATCCAATGAGTCCCGCCCCCAAGAAACCCGCCGCTGAAAAGGTGTCGGCAAACGGCAACTACGACGCCGACGCGATTCAGACCCTCGAAGGGCTCGAGGCGGTCCGCAAACGTCCCGGCATGTACATCGGCGGAACCGGCTCCGACGGGCTTATGCATCTTGTTTGGGAACTCATCGACAATGCCGTCGACGAGGCCTCGGCCGGCTTTGCCAACAAGGTCGAAGTTACGTTGCACCGAGACCGGTCGATCGAGGTCAGCGACAACGGGCGGGGCATCCCGATCGACCTTCACGCCAAGCTGAAGGTCTCGGCCCTCGAGGTCGTGTTCACCGAGCTTCATGCCGGTGGCAAGTTCGGTGGTGGTGCCTATTCGTCGTCAGGCGGCTTGCACGGGGTCGGAGCCTCGGTGGTCAACGCCCTGGCGTGCAAACTTGTGGCCGAAGTAGATCGCGACGGCGCAACTCACGTGCTTGGCTTCAACGAACGCCGAGCCGGGCAGTTCGCCGGCACCAACGGCGCCGGTACCGGCCGTTTCAAGCCCGGTCACAATCTGCAAAAGTCCAAACGCATCTCCAAGAACAAGACCGGAACCCGCGTTCGTTTCTGGCCCGACTTCGACATCTTCGATCCCGAGGCGGTCGTCGACGCCGAAGAGATCTGTCGCCGTGTCACTCGCAGCTGTTTCTTGGTGCCTGGTATGAAGGTCAGGGTCATCGATAAGCGGTCGGGCGTGGCTGCCGGCGACTCGGTGCGCCTCATCGAACCGTTCGAGTTCGTGAGCCGCGGCGGGCTCGCCGACCTTGTCGATCACTTGTCGGTCGGGGCGCCGGTCAACCAGATAATCCATTGCACGGGCATCGATACCTTCCACGAGAAGGTCCCGGTCGACGGCAAGATGACCGATGTGGAACGCGAGTGCACCGTCGATGTCGCGCTTCGTTGGGTTGCTGGTTACGACACCAACGTCACGTCGTTCGTGAACACCATCCCGACCAGCCAGGGCGGAACCCATCAGGCCGGCTTCGACAAGGCCCTCACCAGGGTTGTCAACAACGTGTTGCTCAAGGACAACCGCAAGTTGTCCAAGCTGCGCAAACAAGACAAACACAAAGCGGTCAAGGACGACGTTCAAGAAGGTCTTGTGGCGGCGATCAAGGTGACATTTCCCGAACCCCAGTTTCGAGGTCAGACCAAACAAGAACTTGGCACGCCTTCTATCGAAGGCATTGTCAGCCGCATTGTTTACGAACAGCTCAAAGAATGGTTCGAACCCCAGGGCGGCCCTCGCAGCCATGTCAAAGCCATTGCCGACAAGCTGGCTACCGCTATTCAAAATCGGGTGGCGTCCAAACAGGTTCTCGAGAACAAACGGAAAGCGGCCCGACTCGGCTCGACCGGTATGCCAGAGAAGCTGGCCGACTGTCGGGTGCATGGCGAGGGTTCGGAGCTGATTTTGGTCGAAGGTGATTCGGCGGCTGGCCCCGCCAAGAGGGGGCGGGACTCCGAAACAATGGCCATCTTGCCGTTGCGCGGCAAGGTGGTGAACGCCGCGAAAGCCAGCCAGAAACAGGTCCTCGACAACGCCGAGGCACAGGCGCTTTTCACTAGCGTCGGTGCGGGGGCCGGACGAGATTTCAACCTCGCCGATGCTCGCTACGGACGAATCGTCATTTTGTGTGACGCCGACGTCGACGGCAGTCACATCCGCTGTTTGCTACTTACACTGATCCACCTCTATATGCGTCCGATGCTTGCGGCCGGCAATGTTTACGCTGCACAGCCGCCGCTGTACACAACAAAGGTCGGCGACTCTACCTACCGGGTTTACAGCGACGAAGAGCGAGAATCGGTTACCGACGAGCTGTGTAAGGGCAACCGCAAACGCGAAAACATCAAGTGGCAGCGGTTCAAGGGCCTGGGCGAAATGAACGTCGACGAGTTGCGGCATTGCGCTCTCAACCCCGAGACCAGAACGCTTCGCCGCCTTACGATGCAAGACGGTGCTCAAGCAAAGAACGCCGCGAAGATGTTCGACGTCTTGATGGGCAGCGACGTGGCGGTCCGCCGAGATTTCCTGGTCAAGAACTCGGCGCTCGTCGACCTCGCCACCCTCGACGTCTAGCTCCGCCAGCGGTTAGCGGCGAGCGAACGACTGAGACAGTGTTGTCGATTCGAACCCGCCGGGAGAGGTGCCGGTAGTGGCGTACATGTAGAGCGCGGTCTGAAATATCGCTCCGAGAGCGGTCATCACCACAACGCTGAGGGCAATCCACGCAACGGCGATGACGATGCCCACAACGGCCAGCGCGGCAGAACCCGAAGCCACCAACAACCCGCCCAGCACAACGGCCGGGATCACGAGAAGGAAACCCACGAGTCCGAACCCGACGCGGGCGGCGAGATTTTCGCCCCAGGTCGAACGCAGCAGGCCGGCCGAGGTTTTGAAACCGTCGATCGGTCCCTTGTTGTCGATCACGATCGCCGGGATGGTCAGGAAGGCAGCAACCTCCCACGCCATGTTGATTCCGCCGAGCAACATCTGACCAAGAAAGCCTGCCCGTTCGCGCAAGGCCCGGATGATCATGCCCACGGTGGTGGTCAGCAGCGCCCACGGGACGAGGCCGGCGATACGGCCGAACGCGGTGCTGATTGCGCTGCGAACCGTTGGGTCGCCGCCGCTCATACGTTCGTGGGCACCGGCGACCAGCGCGCCAGTAAAGAACACGCTGACCACACCGAGGGCGAGGGCCGCGAGAAGCAAAAAGAAGCCTCCGACCGCGCTGATGGTCGTGGACTCGCCAGTTGCGGTTTGGGTGGTCTCCAAGGTGAGTAACGCTGGCGTTACGAGCACCGCGGCCACAAGGATCGAGGTCAGAAACGACAGCACGGGTATCCACAACAGCTCTCGGTCCTGTTGCAACACCCCCCACGATGTTCGGGCGAGGGCGAAGGTGTTCTTAATGCGTCCCATGAGTGAACCTGTCTGTTCTGGTTGGGCTGGCTCGGTTGAGCCAGGGCGGTTGGCTTTAGAGCGAGTAGTCGATCACGGCGCGAATGTTCTCGCCGGCATGCAACGCACGGTACCCCTCGTTGATCTCGTCGAGCGAGTAGCGAGCGGTAATCAGTTCGTCAAGACGCAGTTTGCCTTGGTCGTACATGCGCAGAAGTCGGGGGATATCAGATCGGGGGTTGCAGTATCCATAAATCGAACCGCGGATCTGCTTGCCGCTCATTGCCAGATCGACCGTCGATACCGAGATCTCGATTTGTTCGATGTTGGACAGCGATGTGAGCACAAGATTGCCGCCCTTGCCCACCAGCCCCATGGCCGGCAAGAACATGTCACCGGTGGCGTCGCCCACGGTGAGGATGACCGAGTTTGCGCCGCGACCCCAGCTGAGTTCGTCGAGCAATGGTTTGGCTTCTTCCATCGATGCCACCGCATGGGTGGCGCCCATGGTTTGGGCGAATTCTCGTTTCATCTCGACCGGGTCGACGGCGATGAGATTGGCAGCACCGGCCATAGCCGCGCCTTGTATGGCGTTGACCCCGATCCCGCCGGTGCCGACCACGACGACGGTGTCGCCCGCACTCACCTCGGCAACGTTTACCGCCGAGCCCCAGCCCGTCGCGACTCCACAGCTGCACAAACACACCGCCTCGAGCGGATACCAGTCGCCTACCTTGACCAAGGAGTTCTCGCTCACGTTGGCGTATTCGGAGAACGTTCCGATTCCGCTCATCGCCCTCACGCCTCCGTGCGGTCCATGGAACTTTTCGGTTCCGGCCATTATCTCGGCGCCGTTGTCGCAGAGATAGGTCATCCCGCTGGCACACGATTGGCATACTCCACACGCCGGAACAAATGAGGCTGCGACGTGGTCACCTACCGCCAGGTGTTGGACGCGATCGCCGACCGAGACAACAACGCCAGCGCCTTCGTGGCCGCACACCATTGGGACAACACCATGCCCGAAATCGCCGTTGCGAATGTGCTCGTCTGAGTGGCACAGGCCGGCGAAGGACATCTTGACCAGTACCTCGTTGGGTCCGGGCTCGCCGATCTCGAATTCGTCGACCACCCAAGGTCCGTCGATTTCGTATACGGCCGCTGCTCGAGTTTTCATACCCGGAAACTAGGGCAGCACGCGAGCGGCTGTCACACCGGTGGGGTAGAACTACAACCATGGAGTTCGAGGCGCCCGCTCAACCAACCCCGCCACCGCGGTTGTCACCGTCGGGAGCAGGGACATTCGAGCAGTGCCCTCGGCGTTGGCGGTTTCGTTACGTCGAACGTCTTCCGGATCCGCCAGGCGAAGCTGCACTGGCCGGCAGTTTCGCTCATCGAGTCCTCGAACTGCTGATGCAGCGCGAGCCAGCCGATCGCACCGTCGACACTGCGAAGGCCCTCGCTCGCCAAGAGTGGCCCGAAGTCGAGGGCGACGACGACTTCATTGCCCTCGGCTACGACGATGCCGAGTCCAAGAGATTTCGTTGGAAGTCGTGGCAAGCCATCGAAGGGCTGTGGGCTCTCGAAGATCCCAAATCGGTCGAGGTGCGCGCCACCGAACAAGATGTCGAGGCGACGCTCGGCGGAGTGCCGTTTCGGGGCATCGTCGACCGCCTCGACGAAGAAGGCGATGGCTTGGTAGTCACCGACTACAAGTCGGGTAAGGCCCCCTCGCCTCGGTACCGGCGTGCTCGGCTCGATCAGGTCTTGCTCTACGCCGCGGCCGTCACCGAATCGGCGGGCGAGATGCCGGTACGAGCCCGGCTGCTTTACCTCGGCCAACGTCCCGTCGGCATCGACGTCAACCAAGCCGAGATCGACGAAGTAGTGGGCAAGCTGGCCGCAACGTGGACCGACTTAACCACGGCTTGCAGCAAAGACGAGTTCGAACCTCGTACCGGCCCGCTGTGCGGATGGTGCCCATATGTCGATAAGTGCGCCGAGGGCACCCGAGAGGTTGCCAAACGCACCGCCCGTTCGGCCGCCACGGCGGCGGCCCACGAGCAAGCGACAGCAGCCGCTAGTCAATACGCCGACGCCGCTAGCTAGCAGTCGGGTGTTTGCGGGCTCTTTCCCCGGCGCCGCCACAGATAGCGCAATACAACCAGCGCAAGGAAGACCCCAATCGCGGCTGTCAGACCGGTGTTGACCAATAACGCGTCCGATGGTGGATCGGCTCTTTCGGGGGTTACCGCGGGGCTCGGGGGCCGATCATCCATAAGGGGAGGAGTGTTGTTGGCCGGTGATTCGTCGGGCGCTTTGTTGGGGAGGAGGGCTTCGACGGGAGCGGCGTCGGTATCGCGGGGTTTTGGCCGGGGTCGTTTGGCTTGCGGGTCATATGCCATTGCTGAACTCCGGAAGGATCGTGTCAAATAGCTGGTCGAACTCCGTTGCCGCTTCTTGGGTACCGGGCCGGTTACCTAGGGCGTGGATTGGTAATGACGATGCCGAGGCTTCCGGAATGGCTGCTCTCAGGTGAATGGGTGGCAACACGATGTCGCCGTGATCGGTGCGGAGTTGGCTGTCCCAGTATCGCGCATCGCGGGTCCGGCCGAGTCGGTTGACGGCGACGCCAGCCACCGACAATGGAGTGCTGCGTCGAGTCGCGATGCGTTCGATCGTGCGGAGGATCTGACTCACGCCGTCCGAAGACCAGGCCCCTGGTTCGGTGACGACCAATGCTCGGTCGGCCGCGAACAGTCCGTTGACGGTGAGGAGACCGAGCGACGGTGGGCAGTCGACGATTACGAGATCGTGGCTCACGCCGGTAAGGGCGACCGCGAGGCGGTCGTTTGCTCCGATTGGATCGGTGAGTAGTTGTGGTTCGCGCATGGCGAGGGCCGGTGTAGCGGCCACGACCGATGGTGGTCGGCCGCCGTTCTCGGGCCATCCGCTTGCTATGCGAAGACCGGCGATCGAACCGGGGGATTCCTCGGCGAGTGCGTGGTCGACGCTGAACGGCGGATCCCAGACTCCTAAACCGGTGGTCGCATTACCTTGGGGATCGAGATCAACGACGAGACAATCGATGCGGCGCGACCATGCGGTGGCGGCCAGTCCGAGCGCGACCGTGGTTTTGCCTACCCCGCCCTTTTGATTCACGATTGCGATGACTGGCACGGCCGCCACGGTAGCGGCCACACATCATGGTTCGCTTGGCGAGTCAGGTGAGGATCCCTCCACCCACCTTCGTTTGCTGCAGTTCGAAGCCCGAATCGAGCCGAAGGCGGTGCGCTCGTGCGGGTCTTGTTGCCCGCCGCGTTAGGCCGCTAAAGCGCGAGTCGCCACCTTGAGGATTTCGTCGAGGGCGTCGATCAGCTCCGTGTTTGACCCGAACAGTTCGTCGGTCGCGGCGCACGCCCATGGCTTACACAATCCGTCCGACGAGAGGCCCGATTTCAGCCAAGCGGTGGCAATCTGGCGGATGGCGCTATCAACTGCCGGGTCGGCGGCGACGACGGTGGCAACAGCCATCGCTTCGATTTCGGCTCCGGTGAGCTCAATAAGGGGTCCCTGCACCAGACGGCACCGGTACCGAAGGGCGGCGGCGGCAATCTGCGTGTGGTTCACCGAGTGAGTCCGTCCCCTGAGCTGTCATAGATATACACAGTGCCTGTGGAAAACAGCTGAATCTGTGGACACAGTAGTCAGATTCGCGCGGGCTGTAGGGGACCGTGCTGGTCAGGTGACGTCGATAGCGGCAATCAGCCCTTGGGAGAATGCCTGGGACAACAACTATTCGGGCACGGGGATTGTCTGGGACCCAACGACCCGAGCGCTACCGGGGTTCGTCCGAGTGTGTGTTCCTCGACGAGGTCGGCCAACATTTCGACGAACCGGCTGTGGGGCCCGGTGCCGGGCGATACGGCTCGTTCAACATTGATTCCGATCTCCGCCGCGGTACGAGCTGCTTGGACGTCGAGGTCGAACAACACCTCCATATGGTCGCTCACGAACCCAATGGGCACGATCACTGCTTCTTGTTCACCGCGGTTGCGAAGTCGGGCGAGCTCATCGTTGATGTCGGGCTCGAGCCAAGGCACCGACGGCGGACCAGAGCGACTCTGCCACACCAAGGTCCACGGTCGGTCCGAGGGGCCCACGCCTTCGACGATCAGTCGGGCGGCTTCGCGCAGCTGAGTTTCGTAGTCGGAGGTTTGGGCCTGTGCGGTGGGGATTGAGTGGGCCGTGAAAACGAGCGGCGTGCTTGGGGTCGGGGCGGTGAGTTGGCCGAGGGCCGCGATCGTCGACTCCGTGAACGGCCCGATGAACCCCGGATGATTGAAATACGGTCGGACTTTCGTAATCATCGGAGCGTTGCTACCCACGGCCTCACGGGCAGCTTCGATGTCGTCTAAGTACTGGCGGCACCCCGAGTAGGAGCTATAGGCCGACGTAACGATGGCCACCGCGTGGCGAACACCGTCCTTGGCCATTTCGGCCACGGTTTCGTCGAGCAATGGTGTCCAGTTTCGGTTGCCCCAATAGACCGGTAATGAACGTCCGCGGTCTTGGAGCTCGGCTCGCAGGCTGTCTCGAATCTGACGGCACTGACTATTGAGTGGGCTAACGCCACCAACAGAGTCGTATTGGGCCGCAACTGTGGCTAGCCGTTCGGCGGGAATGTTGCGTCCGCCGGTGACTCGCTCGAGGAACGCCATGACGTCATCCGGTCGCTCTGGACCCCCGAAGCTCACCAGCACGACGGCGTCGATCGGAGGAGTGGTTGAGCGCTCGGGCATATCGCGGAGCGTAGCGCTTGGCCCAACAACCAAGTCGGCCCCTTTCCACGAGACGATTTGGTCGATAGCCTCCCACGGTTGACGGGTGGAGGGTCGTTCGGCACGCTGTCGCGTGTGAGCCCCTGGCCCGCTCAGGTCTTGTCATGTCTTTTCGTTTCTGCTCCGTCGCCCCCGAACCGTCGTGGGACCCTCGCATCGACAGATCGTCGCGACCAGGCTCGGCGGCGTTCGTGTTGATGTTGGTGGCCTTGATGCTGAGTGCCACGTGGTGGTCACTGGGAGCCGCCGCCGAGTCGGCATCAGATTTGCGCGGCGATATTCCTTCTGGTGACTCGATCCGTCACGACCTCGCCCAAATCGCTGATGAGCGAGCCACGGTTCTTGCCGATTTGACCTCCGCAGAGGCGCAGCTTGCTGCAGTGTTGCAACAGCGCGAAAAACTTGCCGAAGATCAGCGTCGTCAAGTGGCCGAGATCGACGCCGCGCTCACAAATTTGCAACGTCTCGCGGTGCAGGCGTTCATCACTGGTGGGGAGTCTGGCCAACTGGAGTTGTTGGCCAGCGTTGGGGGCGCCAACGACTTTGCGTGGCGGCAACATTTGGTGAAAGCCCACGCCGGCTCGTCGAGCCAAGCCATCGACCGACTCCGATTGTTGCGGGCCAAGGCCAGCGACGAGGTTCTGGCCACGATCGAAGCCGCGAACGAGCTCCGAGTTCAAATAATGGCGATCGATGACGATCTCGCGGCGATCGAACAGCGAGCGGTCGAGGCCAACGAGGTGCTGCCTCTTGCCGAAGCTTGGGATCGTGCCGAGATCGCGATCAAGGAGGGCGCTTACGGCATGGCGCCTGCCGACAAGTGGGAAAAGCTGCGGTTCTGCGAGTCGACTCACAACTACGAAGCGATTAGTCCGTCGGGGCTCTACCGCGGCGCCTATCAGTTCGACTTTGCGACCTGGCGCACGGTCGGCGGCCACGGCGACCCGGCCCTGGCTCCACCCGCGGAACAAGACGCCAGAGCGCGTGAACTCTACGCCAGGCGGGGCGATCAGCCCTGGCCGGTTTGTGGTCGCTTCCTTAAGTAGCGCGTCGGGGGTTCGATCAGCCGCCGAGCAATCGCCGAGCGGCCCGGCCGATGCGACCTGGCTCCGGCGGGGTCCAGCCGTCAGGCACGAGGTGCGGCGCTTTCTGCGATAGCACGGCAAGAACATCGTCGGCGGAGGGGTTCACGAGCGCTTGGTCGCCGATCACGATCGTGGGCACGGTCTCGTTGCCGTTGGCGTGGGATCGAACCGTGGCTGCATAACTGGGGTCGTCCCAGATGTTGTGCTTGTCGAGTTTCACGTCGGCCTTGGACAGGGCTCGGTCGAGCATCATGCAGAACCCGCAACCGGGTCGCCAGTAAAAGTCGATGGCGTCGATTTGGTTGCGGTCTGACATTTCTTGTCTCCTTGGGCGCGATTGTGTTCGCTTGGGGGCTGAAACCCGTGAGCGGGTGGGAAACTTCCCGCCGTGTCGCAGGCCCTGGCTATCGTCGTAGGTCATGACGATACGTGAACACGCGGGCGTACGAGTGCAAAATCTCGTGCGCTCCTTCGGCCCTCTGACCGCGGTCGACGGCATAAACCTTGTTGTCGAGCCCGGCGAGATCTACGGTTTTCTGGGCCCCAATGGTGCGGGCAAGTCCACCGTTGTCCGAATGCTCTGCACGCTGCTGGCGCCAACAAGTGGTTCGGCCAGTGTCGCTGGTCTCGACGTTGTCGAGTCGCCTGACGAAGTGCGTTTGGCAATAGGTGTGGCGCTTCAAGAAGCAGGCCTTGACCAAAACATGACGGGCCGCGAAATCCTTCTTACCCAGGGTCGATTGTTCGGACTAACCCGCGCCGAGATCGAACGACGGATTCAGGAGCTGTCGCCCATCATCGATATGGACGCCATCGACCGCCTGGTCGGAACTTACTCGGGGGGCATGGCCCGCCGACTCGACCTTGCCGCCGCGCTTATGCACAACCCCAGGGTTTTGTTCCTGGATGAACCGACGACCGGTCTCGATCCTGCCGGCCGCCAAAGGGTTTGGGAGGAGGTGCGCCGCCTCAACGAGGAAGTAGGGCTAACTCTCTTCCTCACCACCCAATATCTCGAGGAGGCCGACGAACTTGCTGACCGTGTCGGCATCATCGACCACGGCACCATTGTGGCCGAGGGGACGCCCGCCGAACTCAAGCGGTCGATCGGAACCGACGTGGTAACCGCGGTGGTCGATGGCGCCACCGCCGCTGCTCAAGCCGCTCTCACTGGCATCGATGGGCTGGGACCGGTCGACGTATTTGGCGACGAGGTTCGGGTGAGCACCGAAAACGGCGGTCGTGCCCTTAGTCCCATTGCCTTGGCTTTGGCGGGGGCAGGAGTAGAGGTCCGTGAGTTGTCGCTACGCACACCAACCCTCGACGACGTATTTCTCGATGTGACCGGACACCGACTCGAAGGAGGCGCGGCATGACCGCTGATACTGATGCAATAACCATGTGCGCACCGATTGTTGCTCGCAAGGCGGGCTTCGTCCAAGACGTCGTATCCATTGCCCGAAGATCCATTCGTCAGTTGCCCCGCGATCTGCCAACGGTGGTGCCGGCGCTGATGATCCCATTGTTCTTCTTGATGGTGAACATTGGTTCTCTTCAAGACGTTGCGGCGTTCACCGACATCGAGATCAGCTACAAGGCGTTTCAACTCCCGGTGAGCATCGTGTTTGCCGTGACCGGCGTTTCGCGTGCTCCGGCCCTCGTGCTCGATATCCAGAACGGATATTTCGATCGGCTTATGACCACGCCGGTGTCTCGTCGGGCCCTCCTCCTTGGCCACATGCTTGCCGATTTCGTGTTGGTGGTGATGTTGGCTGTTCCGGTGATCGTTTTGGGTTTCGCGATCGGGGTTCGCTTCCCGACCGGTCCGCTTGGCGTGTTGATGTTCGTCACGATCGGAGCGTGCTGGGGAGTTGCTTATACCGGTATCCCTTACGCGATTGCCCTCAAGACGGGGAACCCCGGAGCCGTCAACTCGTCGTTCTTGTTGTTCTTTCCGTTCGCGTTCTTGACCACCGCCTACTTGCCACTCGACTCGATGACCGGCTGGTTGGCCGAGGTGGCGCGGTTCAATCCGGTCACTTATCTCTTGGCTGGCCTGAGGTCGCTGTTCGTGGGATGGCAATGGCGCGAGCTGGCAAAGTCATTCTTGGCGATTCTCGGGCTCGCGGTTGTGAGCCAAACCCTGTCGTTCAGAGCGCTTCGGGGTCGGGTCAGCCTCAACTAGCGGTAACTCGTTGGCTCGCGCCGGTCTCGGTTTGGTCCAGATCGAGCGGCTCGGCGAACGCTCTAACCCACGCTTGGTAGCCGAGGTCGTTGGGGTGGAACCGATCCTTGGCCAGACCTTTGAACGGCGATGACAGGTGGGGGGTCAGGTCGGCCACCCGATGGCCGTGAGCATCCGCTCCCTGACGTATCGCCCGGTTGACCACGACCGCTGAGGGACTGAGCCGGGGCGACGGCAACGTGGCGATAATTGAGCCCGTGGGTGCGGCCGCGGCGAGGTCGATCATCTTGCGAGCCAGTGCCGGCGCGTGAGGATTGCGCATCAAGTCGTTGGCCCCGACACAAATGGTCACAATCGCGGCTCGCTCCTCGAGATGATCGAGCAGGGGGAGTTGTTCGTCGATGACGTGCGTAACGCCCGCGCCGCTGCGACTCAGGTTGACGACCGCGTGCGGGCGGTTCTCGGCGCTGAGAGCATCGGCGATTCGGTGTACCCACCCGTGATGCAAACCGGTGGCGCCGATGGCCTGGGCGGTGGAGTCTCCGAGCACCACCCAACGGGGATGATCGGTGTCGAGAGCGTCGGCGGTCAGCCGATGCCATTCGCGCTCGATCGGGTCGACGCTGGCCGAAACGTCTCGAACGTGGCGGTTGACACGACCCATGGTCTTGGCCAGCGGACCGGCCCGCCATGGCGGGCGCGCTGCCAGCTCGCGTGTCAGCCGGTGGCGGTGCGGCATGGGCCTGGTTCGCTCGTAGTCTGCGCCACGTGATCCTCATCGACGTTGTGGACGTCTGCATGAGTCGGCCGGACCGACCACTCTTCACCGACGTGTCGGTAACGGTAGCGACTGGTGACCGGCTGGGGGTGGTCGGTATCAACGGAACCGGCAAGTCGACCTTGCTGTCGCTCATTGCCGGTACCCGAGACGCCGAGTCCGGCACGGTTCGGCGCGGCCGAGATGTCACCATTGCCGCTGTCGATCAAGTGTCGACCTTGCCCGACGGCAGCGTGCGCGAAGCAGTGGGTGGCGGGTGGCGCGGCGAGTCGGCGATTCATCGACTGGGCCTCGGCCCCGACATTGACCGGTCGGTGCGGGAGCTGTCCGGTGGCCAAGAAAAGCGGGTCTCGTTGGCCAAGGCTCTGGTTGCCGACGCCGACCTGTTGATTCTGGACGAACCCACCAACCATCTCGACGTCGACGCCATCGAATGGCTCGAGCATGAGTTGGCGGCGTTTCGTGGGGGACTGGTGATTGTCACCCACGACCGGCATGTTCTCGACGGGGTGGCAACACGGGTTCTCGAACTTGACCGAGGGGTCTCCTACGTCCACGACGGCGGCTACGACGGTTATCTCCAAGGCCGCGCTGCTCGCGAAGAACGGGCCGCGGCTCACGAATCGACTCGGCAAAACTTGGCCCGCCGTGAGTTGGCTTGGCTTCGCCGCGGCGCCAAAGCCAGGACCCGCAAGAGCCGGTCGCGCATCGAACGTGCCAACGAGTTGATAGATGGCAAGCCCGACGGTCCGGAACGTTCCGGCGATCTTGACCTTGCAAGTTTGCACAAGGGCACGCCTCGATTGGGCGATCAAGTCGTCGAGTTGCACGACGTCACCATCGGTTTCGATGGGCTGCCTCCATTGGTGACCGGACTCGACCTGTTGCTCGATCGGCGCGAACGGATCGGCATCGTGGGCCCCAACGGGTCGGGAAAGTCGACGTTGCTCGATGTGATCGCCGGGCGCCGCGAGCCGCAGGCCGGCGTGCGTAAGGTCGGCCCCACGGTCGATATTGGACTACACGACCAGCAGGGGCGAACCCTCGACCCAAAGATGCGGGTCCGCCAAGCAATTGCCGGTGATGGCGCCGAACCCGACTGGTGGGACGTGGCCCTGCTCGAACGTTTCTGGTTCGACAGCGATGTCCAGCGCTCACCGATCGAGCTCTTGTCGGGCGGCGAACGACGGCGGTTGCAACTGGTTCTGACTCTGTCGGCGAAACCCAACGTGTTGTTGCTCGACGAGCCCACCAACGACCTGGATCTCGACACGCTCAGAGCCCTCGAGGACTTTCTCGACGAGTGGCCGGGGGCGGTTGTCGTGATCAGCCACGATCGTACGTTTCTCGACCGCACGGTCGACGACGTGCTGGTTATCCACAACGGGCGTGCTCAGCGCTGGCCCGGTGGCTACGCCGGTTGGCTCCAAGACCGGGTATCGGGCACCAACGTCCGCAACCTTGGGGTCAAGAGTGGCAACGACCCGCGCCCCGGCGCACCGAAGCAACCCGCGGCTGTTGTCACCACGACCACTCGCTCTCGCAGCACCGTGCGTCACGAACTGAAACAAACCGAAAAGGCGCTGGCCAAGCTCGAGAAATCGATCGCCGCGCTCCACGAAGCGTTGCTGGCCGCCAGCGACGACCACGAGATCCTCGCTCGATCGGGTGCTGAGTTGGCGGCCCGGGAGGCCGAATTGGCGAGTCACGAAGAGCGTTGGCTCGAATTGTCGAGCGAGCTCGAAGAAATCGACAGTCGCTGATCAAGGCCAGCTGGGTAGCCTTGTTGCCATGACCGATACGGCTGAGCAGACCAGTACCGACCGGGCCGAAGAAATCCTCATCGTGAGCGACGCGGCGCGCGAGACAGTGTTCGAGATCCGATCCAAGGAAGACGATGCCGAAGCACTCGGCCTGCGGGTCGAGGTGACTGGCGCGTTAGGGGTCGACTACACCTACGACCTTTCGCTCGAGCCGATTGCCGAAGCCGCCGAGGACGATCACATCCATGAGGTGAGCGGCTTGAGCGTGATCATCCCGGCTAACAGCGTCGACGCCATGCGGGGCTCGACCCTCGACCTGCCTTCGGTCGCTGGTCAGGGCGGGTTGGTTATTCGTAACCCGAACCGGCCGAACCCACTCGGAGACATGGGCCAGCTCGAACTCACCGGAGACGCCGCCAACAAGATCACTGTTTTGTTGGCCGAGCGCATCAACCCGGCGCTGGCCTCCCACGGCGGGTACGCCGATCTGGTCGGCGTCGAAGGCCAGACCGCTTACGTCACTATGGGCGGCGGTTGCCAGGGATGCTCGATGAGCGCCGCAACCCTCCAAGAGGGCATTCAAAAAGCGATCCTCGAAGCCGTGCCCGAGGTAACCGAAGTAGTTGACGCCACCGATCACCAACAAGGCGAAAACCCGTACTACAGCTGAATGCTGGCTTTAGTCGAGCAGTTTCGAGACGCTGCCGGCGATGCCCTCGGCATCTAGCCCGAAGCGGGCGTGGATCACGTCGGGGTGATCGTGGGGGATGTACTCGACCGGCACGCCGAGGACCCGGACCCGGCAGTTGGCGTCGCGGTCGCCCAACGCGTCGCGCACCGCCGCACCGGCACCGCCGATGCGGAGCCCGTCTTCGACGGTGACAACGATGTCGTGCTCGGCAATGTCGTCGATCATGGCCGGGTCGAGCGGCACCACAACGCGCGGGTCGTAAACAGTGGCGTCTACCCCTTGCGACGCGAGTAGGTCGGCGGCGGCCATCGTTGCGGGGAGCATCTGACCGAATCCGAGAAGTGCTACGCGCTTGGAACCATCGCGAACTTTGCGTGCTTGCAGACCCCGTCCGACGTCCTCGTGGTCAACGTGAGGGGTTTTGCCCCGCGACCAGCGAATCGCCACTGGGCCATCGGTGAGGCCCATGGCGTCCTCCATCATCTGCTGGAGTTCCTGGTAGCTCGATGGGGCAAAAACTGTCATGCCCGGCACCTTGGTCAGCAGGACCAGATCGAGAACTCCGTGATGAGACGCTCCGTCGGGACCGGTGACGCCGGCCCGGTCTAGACAGAAGATGACCGGTTGACCGTGCAAACCGACGTCGAGGTTTACCTGATCGATGGCGCGGGTGAGAAACGTCGAGTAGACCGCGATCAAGGGTCGTAGCCCACCCATAGCCATGCCGGCGGCCGCGGTGACAGCATGTTGCTCGGCGATGCCAACATCGATGCAACGGTCGGGGAACCGTTCTCGAAACGGCAGCAGCCCGGTTGAGTCGGGCATCGCTGCGGTTATTGCCACCAACTCGGGGTATTGGTCGCCGAGCTTGACCAGGGTTTCGGAGAACGCCGCGGTGTAGGACCCTTCTTTCATGGAGCCGGTGTCGTGCATGTACTTGATGTGGTCTTGCTCGGCGGGGCCGTAGCCGCGACCTTTTTGAGTCAAAACGTGGACCACGACGGGGCCCTCGAACTCGGCCGCGTTTTCCAACGCTTCTTCGACCGACGCCACGTCGTGGCCATCGAAGGGTCCCATGTAACGCACTCCGAGGTCTTCGAAGAACGCCGACGGCTCCCACATCTCTCGCACTGCGGCCTTCGACATCTTGAGGCCGCGGGTGATCTGTTCGCCGACCCAAGGGATGCGCTCGGCGATCTCCTCGATCTTGGCCTGGCGCCGCATGTAGGTGGGGTTGTTGCGGATCTTGACCAGGCTCTCGGAGAGGCGCGAGACGGTGGGGGCGTACGAGCGGCCGTTGTCGTTGAGGACAATCACGACGTCGCGGCCGCTGTGCCCGAGATTGTTGAGACCTTCGAACGCCATACCACCGGTCATCGCTCCATCGCCGATCACAGCCACTACCCGGCGCCGTTCGTCGTTGGCTTTGAACGCGGTGGCGAGTCCGTGGGCGTAGCTCAACACTGTTGATGCGTGACTGTTCTCGATCCAGTCGTGTTCGGATTCTTCCCGGCTGGGATAACCCGACAGTCCACCGCCTTCGCGTAGATCGCGGAACTGTGCGGCTCGGCCGGTGACGATCTTGTGCACATAAGCCTGGTGACCGGTGTCCCACAGGATTACGTCGTGGGGTGATCGAAAAACTCGATGCAGGGCAATCGTGAGTTCGACCGCACCCAAGTTCGAGCCGAGGTGCCCGCCGTGTTCGTTGACCGAGTCGATGACAAGGTGGCGAATCTGTTCGGCCAAGTCTTCGAGTTCGGCGTAGCTTCGGCCGCGCAGGTCGTCAGGTCCGGAGAGGGCGTCGATCAACATCGCTTCGAAGGTTACCCGTAGGACCAGGCAGAATCCGGGTCAGTGCCGGTGCAACCTTGAGGGCGACACCAAGAGCGAGCAAACCACCCGCTGCGTCAATCCAGAAATGGTTGGCTGTGACGATGATCGCAAACAAGGTGATCATCGGGTACAACACGATCGCGACCCGCGACCAACGGCGGGCCAGAACCGGAAACAGCGCGATTGCGCACCACGTCGACCAGGCAATGTGAAGGCTCGGCATCGCCGCGTACTGATTCGAGATTGTCTCCATCGTCCCCGATTCGAACGACCAAAGACCGCCGGGACTGACCAACGTGTCGAGGTAGGCATGGCCGCTCTGGCACGCGCCGTATTGCGACACGCAGTTGCTCAGCAGCCTCGGCGGCATCAGAGGGAAGAAGGCAAATCCGATGAGCGCCAGCGTCGTCGCCGCGCACAACGTGGCGCGCATGTAGGCGTAGCGGGCCGGAAATCTCCGGAACAGCAGCACCATCACACCGATGGTCACAAAGAAGTGAAACGACCCGTAGAAGACGTTCCAGAAGATGATGAACCGGTCCCAGTCGATGAACCTGGCTTGGATCCATTCTTCGTGGTACAGCCCGAGCGCCTTTTCGAGATTGATGACGTGTACCGCGTTGGCGTAGGCCGACTGCGCCGCCGAATCGCCCAGCGCCGATCCGAACTGGTTACGCACCGCCGAGTAAACCGTATAGAACCCGAGAGTGAGCAGGATCTCGACCCACCATCGAAGCGCCGGTTCGGGTTGCGCGGTGGTGGGGGTGCGCGGGGGATCTGGCACCGGCTGGGCAGGCATCTGTCGGATCGTACCGGGGTTGACGATAGGGTCGGCCTCGCTCTTGCGGTGTGAATCGACACCGTCACCTGATGGAACTCTCCAGGAGGTGACGCGATGCGTCTTCACCAAACAAACACCAACCGCCCACCCTCGTCTCGTCTGGCCGCGGCCCTAGCTGCCGCGACGCTTGTGGTGTCGGGGTGCTCGGCCGCTTCGGCCGACCCAGAGCAAAATAGCGGTTCGCTCGAACCGGGCCCGACGGTCGACGACCGCGAGCCCGACACGTTCATAACCGAGGGAGGGTCGAGCGCGCTGCTTTCCGACGGGGTGCTTGTCCAAGCCCCCGTTGCTGAGACCCCGGTTGATACTCAAGCCCCTGCCGATAACGCCCCGACCGATAACGACACTGCCGATAACGCCCCGACCGATATAGAGGCCGCGGTGCTGGCGACGCTGAGCGTCGAGTCCGGATTTGCAACCCAGACGCTGTTTGTCGACGTTGGCTATGGCACTCTCGAGGCTGTCATCACCACCGAATGGAGCCCCGACGGCGGCCAGCGCTGGCTCACGGTCGAGACGGCCGCCCCCGAAATGCCTGACGATTGGGCCGCCGCTTTCGAGCAAGGGGCGATCGATGCCCTCCCCAAGGTGTGGCCAGGTGACATTTCGTTCGGCCCCGACGGTGTCGACGACATCCGCCGCGAACTGCTCGGCGATCTCGAGACCGTTTTGACCTCAGACGAGGTCGAGGTTGGTTTTGCGGGCGACAAAGTGGCCTACGCCTTCATCGAGGTGCCGTTTGAAGGCACCCTCAGTTGGTACCGCTGGGATTTCGGGACCGGCAAGGCGCCGTCACCACAAACCAGCTGAGTCGCCGGAACAGCGCGGGCGGCTCGGCGATGTACCATTGCGGTTCCCCAGATCCGGAGGCCCTGTGCTCGACCACGAACTGATCAACCGCACCTTGTCAGCCGCCATGCGTACCGGTGGCGACTTCGCCGAAGTGTTTGTCGAAGACAAACGCTCGTCGTCGGCGGTGTTCGATGACGGCCGGGTCGAAGAACTAACCAGCGGCCGCGATCGGGGCGCCGGTATCAGGGTTGTTGTGGGCGAAACGACCGGTTTCGCCCACACCGCCGACCTGACCGAAGCTGGTCTTGCCGCGGCAGCTGGCGCCGCCGCGGCTGCCGCTCGTGGCGGTGGTGGCGGCACCAATGTCGTGCCGGTGTCGGCGATTAACGTGGCGCGTAGCGCGCCCGCTCGGATCACTCCCGAAGAGGTCGCCAAGGCCACCAAGGTCGGTCTACTGACGCTGGCCAACGAGGCCGCCCGCACCGAAGGGTCGAGTATCTCGCAGGTCTCGGCTCGTTACGGCGACAGCCGTCGTCGCATTCTTGTGGCCAACTCCGAAGGTTTGTTGGCCGAAGACGATCAGGTGCGCACGTTGTTCTCGGTTTCTTGTGTTGCCACCGGCGACACGGGGTTGCAAACCGGGCGCGAGAGCGCCGGCCGCACCGTCGGTTTCGAGTTGTTCGACGAAACCGATGTCGAAGAGATGGGCCGGCGAGCCGCTCGCCGAGCAATCACCAAGCTGTCCGCTCGTCCCGCTCCCTCGGGTGCGGTGCCGGTAGTGGTCGGGCCGGGCGGCGGTGGCGTGCTATTTCACGAGGCTTGCGGGCACGGCCTCGAAGCCGATCTTGTTGGCAAATCCGCTTCGGTGTTTGCTGGCCGCGTCGGTGAGCAGGTCGCGAGCCCTCTTGTCACTCTCATAGACGACGGCACCATGGCTGGCGAGTGGGGTCATTTCGCGATCGACGACGAGGGTCGCCCAGCCGGTCGCAACGTCTTGATCCAAGATGGTGTGCTCACCGACTACATGTGGGACGGACTTCGGGCCCGCAAACAAGGCCGGGCGAGTTCGGGCAACGGTCGCCGCCAGAGCTATCAGCATCTGCCCATGGTGCGCATGACCAACACCTATATCACCGCCGGCCCCGACGACCCTGCCGACATCATTGCCGGCACCGACTCCGGCGTCTATGTCGCCGAGCTTGGTGGAGGCCAAGTCAACACGGCAACCGGCGATTTTGTGTTCGGTATGACCGAGGCTTACCTGATCGAAGACGGCCAGATCACCGAACCGATTCGCGAAGGAAACCTCATCGGCAACGGACCAGAGGTACTGACCCGCATCGATGCGCTCGGCAACGACTTTGCCATGGGCTCACCGGGCACCTGCGGCAAGGACGGCCAGGGCGTGCCGGTGGGCGACGGGACCCCGACGCTACGGGTCACAAGCCTCACGGTTGGCGGCACCGCAGCCTGACATGTCTGAACTTCTTGATATTGCCACCCAGGTTGCCGGTTGGGCCCGTGACGGCGAACAGGTCGAAGCCTTTGTTGTTCACGAGCGAGAAACCGAAGTTCGGGCCTATGGCGCCGAGATCGAGTCGCTTACCAGCGCCGAGTCCCGCGGGATCGGCGTTCGGGTCGTTGCTGGCGGCAAGCAGGGATATGCCTACGCCGGGACCCTCGATAAAGATGCGCTCGGCGAGACGCTGCGCGAGGCCCGAGATAACGCCGGGTTCGCCGAACCCGACGAATTCAACGGCGTAGCACAAGCCGACGGGGTTGCTCCTGCCGATCTTGCTTTGTTCAGCCCAGAGATGGAAGCTTTTTCGACCGACGAGAAGATCGCACTGGCGATCGAACTCGAGCGGGCCACCCTGGCCGCCGACCCTCGCATCAGTGGCATCGAGTCGGCGGAGTACATCGACACCCTCTACGAGTCGGCCGTTGCCACGTCTACCGGCATTGCCTCCAGCACTCGCGAGACTGGCTGTTACGTGTCGGCTTATGCCCTGGCCGAAGCCGACGGCGAGACCCAAACCGGGTTCGGATTCTCGATTGCCCGCAACCCACATCAACTCGACGTATTGGTAGCGGCTGCTGATGCTGCGGAGCGAGCCACCCGGTTGCTTGGGGCATCCAAGCCGGCTTCGGAGCGACTAACCGTTGTGCTCGATCCGTGGGTCACCGCTCAACTGCTCGGAATTGTTGGCCATACCCTCACCGGGGAGGCAGTGCTCAAGGGTCGCTCGTTGTTCGCCGAGCGCATGGGAGACAAAGTGGCCGCTTCTTCGATCACTCTCGTCGACGACCCCACCAACCCGGCGGCATTCACCGCGTCAATGGTCGATGGCGAAGGACTGGCAACCAGATCCACGCCACTCGTCACCAACGGCGTGCTGACCGGATTTCTTCACAACTCGTACTCAGGTCGTCGGTCGGGCACCGCGTCCACCGGATCGGCGGTGCGCGGGGGGTTCAAAAGTGCGCCGTCGGTAGGGGCGCAGTCGCTGTCGCTCATGCCTGGCAACGTCAGCCAAGCCGATCTGATCTCCGGGATCGACAACGGTTTCCTGGTTCAGGGCGTGGCCGGCCTTCATTCCGGTGTGAATCCGATCTCCGGCGATTTCTCCACCGGCGCCGAGGGACTGCGCATACGCGGCGGCGAGTTGGCCGAACCAATCCGCGAGGTCACGATCGCGTCCACTTTGCAGCGACTCCTAAAAGACATCGTGGCGGTCGGCAGCGACATCGAGTGGTTGCCCATGAGCGCGGCGGGGGTAACACTCGTGGTCGACGACGTCACGATGTCGGGGGCCTAACCGCGTGGCCCAGCGGCAGCAACAATCCATTGCGCTGGCTCGTTCGATCGTGGCCGATGCCCAGCGCGGAGAGTCGGTCGAGGTCTGTGCCGGTAGCGCGGTGCGCACCGAGGTGCGGGTCCACGGCGGCGCCGTCGAGTCTCTGACGGTTGCCGAAAGCATGGGCGTAGGCGTCCGTGTCATCCGTAACGGCCGCGAGGGGGTCGCCCATGCCGGCAGTTTCGACCCCGATGTCGTGCGGTCGCTTCTGGCCGAGGCGCGCGACAATGCTTCCTTTGCTCAACCTGATGATCGTGTGGGTTTCGCCGCCCCGGATGGCGTCGATCCGGTCGACATAGATCCTTGGGACGACCGCGTCGGACAAACCAGTGTCGACGACAAAGTCGACATGGCACTCGCTCTTGAGGCCGCAACCCGGGCCGCGGACCCGCGAGTACGCGGGGTCCGGGCCTCGATCTATGCCGATACTCGGGCCGAGAGCGCCATCGTCAACTCGCTCGGAATCGACCGTTGGGACCGCGGCTCGTCGGTGTCGATGTCCACGAGCGCTCTGCTCGACGACGTCGGCGGAGGAACCCGCACCGGTTCGGCCGTTGATGCCGCAGTGGCACCGGAGGAGATCGACACTGCGGCGCTGGCAGCGCGTGCCGTCGAGCGAGGGGTGCAGCTACTCGGCGCGCGCCGGCCCCTGTCTGGTCGGCCGCTGGTTGTGCTCGAACCGCGGTTTGCCGCCACGGTGCTTGGCATAGTTGCTTCGATGTTGTCGGGCGAACGGGTGGTCAAAGGCCGTACTCCTTTTGGTGATCGGTTGGGTTCACCGGTGGCAGCTCCGACGCTGACGATGTTTGACGAGCCGACCGACCCGCGCTCACTTGGTGCGTCGGCGATCGACGGCGAGGGGCTCGCTTGTCGGCGGGTGCCACTCGTCTCGGCCGGGGTGCTCGACGGTTTTTTACACGACAGCCGCAGCGCCCGCGGTTTGGGAGTTGTTTCGACGGGGTCAGCGTTGCGGTCGGTTCGAGGGACGCCCAGCCCTGGTTTTCGCTCATTGAATGTCGCCCCCGGCGAAGGGTCGCTCGAGTCTCTCATTGGCGGCATCGACGACGGCCTCTTGGTTTGCTCGCTTCAGGGACTCCACAGTGGCGTTAATGCCGTCAGCGGTGATCTATCGGTTGGGGTCGAAGGGGTGAGGATCCGAAACGGCGAACTGGCCGATCCGATCCGGGAAGCCACGTTGGCCGGAGCGATACCGAGGATGCTGCTCGACATCGTCAGCGTTGGTGCCGACCTCGAGCGCCAGCCGAGCGGCGCTTTCGTGCCATCGGTCGTGCTCGACGGATTGGCGCTCGGTGGCGACGATGACTGAGCCGTCAGCGTAGTATCAGCGCCCGTATGCCGATCCTTCACGCCATTGTTCTGGGCATTGTGCAAGGCATTTCGGAGTTTCTGCCGATCTCCTCCAGCGCCCATCTCGAGCTCACCCGATGGCTTTTCGGGTGGGACGAACTCACCGACGAACTCGAGACATCGTTCGATGTCGCCGTGCACCTCGGCACCCTGGTCGGAGCGATTGCTTACCTTCGTCGAGACGTGTGGAAGTACCTCACCAAAGGGTTGGCGCCGCTCGGCGGCAAGCCGCTCGATACCGATGGGCGGATCGCGTGGTTCTTGGTGGCGTCGGTGCTGCCGGCCGGCGTCACCGGCGTTTTGCTCAAAGACCAGATTGCCAAGCTCGACAGCATCGCCATGATCGCGGTGATGCTCATCATCTTTGGCCTCGTCTTGTTGGCGGCCGATCGCCTTGCGCAACGACGTTCGCTGGACGAATTCAATCTCAGGGACGCGCTGGCCATGGGCGTCGGACAGGCGCTGGCTCTTCAGCCAGGTGTCAGCCGTTCGGGGGCCACGCTCACGGTCTGTCGAGGGCTCGGTTTTGAGCGTGATGCTGCCGCCCGTCTTGTGTTCTTGATGAGCCTGCCGGTGATCGCCGGTGCTGGGGTGTTCTCGCTTCTCGACGCGTCGATCCCTTCCGATTTCTGGCCGGCCTTTATTTGGGGAATGGTGGCTTCGGCGCTGACCGGTTTTGCGGCGGTATGGGGCACGCTGCGCATCATCCGGACACGAACCTTCCAGCCCTTCGTCGCGTACCGTGTAGTGGCCGGCGTCTCGGTGTTGTTGATCCTTGCCACCGGGTGGCGTTGAGCAGCGCTATCTGCGGTTAGCCCACTAGTGCGATCGCGACTCCACCCATCGACATCGACTTGATCACGTTTGGCGCTTCGGCCGCGGGGGTGGCAACCGTTATCTGACCATCGCCGACGTCGACAACCACGGCGGCGGGCACAACCAGGTAGGCATCGAGGGCGTCGAACAGGTCGACTCGGTTCCCCACGACATAGATGTCGGCATCGACATCAAGGGTTAGTCCGACATAGCCAGCCTCGAGGCGGGCGCCCAAGGCCGAAGGTGCGAATGCTACGAGACGCTGATCTCGCAGTATTTCCCCGGCCGCGACCGCAACGCTGACCCGCATCCCCGTTGGGTCTGACGATGCAGCGTCGGCTGGCACAGCGATTGTGGGCAAATCGGTCCAAGCAAAGTCGTCAGCGCCGATCGTGTCGCCGGCCGCAAGATCGTTTTGCATCACCAACACTTGTGCAGCGGTACCCCATTGGTCTCGGTTGGCTGCCGCGCTCGATTGGGCGCTACTGAGTCGAGACCCCAAAACGAGGCCGATAGCGACGACGGTTGTTAGGCGTCCGAGGCGGTAGCGCCGCCCGGACGAGCGAAGGCGCGATCTGAGGACAGAAACGTCGAAGGAATTGGCTGCTGGGCGCGAGAGCTCAGACATCGGAAATCTCCACAAAAGAGTTGGGTTCGGCGGGGAAGTCGAACGATCAGATTGCGGAGCGCGATGCGCTCGAGTTCAGCTGTCCGAAGACGCAGCTGTTGTCGAAGTCGATGTGGCCGTCGAGGACGACGAATTAGACGAGCCGTTGGAATCGGCCGACGAGTTGGTTGAGGTTGACGAGTCCGACTTGCTGTCGCCAGAAGTCGAGCCGGACGACTGAGACTCGGAGGTTGCGGTGGAGGACGGCTTGGAACTCGAGCCGTGATCGTTCTTGTAGAACCCGTCGCCTTTGAAGGCAATGCCTACCTTCGAGAAGACCTTCTTGACCTCGGCGCCACAGACCTTGTCCTCGCCGTCGTGGGTTTGCGGGCACACAGTGAGGCTGTCGTCTGAGAACGATTGCCAAAGCTCAAACATCTCGCCGGTGCGTTCGCAGCGGTAGTCATAGGTCGGCACGACGTGGAGGATACCGGCGGTCACCCGGCGCGGCACCGTACGATGTCGACGTGCTGTTGGTTGTGGGGATCGTCGTCGCCTATTTGGTGGGAACTTTTCCTACCGCGTTGATGATCGGACGACGGATCGGAACCGACCCGACCAAGCACGGGTCGCGCAACCCGGGGGCGTCGAACGTCTACCGGTTGAGCGGCAAGCGGGCTGGCATCATTGTTGGTGTCATCGACGCCCTCAAAGGGGCCGTACCGGTGTTGATCGCGTTGTTGGTGGCGGGTCGCCCCGAGGCTCACGCGGTGTGGGCCGCGGCCGTTGTTGGTCATGTCTGGCCGGTACAGCGCCGTCTGCGCGGTGGGAAAGGCGTGGCGACCGCGGGCGGCGGCGGACTCATGATCAACCCGCTGATAGCGGTTGCTTGCGCCGCACTGTTCTTTTTGGTCGTCAAGTTCGGGCGGGTAGCGGCGTTGGGTTCGCTATCGATCGCGTTGGCGTTCCCGGTGGTCAGCCTCGTCGCCGGCCGACCGATGTGGGAGGTCGCGGTGTCTGCGGGTATCGCGGCAATCTTGGTGGTTCGCCACCAATCAAATATTCGCAAGATGCTGCGACACTGAAGCTCACCTTTCGTTGGGCTGCGCCGACGGGCGAATAAAGGATGGCGAGTACGTGATGGTGAAGAGATGATGAGCGACAGTCGGCCAGGAGACAGTAGGTCAGAAGAGAAGGTGCGTACCGCGGTCATCCCCGCGGCCGGACTCGGAACCCGCTTTTTGCCGGCCACCAAAGCCCAACCCAAGGAAATGTTGACTGTGGTCGACCGGCCGTCGATTCAGTGGGTGGTCGAAGAAGCTGTTGCGGCCGGGATCGACGATGTGTTGATTATCACCAGTCCGGCCAAGAAGGCTCTCGAAGACCATTTTGATCGTATGCCCGAGCTCGAAGCGCTCCTTGAGGCCAAAGGCAAGGACGACCTTTTGCACAGCGTTCGGAGAATCTCCGATCTGGCGACGTTTCATTTCACCCGCCAAGGAGCGCCGCTCGGACTCGGTCACGCCGTTTTGATGGCGGCCCGCCACGTCGGCGATAGGCCTTTTGCGGTGCTGTTGCCTGACGAACTCATGCCCGACGGCGGCGCCACGTTGCGTCGCATGATCGAAGTGACCGAGCAGACCAACGAGTCGTGTGTTTCGCTCTTTGCGGTTGATGGTCCGGATATTTCCAACTACGGCTGCGCCGGTTTTGATCACCGCGATGGTGATCTTGTCAACATCGATCGCATTGTCGAGAAGCCGGCATTTGCCGATGCGCCCTCAAACCTGAAGGTCACAGGGCGGTACGTGTTCACCCCCGAAATTTTCGAACGACTCGAGCGCACCCCTCCCGGTAAGGGTGGCGAGATCCAGCTGACCGATGCCATGGCCATGTTGATTGGCAATCCGGGCCTCCGCGGTGTTGTGATCGACGAAGCCGGATACGACGCTGGCCAGAAACTTGATTGGTTGCGGGCCAACATCGAACTTTCCTTGGATGATCGCGAAGCGGGTGAGGCCGTGGCGACCATGCTTCGCGAGATCGTGGAGCGACGTTCGCTCGGGTGACCAACCGCGGCCTGGGTTGGGTCGTCCGGTTTGGAGTGGCATTCTGACGTCGTGATTTCTCTTGAAGACGCCCGCGAATTTGTACTCGACCGGATTTCGTCGTTGTCGGCGGTCGAGGTCCCGATTGCCGAGGCCGATGCAATGGTGCTGGCCGACGCGGTTGTCGCGACCGAGCAGGTGCCGCCATTTGCCAATACGGCCATGGACGGGTTTGCCGTGAGGTCGGCTGACACCACAGACGTTCCCGTTGTTTTGGACATGGTCGGAACTGTTGCGGCCGGTTCGACATTTGAGGGCACGCTCGAGGCCGGTCAGGCGATCCGGATCATGACCGGCGCGCCGATGCCGGCGGGGGCCGACGCAGTGGTGATGGTCGAGCGAACGGTTCTCGCCGCTGACGAACAAAGCGTCGAGATCGAGATCACCGTTCCGGTAGGCAATCACGTGCGCGGCGCGGGCGAAGACGTCCAACCCGGTGACGTCTTGTTTCCCGCCGCAACCTTGCTCACCCCCGGCCACCTTGGTGTGCTGGCCAGTGTTGGGGTCAGGGCTGTCGAGGTGATCCGGCGGCCCCGGGTCGGAGTAATTTCCACCGGAGACGAATTGGTTGACGACGACCGGCCTCTGATGCCGGGAGAGATCCGCGACTCCAACCGTCACACTCTTTTGGCGTTGGTGGCAGCCTCAGGCTGCGAAGCCGTCGATCTCGGCATCGCGGTCGACGACCCCGACCTCATCCGGCGAGCCTTCCTCGACGGGGCCGAGACGTGCGACGCCATCTTGTCATCGGGGGGCGTGTCGATGGGGGCGTTCGACTACGTCAAAGTGGTGCTCGACGAGATCGGCGACATGCGTTGGATGCAAGTGGCGATCAAGCCCGCCAAACCTTTTGCCTTTGGACTCATCGGTGATGTCCCCGTATTTGGGTTGCCCGGCAACCCGGTCTCATCGATGGTCTCGTTCGAATTGTTCGCCAGGCCATCGCTCGAGATCATGGCCGGCCAGCCCCGATCGCCGCTCCCGATCGTTGCGGCGATAGCCGACGATTCGCTGTCTCACAGCGCTGATGGCAAGACTCACTTCTTGCGGGTGATGGGTCGCGTCGAAGCCGATGGTCGATGGCATGTCTCGCGGGCGGGCGGTCAAGGGTCTCATCAACTCACCGCGATGGCCCGCGCCGATGCCCTTGCCGTATCTGCGGATGGCGCGGTCATCGAGCCGGGCGACGAGGTGGGCATCTTGGTCCTCGGGTAACGTGGAGGCTGTGACTTCACCACTTGTCGATGGCTTTGGCCGGGTTCACCGAGATCTGCGCATTTCGGTAACCGATAGATGCAACTTTCGTTGTACCTACTGCATGCCGCAGGAAGGCATGCAGTGGCAGCCCCGTGAGGACATCCTGACCTTTGAAGAGATCGAACGCCTCGCTTCGATCATGGTCGAGCGCTATGGCATCGACGGGATCCGACTTACCGGTGGCGAGCCTTTGGTGCGGGCCCATCTGCCGTTGCTGGTCGAGAAACTCGCGGCGTTGGATGTCGACGTGTCGATGACCACCAACGGCGTGTCACTACCGTTGTTGGCCGACGACCTTAAAGCCGCTGGGCTTCGGCGGGTGAATATTTCGCTCGACTCTTTGCAGCCCGATCGATTCCTCGAGTTGACCAGACGGGCTGAACTTGATCGTGTCCTCGTTGGCATCGACGCGGCTATTGCGGCCGGCTTCGATCCGGTCAAGATCAACGTCGTCGTAATGAAAGGGATCAACGACGACGAGGTCCTCGACTTTGCCGAGTTTGGACGCAACAAGGGTGTCGTGGTGCGTTTCATCGAGTTCATGCCCCTCGACGCCGACGAAATCTGGAACAAGAGTCTTGTGCTCACCCAGGCCGAAATCCTCGAGCAGTTGTCTGAGGAGTACGAACTCGAACCAGTCACGCGGACCTCTGCGCCGGCGACCCGTTGGCGTTACGCCGACGGCGGGGGAGAGATTGGCGTGGTCGCGACTGTGAGCGAGTCGTTTTGCACCACGTGTGATCGTGTGCGAATCACCGCCGATGGTCAGTTCCGTTCGTGCCTGTTTGCTACCGAAGAGACCGATGTGCGGGCGTTGCTGCGCGACGGTTCCTCCGACGACGTGGTTGCCGAAGCTCTCGAACGGACCGTGGCTTCCAAATGGGCTGGTCACCAGATCGACCAGGTCCAGTTCATTCGACCGCGACGTTCCATGTCAGAGATCGGCGGCTGACCGAGTCGTTCTAGACTCAGCGCCATGTCCGACTCCGGGTTCACTCATCTCGATCCTCAAGGCCGGGCGCGCATGGTCGATGTCACGCCCAAGGAGCCGAGCCACCGTCGAGCCACGGCGCGTGGGCGCGTTTCGATGACCTCGCAAACCGCTACCGCGGTCGCTCAAGGGGCGATGAAAAAGGGCGACGTCTTGGCGGTGGCGCGGGTTGCGGGTATCCAGGCCGCCAAACGAACTTCTGATTTGGTTCCTTTGTGCCACCCGCTGATGATCGGCGCGGTCACGGTGAATTTCGAAATAAACGAGGCGTCAATCGAGATCGAAGCGTCGGTCGACACTTTTGATCGCACCGGCGTCGAGATGGAGGCGCTCACGGCGTGTTCGGTCGCGGCCCTCACGATCTATGACATGTGCAAGGCGCTCGACCGTTCGATGGTTATCAGCGACATTGCGTTGTGGGAGAAGACCGGTGGGCGATCAGGCCACTATCTCCGAAACGCCGACTGATCTGTCAGCCCGCTGACATTAACTATGGGTAAAACTTGACGTTCGGATTGCTTTGCTGTGTCGGTTCGTCATACAATCGTCACGTGGAGTGCGGGTCTTGCTTTCGGGCGAGACCCTTTCGAAACCACGTTCCCTGCGCTGGTTTCCAATCTGGAGGAATGCCCGAAGATGTCGACAACGCTTGTTCTGCTTGTCTTGGCTGCCGTGTGGTGCGGCTATTTGGCTACGTGGTGGCGTGACTCACGCCGCCAAGCCGCTCGCCGTGGTAACCAGATCACCAACTTCTCGTCTGGCATGGGCACCCTTGGCGGATCATCGGTCAGCTCGGCGGTTGGCTCGCTCGGGATGGCTGCTCGCCAGTTCGAGCTCATGCCGCGTTCCATTAACGCCGCGGCCCGCCGCCGCCAGCAAATAGTTACCGGGTTGGCGGGCGCCGCCGCGGTAACGTTGCTCGCCTCGTTTGTATTCGGCGCCCCGGCCGTGCTGCTTCACGTGATGATCGACATGGCTCTCGGCGGCTACGCCTACGCAATGGTGCAGCGACGCAACCTTGCCGCCGAGCGCGAAATCAAGGTGCAGATGCTGCACCCCGAACGCGTTGCATCGATCGCTGGGCGACGCTTGGTCAACGGCTGAGCAAGCCGCTTTTTGGTTGGCCGGGTCCGCAGCTGTACCCGCTACGCTGTGACCTCCTCGGGGGTGTAGCTCAGTTGGTAGAGCGCCTCGGTCGCATCGAGGAGGCCAGGGGTTCAACTCCCCTCACCTCCACCCCGTGAAGTCCCAGGAACTGGCCGCGAGGCCAGCAGCCTGGGACTTTCTAGTTTTGCCAGCCCGTTCAGCGCGGCGCGGCCCGCCAGTCGTCGCGACCGGTGATGCAGACCGCTTCGGCGTTCTCACGGGCGTACGGGTAAGGCTGGTCACACGGGTAACTGAAATCGAGGGTCTCGATGGCGTCGGGGGCCTGTCCCTTGCCCGGGGTGATCGATGCCGGGATCATCTGGCCCAGGTCGATCGGGCCAAGATGGCTGAGCGCGGCCTCAACGTCAGCGCGGGTCGGGTTGTCGCCGGCGTTGTATAGCGCTCGCAACGCAATCCGCATGATTGAGCACACCGATACCGTCATGCCAAAGCCGGAGTCGCCGCCTTGGTCTTGCCACTGGTGATTGGCCCCGATCGTGTTGTTGTCGTTGTAGAGGCCGACGCAGAGGTCCTGCCAAGCAGTCGGGGCGTAGCCGTCGTTGCGATACAGCCCGGTGCCGCGAAAGTCTCGAATGGTTGCCCCGTTGTAGAGCGCACCGGCCGCCGGCTCGTTGGGGATTTGGCTCGAAACAAGCTCGCTGGCCTGGCTATTGAAGTCTGAGGCGTAGAACGTGACGTCGCCCGGCTCGAAGCCTTGGTTGACCATCTCGTTGATGTAGCCCGGAGCGGTGAGGATGCCCATCGCGTTGAAGAACGCCGAGATGCCAGAATCCTTCATATTGGCGACCGATTCCGTGACTCCATCAACACAGATCGTCGATCCGCCACAGCCGATTTGGTCGAACACCACGTCGATGCCGGCATCACGCAATGGAACTACGAGTCCGGCTTCGACTGCTTCGGGCTGGCCCGGGGTGTCAGGGGTGACCACCCCCAAGATCTTGCCTTCGAGTTCGCCGCCGGCAATAAGGTCTTGGGCCGAGAAGCGCAAGCTCTCTTCGAGGGTCAGCGAGATCGAGACCAGTCGGCCGTCGGCGCGCTGCATGAACTCTTCGGTTTGGCCCTGAGTCGATATGAAGATCGTTTCCTTCTCCTCGGTAATGCAAACTGTTGCCGCACCCTGAAATCCCGAACTGTTCACGACGATCACCGCGTCGTGATCTTCGGTTGCTTCGAGACAGGCGGCGTTGCGATCGGTTTCGACGGTCGGGCCAAAGAGGGGGACCTCGATGGTCGTAAGGTCGATCATTCGACCGCGCACTCCGCCACATTGGTTGTTCACATAGTCGACAAATACCTCGAACATGTGGGCTGGATCGCCCACCGGGATCCCGAATCCGATCTCGACGGCATCTTCGAGACGTGACCTGATGTGCACGATGCTGATGGTGCCGGCGGTGATACCGGCATCGGTGTCGACCCGATCGGGCGCCGACTCGGTCGACGTGCAGAACGAGTCAATTTGGGAAAACGGATTGTCGCCCCGGTCGTAGCCAGCCTGAAAATCGGCGAAAATGCCGCCGCGCGGATCTTCGTAGATGTTGGGACCGGATGGCTCGTCGGGGACGGTGCTGGTTGCCCCTTCGCCTGTACTAGCGGCCGTCGTTGTTGTTGTCGTCGAGGGGTCGCTGCCAACTACGACATCGTCGGCATTGTCGGTCACCTCACCTCCGCACGCCGTCGCGATCAAGGCGAATGCCAGCCCGGTTGCGAGCACGGTGATGATGCGGCGCGGTGTCTTGGCTCTGGTGATGACGTGCGACATGTTCCCCCCAAGGAATCGTTGCAGTGAGACCGTCTGAGGTCCGTAGCGAGTGTTGTCGGCGTCGAAGCGTCGCACAAGTCGACTGGTGCGGATCGAACGGCGAGGCCATGATGGGCACGCGGTGAACCGGTCCGGGGGGACGATGAGTCAACAGGAGAGAGAGGCTCGACCAGAGACCGGCCACGGCGCCGCTGCTGATGCCGCGACCCTCGCCGCCGCGGTGCTTGATGAGGAAGCCCGTCGTCAGGCCGAGCAGGATCTGCGCCACGCCGAGGTGGTTCTGCCCGACGACTTGCTCCCCGGGGTCGGCGATACTCCGATGCGGTTGCGCCAAGCCGTGCAAGTAGGGGGTCGCCGCACCCTCGTCATGGTGTTCTTGTTGGGCGTCATCGATGAGTTCCCTCGGGCGATTCGAGTTCTCGCCCCGGATATTCAGCGGTCGCTGAACGTCTCTGACACCGTGCTGCTCGGCGTGTTGGGGTTTGGTGGAGTCGCGTTGGTGCTCGGCACGGTACCGATGGCGTCGTTGGCCGACCGCGTGCCGCGGGTCTCGCTGATACCGGTGATGTCGCTGGTTTGGGCCGCCGCCACGTTTTGTTCGGGGCTCGTAGTCAACGCTTTCCAACTGTTTTGGACAAATGCGGTGAGTGGCTTTGGCCAGTCGTATCGGATCCCGGTGGCCAACGCATTGCTCGTTGACACCTATCCGATTCAGGCCCGGGCTCGCGTTTTCGCTGTCGAAGGTATGAGTCGTCCGCTTGGGCAGCTAACCGGCCCGTTGCTGATCGGAGCGGTCGCGACCCTGGCCGGAGGCGACGAAGGCTGGCGTTGGGCCTTCTTCGTGATCGCTATTGCGCCAGTCGTTTTGGCCATCGCCGCGACGAGGATGTCCGAACCGCCGAGAGGCCAATTCGACCATTCGCCGGATGCCAACCACGACACCGAGGACTCGCGTGGCCTAGACGTTGACGAGTTGAAACCCTCGATGAGTACCGCGCTGGCGAGGCTGCGCAAGATTCGTACTTTCTACTTCCTGGCTACCGGCGTGGGGGTCCTTGGTTTTTCGTTGATCGCGGTGCCGATCCAATTCAATTTGCTGCTCGAAGACAAGTATGCGCTCGACGCCTTTGAGCGCGGCGTGGTCGAGTCGTTCATGTGGATTGGTTCGATGGTTGCCATCCCGCTGGCCGGGCGGGCGTTTGACCGCCAGTTCCGGGCCGATCCGGAAAAGATGGTCCGCACCGCCGGGAGCTTGGTGATGTTGGCCGGGCTGTTGTTCTTGATTGCTCTGCCGATCAAGATGCTGGGGTTGCTGGTCTTGATGATGGCCCTGGCTCAGGCCGCGGGCTCGGCGGCGCTGGTTGCGGCCCCCACGATCATCGCCGCGGTCGCGCCGTACCGGATGCGCTCTCAAGCGTTCGCGCTGTTGCCGGTGTTCATCTTCTTGATGGGCGGCTTTTTCGGTTTGTTGATCACCGGTCAGATTTCTGACGCCTACAACGAACGGACCGCAATGCTCATCGTTGCGCCACCGGCGGCGCTTATAGGTGGCTGGCGAATTCGCCGAGGGGCAAGGTTCATCCGGCGAGACATTTCGCTGGCCGTCGAGGAGCTACGCGAAGAGCAAGAGGAGACAGCGCGAATCCTCTCGGCGCCCGAGGACGTCCCCGCTCTGCAAGTTCGCGGTCTCGACTTCAGCTACGGGTCGGTCCAAGTGCTGTTCGACGTCGATCTCGACGTGGCGCGTGGCGAGGTGGTGGCGCTACTTGGCACCAACGGGGCCGGCAAATCCACACTGTTGCGGGCGGTCTCGGGACTGGGGATTCCCGACCGTGGCGTCGTGAGGCTCAACGGTCGCACCATCACCTACGCCGAAGCAGAGACTCGATACGAAGCGGGCATTGTTTCGCTGAGAGGAGGCTCGGGGGTTTTCGGCGACTTATCGATCGAGGAGAACCTGACGGCTTCGCTACTTCGGAGCGGTCTTTCCCCTGCAGAGCGCAATGATCGTGCGCACCGCGCCATTGGTCGGTTCCCGGCCCTGAAGTCCCGCGCCGCCGATCCGGCGTCGTCGTTGTCGGGGGGTCAACAACAAATGTTGGCGTTGGCGATGGCGTTGGTTCAAGAGCCAGAGGTGTTGCTCATCGATGAGCTCAGTTTGGGTTTGGCTCCGGTGGTCGTGCAGGAACTGCTGGTGGTGATCGAGGAACTGAAGGCCGCCGGCCAGACGATGGTGGTCGTCGAGCAGTCGCTAAACATCGCGTTGGCGTTTGCTGACCGGGCCGTGTTCATGGAGAAAGGTGAGGTGCGTTTTGCTGGTCCGGCCGACGAGTTGGTTAAACGAGACGATCTGGCTCGAGCCGTCTTTCTTGGTGGTGCGGATACATGATCGAGATCGCCGGTATCGAATTCGCGCTGCAAGCGGTGGTGTTGGGTTTGATCACCGGGCTTACCTACGCCGCGTTCGGAGCGGGGTTCGTCCTCATCTATCGGTCGACCGGGGTGCTGAACCTCGCCCATGGCGAGATGGGTGCGTTCGGTCTGGTGGTGTTTGTTCTGCTTGTCGCGAACTACGGCGTCAACTGGTGGGTGTCGTTCTTTCTGGCTGTGAGCGCTTGTGCCCTGGTCGCGATGGTCGTCGAATTGGTGGTGGTACGCCGTCTATTCGATTCGCCAAGGCTGGTGCTGCTCATCGCCACGATTGGCGTCGGACAGATCCTGCTCTTGGCGCGAGTGGCGTGGATCCCTGATATCACCGCGGGGGGTGTAGTACCGACTGCGTTTGATACCACGTGGACGGTGGGCTCCAACCTTCGGCTCCAGGCCCGGGAGCTAACGGTGGTGGCGGTCGTGCCCATCCTCGTAGCTGGCCTCGGCTGGTTCTTGACCCGGACCCGGATCGGCTTGGCCGTTCGAGCTTCGGCGTCAAACCCCGACACCGCTCGGGTGTACGGCATTTCGCCGCGGCGCGTATCGACGATCGTGTGGTCGATCAGCGGCGCGTTCGCGGCGGCCACCACAATTTTGATAGCTCCGCTCAATGGGATTCAGTCGGCGCTGGTCGACAACACCGGTCAGGCACTCGCCGAAGTCTTGTTGTTGCGGGTGCTGGTTGTTTCGTTGATCGCCAGGATGCGGTCGCTCCCGATGGTGTTGGTGGCCGGGTTGAGTGTGGGGTTGGTCGAGAAGTTGATTCGCACCAATGTGGCGTCCACCAACCAGACCGTCGTCGACCTGTTCATGTTTCTCGCGGTGCTGCTGGTGGTGCTGTGGTTGGCTCGAGGCCAACGCGACGATGTTGCGTGGTCGATGTCGCCAAGGGTCAACCCCATACCCGAACGTCTCCGGGTGCTGTGGTGGGTTCGGTATCTGAACCACTTCGGGTTCACGATCCTCTTTGGCTCGTTGGCCGTCCTGCCACTCGTGGTGACGTCCTCGTCGGGGCTGTTTACGTGGACGGTAATTGTGGTGTGGGCGATGGTTGCGCTTTCGCTCAGCGTTCTGACCGGCTGGTCGGGGCAGCTCTCACTGGGCCAGTTCGGGATGGTTGGTGTGGGTGGTCTCACTACGCTTGCCCTGAGCCAAGGCAACGACATCCCGGTTCCCTTCGACCTGTTCGACGTGTCGCTCGAATTACCCTGGGGTCTGGCGATCTTGGCCGCGACGCTCTTCGGCATCGTATTTGCCGCGGCGATTGGCCTTCCGGCGTTGCGAGTCCGGGGGCTCTTCCTCGCGGTGGTGACGCTGGCGTTCGCGGTGGCCGCGGCGCGGTGGCTTTTGGTTCAGAATTTCTTCACCGGCAGCACGAGCGCGCCGCGTCCGGTCAGCGCTCCCTCACTTTGGGGACTCGACTTCGGCGAAAGTCGTCGAAGCCTCTACTACCTATGTCTTGGCTCGTTGATGGCGGTTTCGTGGATGGTCGCAAAGTTGCGCCGAAGCGGTATCGGTCGAACGTTGATTGCGGTTCGCGACAACGAGGACATGGCCGCGGCGTCCACGGTCTCGCCCACTCGAGCCAAACTTGCAGCCTTTGCGGTCGCCGGTGGAATCGCGGCGTTTGCGGGGGGTTTGCTGGTGACGGTTCTGCCCAGCATCTCGCCGGGTACGACCTTCGCGGCCAGCGAATCAGTACAAGTAGTGGTCGTGGCCATAATTGGCGGGCTGGGTTCGGTTGCGGGTCCAGTGCTCGGTGCGCTGTGGGTTCGGGGAATCCCTCAAGTCACGCCGGATCGACTCCGCGAGCTCCAACAGTTGTTCACCTCAGATGTCGGGTTGCTGGTGCTGTTGATGTACTTCCCCGGCGGTCTGCTGCAGTTGGTCTACCGCGCACGCGATCAACTGCTGGAACGAGCGGAGCGAAGTGTTGGCGAAGCGGCTGGCTCGCCAGACCATCATCGGGGCGCGGTAGCGGCCCGCGAAACGGTGATACGGAAGCCGAAACAAACACCGAAAGTTGCGACCGGCCCGGCCCTCGAGGTGAACGAGGTAACCGTGCGATTCGGTGGCAACATCGCGGTGGATCATGTGACGCTCACCGTCGAATCGGGGGAGATGGTTGGGCTCATCGGAACCAACGGAGCGGGCAAATCGACGCTGCTCAACGCCATCGGCGGGTTTGTTCCCGCCACCGGCGAGATTCGGGTTCACGGCGTTGACATCGGGGATCGTTCGGCGCGGGACCGGCATCGGCTGGGTTTGGGACGGGGCTTTCAATCAGCGCGGCTCTACCCCGACTTGACGGTCACAGAGACGTTGCAAGTAGCTCTCGAAGCACGGGAGCCAACGCCGTTGCTGGTCTCGGCGATTGGAGTTCCGGCGTCGACCCGGATCGAGCGGCGGAAACGGGCCGAAGCGGCCGAAATCGTCGACTTTCTCGGACTCGGGCGGTACCGGGACCAGCCAACCGCGCAGCTATCGACCGGCACTCGACGCATTGTCGAGTTGGCCTGCCTGCTGGCAGTGCAGCCCAAGGTGGTTCTGCTGGACGAACCAACGGGAGGGGTCGCCCAACGTGAGAGCGAAGCCTTCGGCCCGCTGATCAAACAAATTCAGACCGAGCTTGGCGCGTCGTTTGTGGTCATCGAACACGACATGGCGTTGGTTATGGGCATCAGCGACCGGGTGTACTGCCTTGAGTCCGGCCGAATAATTGCCGCCGGATCTCCGGCAACGGTCCGTGACGACCCGGCGGTTGTGGCCAGCTATCTCGGAACCGACGATCGGGCCATTCGTCGATCGGGCGTCTAACCGGCGTGGCACCGTTTGGTGGCTCGAAATTCGATCAGCAACCGTCAGGTTCGACAGCGACCAGCCGACAGGAAGCTACAGAGTGGGCAACGACTATGGAGATGCGCGTGTCGAGTGGGCAACAGCAAGACTTTGGGATGAAGGCACCGAAGGCGCCCGAACAACTTGGCATCCCTTACGCGCTCGTAACCGATCTGGTACTTCGTCGCTGTGTGCTCGAAGGCAAAACCAACGTGACGGGACTGTCCCGGGCGTTGGCGCTACACCCAACACTGGTCGACAAGATCGTTCAAGAACTGCGGGAAAAGAAAGAGGTCGAGGTTCTCGGTATGGAAGGGCGCGACTTCACCATCGCGCTCACCGGACTCGGGCAGACCCACGCCAACGACCGCATGGCGCAGTCGCGCTACGCCGGCGCCGCACCGGTGTCGCTGGACGTTTATCGTGCGGTGGTCGCACGCCAGCGGTTGGCGGTTTACGTCAATCGTGAGGTGCTCAAGAACGCGTTCTCCGATCTGGTAATCGCCGACGAGTTGTTGGACGAGCTCGGGCCGGCCCTCAATGCCAGCGGAGCCATGTTTCTTTATGGACCTCCCGGCACGGGAAAGACATCGATCGCCGAACGGATTGTCCGTATCAGTCCCGACCTGGTGCTGGTACCCAGAGCCATAGAGGTCGACGGGCAGATCGTTAGTGTGTTCGACCAGACTGTGCATGTTGCTGCCGATCAGCAACCAGACGACTTGGATCCTCGCTGGGTCCTGTGCCATAGACCCCGCGTTGTGGTGGGCGGCGAGCTGACCGGTGCCATGCTCGACCTCACTTACGACAACACGAGCGGCGTCTACCTCGCTCCGTTGCAGATGAAAGCCAACAATGGCGTGATGATCATCGACGACTTCGGCCGCCAGGTGCTCACCCCAGACCAGTTGCTCAACCGTTGGATCGTGCCGCTGGACCGCCGTATCGACTATCTGTCGCTCAACTATGGGGTCAGCTTCGAAGTGCCATTCGACGTAAAGGTTGTGTTGTCGACAAACCTCGACCCCGCCGACCTCGGCGACGAGGCCTTCTTTCGTCGGATCCAGTCGAAGATCTTCGTGGGGGCGATAACGGCCGACGCGTTCGACTGGATTCTTGCTCGAGTCGCCCACGCCATGGGAGTGGGTTGCGACGCCGAGGCGGCCGAATACCTGCGCGGCCTCTGCATCGAACACGGCGGCGACTTACGTCCGTATCTTCCCGCTGACGTATGCAAGCTCTTGAAGGCCGTATCGCAATACGAGGGCATTCCCCCCGTGCTCGACCGGCCCACGATCGACCGGGTCCTCGCTTTGTATTACACGAAGGGGATGGCGGTCCGCGGCGGGTATGGGAAGGGCGCAGTAACCAACGACTCGACTGGTCAAATGCCCCACGCCGCAGAGTCGCTCGACTCGCTCACCCGTGGACCGGTGAGCACGTTCTAGCCGATCCTCATATGACCAGCGGTTGTAGCAGCCGTTGTCGTCAGTTGAGATTGACAATGTCGGAAAACGTCGTAGGTTGTGGGCGCATTCTCATCCTTGGAGGAACCACAAAATGCAACGCCGACTTTGGCTCATACTTTCGACACTTCTCGCGTTCACCCTTATTGCTTCGGCTTGCGGTGACGACGACACCTCAACCAACGAGTCAGGCGACAGCTCCGCTGATGACTCAACCGGTGGCGATGCTGCCAGCGACGACATGGCCGACGATGCGTCGGGGGTCACCGCGGCGTTCATCTACATCGGCGAGCCCGGCGATGCCGGCTGGACCTGGGCCCACGATCAGGGTCGCCAAGCCGCCGAGGCGGCCACCGGTGCCACCACTCTCACGATCGAGAACGTGCCCGAAACCGGACCCGACTTCGAGCAGGCCGCTCGCGACGCCATCGCCGACGGCGCCGACGTCATCTTCGCTACGTCCTTCGGCTACATGGATGCCATGGAAGCCCTGGCGGCGGAATTCCCCGACGTGGCGTTCGACCACGCCACCGGCTTCAAGTCCAACGACACCAACTTCGGTAACTACTTCGGCCGCATCTACCAGGCCCGCTACCTCACCGGTCTTGCCGCCGGCGAAGCTTCGGCATCCGGCAACGTCGGCTACGTCGCGGCCTTCCCGATCCCCGAAGTAATCCGCGGTATCAACGCCTTCACTCTCGGCGTCCGCGCCGTCAACCCCGACGCAACCGTGTCGGTCAACTGGACCTCGACCTGGTTCGACCCTGCCGTCGAAGGCGATGCCGCTCAAGCCCTCCTCGATGGTGGGGCCGACGTGATTGCCATGCATCAGGACTCGACCGCAGCAGGCGAAAAGGCCCAAGGCGCCGGTGCCCGCTGGGTGTCTTACAACTCCGACATGAGCGCCTTCGCACCCGACGCCTACCTCACCTCCGCAGTTTGGGACTGGGGTCCGTACTACACCTCGGTCATCGAAGACGTAGCCGCCGGTAACTACAACGGTGGCGCCTACTGGGGCGGCATGGAAGACGGCATTGTTCAGGTTGGCAGCATCGCTGACGACGTCTCAGCCGACATCAAGGGCCAGATCGAAGATCTGAGCGCCCAGATGATCGCCGGCACGTTCGAGCCGTTCACCGGACCGATCAACGACCAAGACGGCAACGAGATCATCGCCGATGGCGAAGTCCCGCCCGACTTCGCGGCCGAAGGTCTATCGCTTCTCGGAATGAACGTCTTCGTAGAAGGCGTGATCGGCTCGGCCGCAGGGTGAGCCACCCTGCCGTCGAACTAGACGGCATCTGGAAACGTTTCCCTGGCGTGATCGCCAATGCCGGGGCGAGCCTCACCGTTCGCCCCGGCACTGTTCACGCCGTTCTCGGAGAGAACGGCGCGGGCAAGACCACGCTCATGAATTGCCTCGCCGGGGTTTACCTCCCCGACGAAGGTGCGGTTCGTATCGACGGCGAGGAGATGCGCTTCTCCTCGCCGTCCGATGCGCTCGCGGCCGGCATCGGCATGGTGCACCAAGAATTTCGTCTCGTGCCGACCTTCACCGTTGCCGAAAATGTTGTCCTCGGCGCCGCCCCCCGAGTGATCGACGCGGCGGCGATCAACCGACAAGTCGCCGAACTGGCCGATCGATTCGGCTTCGAAGCCGATCCCACCAGGCCGGTGTGGCAGCTCAGCATGGGCGAACGCCAACGAGTCGAAATTCTCAAAGCCCTATGGCGCGACGCCAAAGTTCTGATTCTCGACGAACCAACCGCAGTCCTGACCCCCCAAGAAGCAGTCGAGCTCGGCAAGGTCCTGCGTCGGATGGTCGCCGAAGGCCGTTCGGTCATTTTCATCAGCCATAAGCTCGACGAAGTCACCTCATTTTGCGACGAAGCCACCGTGCTTCGTGGTGGCGCCAGCGTTGCGACATCGGTAGATATCGCCACCGTCGACGCAGGCGAGCTGGCCAAGCTCATGGTCGGCGAATCTTCGGCCACTCCGCCATCGCCTCGACTAGCGACCCCTGGCGATGTGATGCTCTCGGTCGACTCCCTAACGGTGATGGACTCGCGCAATCTTGTGGCCGTCGACAACTTGTCGCTTTCGGTGCGGTCCGGAGAAATCGTCGGGATCGCCGGGGTAGCAGGCAACGGCCAGCGCTCGCTCACCGACACGATCGCCGGGCTCGATGTCGCAACGTCGGGCACCGTATCGATCGGCGGCGTTGACGTAACCGCCGACCCACCACGACGGAGAGTCGAGAGAGGTCTGGCCTACATTCCCGAAGACCGTCTCGGCGTAGGACTCGCGCCGAAGTTACCGATCACCCACAACGCGATCTTGCGAAGTTACCGCGACCTACGCAACGGTCCCCTTCTCTCATGGGATCGCGCCAAGGCCTTTGGGCGCGAGCTCGTCGAACGCTTCGAAGTCAAAGTAGGCCGCGAAGACCTACCGATGGCGTCGCTGTCGGGAGGCAACCTTCAGCGGTTGCTGCTCGGCCGCGAACTCAGCCGCGACCCCAGCATCGTTGTTGCATCTCAACCCACGCGCGGGCTCGACGTCGCCGGCGTCGCCGCCATCCAAAACCTTCTCGTCGCCCAACGAGACGCCGGAACCGCAGTCCTGATGATCTCAGAAGACCTCGACGAAATACTCGCCCTCGCCGATCGCATCGTCGTGATGTCAGAGGGCCGAATCGTTGGCGAATTCGATCCGAGGGTGGTCAGCCGATCCGAAATCGGCGAAGCCATGATGGGAGCCCCTACATGAGCCGCTTGGTTCTAGCCCGCCGAGAACAAGTAGTGCGCGGTGGCCAACCCCTTGCGTTCTTCGTGGGCTTGGTGTTCGCCCTAGTGCTCGGCGCAGTGCTACTCGTCATCTCCGGCGACCCGGTAATCGACACATACCAACGCATGTTCGAACGCAGCCTCGGGTCCGCCGACGTACTATCCACGACCCTCAACCGGGCTGTTCCCCTGGCCCTTGCCGGTCTCGCCGTGAGCATCGCGGCGCGCATGGGGCTATGGAACATCGGTGCCGAGGGTCAGATCCTGTTCGGCGCCACCGCGGCAACCCTCATCGGCCGTATCGGCGCCGACTGGCCCGGGCCAATCCTCATCATCGCCATGCTCATCGCCGCCATGCTCGGCGGAGCGCTCTGGGCCCTCGGCCCTGGCCTGGCCCGCGCCGAACTCGGCGTGAGCGAAATCATCACCACCCTCATGCTCAACGAGGTCGCCCTGCGCCTGATTCGCTACCTCCAAAACGGCCGCTGGAAAGACCCCGAAGGCTTCGGGTTCCCCAACATCGAAGCTCGGCCCGACCAAGCCCAACTCGGTGCGATATGGGAACGAGCCCACCTCGGGGTCATCATCGCCATCGCAGTAATCGCCGCGTTTGCATGGTTCGTGAACCGCAGTGCCTGGGGCTACGAACTAGACATCGCCGGGGCATCACCCAAAACCGCGACCTACGCCGGGATCTCGATGCGAGGCAAAGTTCTGGGCGTCATGGTCCTGTCCGGCGCCATAGCCGGGCTAGCAGGCGGAATCGAACTAACCGGTACCGCCGCTCGTCTAAGCGAGAACATCTCCAACGGCTTCGGCTTTGCCGGCATCATCGTTGCCGCGCTCGCCCTCATGAGGCCGTCAGGGGTCGCCCTGGTCGCCGTTGCCTTCAGCGCCGTGCAGGTCGGCGGCCTCAGTATCCAAACGTTGGGGGTCTCGCCCGCCGTCTCGGCGATCATCCAAGCGCTCATCTTGTTCGGCGCCATCGCCGCGGTGGTGTTCTCAACCTACGAACTCCGACGCGTCGAACGAAAGGTGGCCTCATGATGCTCGCCGAAATCAGCATCACCGAGCCCGCCGTAATCGGACTCGTCGTCGCCAGCATCCAATTCGCAACGCTGCTCTACCTAGCGGCACTCGGCGAAACGATCTCCGAACGAGCCGGCGTCCTCAACCTCGGCGTCGAAGGCATGATGGCCATAGGCGCCGTAGTCGGATACATCGCCGGGATCAGCTCCGGGTCGCCGTGGGTCGGACTAATCGTCGGGTCGTTGGCCGGCGCCGCGCTAGCTGGCATCCATGCCGTCGCCGCGGTCGGGCTCGGCGCCGACCAAGTCGTAAGTGGCTTGGCCCTAACCATTCTCGGGCTCGGACTAGCCGACTTCGTCGGCGACGAATACACCGCTGATCCCCGACGGGCCCTCTTCGAAAACGTCGACTTCCCCGTACTCACCGACATCCGCTGGCTCGGCGACACCGTCTTCAACGCCTCGCCTGTCACCTACGTTGCCGTCGCCATCGGCATAGGCACTTGGTTCGTTCTCAACCGCACCAGCGTCGGGCTCGGCCTACGAGCAGTAGGAGAAAGCGCCTCCACCGCCGACGCCGCCGGCCACAGCGTCACCCTCGTACGTATGAGCGCCGTCATGGTTGGCGGCGCCCTAGCCGGAATGTCCGGCGCCTACCTCTCCACCTACGTCGTCGGAGCCTGGAGCGTCGGCGTCACCGCCGGACGCGGATGGATCGCCGTCGCCCTCGTAATCTTCGGGGCGTGGCGCCCCGGCCGCGTCGCCCTCGGCGCCCTCCTCTTCGGATTCACCCTCGCCCTGCAACTAAGACTGCAACCATTCGGGATCGAATTCTCGCCGATCCTCGTATCGATGACGCCTTACCTGCTCACCATCATCGTGCTCATCGTCATCTCCTACCGCGCCCGCAACCAGCCGTCACCATCACCCGCTGGCCTCGGCAAGGCCTACCGTCGAGAAGAACGCTGACCATCCAATGAAAGCGTCGTACTGGGCCGGAACCGGGCAGCCATGGGCCACCCTGCTCCAAGGGTGCCAATGGGCCGCCCAAGCCGGCTGGCACGGAGTCTGGGTACCAGACCACTTCATGCCCCAAGCCGACCCCCAAAACGGTCCCGGTCCAACCGACGCCGAAACCGGCCCGATGCTCGAAGGCTGGACCACCATCGCCGCCATCGCCGCACTAATACCCGACGTCCGCATCGGACTAATGGTCGGCGGAAACACCTACCGACACCCCGCCGTAGTCGCCAAAATGGCCGTCACCGTCGACCACATCTCCAACGGCCGCGCCGTCATCGGAATCGGTGCCGGCTGGCAACTCAACGAACACCAACGCTACGGAATCGAACTCGGCTCCGTAGGCCAACGCTCCGACAAACTCGAAGAAGCCTGCCAAGTCATCCGCGCCATGCTCACCGGCGGACGCGTCAACTACGACGGCACCCACTACCAACTCGTCGACGCACCGGCCGAACCGGCCCCAATCCAAAGCCCCCTACCCCTCCTCGTAGGCGGCCGCGGCGAACAACGAACCCTCCGCACCGTCGCCCGCTGGGCCAACGAATGGAATGCGTGGGGCGCCCCCGCCGACATGGCCCACAGCCGCAACGTCCTCGCCCGACACTGCGACACCGCCAACCGCGACCTCAACGACATCTACGTAACCGCCGCCGCCGTCCTTCGCATCTGCGAAACCACCGACGAATCCGCCACCATCCGCGCCACCATGGCGCACCGCGGCGGGCTAATCGGCACCATCGACGAACTCAAAACCGCGGTCGAGGCCTACAACCAAACCGGCGTCGACGAGCTCGTCATCCCCGACTTCGCCATACCACCCAAACACCGCCTCGACACGTACAACCGCTTCGACAACGAAGTCCTCGCCCACTTCCGCTAACCCCGGTCTCTTGGGCGTGCTCGGCTACGCGTCGAGCACCCTGTATTTTTGGGCGTGCTCGGCTACGCGTCGAGCACCCGGTCTCTTGGGCGTGCTCGGCTACGCGTCGAGCACCCTGTATTTTTGGGCGTGCTCGGCTACGCGTCGAGCACGCGGTATTTTTGGGCGTGCTCGGCTACGCGTCGAGCACGCGGTGCCTAGCGTCTTCGGCGGAGACCACGGGGGGTTCAGTCGACCACGGAAAATTGATCCACTGATCGGTGCGCTTCCAGACATACTCGCACTTCACCAACGAATGCGACTTCTCGTACAACACCGCCGAACGAACCTCAGCCACCCGCTCGCTACACAAATCGTGCACCATCTTGAGCGTGTGCCCCGTGTCGGCAACATCATCGGCGATCAACACTCGAGCATCTTCCATATCGACAAAATCGACATACGGCGGCAACATCACCGGCACCGGCAAACGCTCATCAACACCGGTGTAATACTCGCAATTCATCACATAAATGTTTTTGATCGATAACGCATAACCAAGCGAACCAGCCACAAACAAGCCGCCCCTCGCAATAGCCAAAATCATCTCCGGCCGGTAGCCATCATCAGCAACCTGAGTCGCCAGTTCGCGCACGGCAGGGCCGTACTTGGGCCAATCGAGAATCTCACGCTCATCGCTCATCGACGCACCCTACCGTCACCCGCCGCAGAGATTAGAGGTCAGCGGTCACGATCTGAAACGATGGCGTCATGGACCCGATACACGACACCATGCAACGCTGGAACCAACACCTCAAAGGCGAGCTCGTCGGTGGTTTCGACGCGATCCTGCACCAAGACTGCGTCTTTTGGTCGCCGGTGCTATTCAAACCCCAAATCGGGCGCGACCTAACCGCCATGTACCTGTCGGCCGCCGGAATGGTCCTCCCCGGCGACACCGCCGACCAAAACGAAACAGCCTCCCCAACCACCGGAACCAACGGCTCTTTTCGCTACACCAAACGTGTCCTCGACGGTCACACCGCCGTCCTCGAGTTCGAAACCACCATCGACGACGTACACGTCAACGGCGTCGACATCATCACCTGCGACGACAACTCGATGATCACCGAATTCAAAGTAATGATGCGGCCCCACCGTGCCCTCGACGCAGTACGCCAACAGATGGCGGCCACGCTCGAGAAGATGTCAACGGCTTCGCCAAACGAGCCGTAGGCCTACACCACTTCGACCCTGACCACATGCCAACCCTCGGCCCCGTTCGGCGCGACCGCCTTGGGACCCACCGGCTGAAGATCTCCGTTGCCATCGATAGCGCGCACCTGAATCGAATGCACCCCCGGATCGGCGGTCCAATCGGTCTTCCACTGCACCCAGGTTTCGTCGCTGCCCGGCACCGCCAAGTCACACGTTTGCCAAGCACCCTCGTCGATGCTGATCTCCACCGTTTGGATGCCTCGCGTCGGCGCCCAAGCCACGCCCGCGATCGGAGTTCGTCCCGCTTCGACCCGGGCCCGATTACGAGGCACATCAACACGCGACATCGTCTTCATAGGACCGTTCTTGGACCAGCCCAGATTGATCCAATAGGCGTTGAAGTCCTCGAGCCTGGTGAGATGAATTTCCTCGATCCACTTGGTTGCCGACACGTATCCGTAGAGCCCGGCCACAACCATGCGAGCCGGGAACCCGTGGCGGATCGGAAGTGGCTCTCCATTCATGCCGACAACCAGCAAAGCGTTGCGGCCATCAGCCAACACTTCAGTAGGGAAACCCACCGTGAAGTCGTCAACCGACCGTCCCACCAGTTGCGTGGCCTCGGGCTGAACCCCAGCCCGATCGAGCAGATCGAGCAGCGGTACCCCCGTCCACACCGCGTTGCCGACCAGCTCTCCACCAACATCGTTGGACACGCACGAAAGAGTGATCGTGCGCTCCACCAAATCCATAGCAAGAATCTCGTCGAGAGTCAGTTCGAACGGGTTGTCGACCAGCCCGGTGAATTTCAGGGACCAACCAGCCGGGTCGACCTTAGGCACCGACAACGCGGTATCGATGCGATAGAACTGGTTGTCGGTGCTCGGCGTCACCCACGACGACAAACCCGTCACCGACTCAAACGGCTTCGCCGACACTGCGCCGGTGGCATCGAGAACCGCACCAGTAGTAGTCGTCGTTGATGACTCAACAGTTGGAGGCAACGTAATAGAAGCTCGCGCCGTTTCGGCGGCCGATTTCCCCTCGACCGCCCGTCCGGCCGCAATGCCAGAAATCGCAACCGCGCCCGCTCCGGCCGACCACCCCAGAAACGAACGTCGGCTGTGCGGAGGGTCGAGAGGGCTGGGAAGATCAGCATCGGCACTACCGGGGGCGACCGATACTCGGCGGGCCCAGTTCAGCAAGAAGATCAAGGTGGCGATACCCAAGCCGCCGGCGACCAAAGACCAGAACCAGCTAGCGATCGCCGGCGACTGAGGATTACGGGCCGTAGCGAACCCACCCAGCAAACCGAACGCGGCGAAGGCGGCCACACCGACCCGGTTGCCTTTGCGCATCGCCGCGTCGCCGAGGACGGCGGCCAACACAAACGCGACAACAGTAATGCCCGGGAGCAAACTGCCTTTGCCCGACGAGCCAAGGTTCTCGATCGACTGTTCGGCGACCTGGCCAGGCGTGTAGTCGAGTACCAACTCGCCGACGCCGAGGACCAGTCCCGGAATATCGGTTGCGCCCTCGATGAACTGCCCGAAACTCAAAGCAACCGCGGCCGCCCCAACGCCGGCAAGAGCACCCATCCAGCGACGGTCAAAAGTGGAGGAAATCACCATTCTTAGGAAACGCATCGGCCCCCAATATGGTTCCCGTGAGGACATCTTTCGGCGACGGTCGGCCTCACCGGTGCCAACAAGGCACACTTGAGGCGATGATCGACCTATCCGAGTGGGGATTCGAGGGTGTCCCGGCCACGCAGTGGCAAGCCGACTCGCGGCCCGCCCGCGTCGTCCGAGTCGACCGCGGCGAGTGCGACGTGGTTTCGTCCGCGGGACATCTACGGGTGCTTTCCGACTCCCATCGGGCTCAAGGCGAAACCGCTCCCGTCACCGGCGACTGGGTGGAACTCGAAGAAGAAGACGGACTGGGCACCGTGATCGGTCGCATCCTTCCTCGCCGTTCCCGGATCAGCCGCCGGGATCCGGCCGAACGCGATATCGAGCAAATCCTCGCCAGCAATGTCGATCGCGTTGCGGTAGTCCATGGACTCGACCGGCCCCTCCCGGCCGGTCGCCTCGAACGGCTTCTGGTGATTGCTCTCGACAGCGGCGGTCATCCTCTGGTTGTGTTGACCAAAACCGACGATCGCCTCGACAACGACACCGAGACGGTGGTCAGATCGGTTGCTCGGGACGTACCGGTTGTGCTCACCAGTACCGTGGAGCCCGACGGACTTGATGATCTCGTCTCGATGATGGCCCCGACCAAAACGCTGGCGCTGGTCGGCGCCAGCGGCGTGGGTAAATCTTCTTTGGTCAACGCGCTGGCTGGCGACGAGATCCTCGAAACGGGTGAGGTGCGTGATAGCGACGCCAAAGGCCGCCACACCACAACCGCTCGCGAGCTGATCCTCTTGCCAGAAGACCGCGGCCTGTTGCTCGACACGCCCGGCATACGCTCCGTCGGTCTGTGGGAAGCCGAGCATGCGCTGGAGGTCGTGTTCGACGACCTCATGGAATTGGCCGACCAATGTCGTTTCCGCGATTGTCTTCATGATCGAGAGCCGGGCTGCGCGATCACCGAGCAGGCCGGACGCGGATCTATCGATCGCTACCGAGTCCAGCGTTTCCGGGATCTGACTGCCGAACTAGCCCAACAACGGCACCGCGAAGAGCAACGATCTCGTAAGAAGCCAAAGGGCCGACGACGACCACGTTAGTGGTCGCCAATCGCCAAGGCTCGACGGTCTACTTTGTCGCTCGCGTTGCGGGGGAGTTCGTCGACGATACGGATGGCTTCGGGCAGCTTGTAATGAGCCAACGTCTCGGCGCCAAACCTCCGCAAGTCCTCGAGTGTCGGAGGGTCGCCCGGATCGGCGGGTACAACGGTCGCTACGCCGATCTCGCCCATGACCGGATCGGGGCGAGCAACGATTGCGATCTCCTGGACACTGGTGTGTTGCCCGAGGGTTGCCTCGACCTCCATTGGATAGACGTTGTAACCCCCGCGGATAAACATCTCTTTGACTCGTCCGGCAAGGCGGACTGTTCCGGTCGGGTCGCGACGGGCCAGGTCGCCGGTGCGGAGCCAGCCATCGACAAGAGCCTCCGCGGTGGCGGCATCGTCGTTCCAATACCCACTCATGACGGCGGGGGACCGTAGCCAAAGTTCGCCCACCGACTGGTCGCTTTCGGCCAGTGGCCGAAGCTGCGTGTCGCGGATTTGCACCTCTACTCCGGGGCGGGGGCGACCAATCGTGAACAACGCCTCGTCATCGGTGGCATCGAGGCCGGTGCCGAGTCCGATACCGCCGCTTTCGGTTGAGCTGTAGCGAATCGAGTAGGGCGCGCCAAAGCGCTCGCGGGCTTCGGTCACCAGGGCCGGAGGCGAGGCCGCGCCGCCCACCACGATCGCTCTCACCGACTCGAAATCGAGTTGGGCGATCAGCGGGTCGCGCAACATCAGCGCAATCTGGGGAGCGACACCAGTAACCGCACCCATCCGGTGCTCGGCAATCAACGTGAGCACCTTCGACGACGACCAGCGTTCGAGCAGGTGTGTTGTTCGCCCGCTAGCCAGCATCCACGGAAGTTTGGTCATAAACCCGACGTGAGCGAATTGCGTGCTGGACAGCCCGTGGCCCCCGTCGCCCCAAGCGCCGCCGGTGTCGAGTTGAGCAATCGCCTCGAGTTGGCGATTGGTGAACCACGCCCCCTTCGGACTACCCGTCGAGCCGGAGGTGAAGCATATGCAAACCGGCTGATCGGGATCAGCGGTCGTGCTCGGGTCGAAGGCGAGGGGCTCCGATGATTCAGAATGCCGCAGCTCGGTGGCGAGTTCGGCCGTAACGATCAGGTCGGGGTTTAGTAGCGAGAGACACGCCGCCGACTCCGATGCTGTGAATCGGGGATTGATGCCTGCGCTAACCGCGCCAACTCGAGCCGCGGCTAGGTAGGTGACCACATAGTCGATGGTCGAACCCATAACCAGAGCTACGACCGACGACTTGGTGACGTCATGGCGCACCAAACCGGTGGCGACTACGTCGGCGGCTCGGTCGAGTTCGCAATAGCTAATGCGGTGACCGTCCTGTTCGACAAACGCTGCTCGATCCCCAAAATCGCCGGCGGCTCGCCGGGCCACGGAAGAGAGCATCGGGCGGCTATTCCTCGATGAAGGTGTTGGCGGCATCGCCGGTGAGCACCTTCTTGAGTACTTTGCCGCTGGCATTTCGAGGCAGAGGTTCGGCCCGGATTTCCCAATGAACCGGCACTTTGTAGGTCGCGAGCGTGGCGCCAACCCAGGCCCTCAGGTCCTGGGCGGTTGGCGCGGTGCCGCGACGGGGAACGATGTAGGCCTTTACCTCTTGGCCGAGGGTGCGGTGATCTACTCCCACCACCGATACCTCATGCACGTCGGGGTGTTCGTCGAGGCGGTTCTCGATCTCGACTGGATAAATGTTCTCGCCGCCTCGGATAATGAGGTCGGTTCGCCGGCTGGCCAAGAACAACATGTCGTCGCGGCGGTAACCGAAGTCGCCGGTGCGCAGCCACCCGCCCGGTCGGATTGTTTCGGCTGTGGCGTCAGGGTTGTTCCAGTAACCGGGGATCACCATTGGACCACGCAACATGACGTTGCCGATCTCGCCGTCGGCCAGCTCGGCGTCGTTGTCGTCGTGGATCGCCAGATCACAGGTCGGGATGGCAAACCCCACGGTGTCGGGGGTGTCTTGCAACACATCGTCTGATGCGTGAGTTGCCAGGCCCGAGCATTCCGTGAGGCCGTAGCCAATCCCCACTGCTCGAGCGGCATGGGGTACCGCGGCGCGGCAGGCCCGAATCAGTTCCGGCGACCACACGGATCCGCCTCCACCGATCGAGCTCACGCTCGACGTGTCGAACTTGTCGAAGTCGGGATGTTCGATGATGCGCCAGAGCTGAGTGGTCACCCCTCCCCAGCGGGTGATGCTGTACTTCTCGGTGAGCTGCAGCACCTTTTCGGGCTCGAAACGACCCGTCGTCCAGACGTGGCCGGAGCCAGAGGCCACCGCCATCACCGCGCATGCATGCAAACCCGAAATGTGAAAGAGCGGGCTGGCGGCAAGCGCCAGCATTGGCGGTCCGCCGGGGGTGGGCGGGAAGCGAAAGGCGTCGCGGGCGCCGAGAAGATAGGCACACGCGATGTAGGCCAAGAAGTTGCGGTGCGTCGTGACCGCTCCTTTGGGCCGTCCGGTCGTGCCGCTCGTGAACAGGATGCAGGCCGGATCGTCTTCGTCGATCGCGGTGTCGGGGAGCGAGGCTCCTGCGCCCGCCGATACCAGTGCGGCGAAGTCGTCCTCGATCGTTACCAGCGGTGTTGAGAGTCCGTCGTCGAGGCGTTCCTTGCGCCGCTGGTCGACGACGAGAAGCGATGGCTCGCTGAGGTCGAGCGCATAGCTGATTTCGTCGGTCGTCCACCACCCGTTCATGGCAACGACGATGGCCCCCAACGATGTTGCGGCCCAAAAGGTGGTGATCCATTCGGGGCAATTGGCGGCCAAAACGGCCACTCGGTCGCCTTTGGTGATGCCGTAGGTAGTCCTCAGCGTTTCGGCAACCGCCGCCACTTCGGCGATGTTTTCGGCGTAGGTGCACTCTCGGCCGTCGTCGAATACGTAGTAGCGGGCCGAGCCGTTGTCGCCATGACCGGCCGACGCGGCGAGCAGGGCCAATAGGTTTGGTTGCCGATTCTTGAGCATCGTCATTTCGACGCCGCCGACCAACCCGTTCTCGGTCTCGAGAAAGCCGCCAGGGCTGGTGAGCATGGCATCGGCCTCGGCCACGGACATTGTTGGTTGGGGCTTCTCCATACGCGGATCATCGCACAAAGCGCCGGCTGGGACAGAACCTGACGGTCCGTCAGGTCCGAGGCTACGCTCCCGACATGGACGTCCGGCTCGACCCTGACTTGGAAGACTTCCGCGACGAGGTCCGAACCTGGCTCGAACAGCACCTTGCGGGCGAGTTCGGAAAATACCGTGGCCACGGGCTCACCGGTCACGAAGACATACCCGCGCCGATCCAGATCGAATGGGAGAAAGAGCTGGCCTCCGGGGGCTGGTTGGGTCTCGATTTCCCCAAATCGATAGGTGGCCGAGAGTGCACGCTGGCCGAGCAGGTGGTGTTTCACCTCACTTATGTCGAGGCTCGGGCTCCGGGTCGCATTCCCAACATGGGCGTAACGTTGCTCGGCCCCACCTTGATGGCGTTTGGCACGACCGAGCAACAATTGCGGTTTGTTCCCAAGATTTTGGCGGCCGAAGAATTGTGGTGTCAGGGATACTCCGAACCCGATGCCGGCTCCGATCTGGCCAACGTTTCGACCCGCGCCGCGCTTGTCGATGGCCGGTGGCTGATCAACGGTCAGAAAGTCTGGACGTCGTTGGCCCAGTTTGCCGACTGGATCTTTGTCGTGGCCCGTACCGAAGCCGGTTCCAGCCGTCATGGTGGTTTGAGTTACCTGCTCGTGCCCATGGATCAGGCCGGGATCGAAGTCCGCCCCATCGTGCAAATCACCGGCGGCACTGAGTTCAACGAAACGTTCTTTTCTGATGCCACCACCGACGAATCGATGGTGGTTGGTGGTGTCGGCAACGGTTGGAAGGTGGCCATGGGGACCCTTGCGTTCGAACGCGGCGCGTCGACGCTCGGTCAACAAATGAGTTTTCGCCAGGAGTTCGACGACATGGTCGGTGCAGCAAAGGCCAACGGCCGGGCCAACGATCCGGTTATTCGCCAAGAGCTCACCGAGTCCTACATCCGGCTGGAGATCCTGCGCTTTAATCAGCTGCGGATGCTCACCGCCCTCGCCCACGATGGGGTTCCCGGCCCGGCCGCTTCGATCGGCAAGTTGTATTGGGCGGGGTGGCATCGTCGCATGGGCGAGCTGGCGATGATGATTGCCGGTCCTGATGCGATGGTCGCTGGTGCCGATGCTTCGTTGGGCCACGGTGGCGGCCCCGAGTATCTGCTCGGCAAAGCCCAACGGTCATTTCTTTACAGTCGGGCTCACACGATTTACGGCGGATCAAACCAGGTCCAGCGCAACGTCATCGGCGAGCGTGTGCTCGGGCTCCCTCGCGAACCCCGACCGGTAGCTACTGACTAATTTCGTCGATCAGTCCCCAGCCAAGTGCGGTGACGGCATCGAGAGTGGCGCCGGTCAGCAGCCACTCGAGGGACCGGTGCCGACCGATGCGCAACGGGATGCTCACCGTGCCGCCGGCCCCAGGAATCAAACCCATCGAAATTTCCGGTAGCCGAAACGTCGACCGAGGCGTTGCGACTATCGAGTGACAGATCGCCGCGAGCTCGATCCCGGCGCCGACGCATGGACCGTCGATTTCGACTCGCATGCGTTCGGCCAGCGGGTCGAGCAACGGCGCCAAGTCGGCGACTGTTCGCACCAGGTGGCCTTGAAGAGGGTCGGGGGCCGATCCGAACTCGGCCGGGTCGCCGCCGGCGCAAAACGTTGGACCCTCGGCGGTCCATATCACCAGTCGCGGCTGCTGGTCGGCGGCAATCGTGATAAAGGCCTCGGCCAGTTCGTCTCTCATCTGACGATCGAGCAGGTTGTGAAGCCGACCTCGGGTGAGGGTCAGCCGAACGGTGTCGCCGTAGTCGTCGAGGGCAACCCTCGGCGTGTTGTCGGTGCGAACGCGGGAGCCTCTTGACTCGAGCCAGTTGCGGTAATCGGGGCCGGCTTGCAGCGTGGCGTAGGCCAAGGATTCGGCTAGCCGTGCTGCTGATCTGTCGGGGTGAGGCCGCCGCAGCAGTTGGGCCGCCACGCACGCCGTGGCGGGGTGCGCAAGCATGGCCTGTATCGCATCGCTGGGGTCATCGATCACCAGGTCCCAGGGAGAATTTGCGGCCGGTTGATCGCTCGTTGCGACTGTGAGCGCGCCGCACGCGGCGATTCGTTGAGCGACCAGAATGCTATGTTCGGCCGCCATGTTGGCGGCGTCGACGTAAACCCCAACTACCCCGTTGGCGACTCCGATTTGGTGGCGGAGGTCGGGCGACATAGTGCGGGCTACCGCTTCGTCGGCCGACCAGCGTTCGACGCGCACCCGTCAGCCGTCGGCGTCGCCGAGGTGCGCGTAGTTGTCGCGCAGCACGCGCCGCAGGAGCTTGCCGGTTTCGTTGTAGGGAAGTTCGTCGACGAACTCGACATGGGCGGGGACGCGGCTCGATCGCAACCGCCCTCGAACGAGGGCACAGATATCTTCGGGGTCCGGCGTCGCGGCACCGGCAACGATCACCGCGACAACGTGTTCACCCCACTCTCGGCTCGGCACCCCGATCGTTGCGACATCGCGAACGTTTGGGTGGGTGAGGATCGCTTCTTCGATTTCGCCGGGCGACATATTCTCGCCGCCGCGGATGATCACATCGTCGTTTCGTCCCTGCACAAACAGGTAGCCGTCTTGGTCCAGGTACCCGCCGTCACGGGTGGCGAACCAGCCGTCGTCGTCCAGAAGCGACCCCTGCTCGCGGTACTCGCCGGCGACCTGCTCGCCCCGCACAAAAATCTCGCCGACTTCCCCGGCGGCTTGTGGTTTTCCGTGGTCGTCACGGATCTCGATGTCGATGCCTGGCAGAGCTCGGCCCGCGCTCGAGAGTCGATGTTGCTCGGTTGGGTCGTCGCTGTATTGGGCTAGCCGATGTTCGTCGGGACCGAGGAGAGTGATAGTGGAGCTGGTTTCGGTGAGGCCGTAGGCATTGACGAACGACGTGATCGGGAACAGTTCGAGGGCCCGTTGCAACACCGGCCGGGCCATCTTCCCGCCGCCGTAAGACAAGCTTCGCAGGCCGAGGATCGGGTCGCCGCCCCGCGTTTCGAGCGCATCGACGATCCGGGTCAACATGGTTGGCACCACCATGGCGTGGGTGATGCCCTCCCGTTCGACCGTATCGATCCAGTCATCGGCATCGAACTTGGCGAGCTGCACAATCCGACGCCCGGCGTAGATCGACGACAGCAGGGACGCGACCCCGGCGATGTGGTACGGCGGAACACTGACCAACGTCGCTTCGTCTACGCCTGCTCCCATGAACTCGACCGATGCCAAGATGTAGGAGACCAGATGTCGGTGCCGTAGCACCGCCGATTTGGGCACCCCGGTGGTGCCTGACGTAAAGAGAAGCACGGCAACGTCGTCGGGGTTGGTCGACCATGTAGTGGCCGCACGTGGCGAAGCAACAGCCATAAAGCTGCTCGTCGGTTCGGCGTTGACCGCATCGAGTTGATCGAGCAGTTCGGCGCTGGCCGCGTCGCCGACCGCATGGGCTCGGCCACAACGGGTGGCGAGGTCGAGCAGGTCGTTGGCGGCCAACCGATAATTCAACGGAACATATGGCACCCCGGCCCACGCCGCCCCGAACAGAGCAACAGGAACCGCAGCGCTTGATTCGTCGCAGAGCACGACTGCTTCTAGATCGGCATCCAAGAACCGGGCCGCCGCGGCCTCTGACCGGTCGAATAACTCGCGGTAGGAGAGGCCGTCGTCGAGCGATCCGATCGCCGTGCGATCTGGCAGCCCATCGGCCGCCATCTCGAGCAGCATCATGATGTTCATGTGATGACCTCAGTCAGATGCAGGAAGCGTCTTCGCCTCGGCTACCGAAAGGGCCTCGCCGTTGGCCGCCAACGATCCGTCGCCCGCCTTGGTGGCCAGGAGTTCGATATTGGCTTCCTCGTTGCCGTACCGCTTCCCGAGCAATGTTCCATCGGCGGCGTCGCTGGTGGGCGAACCCGAGATTTCGACGGCACCGGCCGCCACCATGGCCGCCCCACCACAGGTCAGGTCCGTTTCGCCGGTCCCTTTGACGACGATTACCTGGGTGGTGCACACCGTGCTCTGGAATCGGGCACCGGGCTTTAGTTCGACCATGACGTTGTTCCTGTGGGGCTCGCGGAGGGTTTGGCTGCCAGTTTGGCCGAGGTTTGGTCCGGCGAAAAGTCGAGACCGCTAACGTCGGTCGCGGCATGGCAACTCCAGACGAAATTGTCCGTTGGGCGAGCAGCGGAGCCATGGCCCTAACCGGAATGGCCGACGGTCCGCCTCGCCTGGCCGCGGTTGGGGTTGCAACCGCGGCCGACACGTTGACCGCTCGGTTGACGACGGCATGCGCCAAGTGGGGGACTGCCCCTTCGATCGACGGTCCCTCGTTGCTGGGAGAGCGAGCGGCGATCGCTGGTCTTGTTCGTAACGGATCGACATCGGTTGGCGGTTCGGCCCGGTTCTTTGAAGCCAGTGACGGCTGGATCGCGTTGAATCTGGCCCGACCCGAAGATGTCGCCTCGCTCCCGGCGTTGGTTTCGGCCGACGTTGCCTCCGACGACTGGACATCGCTACGGCGTCTCATCGGTGCCATGTCTTGTGACCGTTTGCGAGAACAAGCAGTGTGGTTGGGTCTGGCCGTAGCACAGCCCAACGAACACCAACCGGTAGACGATCCGTCGGTGCAGACATGCGTCGGCGGCCCTCGAACGGTTGTCCGACGGCCGCTGGTGGTCGATATGTCGTCGTTGTGGGGCGGGCCGTTGTCGAGCAATCTGCTCGAGGCGGCCGGAGCACGAGTGATCAAGGTCGAGGGTTGCGGTCGCCCTGACGGTTCGCGTCGAGGACCCCGACCGTTTTTCGATCTGCTCAATGCTCGAAAGGAGATGCTCGAGACCGATTTTGGCGATCCGGTCAGCGTCGCGCTTCTTCGTTCGGTGCTCGCCCACGCCGACCTCGTGATCGAGGGATCGAGGCCTCGAGCGATGACCGCGTTGGGCATCCGGCCCGAGGAGTTCGTCGCCGCGGGCACATCATGGTTATCGATCACTGGGCATGGGCGAGCGGGAGTCGCCGGCGATCGGATTGGCTTTGGTGACGACGCCGCGGTGGCCGGCGGGTTGGTCATCAACGACCACGTTCCGGTCTTTGTGGCCGACGCGGTAGCCGATCCGCTAACTGGCTTGGCGGCCGCCGCGGTGGGTGCGGAGCTGCTCGGATCGCCGCAGGCGGCGATGGTTGACGTGGCGTTGGCGCGGGTCTCGGCGTGGGTTTGTGGCCGATCGACGGGCCCCTTGAACGCGTCGGTGGTTAGCCACGGCGACGACTATCAGGTTGCTTTGGGCGACCAACGAGTTGATGTCGCAGCGCCGACGGCTAGGCCGGTTCGTGGCACGGCGGCGCCGGTCGGGGCCCATTCACGAGAGTTGGCCGAGGAGTTCGATCCGGCCAGCCGAGGCCCCTACGGGTAGGCTCCGGGCATGCTTGACCCCCGCATCGACATCGAAGATTCGTTGCCTCGTGCTGCCGACGGTCGGGTCGCCGGTCGGCGTGGTCGAGCTACCCGGCAGCGACTCTTGGAAGCGACAAACGCGGCGTTGGCGGCTGGGTCCTTTCGCGATCTCAAAGTTGTCGAAATCTCGCGACGGGCCGACACGTCACCGGCGACGTTTTATCAGTACTTCCCTGATGTCGAGGCCGCGGTGCTTTCGATCATGGACGAACTTGCCGACTCGGGGGGTCAACGGCTTCGTGTGCTGATCACCGAACCTTCTTGGGACACCGCAGCCGCGGCCGCAGGGTTGGCCAATGGCTTCTTTTCGTTCTTTGAGGAGTATGGGGAGTTGCTGCGGGTCGTTGACCTGGCAGCGCTCGACGGCGATTTGCGGTTTCGTCAGCTCCGCACTCGGTTGTTCAACGGTGTGTTCCTCGCCATGCAGGATTTGGCCCATGAGAAGCGGGCCGAGGGTTTTCTCGACGAGTCGGCGTCGCCCGGAGCTATCGCCGGTGTACTGACCACGATGCTCGCCCACGTCAGCGCTCACCGCCATGGTTTTGCTGATTGGGGAGTAAGCGAACAGGATCTGGCCTCAACCATGGCCGACATCATTCGTCCCCTTCTTGGTGGCGACTACGCCGGTCAAAACAACTAGGCCATTTGGACTCTCTGTAGAAATCTGCTCACTTTCTGTGGCGGTGATGCCGATAGGTCATCTACAGTTGCCTTGTGGCGAGCAGCGAAGCGATCCCCGGGCCAGTCGACGCGCGGCTTTTCGCGTTCGGGTTGCCGGTGCTCAATGTTCGCTGGACCATGTTCGCCGCGCTGGTTGTCCTGAACCTTTTTGATGTGATTACCACGGCAATGGTGATTTCTCGGGGCGGCATCGAAGGCAACCCGGTCATGCAGTCAGTTGTTGACAACATGGTGCACGTGGGGTTTTTGAAGGCGGCGGTGCTGGGTCTGATCGCCGTATTGCTGGCTCGTAGCCCGGAGTCCAAAGTCGCGTCGCTTGGTGTGGCGGCCGCCGCAGCGTGGTATCTCGTTGTGGTGTCGTGGAACGTTCTGATACTCACCATCGTCTGAGCCGCCACTAGTCTCCGCCCATGACGTCAGAGCACGGGTGGGATCACACGATCGAGGACCTTGATCGACGGCGAGAGGCTTCCCAAGCCATGGGTGGCGCCGACAAGATCGCCAAACGAGCCGCTTCTGGTCGACTCGATGCTCGAGGCCGAATAGCGGCTTTGATCGATGATGGCTCGTTCACTGAGATCGGAGGTCTGGCCGGGGCCGTGCCCGCCGATGCCCTCGTTGCCGGCGTTGGCCGTGTTGATGGCCGACCGGTCGCGATCGGAGCGGAGGATTTCACCACCCTCGGCGGATCAATCGGCGCCGCCGCGTCTCGCAAGCGCTGGCGCATTGCCGACATCGCCAGGCGCGAGCGCGTGCCGCTGGTGATGCTGCTCGAGGGAGCGGGCCATCGCCCGCCGATGCCCGGAGACCCCGGCGGAACCGGCCCCGGTGACCTGCAAGCTCAGGGTCGACTATCTGGTTTGGTCCCCATGGTTTGTGGGGTTATGGGCGCATCGGCTGGTCATGGCGCGATCACCGCTCCGCTGTGTGACTTCTCGCTGATGACACCCGATGCCGCGATCTTCACTGCCGGACCGCCAGTAGTGCAAGCCGCTCTCGGTGAGACGGTCACCAAGGACGAGCTGGGCGGGCCGGCCGTAGCGATCTCCAGCGGTGTGATTCACAATGTGTCGGTCGACGACCATGCCTTACTCCACGACATTGCTACCTACCTGTCGTTTTTTGGGTCGTCGGCGTGGGAGCGGCCCCCTTGGCAAGACACCGCCGACATTGGCGCTCGGTCTCTGGACGATTTGCTCGACATCATCCCGCGAGACTCGGGCGCGGCCTACGACATTCGGTTGGCGGCGAGCCGAATGGTTGATCAAGGTGAGCTGTTCCAGGTCCAACCCGACTTTGGTCAGTCGATAGTTTGTGCTTTGGCCCGCGTGGGCGGCGACGCGGTGGGCGTGGTGGCCAACCAGCCGTCAGTTTTGGCTGGTTCGATCGACGTAGACGCGGCCGACAAGGCCGCGCACTTCATTCAGCTGTGTGACTCGTTTCATCTGCCTTTGGTGTTCCTGGCTGATACCCCAGGCGTGCTGGCCGGTAAGGCATCGGAATCGGCGGGGATTTTGAGGGCCGGTGCTCGCATGTTCGCGGCGCAAACTCGAGCCCAGACGGTCAAGATTCATGTCACGTTGCGCAAGGCCTACGGGTTCGGCAGTTGCGTGATGGCGATGAACCCGTTCGACAATCAGACGACCAGTCTGGCCTTTCCGGGGGCCACGCTCGGCGCGATGGGCAGCCGTGGTGCGGGAAATGCGCTCGATGCCGACGAGCACACTCGCGCCGAACTAGAAGCGGCCGAGATGCAAAGCAGCTACCGGTCGGCCAACGGGCTCAGCTTTGATGACCTGATCGATCCGCGTCAGTTGCGCAACGCGGTCCTCGAGGGCCTCGCGCTATCTGGTCAACGACGCTCGACGCCGCCGCAACCCGTGGCCCGGACGGGACTGGCGCCGTAGTTGTGGCCTTTAGCCGAGCGCTTCGACGACGTAGTCGAGACAGTTGGTGAGGGCTTCGGTGTCGGACGGGTCGATGGCCGGGAACAATCCGATACGAAGCTGGTTGCGGCCCAGTTTGCGGTATCCGTTGGTGTCAAGGATGCCGTTGGCGCGAAGCACGTCACAGATGGTGTCGGCGCTCACCGACTCGTCGAAATCGATGGTGGCCACAACCTTGCTGCGCTGCGACTCGATTTGCACGAACGGGCTGGCGACCGGCGACGACTCGGCCCAGCCGTACATGATCTCGGCTGATTCGCTACTGCGGCCGGCGGCCCAACTGAGCCCGCCGTTCTCGTTGAACCAATTGACGGTATGAGCGGTCAGAAACACCGTCGACAACGCCGGCGTGTTGTAGGTCTGGTCTTTGCGAGAATTGTCGAGCGCTGTTTTGAGATCGAGCGACGGCGGGATCCAGCGGTCGCTGGCGGCGATACGCTCGACTCGTTCGATGGCCGCTGGTGACATCATGGCGATCCACAGTCCGCCGTCGGAGGCCAGCGCTTTTTGCGGAGCGAAGTAATAGACGTCGGTGGCATTGGGGTCAAACATCAACCCGCCGGCGCCGGAGGTGGCGTCGACCATCATCAACGCGTCGGGATCGTCGACGCGCGCAGGGTCGAGCATCACGCCCGTAGAGGTCTCGTTGTGGGTGTAACAGTAGGCGTCGACCCCTTCGACAGCTTCGAGCGCCGGATGGGTGCCGGGCTCGGATTGGGCAATCGAGGGTTCGGCAAGGTGCGGCGCCTTTTTGACCCCGCTGGCGAACTTGCCACCAAACTCGCCAAAGCTGAGGTGATGGCTGCGGTTCTCTATCAGGCCGAACGTTGCACAATCCCAGAAACCGGTCGACCCGCCGTTGCCAACCACCATCTCGTATCCGTCGGGAGCTCGTAGCAACTCGGCGAGTCCGTTGCGCATCTCGGCCACCATGAGTCGCACGGTCAGCTGGCGATGAGAGGTGCCCATGTAGTCGACCGCGTGGTCGGCGAGGGCCTGGACTGCCTCTGGGCGAACCTTGGTAGGGCCGCTACCGAAGCGGCCATCGGCGGGAAGCAGGTCTGACGGGATGGTGATGTCTGGCGTAGTCACACCGCCATGGTGCCAGTCTCGGCAACGAAACGGAACGAATGCCCAGCGAAAGTTCGACGCGGTTTTTCGCACCCTGCACTGGGAGTTGTTGGCTACGATCGGCTCATGACAACTGATCGCATTTCGCGGCGCGTCGGCGCTATCGCTCCCTCGGCCACTTTGGCGGTTTCGAACAAGGCCAAAGCGCTCAAGGCGGCCGGCGAGAACGTCATCGGCTTTGGTGCTGGTGAACCCGATTTTGCTACGCCCGATCACATCGTCGAGGCCGCCGCAGCAGCCTGCCGAGATCCCAAGAACCACAAGTATTCGGCGGTGGGTGGTCTGCCCGAACTCAAAGAAGCGATCGCCTCCAAAACCGAACGCGATAGTGGCCTGGTGGTCGATCCCGCTTCGGTGTTGGTAACCAATGGTGGCAAGCACGCGGTCTACAACTGTTTCGAGGCGCTTATCAACCCGGGTGACGAAGTTCTGTTACCAACGCCCTACTGGACCACCTATCCCGAGCCGATCGCCCTCGCCGGCGGTGTCACGGTCCCGCTCACCACCACCGCCGAAAGCGGCTTTCGGGTGACCGTCGAGCAACTCGACGCGGCCAAGACCGACAAGACCAAGGCCTTGGTTTTTGTCTCGCCGTCGAACCCGACCGGTGCGGTTTATCCGAAACACGAGATCGAGGCGATCGGCCAGTGGGCGGTCGCCAACGGCGTTTGGGTGATCACCGACGAGATCTACGAACACCTTGTCTACGGCGACAACGTGCATCACTCGCTTCCTGTGCTCGTGCCCGAGATCGCCGATACCTGCGTCGTGCTAAACGGCGTGGCCAAGACCTACGCCATGACCGGCTGGCGGGTGGGTTGGATGATTGGTCCGGCCGATGTGGTCAAAGCCGCACAAAACCTTCAGTCACACTCCACCAGCAATGTCGCCAACGTCTCGCAAATGGCGGCGTTGGCCGCGGTGTCGGGGCCGCTCGATGCCGTTGAAGCCATGCGAGAGGCGTTTGACCGCCGCCGTCAGACCATGTGGGGCATGCTGAGCAGCATCGACGGGGTCCTGTGCCCCGAACCTCAAGGAGCGTTCTACGCCTATCCCGATTTCGGGGCGCTTCTTGGTCGGGACTATGGCGGTGTCCGAGTCGACACCACCCTCGATCTGGCCGATGTGCTGCTCGAACAGGCCAAGGTGGCCATTGTGCCCGGCGAGGCATTTGGTGTTGGTGGTGGGGCTCGGCTGTCGTTTGCTCTCGGCGACGACGACCTCGCCGAAGGCGTCACCCGTATCGTCGATTTCTTGTCGGCCTGATGTCTGATCTGTATAGGGGCGAACTTTATGGCGAGTGGCCCTCGCCGATCTCGGCCGAGTCGTTGGTGAGCGGTGCGGTGGGGATCAGCGAGATATGTGTCGATGGCGACGACATCTGGTGGGCCGAGTCGCGGCCCGACGAAGGCGGCCGGACCGCGCTGATGCGGTCACGAGACGGCGACGTTCAAGAGATCACCCCGCCTGACGCCTACGTCCGCACGCTTGTTCACGAATATGGCGGAGGCGCATGGTGGGTCAACCAGGGCACGGTCTTCTACGTCGACCTGAGCGACCAGCGGCTGCGGTCGCTGGTCCCCGGTGACAACCCAACACTGCTGACCGCCGAACCCGACCAACCCCGAGCTCGTCGTTACGCCGACGGGAGATGTACGCCCGATGGTCTCTGGTTCGTGTGCGTTCGCGAATCCCACGGTGTCGACCAAGAACCAGTCAACGAACTCGTCGCGGTAGCTACCGACGGTTCGTTCACCGAGAGAGTGTTGTGGAGTGGCTCCGACTTTGTGAGTTCGCCTCGTGTATCCCCCGACGGTCGCTTCCTGGTCTGGGTTAGCTGGGACCATCCCAACATGCCGTGGGACGCAACAACGCTCAGACTGGCCCCCCTCGAAGGTGCCGAACTCGGCGACCCAACCATGGCCCTGGGCAACGGGCACGAGGCGTGGTGCGAGCCCGGGTGGACCAACGATGGCCGACTCTTGGCGTGCACCGACCGCGACGAGTGGTGGAATGTTTACGAGATCAACACCGAGAGCGCATCGATCGAGCCGGTGATGGCTGGTCCGTTCGAAGTCGCAACTCCTGGTTGGGTTTTCGGCATGCAAAGGTGGGCAGTCGCCGAGGATCACACTGTGGTCGTTGCCGGTTTGGCGACCGGTGACGAGTTCATCGTGGACGGCCGCACTATCTCCACTCCCGACGCGACCGTTTCTTCGTTGCAGACCACGCCCGACGGTGTCGCGTTTGTCGGAGCGGGGTTCGGTCACGAGGCCCAAGTTGTGCGGCTACGACTGGATGGCCAACGAGTCACTCGCCAAGTGGTTCATTCCGGACGCCAGTTGCCCGTTGATCACCGGTTCTTGATCGAGCCCGAAGCCATAGAGTTCCCGACCACGGGCGATACAACGGCCCATGGTCTCTACTACCGGCCCACTCACCCCGACATCGAGGGCGATCAAGACTCCAAGCCGCCGCTGCTGGTCCTCGCCCATGGCGGGCCCACCGGGGCGGCGCGCCGTCAGCTTCAACTCGGCATTTTGTACTGGACCTCGCGGGGCATCGGTGTCGTCGATGTCGACTACCGCGGCTCGACCGGCTACGGGCGCCGTTATCGCCGAGCTCTCGATGGCGAGTGGGGCATCGCCGATGTCGATGATTGTGTGGCGGCTGCTCGTTACCTAGCCGATCGAGGCGACGTCGACGGCGATCGACTGATGATTCGGGGAGGGAGCGCAGGTGGATTCACGGTGCTGTCGGCCCTTGCCTTCCACGATGTATTCGCGGTCGGGGCCAGCCGTTATGGGGTCGCCGATCTGCAGGCGCTGGCGACCGACACCCACAAGTTCGAATCCCGCTATCTCGACACGCTGATCGGTCCGTGGCCCGATGCTCGCGACGTGTACAACCAGCGTTCGCCCATCAACCATGTCGAGGGTTTCAGTGCGCCGATGATTGTGTTGCAGGGTGACGAAGACGCCATTGTTCCGCCGAACCAATCGGAGATGATCGTGGCCGCGCTCGAAGAACGCGGGATTCCCGTTGCCTATCTGCTTTTTGCCGGCGAGCAGCACGGCTTTCGGAAGGCCGAGAACGTGGTGGCCGCGCTCGAAGCCGAGCTGGCATTCTTCGGCGAGATGCTTGGATTTCAACCGGCGGATTCCCTTACGCCGGTCGAAGTTCGCCGATGACGCCTAGATTCCGGCCGCGCCCGCTTTTGGTGTTCGTCGTGGTGACGATCGTCGTTGCCATGAGCGCGCCAGCGGGCCTCGCCGCCCGCGGGGTTGCCCAATTCGGTCCCCAGAAGTTGCAGGTTCTGGTAACCGACAGCCGTGACGTGCCGTTGGCGGGGGCCACCGTCACAAACGGACCGGCCGTCGACGTCACCGATCGTTTTGGACGGGCCGAGTTGCTCGGCGCAGTTCCTGGCACCGTGTTGGTGAGCCATCCAAGGTTCCCGTCTCGCTCGGCATCGTGGTCAGGCGCGGGTGATCGTCTCGTCGTTGCGATTGGCGCCCCGGTGTTGCGGGCGATTCATGTTGCTGGCACGTTGCCCGGAACCCGACAGTGGGACAATCTGGTGGCGTTGGCCGGGCGCACCGCGGTCAACGCATTCATGCTCGATATCAAAGACGAGTCGGGCCGGGTCTTCGCCACCACCGAGTCTTCGTGGGCGCGGGCCGCGGGCGCCGATCGAGATCGTTGGGATCTCGCCGCGGTGGTCGCGCAGCTTCACGGCGATGGGTTGGCGGTTATCGGTCGGATAGTGAGTTTTCAGGACCCGATTGCGGGACGCACTCTTCCTGACATGGCGGTCCATAACCGATCGGGCGGGGTGTTCAGCCGGCGCGGTCAAACCTTTCTCGATCCGACCGACCCGAATGCTCGCGAATATGCGCTCGAACTTGCAGTCGAGGCCTGCGCGGCTGGGGTCGACGAAGTTCAATTCGACTACGTGCGGTTCCCCGATGGCAACCATTCGTTGTTGTCCTTCGATGGGGGCAGTACCGCCGAAAGCCGGACCGCCACGATCGTGGGGTTCCTTCAAGATGCTCAGGATCGGTTGCCCGATGGCTGTCAGGTAGCGGCCGACATCTTTGGTTTTGTGACATCGGTGCCGACCGATGGAGGGATCGGTCAACAACTCGAGGCCCTCGCGGGTGTCGCCGATGTCTTGTCGCCGATGGCCTACCCGAACCACTGGAGCTCGGGGTGGTTCGGCTATTCAACACCCGCGCATCATCCAGGCGGTGTGATCACGGCATCTATGAGCGACGCCATTGTGCGTACCGGCGGAATTACGACGTTACGGCCGTGGCTGCAAGATTTCGGCGGCTACGGGCCGGCGCAGGTGCGAGCCCAAATTGATGCAGCCGACGCCCTCGGTTTGGGTTGGATGATCTGGAACGCCGGCAGCGTGTTTACCGAAGCGGGGTTGCCGCTTGATGGCGAACCCCAGACATCGGCCGAACTTTCGCCGGTGGTCGAACAGTCCCGGCCGCGGTCGGGATACTGGGATGTCCCTGATCGGTCAACGTTCAGCGCCGATGTGGCGTGGCTTGGGCAGCAGGGAATCACCCACGGATGCAACCCACCGTGGGCCGACGACTACTGCCCGTCGAGGCCCCTCACGCGGGGCCAGGCCGCGTCGATGCTCGTGCGGGCCCTGGGTCTCGCGCCGTCAACCGTCGACTACTTTGCCGACGATGCCGGCAGCACTCACGAGGCCGACATCAACGCGTTGGCCGAGGCCGGAATCACCAACGGTTGCGCGGCCTCGACTTTTTGTCCATTGCAAGTTCTGCAACGGGGCCAGATGGCATCGCTCATCGCTCGGGCCCTCGATCTGGCGCCGGGACCAACCGGGTCTTTTGTGGATGACAACGGGTCGGTGCACGAAACCGACATCGAACGCCTTGTTGCCGCTGGTCTTACCAACGGGTGTGCGGTCGAGCGGTTCTGCCCCGATCGTCCCACCCGTCGCGACGAGGTCGCGGCGTTCCTTCATCGGGCCCTGGGGTAGCAGGCGCCTAACTGGCGCTGGTACCAACAATTCACACAGCTGTGACACGAAATTTGCCGCTAGCAGGCTGCGTCGCGGGGATACTTGGGCATGCACCGAGTAGTAGTGAGCGAGTTGATTGCCGAACCGGGACTGGCGTTGTTGTGCGAGGCCGGGTTCGACGTTGATGTCCGGGCCGATAGTTCGGTAGAGGAGTTGCGCCAAGCAATGGCCGGCGCGGCCGGACTCATCATCCGGTCGGCGACCCAAGTAGACGAAGCGTTGCTCGATGCTGCGCCCGATCTATTGGTGGTGGGCCGCGCCGGAGTGGGGCTCGACAACGTCGATGTTGCGGCCGCGACCAAGCGCGGGGTGATGGTTGTCAATGCCCCAGAGTCCAACATCACCTCGGCGGCCGAACACACGATGGCGATGTTGCTCGCTCAGGCTCGCAATATTCCCCAGGCCCACGCCGCGCTGGTTGCGGGGCGGTGGGAGCGCTCCAAGTGGGAGGGTGTAGAGGTGGCCGGGAAGACCCTTGGCATTGTTGGCCTCGGGCGCATTGGAACGCTTGTGGCCAAGCGGGCCCAGGCGTTTGGAATGACCGTTGTCGGGCACGATCCGTTTGTGGCGGCCGATATGGGCCGCCGACTTGATGTCGAGTTGCTCGACCTTGCCGAACTGATGAGTCGGGCCGACTTTGTCACCGTTCATGTTGCGAAGACGCCCGAAACCATCGGTCTGTTGGGCAAGGATATGTTCGCTCGCTCCAAGCCGGGGCAGCGCATAGTCAACGTTGCTCGTGGTGGGATCGTTGACGAGTTGGCCCTCGCCGAGGCTGTTCGTAGTGGCCAACTCGGTGGCGCAGCGATTGACGTTTTTGATTCTGAACCATCGCTCGATTCTCCACTATTCGACGTGGCCGAGATCGTCGTCACTCCTCATTTGGGAGCAAGTACACGCGAGGCCCAGGACCGCGCCGGCGTAACTATCGCCGAGCAAGTCCGCTTGGCCCTCGAGGGGGAGTTCGTTCCCTTCGCGGTCAACGTTGATGCCGGGAACGCTTCGGAACCGTTGAGGGCGCACTTGCCGGTTTGCGAACAACTGGGGTTGTTGTTTGCCAACATCGTCGAACAAATTCCTTCGACAATCGATCTCGAACTACGAGGCGCCATCGGCGAGTCCGACCCATCTCTTGGTGTGCTTAGTTTCCTCAAGGGTCTGCTGACCCAAATGGGTGGCGAACCGGTCAGCGCCGTCAACGCTTCCGATGTCGCGAAGCAACGAGGCATCGACGTGCGGGTCATCACCACCTCGACGGCGCGCGATCATCTCAACACTGTTTCGGTAACCGGCGGCGGGCACCGGCTAGCGGGATCGATTTCGGCAGTAGACGACCAGCCCCGGCTGCTGGAAATTGACGGCCACCGACTCGAGCTGCGATTGAGTAATCACATGTTGATCGTTCGCAACGAGGACGTGCCGGGGATGGTCGGCCATGTTGGTTCGGTGGTGGGGGACGCGGGGATCAATATCTCCAACATGCATATCGGGGAAACCGAAGAGGGAGTTGCGGCGTTGATGGTTATGGCTATTGATGGCGTTGTTTCGCCCGGCGTGCAGGCGTCGCTGCGGGCCCTGTCGGGCGTAAAGTCCGTGACGGTAGTGCGGCTGCGCTAGGTCGATTGCTCAAAACGAACTAGTTGGCTCAGGCTGTCGTTGGGGTGATTCCCCACTTGACACGGGCCCAACCCCGTTCGTGGAAAAAGTAGAGCACCAGTTTGGTGAAGATCTCGAAGGCCCCTATCGAGACTGCGGTGGCGACGCTGCCGGTGAACACAAGTCCGAGCACCATCGTGTCCAGGCTCGCCAACCCGCGCCAAGTAGCGGTCTTGGTCAGCGACCGGCGACGACCAACGCGGCAACCGGTTTCTCGGGCCAGGTCGCGGCCCCAGCGAAGCCGAAGCCAGATTCGCTCGTGGAAGTAGTAGAGCGGAGTTTTGGTCAGTACCTCCGTCAGCGCGATCGAGCCCGCCATCTTGGCGTTGTCGGCGGCATCGGCCCCGTCCAGGCCAATAAGCGGACCGAGTGAGCTCAGCACCACGAAACTCAGTACCAGTGTGTCGAGAGTGCCTACCGCCCGCCAAGAAATGGCCTTGGCGACCGAACGCGCCGGGCTTACTTCGGGTGGGGTCCGGCGGTCAAGAACGTTTGGTTCGAGAACACGACCGGTCGGTCCGGCACCAGTAGCGATCGCGGTCGTCATGGTGGAGATCATCAGTCAGCTCAGACGCTGAGCATTTCGCGCATCGGACCGTTGTCGGCACTGGTTGTTGCGTTGAGCGAGGGCCAGACCGACGACGGACGTCCTGCGATTCTTAGGATTTCCTGAGCTTCTTGCTCGACCTCGGCCCATCGATCGCCGAGTGCACCAGCGTCGAGGCTGGGCTTTTGCACGTGGTTGCCGCGACGTCGCAACATCTGGCCCACAGGGGCGAGCGCTTCATGGTGGCGCAACCGGGAGAGAGCCCCGGCCCCAACCAGTTTGGCGATCAGCGGCGGTAGTTGTTGGTGGTCGTCGCTGCGGTTGGAGTGGGCTAGTTGCGGCGTCGGATATTCGTCGACCTCGAGATGTTTGAGCCACGCCGCCCAAGCCTCGTCGGGTTCGGCCAGCATGTCTTCAAAGGTCTGCACTAGCACCCGGTCTTCGCCGACCGCGTCTACCCAGGCGTCGTAGTGCGTTTTGTAGAGAGTGGGTTCCACGAGACGATCAATGGAAGCCGACGGATCGTCACTGATCTTGTGGATGCCTTCGTAACAAAGCTGGGCCCACCCGGAGTTGATGCGCTTGAGCGGATCCCGGACTAGATAGATGACCCGGATGTCGTCTCCCAGCGCTTCGACGACGCGAGAGGAACAATCGGGATGCCAATTTGTACATGCGTAAGACGTCGAGCCGTCGAGCCATACGCGAGCATCGGGTGAGATCGTCGATAGCCGTCGCTGATACTTCAACCAGTGTCGCAGCGAGCCGCCGTCCTCGATCGAGAAGTAGCCCGGTTCCTTCTCCTCAGGTCCGTGAATCTGAGGGTGGAGACCAAGTGTTTCGTAGGCACTGGTGGTGCCGGCCTTGTGGGCACCGATGAGCAGTGCCGGCTTCGGGGTGACCTGGACTTGGGAGACAGGTTCGACCGAGGTGCGGTCGGAGCTGGTTGCCTCCAGGCCGATGGCGTAGATGATTCCGAGAGACTGGCCGATAACCCATGCCCAGCCCGCGGCCTGGATTCCGACTACCGGGAGCAATTGCCACAGCGCCAACAATGTTGAAGCGGCGATCAAGCTGTTGAGAATCGCGGTCTGGCCGATGCGTTGCTGGACCTGCCAACGAGCGGTCCAGAGGTTTGTGATCGAGTCCGGAACCGCGGCGACGACCACCAGGGCCAGCACTGGGGTTCCCGCGGCCCGATACTGCGAGCCAAACATTGCGAGAACGTAGGGTCCGACCACGAGCAGGCCGGCGCTGGCCGCGATGAACAGGAAGGCCGATAGTCCAACGGCGCTGCGCATCCTTGCGAGATCGGCGCCTTCGTGCTTCGTGGATCGTTCGGCGAGCAACGACTTGCCGACTGCTGACGAGACCATGAAGAGGCCGCTACCGAGCATCCATGCCGTGTAGATATAGGCGCTTTGTTCGGCCCCGAGTTCGCGTAGGACCATTACCGGGAGAAGCAGGTTTGGTAGCTGCCCCGCGAGATTGGAAATGTGATGGAACGTGCCCCGGGTGGCGAAGCCGTCGGGCACGTTCACGCCCGGTTCGACATTGGAACGAAGAACGTTTTGGAGTCGTCGGCGCACCAACACCGAACCGACCAGCAGAACCGCTCCGACCGCCACGACCCAAGAAGCGATAATCGTAGTCAACGACACCAACCCGAATGCCGCGACGAAGAGAAGGCCCAAGATTTTTGCGGCCGCAGTAGAGATGCGACGAACGAAGGTGGCATCCGGGCGGCCGATCCCGAGTAGGAGTCCGTCGGACACGAGACCCAGAGTCATTGCGGTTACCGCCGTCACAACCAGAACGGCCAACAACGCGCTGCGCTGATCGCCGAACTCGCGCGACAGCCGCGGGAGGACCCACCACAATACGACACCCGAGGCAACGGCGGCCATGGCGGCTCGTCGGAGCGCGGCGACGGCAATTACAACTCGTCGCGGTCGAGAATCTTCGACCGGGAGTAAGTCGAGCAGGTTCCAATCCATGCCCAAAGTGCTGGCGATAGCGATAATTGTGATCACGCCGAGCAGGGCTGACGCGACTCCCACCACCGATGGGTCCACGATCCGCGTTGCGAGTACCCAGAACAAAAACCCGGCAGCGGCGTCGACAAGCGTCGCCCCCATGACAAATCCTGTAGTTCGAGCGAGGCCTTTCATGGGACCTTCATCGGTCTTGCTCTACCGCCATCTGAAATGTTCCTGCGGACTAAATGACCAATGACACGGCGGCGGTGGGTCGAACGCTACGGAAATGGACTCGTGGCTGTTGTGCGCCGAGGATTTGGGCCGCGGCGGCCTGTCCTAACGTTTTGCTTGGCGAAACCCGTCGGTCTCGGCCGCCCCGGGACTCGAGTAGCACCGCTCGGCCTTGGTTCGGTCGTAGGACCCGCCGCCGGGCACATGAAAGATCTTCGACTGGGCGTTGCCTTTGATTGGATGGCTGAGCGGACACGAACCGTCTTCGTGGGGTTCGACCCAGGCCTCGTCGACCTTTGCAGTCGGGGCCGCTTCGGCGAATTGCACTGGGCCCGACCGGCTGGGAGCGGGCGTCGGGTCGGCGAGCGGGGGCCAGTTTGCGACCCCGCTCGCTGGCGGCTTGGGGCGGCGGGTGGCCGAGCGAGCGAGCCCCACCATTAGAGCGCCTAGCGCCCCCAAGCCGGTCAGTCGAGCGAATCGAGAAAGTGCGTGAGCCATACCGGTGACGGTAGCGGATCAGCACCTGTTGACCGTGAGTGTCTCAGCCGATATTGATGGCACCGAGACGGTCGAGGCTGACGAGGTCGTTTACCTGCAGGCGGGCCGGCCCGTCAGCACCCAGGTAACCCCATGGCGAGCTCACCGACCACAACTCGGTGCGATCGATGATCATCGTGCGGCCAACCTGAGGGAACTGGTTGTAGTTGTTCCAGCACATGACCAATGTGTCGTCGGGGTTGATCCGAACGCCCAACTGACCTGCTTCTTCGAGCATCCATTCGTCCTCGTAACAATCAAAGCCCGATGCTGATCGTGAGTCTCCTGGGCCACATAGGAGCACCAAGCTTCCGGAGTCTTGAATCGTCCAGCCCAGTTCGCTGTCGAAATCGGCGGTGTCGAACTCGCCGATATCGGCGGGCGTAATGGTCTTGCAGTCGGTGGTTCCAAGGTCGAGAGTGTTGTCGAGGTGGTCGATGCGGCCAGCTTCGGTCAAAGTGTTGCCATCGGCTTTGAGAACCACGGCCCCGGCCCACTGGTTGCCGTTGGTGTAGGTGGTGACGGGGATCACAGCCAACTGTTCGGGTTCCCACCACAAGAAGCTGCGGTGTTCCCATCCAATATCGGTCCAGCCGCCCGGTGCCTCCCAGACCGATACTTCGGTCGGGTTGGCGGGGTCGCTCACATCAAAGATCGAAACCTTGGAGCCGGTAATGCGTCCATCAGCATCCCCGGCCGATCCAACGCCGAGAACTCGACCGTTGCCGATGGGGTGCAGGTACGAGGAAAAGCCGGGGATCTTGAGCTCGCCCACCACCCGAGGGTTGGTCGGGTCGCTGAGGTCGAGGGTGTAGAACGGGTCGACTTGGCGGAACGTGACCACGTAGCCAACGTCGCCTACGAAGCGCACCGACTGCACCGCTTCGCCGTTGCCCATGTCGCCGACCTGGCCGATCTCGACCAGCTCTTGGCCTTCGGGACGAAGGATTCGCACAAACGTCTCGGATGTGTCGTCCCATTGCTCGCCGGTGGTGGTGATGACCCGCAGGTCGCCGTTGTATTCCGAAAGGGAGAACTGGTCTCGAATATCGCCGGCCACCGAACCCGAAGCGGCATAGGCCGCGCTGTTGGCCGACAAGTTGAACTGGTGAATCGATGTGCGCCGAGCGTTCCAAGCCTGTTCCCAGGTGGCATCGTCTTGCACCACGATGTCGTTGAACCACGTCTGGGTGGCCACGAAGATCGAGTCGGTCGAAGCGTAGACAGTGTTTCCCGGAGCCAAGACCGATGTGGTGTTGAAGACATTGAGGTCGCCGCCGACCGGCACGCTCAGCACTAGGAGCACACCGAACCCGGAGAACTCCGTCGGCGCATGAACCGATTGGCAATCGGGAAGACTCGGCGTGGTGATCGGCTGCTCTTTGGCGTCGAGGTGAGCAATGGCTGGTAGCCAATCGGTCAGCTCGGATTGTTCGACTGCGGCGCGGTTGGCCGCTTCGGCCACGTCGTTTCCTGCGTCGCTGGCGGGGTAGACGAACGGGAACCGGTACTGCGGGTTGCTGCGCACGATGACGCGAGCAACGCCGTCAATCGCTCGGCTTGATACATATTCGCCTTCAACCACTATCGACTCGACTTCGGTCGGCCGGTTGTTGATGATCTGCACTCGTGTGACCCGCACGGCGGTGGACTCCGATGGGGCAAAGCCGGGTTCGATGCCCGAACCAGGTGAGACCTCTGGGTAGAGGGCGGGGAGGCCGGCTTGGGAGAGCCAACCGTTGGAGATGACGAGGAGTTCGTCGCCGTTCAGGAACAACTCGGTTTGCCAGCCGACCTCGATATCGAGGGTGCCGGTGACCTGGCGGGTTGCCGCGTCGATCACCACGAGTTGCCCGTTGGCCACGATGAAGATTCTTGAGCCGTCGGTCTTCACGACGTCGGCTTCGTCTACGCCGACTTCTTGCACGTTGGTGCCCGAGAAGTCGACGCCCTCGACGTCGGGCGGCGCCGATACTTCCCCAACTCCGCTTTCGGCGGAGCCAGCGAACGCCGGCTCGGCTGCGGCGACATCGTCGATGGCCAACTCTGCCTCGAAGGCTCGGTCAAACGGGCCGTAGTAGCCGCCGTCGTTGAAGCCGTACGGTCCAACTCGGTTGGCCGCTTCGGTGCGCAAGTGAGCTAACAGATTGTCGCAGTCGTCAAAGCCCGAAAGGCCGGCAGTAAGGACAACTTCGTTGCCGTCGACCTCCACCACGATCTCGCCGTCGTCGTTGACGCTTTGGCCCTGGGGGAGCGGTGTTGGCCGGTCGGGAGCGGTGGTTGGGTCGTCGGCGCTGCAGGAGGCAGCGAACATGGTCAGAGCGGTTATGAGGAGCAGGATTCTGCGCACGATTGGTCTCCGGTTTGCAGGATTGGTACCCCTGATACGCACCGAATCGTCCGCCGGTTCCCGGGGACGGGAAATTCCTTTTCGGAATCGAATCGTCGGGCGCTAGCTCGTGGTCGGCAACCAAGAATTGCGGCCGGCCTCGAAGTGGTCGATGTCAGCTACGACCTGCATGGTGATTCCGATGTCGTCGAGGCCTTGCAAGAACCGGTCCTGGGTCGACGCGTCGAGTGGGAAGGCGGTCTCCAGGCCGGCCGCGGGAGCCTCCACGGTGAGACGTTCGACGTCGACCGTGATCTCCAGGGTTGGGTCGGCTTCGACGGCCCGCATGAGCGCGGCTGAGAATTCGGCGTCGACCGTCGCCGGGATGAGGCCGTTCTTGGTGCAGTTGTTGCGGAAGATGTCGGCGAACCGCGGCGAGATCACCGCGTCGAACCCGTACTGCTGAATCGCCCAGACCGCGTGTTCGCGAGACGAACCGGTGCCGAAGTTGATGCCTCCGAGCAAAATGTTGGCGCCGGAGTATTGCTCTTGGTTGAGAACAAAGTTGCGGTCGTCACGCCACTGCGAAAAGAGGCCCTTCTCGAAGCCGGTGCGTTCGACCTGCTTGAGCCAGTCCGACGGAATGATCTGATCGGTGTCGACGTCGGTGCGATCGAGCGGAACTGCGGTGCCCGAGACGATGCGTACTGCTTTCATGATGGTGTTTCCGTTCTTGGAGTCGGTGCCGGGTCCGGTGGGTCAGACCAGGTCGGCGGGGGTGGCGAAGGTTCCGGCGATTGCAGTAGCGGCGGCGACGGCGGGCGACACCAGATGGGTGCGGCCACCGCGACCTTGACGGCCCTCGAAGTTGCGGTTGCTGGTGCTGGCGGCTCGTTCGCCCGGTTGGAGCTTGTCGGGGTTCATGGCCAGACACATCGAGCAGCCCGGTTCGCGCCAGTCGAACCCAGCGGCGCGAAATATTTCGGGCAAACCTTCGGCTTCGGCCTGGGCCTTGACCCAACCCGATCCCGGCACCACGAGGGTCCGCATCCCTTCGGCGACGCTACGGCCCTTGGCTACATCGGCTGCTGCCCGCAGGTCTTCGATCCGGCTGTTGGTGCACGAGCCGATGAATACGGTGTCGACCTTGACTGACTTGATTGGAGCGCCCGCTTCGATGCCCATGTAATCGAGAGCTCGGCTGGCCGTGTCGGCCATGGCGGCATCGTCCATGGTCGACGGGTCGGGGATCAGCGCGTCGATGGCCATGACCTGGGCCGGGTTGGTACCCCAACTGACGTGGGGGGTGATGTCGGCGCCGTTGATGATGATCTCTTCGTCGAACACCGCTCCGTCGTCGGTTGGCAGGGTTTTCCAGTCGGCGACGGCCGCGTCCCAATCGGCGCCGGTGGGTGCGTTCTCGCGGCCCTTCAGATATTCGAACGTGGTCTCGTCGGGGGCGATGAGACCGGCCTTGGCGCCGCCCTCGATGGACATGTTGCAAACGGTCATTCGACCTTCCATCGAGAGCGAGCGGATGACATCGCCGCGATACTCGATGATCTTGCCGATGCCACCGCCGGTACCGATTCGCCCGATGATGTGAAGGATCACATCCTTGGCGGTGGATCCTTCGGGTAGTTCGCCGTTGACGGTGATGGCCATTGTTCCGGGCCGGACCTGGGGAAGCGTTTGCGTCGCAAGGACGTGCTCGACCTCGCTGGTGCCGATTCCAAAGGCGATGCTGCCGAACGCTCCGTGAGTGGCGGTGTGGGAGTCGCCGCACACGATGGTCATGCCCGGCTGGGTGAGGCCCTGCTCGGGGCCGATCACGTGAACAATGCCTTGTTTCTCGTGACCCATCGGGTAGTTGGTGACCCCGAACTCGGCGGTGTTGACCCGCAACGTTTCGACCTGTTTGCGGCTGATCTCGTCGGCTATCGGCTGATCGATGTTCTCGGTCGGCACATTGTGATCTTCGGTCGCAATAGTGAGATCGGGTCGGCGAACCTTGCGGCCGCTGATACGCAGACCGTCAAAGGCTTGGGGGGATGTGACTTCGTGGACGAGGTGGAGGTCGATGTAGAGGAGATCGGGGCTGGTGTCGACGCCGGGCGTTACCACATGGCGATCCCAGATCTTTTCGCTCAGCGTTCTTGGGGTGGTCATGGCGGTCTCCGTGCGTAGCCGTTGATCGTGGCGAACTTGACGATCTCAATATTTGAGACGTATGTTCTACTCAATGGAACCGAGTGTAAGCGGTGTTGGGGTACTCGACAAGGGGGTGGCCGTACTTCGCGCCCTCGAGGTCGAGTCCCTTGGACTGGCCGGGTTGGTGGAGTCGACCGGGTTTTCGCGGGCCACGACCCATCGACTGGCCACGGCCCTCGAAACCCACGGCCTAATACGGCGGGATCGAGAGGGGCGTTTTGCGTTGGGTCCCCGACTTGTCACGCTCGGCCTGAGCGCCGCCGAACAGTGGCCGCTGGCCGAAGCAGCGGGCAACGCGCTCAAAACGCTTCGCGACTCGACCGGCGAGTCGGCGCAGCTCTACGTGCGCGCCGGCGATAACCGGCTTTGCATCGCCTCGCTCGAATCGCCTCACGGACTGCGCACGATTGTTGCGACCGGTGCAACTTTGCCGCTCGGTCAGGGATCGGGCGGGCGAGTGTTGGCTGGCGACACCGACCGGCACGGATGGATAGCTTCGGTCGAGGAACGCGAGACCGGTGTGGCCTCGGTCAGCGCTCCGGTTCTCGATAGCCGCCGCGGCGTGGTTGCCGCAGTGTCGATCAGCGGGCCGGTCGATCGGACATCTCGTGACCCAGGTCCGGTGTTCGGTCCGGCGGTTCTTGCCGCCGCCCAACAAATCGCGTCTGAGGCGGGCCTGTCGTGAGCGATCCCGAGATCAGCCGAGCCTCGTTGTGGCTACTCCGGGCCCTTACCGCCGGGGTATGTGTCGTCGTGCTGTTTTTCTTGGTCGACGCGATCCTCGGCGCCTGAACCGTTGGTGTTAGCGGCTCTGCACAAATCGGATCAGCTTGGCCCGGTCGGCGGCGTCGAGGTTCTTGAATGCATCTGTTGATGGTGATGCCTCGCCGCCATGCCACAAAATGGCTTCCTCGATGCTGCGGGCTCGCCCGTCGTGTAGCAGCGAGTAGTGGCCGTTGACGACCTCTGATAATCCGATTCCCCACAGCGCCGAAGTTCGCCACTCAGCACCGCTTGCCCGCAAAACCGGACGGCCGTCGTCCAGCCCTTCGCCAAGGTCGTGCAACAACAGGTCGGTGAATGGATAGATCACCAGATTGTCGAGCTCGACGGCGTTGGTGACCCCGGTGCGCTGCTCGGGCGTGTGACAGTCGGCGCAACCAACCGTGTCGAAAAGGTTGGCGCCGGCGATGACATCGGGGTCGTCGATGTCACGGCCGGCGGGAATGGCCAACGCTTCGACGTAAAACGCCAGGTCGGCCAGGTCGATGTCGTTGAGTTCGACCAGTCCCTCGACGGGGAAAAGATTGGTACCGATTCCGCTGTCTTCGGCCAAAGCCCCGGCCGACTGGTGGGTCAGATCGAAGTTCTCGGCTTTCCACCCGTGACGGCCGATCCGAAATCCGCCCTGTTCGTCGGGGCTCCACTGGACCCGACCGCTGATGCCATTGCCGTCGAGGTCGTCTGGATCAGCACCTGCTTCGATGTCAGCGGCTGGAACAAACTCGAGCATCCCGGGACCGGCGACCGGCGGGGGTATGCGAAGCGAAACCTCGGCATCGGCGGGAAGCATTCCGTCACGGCCGATGATTGATACTTGCGGATGTCGCAGGGAGTAGGTGGCGCCGTCAGGGTAGGTGCCGGGGGTTTCAACCCAAAGAAGGTTGACCTGAGCTTCGGGCGCTCCGTTGGTGGCGTAGGTCTGCAGACGTGTTCCGTAGCCGGGGAGGGCCAGTGGCGCTTGGGTCTCGGTGGCGCCCCGAGCCGAGACATGCACTACCGGTCCAATGCCAACGTAACCATCAGCCAGTGGTGCTTCTTGGCGACCGTTGTTGAAGTGACAGGCATTGCATCCATCGGCATTGAAGTTCGGACCGAGCCCGTCGGCCTCGGTGAAGAACCGCTCGAACACCCGGTCACCGTCGGCGAAACGAATTCTGGCTTCGAGACCGACGTTGCGGGCCGAAAGGTTGTACGAACGATCGCTGACCTCGAAAGTTGTGGCCCCGCCCGCGGCTCGTTCGACCAGCCACTCGGGAGCAGCTGGACCGGTCTGCTCCGGTAGCGGGCTGAGGTTGTCGCTGCTGCACGCCGCAGCTATCAGGCTGGCCGCCAACAACGTTGACGCGGCCAGACAAAGGCGTCGGCGGGTGCGGTTAGGCGCCAGTGGGAACGGTGACCGCATCGAGATCGAAGTTATCGAACTCGGGCAAGACATCAGCGGTCGATGGTGCCGCCGTCAAAGCGTCGGGCATCTGTGGCTGAGCATCTGGCGCGGGCACGTCGGTGTAGGGAATATTGGCGTCGGGGTCTGGAGCTCCGAAAGCGTCGATCTGGGCGAAGCCTTCGACCGGCCCGTTCTCAACACCGCAGGGCAGCAAATCTTGGATGTTGTCAGGCACCGATGTGGTCATCACATTGTCGGCCCAGCAGTTGCCCAGCGCATCGGTTCCTGCCTGCTCGATCATGATTGCGTCGATCAGGTTGTTGCGAAACACGTTCTCGCGGATCTCGTTGTTCTCGGCAATCCAGATGTTTTCGTCGGGGATCCAAGACAACGCCAAGCCACCCTTGGTGCTGTCTTCGACCAAGTTGCGCCAGATGAGGTTGTCGTTGGTGCCAGGCATCACGATGCCCATGCCCGCGGTTAGCTCCCAAAGGTCTTTGCCACGCGGCGTCTCGAGGTTGCCAGTGCCGTGGACCCAGTTGCCGGCGAATACTGCGTCGCGCTGTGGCGCGAGCTCTTCGGAGTCGAGGGTGCTGGGCACGATCCCGGCCCGGTTGTCTCGGAACTCGTTGTCGATCACGTACATCTCGCCGCCGGAGTTGGTCCCGGAGTAACCGAGGGTGTTGGCGGCGCTGATGTTTTGGGTAACGAGGGTCATGCACGGTTGGCATTGGCCGATGTAGTAGCCCGAGTCGGTGTGCCCCGAGGCGTAGTTGTGATCGGCCAGGCCGTACTCGGCGTTGAACGCGTAGATGCCGTACTGGCGGTTGTTGTAGGCAGTGACATAGCTCGCTCGCCAGCCGTGCAGCACAAAGTCGGAGTCGTAGTCGCCGGTGAAGAAGAGGCCGTTGGAGTAGTAGTTGCGAACGGTGAGGTTCTCGACTGCTACGCCATTGGAGAAGACGATGATGCCGTTGGCCATTTCTTCGCTGTGTTCGCCATCGAGGATCACTTCGTTGCGGTCGACGCCGCGGATGACGATGTTGTCGGTTTCGACGGCGACCGATTCGTTGTAGACGCCAGCATCGATGAGCACTATGTCGCCCTCGACCGCGGCGTCGACGGCGTCTTGAATGGTGGCGTAGTCCTGCGGGACTCTCAGCGCGCCCAACGGGTTTTCGTCGACCGGCTCGGGCGGCGCCTCGGTGGTGGTCGGCGGCGCCGTTGTGGTGGTCGGCTCTTCGGCCGCAGTGGCCGTGGCATCGGCGCTCGTGGTGTCGGTGCTCGTGGTGTCGGTACTGGAGCTGCATGCCGCAGCCAGCATCGAAAGAACAAAGATCGAGAAAATGAGGCGGCGCATATCTAACTCCGAGAAGGGGACGGCCGGACTGTAGCAACGCCGGTCGATTCGGTCACAAATCTCAAGGTTCGTATCGGGTCAGCCGGCGACGAAGATCTGGCCGGTCTGGCCCCGCGTGCGGGTGCCGTGCAGGCTGCAGAAGTACGCGTATTCGCCGGCGTCGGCGAAGGTGACCGATGCCGAAGCGCCCTTGGTTGCCAGCGACGCGGTTGGGATCTTGGCGAAGGAGTCCTTGACCACTGGCGTGACGTTGTGCTCGTTGCGACCCTGATTTGTCCAGGTGACGACAGTGCCGGGGCTGACCACGACCACTCGCTGACTGAACGCATTGTCTTGGATGTCGAGGGCGACCTCGTCAAGACCGGTCATGTCAATCGCGTCATCGGGGACTTCGACTTGGACTTCGGCTGGGGCTGGGTCGTCGGCGACCAAGGTCGGGGCCGGCGCCTCGGTAACGACCGGTGCATTGGTGGTTGCTGGTTCGACAAATAGCCCGACGGGATCGTCGGCCGCGCAGCCTGAGAGCGCCGATACGGCGCCGAGGATCAGCAGGTAACGAATCAGACGCGGCATCGGCGCAAGTTAGTGCGCCGGTCGGCCAGACCCAGAATCGACTCTCATAACCTGCTTGAGTACTTTCAAGAACCCCGGGTTGTAGCGATCGGCCTCGGTTATGCAGCCGTCGTGATCCACTGGCGCAAAGCCCAAATCGGCGTGAGGTAAGAGTGACGCCAGCTCGTGCTGGCGGCCGGGCGGAACGGCTCGATCGTGGGTAGTGATCACGATTCCGGCGGGCATGGCAAGTTCGTGGAGCCACGCTCGGCTGTCGAACCGGGTGAGTTCGGTGCCGGCTTGCACGACCATCGGCATCGACGCGGCTGCTACTTCGTTCACGAACCACGACGGGCGGTCGGTCGGATCGGTGCCCGACACCTTCTTGAACCCGTAGTTGACCATTTTGAGTTGGCGCTCGTGAGACAAATGCGACAACCCTCGACCGGCGACTCCCGATAGCCGCAGGAGTCGGTTGCTGCGGGCGTCGCTCGGCCCCGATGCCCAAGTGGCCGAAAGCACAAGACCTGAGACCCGGTGGGGGTAATGGCGAGCGACGAGTTGGGCGATCGGCCCTCCCATCGAGTAGCCGACGAGTACGACCTTGTCGAGGCCCAAGACATCGGCCAGAGCAACAACGTCGTCGGCGGCGTCGCGCAGCTTGAAGGGTTTGTTGGGCCGGATGCCTTGGCCATGACCGCGATGATCGATGCTGATCACGTTGGCAAATTCCGATATCGGTTTGTACAAACGGAACCAGTTGAGCGCTCCGGTAACAGTCCAGCCGTGTAGCAAGATCACGGTGGGGGCTCCGGGCGGGCCGGCGACTTCGCGAACGAATGTTGTGCCTCGGCCATCGAGTTCGACCGATCGACCCGGCGGCAGCGGCGGTCGCCCGAGCGCCGCGTCGCCCGGCTCGAACACCGTGGGGGATACAAACGGGTTCACGATGCGAGGCCGGGATCTATTCGATCCCGGTGACCGTGACCTTGATCATGGCGCCGGTCGGAGCCGCGTACTCGACCGAGTCGTTGGTCGCGGCGCCGATGAGCGCTTCGCCCATGGGTGATCCCGGCGAGACAACCATGATGTCGTCTCGCTGCTCTTCGATCGAACCGACCAAGTACTTCTCGGGTTCGTCATCGCCTTCGTAGAGAACCGAGACGATCGAACCAGCGCGGACGGTGTCGCTGTCGCCGTCGTCGGTAACGATCTCGGCGTTCTCGATGATGCGGGCCAGGTGCATGATGCGGCCCTCCATCTTGCCCTGTTCTTCCTTGGCGGCGTGGTAGTCGCCGTTCTCGGAGAGGTCGCCGAGTTCGCGGGCGGCTTCGATCTTGCGAGCAATGTCGATACGCCCGCGCGTGGTCAGGTCGTCGTGTTCGGTCTTGAGGCGATCGAACGCGGCCTGGGAGAGCTGTTGTGCTGCTGCCATCCGAAGAATCTACCTGTCTCGCCGGCCGATGGCGGTGGTGCTCGCCGATACACTTTGGCCTTTGTCCCGCGGTGCTTGGGCACCACCTAACGAAGCGAGCACTCCACATGACCCATCGAGTCGCAATCATGGGCGGTGACGGCATCGGCCCAGAAGTGGTCGCCGAGGGCCTCAAGGTCATCGCCGCGGTCGGGGTCGAACTCGACACCGTTGATTACGACTTGGGTGGCGAGCGGTACCGGCGCGATGGGGTTGTGCTCACCGACGAGATCATCAGCGAGTGGCGAGAGTTCGACGCCATCTATGCCGGCGCGGTCGGCACCCCTGATGTGCCGCCGGGGTTGATCGAACGAGGTTTGTTGCTGCGGATGCGGTTCGAGCTCGATTTGTTCATCAACTTTCGTCCGTTCAAGGCGCCCAACCACGACTTCGTGGTTATTCGCGAAAACACCGAAGGTACCTATGCCGGCGAAGGTGGTCTTCTGCGGGCCAATACCCCTCACGAGGTGGCCACCCAAGGTTCGGTCAATACCCGCATGGGGGTCGAGCGAGCGGTGCGTTACGCGTTCGACTTGGCCATGACCCGCCGCAAGCATCTGACGCTGGTTCACAAGACCAACGTGTTGACGTTCTCGGGCGACCTTTGGGAACGCACCTTCAACGAGGTGGCCGCCGACTACCCCGAGGTCGAGACCGCTTACAACCACGTCGATGCCGCATGTATCTATTTTGTGCAAGACCCTCAGCGCTACGACGTAATTGTCACCGACAACCTGTTCGGCGACATTCTGACCGACCTCGGTGGCGCGGTTTCGGGTGGGATCGGGCTGGCGCCAACTGCTAATCTCAACCCGTACGGCGTGTCGATGTTTGAGCCCGTACATGGTTCTGCGCCCGACATCGTCGGCACCGGAAAGGCCAACCCGATTGCGGCCGTGCTTTCTGGTGCGATGATGTTGGATCATCTGGGTGAACGAGCCGCCGCCGACCGCATTCGTGCCGCCTGCGCCGACCCCGACACCCTGACCGGAACCACCAGCGAGATCGGCGACGCGATCGTCGCTCGTCTCTGAACAAAGCCACCAACGAGGAGCATCATGCCGATCACGCCCACCCCTCACATCTGGATGAATGGCGAAATGGTGCCGTGGGAAGACGCCAAGATCCACGTCCTCACCCACACCTTGCACTACGGCACCGGCGTCTTCGAAGGCATTCGGGCCTACGAAACCGCCGATGGGCCGGCCATTTTCCGCCTCACCGAACATATCGAACGACTCTACAACTCGGCCAAAATTCTCGGAATGTCCATGCCGTACTCGGTGCCGGAGATCGTGCAGGCCTGCAAGGACGTTGTGGCCGACTCGGGTCTCGACGCCTGTTACATCCGCCCCATCGCCTACTACGGCTATGGCGAAATGGGGTTGGCAACAGGCGCCTGCAAGACCGATATTTCGGTTGCCGCGTGGCCGTGGGGTGCTTACCTCGGCGACGACGCGGTGACCAAAGGGGTGAGGCTCAAGACCAGCTCCTGGACCCGCCACGATCACAACATCATGCCTCCGGCCTCCAAGACCACCGGCAACTATGCCAATTCGACGCTGGCCAAAATGGAAGCCCTCAATGCCGGTTACGACGAGGCAGTGATGCTCAACGGTGCCGGGCTGGTGGCCGAGTGCAGCGGCGAGAACCTGTTTTGTGCCAAAGGCGATCTCATCATCACGCCGCCGTCATCGTCGGGCGCTCTGCCCGGGATCACCCAGAACACGGTGATGGCTTTGGCTGCCGATAACGACATCAACATTCAGCTTGGCGATCTGGCCCGTAGCGACCTTTACACCGCTGACGAGATATTTGTGGTCGGCACCGCCGCCGAGGTCAGCGCGGTCAATTCCGTCGACGATCGTCTCGTGCCTTGTCCTGGTTCGGCCACCAAAGTCCTCGCCGATGCCTACGCCGATCTGGTTCGGGGCAAGAACGACAAGTATCGATCGTGGAACGAGTTGGCACGGTGACCAAGATCGACCGATCGCCGGTTCGCGACCCGACCTGGCCCGCATCGGTCGATATCTACGACACCACGCTGCGCGACGGGAGCCAGCTCGAAGGCATCTCGCTCACAGTCGACGACAAGCTCCGGATCGCTGAGCAGCTCGACCGGCTCGGCGTCGGTTTCATCGAGGGTGGCTGGCCGGGAGCCAACCCCAAAGACGACGAGTTCTTCGAGCGAGCCAAGACCGAGCTCAGGTTGACCACTTCGGAGTTCGTGGCGTTTGGATCAACACGGCGAGCCAAGGGCAAGGTCGACTCCGATCAGACTCTCGCCAATTTGGTCGCGGCGGGCACCGGCGTGGTGTGCATCGTGGGCAAGTGCTGGGATTATCACGTCACCGAGGCCCTCAAGACCACTCTGGACGAAGGGGTGGCCATGGTCGCCGATTCGATCGAGTACCTCGTGGCCCAAGGCAAGCGGGTGTTCTTCGACGCCGAACATTTCTTTGACGGCTACAAACGCAACCCCGAGTTCAGTCTGAGGGTGGTCGAGGCCGCGGCGATGGCCGGAGCCGAAGCGGTGATCTTGTGCGACACCAACGGCGGATCGTTGCCTCCAGATATCGAGGCCGCGGTCAAGGCGGTGGTCTCCCATATCGATTGCGGCGTAGGCATCCATCTCCACAACGACACCGGGTGCGGCGTGGCCAATGCCCTCGCCGCGGTGCGTGCCGGTGCAACCCAGGTGCAAGGCACCATCAACGGTTACGGCGAACGGGTCGGGAACTGCGATCTGGTGCCGATCATGGCCAACCTCGAACTCAAAATGGGGATCCGTTGTTTACCCGAAGGGCGCCTTGCTCACCTCACTTCGGTCGCTCATCACGTAGCCGAACTCGTCAATTTCTCGGTCGATCCTCAGCAGCCTTACGTGGGGTCGACGGCGTTTGCTCACAAAGCCGGGCTTCACACGTCGGCGCTCAGCCGGGCCAGCGATGCCTACGAACACATCGCTCCCGAGTCGGTTGGTAACGGCACCCGGGTCCTTGTGTCGGAGATGGCGGGCCGGTCAACGCTGGAGATGAAGGCCGAAGCTCTCGGCATCGAACTCGATGGCAAAACCGTCGGCGATGTCATCGACACGCTCAAAAAGCTCGAGCACGAGGGTTATCACTTCGAGGCCGCCGATGCTTCGCTCGAACTGTTGATGCGAGGCGCGGCGGGCTGGAACCAGCCGTTCTTCGAGCTCGAATCGTTTGCTGTTAGTACCGATCATCGATCCGGTACGGGTGGTCGGCTCTGGAACGATGTCGCGGTCGACGTCGAGACCCAAGCCACCATCAAGATCTGGGTCCACGGCGAACGGTTCATGGCCGTTGGCGAGGGTAACGGTCCGGTCAATGCGCTTGATGCCGCGTTGCGTTCGGCGTTGCGCGATCGCTACCCGGCGTTGCGCCGAATCTCGCTCACCGACTTCAAGGTCCGGGTTTTGGACACTGGCCGGGGCACGGGGGCGGTCACCCGAGTGCTTCTCGACTCCACCGACGGCACCCGTGCGTGGACAACGATCGGTGTGAGCGAGAACATCATCGAAGCGTCGTGGCAGGCGCTGGTTGATTCGTTGGTCTACGGGCTCCTGCACGCCGACGCCTAGCGATCCACGGCTGCGAGCCGCGTGGCCGATTGGTGATCGCTACGATGCGGGCATGGCCGCACCTCCCCGAATTCCCGCCGCTCACATGGCATCCAAGCACTACTCGTCTCCGCCTCGACGGGCCGGCTCGTGGCGCGCTGATCGGCCGGGCGAAACCATCGGAGCGGCTCACCCCACCGGTCCGGCGCTGGGCAACCAAGGCCCCGATCAGGGTTACGTATTGAAATTGGCCGACGGTTTTCGTGATCGGCTGGTGCTTCGCCCTGGCGAACACGCCGACGACGCCCTCATCGGTGCTTGCGCGGTGGCGCTGCGTCGAGCGTCGCTGTACGGCCGCGGTCCCATGGCCGAGGACGTAGAGGTCGCGCTCACAGTCTTTGGCTATTTGGCCGAGGCGTTCGATGATCTGGTCGAGTTGCGCAGGGACTTGTTCGACGAGGTTCATCACACGACCGTCCACTATTTCGCGGCTCGCCAAATTGCCGACATGGTGCCCGAGTCAACGTTGCGACGGCCGTTGTCGGCGGTTCAACCTGGGTTGTCTGGGAGCTGAGCGGACACCCCGGTAGCCTCGCGTCGGTGAGTGCACCTCGAGTTCGTTTCGCGCCGGCCCCAACCGGCTTTCTTCACGTGGGGAGTGCCCGTTCGGCGCTTTTCAACTGGCTGTTTGCCCGCCATAACGGCGGTCAGATGGTGCTGCGAGTCGAAGATACCGACGCGGCCAAGAAGACTCAGGAGTACGTCGACGCCATTGTCGAGCCGCTGCAATGGCTTGGTATCGACTGGGACGAGGGGCCCTATTTCCAGTCAGACCGGGCCGATCTGCACAAGGTCGCGGTGCAGCGTTTGGTTGATGAGGGCCGGGCCTACTTCTGCGACTTGACCCGCGACCAAATCATCGCCCGCGCAAAAGAGGCCGGCTTGGCTGACGGCTATCACGGTTGGTCGCGCGATCGTGATGTGGCCGACGGTCCCGGCGTCGTGGTGCGCTTCCGGGCTCCCGACCACGGAAGCACAGTGCTGCACGATCTGGTGCGGGGCCGTGTCGAAGTTGGCCACGACACGATCGAAGATTTTGTGATCCGTCGTGGTGATGGTTCGCCGACCTTTCTGATCGCCAACGCGGTCGACGATCACGACATGGCCATCAGTCATGTGATCCGAGGCGAGGACCTGCTCAACACGACTCCCAAAGTGCTGCTGCTATGGGATGCTCTCGGGTTCGGCGAGCCGCCGACCTACGCCCACTTGCCGTTGCTGGTCAACGAGCAGCGCAAGAAGCTTTCCAAGCGTCGCGACGACGTAGCTCTGAGCGACTATGTGGCCAAGGGCTACCTCCCCGACGCAATGGTCAACGCGTTGGCGTTGCTTGGGTGGGGGCCGCCCGACGAGGTCGAGATTCGGCCCATCGAAGAAATCATCGAGCTGTTCTCGCTCGATACGGTCAACAAATCAGCGGCGTTTTTTGATCCCAAGAAGCTCGATCACATCAACGGCGAATACATCAAGGCTCTGTCGCCGTCGGACTTCGCCGATCTTGTCGAGCCGTACATGACCGCCGATGATGGCGCCTGGCCGGCTGAGGCGTATCGCCGCGACGTGGTGGTTGCGCTGGCGGCCGAAGTCCAACAACGTATTTCGACGCTGTCCGAGGCCGCGGCGTGGCTCGATTGGCTGTTTGTCCCTTCGATCGACTCCTACGACGAGAAGTCGTGGAACAAGGCCATGGTCAAAGGCAAAGCCGCGGCGCGCGTGCTCGACGAGGTCATCGCCGCCCTCGAAGCCGACCCCTTTGACGACCCGGCCACTGTCGAAGCCGCGGTCATGGGCGTCGGGGCCCGGCTCAGCGAAGAGCTCGAGGTGCGGGTCATGTCCCAAGCGCCGGTGCGGGTTGCCGTCACCGGTCGGGGCGCCGGTATTCCTCTATGGCAAGCGTTTGTGTTGTTGGGTCGCGACGCCACCCTCGATCGCCTTCGATCAGCTCGGGCGTTGCTCGAAAGCTGAGCGTGCCCCGAAGTCCACTCGCCTGGGTTTCCCGTCTTTCCAAACGCCGCGTCGCGATCGTGGCCGTCGTCGCCGGCTTGGTCTATGTCGCAGTGACGTTCATGCAGGTGCTGGTGATTTCTGGCCGTCAAGATTCCGGAGCGGTTGATGCGATTGTCGTGCTCGGCGCGGCCCAGTACAACGGCGAACCATCGCCGGTGTTGGCCGCTCGACTCGATCACGCTGAGGAGCTTTGGCGCGACGGGGTCGCTTCGTTGATCGTCACCACCGGCTCGAATCAGCCGGGGGATGTGTTTACCGAAGGTTTCGCCGGTTTCGAGTACTTGCGGTTTGCCGGCGTGCCCGAAGCTTCCATCATCGTGATAACCGATGGCGCTTCTACTTGGGAGCAGTTAGCCGCCACTGCTCGGGTGTTGCGGGCTCGCCAACTGTCTTCGGTGGTGCTGGTATCAGATCCGTATCACGGTTTGCGGCTGCGCCAGATCGCCACGGAGGTCGGCTTGGACGCCAACATTTCGTCTACCGACGGTTCGTCGTCGATCCGTCAACTGGCCCGCGAAACAGCGGCGGTGAGCTTGGGCCGGATCCTTGGTTATCGGCGCGTCGACAACTGGTTGGGTGGGGTCGGCTGATCGCCGACAAGGCGCTACGCTCTTGCGTGCCCTTCGGGGCCATCCTTCGGGGATGGTGTAATTGGTAACACAACTGGTTCTGGTCCAGTCATTGGGGGTTCGAGTCCTCCTCCCCGAGCCAAATCTGCCGATAGCAACCGGTGACTCGTTTCTGGATGTTGATCGTGGCGGTCACGGTTGCATCGTCGTGCGGGTCCGTTGGCACCGCGGCCGCTCCGGCAGTCGAACGCAAAGTTGTGCCGGCGGCGAGTTCCACCAGCGTGCCCAGTTCGACGAGCCTGCCCAGTTCAACCAGCGGGCCTGGATCCGACGAGGTCACCGACGCACCTGCCATCCGCCCCGCGTCGAGCGGTACCGGCCAAACCGCGTCCCGACGCCTTGCCGGCGACGGCACCCCAACCTTCTCCGGTGACTTTGCCGACCCATTCTTATTGGCCGAAGGCGACGACTTTTTCGCTTACGCATCGAACACGTTGGCCTTCAATATTCCGGTGATGGTCGCTCGAGGAGACGGCCGCGGCGAACTGTTGGGCGACGCGCTTCCCGCACTTCCGGCGTGGTCAGAACGGTTCTACGTCTGGGCCCCATCGGTGACCAAAATAGACGATCAGTACGTCATGCATTATGCAACCCGCAACTCGGCTACTTCTCGTCAGTGCCTATCGGTTGCGGTCAGCACTTGGCCCGAGGGCCCTTTTGTCGACGATTCGTCCGAGCCGCTCTTTTGTGCATCCGAGCTCGGTGGAGCGATCGATCCGAGCGTCGTCGAGTCGGGCGGTGACCTATGGCTGCTGTGGAAGTCCGACGGAAACTGTTGCGGACTGCCAACCGTGATTTTCGCCCAATTGTTGACCGGCGATGGGCGCAACGTGGCCGGTGAGCCGGTGGCGCTGATCGCCAACGACCTGTCCTGGGAACACGATGTGGTCGAGGCGCCGTCGATGATCAAACACAACGGGGTGTTTCATCTGTTCTATTCGGCGAATCGTTGGGACACCCACGCTTACGGCGTCGGTCACGCGGTATGTGTTGCTGTTATCGGACCCTGCGTGAAAGACCCGCAGCCGTGGCTTGCCGACACCGAAGCCACGTCCGGGCCTGGCGGACTCGAAGCAACCAGCGTTGACGGCCTGGGCGTTGACCTTGTCGTGTATCACGGTTGGACCGGTGACGAGATCGGCTACCCCGCCGGGAACCGGTCTCTGTACGTGCGCCGGCTTCGCTGGGAAAACGGCAGCCCCACCCTTGATCGCGGCTAGCAAAACCGGTTGGGGGGCGAAGGTCCGGTGGCTACACTCGTCGGGCCGACCACCCCGGTGGTTCGAACACGCCCCGTTCGTCTAGCGGCCTAGGACGCCACCCTCTCAAGGTGGTAGCACGGGTTCAAATCCCGTACGGGGTACCAGCAAAAGCCCAGGTCAGCGCCACTTTTCGAAGTGGCGCTCTCTTGTTCTCCGGCCTCTTGCCAATGGAATGCCAGTGAATGCGTCCGACGCACCGGCAATCCGTCCCGAAAGGGAGGCGAGGAGAACGATATGAAGGGCTTCATCCGTCAGCGAGGCGATGCGTGGGAACTGAGGGTCTTCCTCGGCTACGACGTCGTCACGGGCAAGCAACGCTACGCCTACCGGACGGTGCATGGCGGCAAACGCGAGGCGCAGCGGACGCTGGCCGAGATGATCACCGACGCCGACAAGGGTCTCGCCGTCCGGACGAACGCGAGCGTTGGCGATTTGTTGGAGGCGTGGTTCGAGATGGCTGCGCCGGGGTTCTCGCCGAAGACAGCGATGGAGACGCGCGGGTTATTGGACCGGTCACTGTTGCCCGCGTTCGGTCGCAAGCAGTTGGCGAAGTTGTCGGTGGCGCAGATCGATGCCTTCTATGGGCGTCTGCGTCAGTCCGGCGGCGCGCGAGGGCAGGGCTTGGCTCCGGGAACCATTCGTCGGATTCATGGTGTGCTGCGACGGGCGCTTGGCCAGAGCGTGAAGTGGGGTTGGCTCCCGATCAACCCGGCGGCTGCGGCGTCGCCGCCTCGGGTCCCGCAGCCTGAGATCACGCCGCCGTCACCCGAACAGCTGGGGCGGATCCTTGGGCGGGCCCGTGATGAGTCACCTGAGCTTGCCGCCTATCTGTTGTTGTCGGCGGCGACTGGTGCTCGTCGGTCAGAGGTGATCGCGCTGAGGTGGCGCGACCTTGACCTCGATGACGCGGTCGCGACTTTCGCTCGCGGGATCGTGATCGTCAACGGCGGTCTGGTCGAGAAAGACACGAAGACATGCTCGAGCCGGCGGGTGGCCCTCGACTCCGGAACCGTGGCTGCGATGGTCGAGCATCATCATCGGATGACTGAGCGCGCTAACGCGTGCGGCCACGAGATCGCTGGCGACTGGTTCGTGTTCACCAACCAAGCAGACGGGACCGTGCCGTGGTTTCCTGCGTCCGGCCTGGCGCTCGATATGTCGTTGTCAGCCTCGGCCGCTCATACTGCGCGTGGCCTCAGGGCGGGTGTGGCTTCGGACGTCTCCCACTCCCGTCGCTGTGTGGGCAGGAGCCTGCCAATCAAGACGCTTTGCCGCGGCCAGCGAACGGCGTGCAATCGGACGACATCGCTATGGAAGAAAGCGCCGGTCTGGAGAGTGAATATCTCCCGGATAGCTGAGTGCTGGGCGACGGACTCGTCGGACTGTTTCTTTTCGAAGCGGTCCTCCAATAACATCACCCGCTTCCCTATTGGCCGCTTCGGCATAGCCACCAGCACTCCTACGCGAACCATGTGGCCGGTAGAAGAGTTTCGTCCACGCGACCGCTACGACGAGTACGAGGCTCGTTGTGGCGAGGCTGAGTGATGCTTCGAAAGTCGTGACGATGTTGCTTGAAAAGCGTATGTGGCCTGGGGTTGTCCAACTCACGGGGTCCTTGTGAAGCACCAGGTAGCCGAAGACGACCACCAGGGCAGCGCCTAGCGGCTCAGCGAGCCACAAAGAACGTGCTCGCGGCCTGCTTACCGCTCCGGCCGCAATCATGATCGTTGCCGGAGCGAGCAACGGGACCAGAACGATGGAGACGACGCTCATCGGCCACAACGCGATCCCCACCGCAATGCACAACGCCGGGTTGTCTCCTCTCGCCCCGATTACAGCAAGGAGTCCCGCTCCAACGAACGGTGCTCCGAAACCGACCGCGGCGAACCAGCCCTCAGGGCCACCGTCAGAGCCTGCGTAGTTGTGCACCAACATGAGTCCGATACCGCCGAGAACGACGATCACTCCGCTGATAGTCACCGCAGATCTCTGTCTCACGGTCGTGACGCTAGCCGATCGTCACGAAAGCTCGGATTACCCTCGTGCTCGATCGGCGAAGGACAGTAGCGAACGGTTCAGTCAGCATCTGCCCGCTCCATATTGGGGCAATATTGAGCGCCGATCCCGACCCTCGCGTCACGGAACCTCGACAACACGGCTGGCATCGAAAGTCGACCCGCCATCTCCCTCCTGTGTCAAACGACTGACGCCGAACTGAGCCGCGGAACTGCGGTGGCTCTCCGCTCGCGCCGCGTGTTTTCAATAGACGGAGCTGCCTCGAGGGACTAGAGGGAGCTCCACGTGTGTCTCACACTTTTTAGGGGGCGCGCCGACTGGTAAATCGCGAGGGGTTGGATGGGCCGGAATGACGCGGAAGTTGAGCCGCGGCCGTATATCGAGCCGAGATGGGGCTGTGTCAAACGTGTGTCAAACATTGGAGGCTGCTCTTCGTCGAGAATCAGGTCCGAAACGCTACGTGCGGCCTCGACTAATTGGCTGGGAGAACGTCACAATCAGCCGCCTCGCTGAACCCCGAGATCGTGTGCAAATCCGGACAGTGTCAGGCCGCTGACGGACATGCGTCTTGCGTCCGCGTAACGTCTTGGGTGATCGATCAGCGAAGAGGACCGAGGGGATGGACTGACTGATGATTGCGGGAAGGGCCAGCGGTCGGCGCAGAAGCCCCGTCTGGCGACTGGGGATCATTCCGGTTCTCGCTGCGGTGTTGGTCGTTGCGTCCTGCAGCGAGGGCTCGACAACGACCGTTGTAGATCCCGAGGCTTCGAGTGTGGTTGGGCCATCGTTCCTTCTTCAAGTGAGCGCCCTACAGACAGATTGTTGTTTCGACGAGGGTTCCACTGGGCTCCTGGAAATCCTCGACTCCGATGGTGTGCGGGTGGGACCTCTCCACGTCTCGAGTGCTCCATTTGGGGCAGCCACAACCGATTCCAGCACCGCCTACCGCACGATCTTTAGCCCGATTCCGCTCAACAACGGCAGCTACTCGGTAAACGTTTGGCAGGAGTTATGTGCCGCAGGCTGCGCCGATGACCAAGACGCTATTGAGTTCGCTGAATCTGGTATCAATCGGCAAGATGAGTGCTCAACAACCGTGACGGTGGATGGAGGCGACATAGCAGTCGAGGCAGTCTGGGCCCCGGCTAACGGCTGCGCATCGTTCGAGCCGCGGGCTTCCTCGTAACCCTGCGGGTTCCTTCGCGACAGCGCGGCTACCGTCGCCCAGGAAGGCTGCCAAGACCGCTTCTCGGAGGATGAGTGTGCGGCGGTTGTCCACCGCTATCGCTATGAGATTCCCTGGGACCAGATCGGCAACGTCCGACCGTGGGTCAAACGAGCGATCGACTCTTTTGACGACGGATCAACAGCGCACGCCGATGAGCGCTCGCAGCAACCATCAATGGATCGACCGGTCGCCGAGCTGCTCGAATACTCCTGGAGCGGTGTGTTGCCGAAGCGGTTGCTTCACCGCCTCTCCGTGATGCTCCGACCCGGTGAGCATTCGGAGCTGATGGCTGCGTTGGAGAACCCTGGAGGAGCGAGGCGGGTGGCGTTCCAGGCGCTTGTCCGTCTCGACGATCC
>Ga0209992_10000133_pt1 | contig 104252 bp, 79 predicted proteins | sample 2SBtaG_2_FD_182564 | JGI IMG/M metagenome (GOLD analysis project Ga0209992, IMG submission 182564) | Deep subsurface microbial communities from Kolumbo volcano to uncover new lineages of life (NeLLi) - 2SBTROV12_ACTIVE470 metaG (SPAdes)... | ecosystem: Environmental > Aquatic > Marine >... | reverse complement strand
GGGTCGTGAGTTGAGACGGAGAGGGGTGCGGTCCAATCGGTGGAACCTGGCTGTCGTCCCCCCACTTGCGTTCGAAGGTCTCGCGCGCACGTTCGGCGCGCGAGCGCGCTTGCTGGCGTTGGTTGTCCGCACGCCGCGACTCACGCAGGGGCAAGTAGGGGTCAATCAGCCCGTCCAGCCCCAGGGCCACATCCAAGAAGCGCTCCACCTTGTCCTGTCCGTGTTGATCCACGAACCCGCGGATGCGTTCGGCGTGGTAACCCATCTGCTCCACCATGGAGCGTTGGGTCGGTCCAAACCACACGTTGTGCTTGAAGAAGTCGGCGTGGCCCATGACGTGCGCCATGACCAGCTTCTGTTCCATCATCGAATTCGAGCGCACCAAGTAGGCATACGTGGGATCGTTGTTGATCACCAGCTCGTAGATCTTGGAGAGGCCGTAGTCGTAGCCCTTTTGCAGGCGCTCGTAGTCCATGCCGAAACGCCAGGAGGGATACCGCACAGGGAAGCCGCCGTAGGCAGCCACGGCATTGACGTCGGCGGCGTCCAGCATCTCGAACACCACCTCGAAGAAGTCCAAGCCCACCGAGCGCGCGGCCGCCTCGGTGATGCGTGCCTGCCGCCGCAGGTCGGAGGGCAGATGAGATCCGCGGGCCACGACTAACGGCCCTCCGCCAGGAATGAACGAATGGACTCGGCGATGCCCTCGCGCGAGTGAATGGCCGTGGTGATGACCTGCTCCTCATGGCCCAGGGCGTTGTCCAAGTCCTTCTTGAACTGACCTGATCCATAGGCGCTCTTCACCTGGCCGTAGCAGAACTGGTTCGCGCGCGGGAGGATTTCCTCGCGCAACAGGGAGACGCAGCGCGCCGTATCCCGTGCGGACCAGTTGTCCCCGTCGGAGTAGTGGAAGGGGTAGATGTTCCAGTTCTCGGGCTGGTAGCGCTCCTGAATCTGCTTCAGGCAGAGTTCGTAGGCTGAGCTGATCTTCGTTCCGCCCGACTCGCGCAGGTGAAAGAACGCATCCTGGTCCACAACCTTGGCCACGGCATCGTGCACGATGTACACGACCTCGATGTTCTTGTATTGACTGCGCAGCCAGGTGTCGATCCAGAAAGCCTTGATGCGCACGATGTCCTTCTGCTCGCGACCCATGGAGCCGGAGACGTCCATCATGTGGAAGATGACCGCACTGGATTCGGGTTCGGGGTGGGTGCGACGCGAACGGAAGCGCTGGTCGTCACGCATGGGTACAACGCGCGGGTCCTTGGGATCCCATTCTCCGCTGGAAATCGTGCGCTTCAGCGCACGGCGGAAGGTGCGTCGGAAGTGCCGCAAGGAGTCCGGCCCTTGGCTGCGGATACCTGTGTAGCGGCCACCCTCGGTGTGCAGCTGACGGGAACCACGCGGCTGAATGTTGGGGAGCGCTAACTCTCGGCCCAACATGTCGGCCAACTCAGCCAGGTCGACATCGACCTCCAAGATGTGCTGTCCAGGTTGCTCGCCGGCGCAGCCAGCGCCCTCGGCCCCCTCACCGTCCATGGCCTCACCTTCTTCTCCCGGACCCTGCCCAACGCCTTCTCCCGAGTTGTCCCCGAAGCGGAAACGCGGTAGCTCCACCTGTGGAATGGGAATCGAAATCGTGTTCTTGCCCTGGCGTCCGAGCAACTCGGAGGTGGACAGGTATTTGCGCAGATCCTCTCGCAGGCGCCCACGCACGATGTCGCGGAAGCGAGCGCGGTCGCGCTCCATGCGATAGACCTGCCTACCCATGGCGCTGGCCTAGGCCGCGGTCTCCTGGTCCGTCTCCGGCTCCGACTCCACTTCAGCCCGGGCAAAGAGATCGGCAACCTCGCGCAGCACCTCGGTGGCCGAGGCTTCCTCGTAGCCGAACTCCTCCATCAAGCGCTGGCGTATGACGGAGATTTTCTGTTCGGCACCGGGGTCCACAACCGTGGAAACCAGGCTCGTGAGTTGGATCGAATCGCGCCGATCCTCGAACATCTTGAGTTCCAGGGAGCGGGTCAGACGTTTGTTCTGACGGTAGTCGAAAGTCTCCCCTTCCAGGTGCACGGCGGCAATGTAGTTCATCAACTCGTGACGGAAGTCATCCTTGCGCGACTCGGGAATTTCCGCCTTCTCTTCGATAGCTCGCATCAAGCGCTCGTCCGGATCGTGGCCTTGGCCCTGATCACTGGGGATCTTCTCGCAGGTCGTGTAGGCGCGCACGCTGTCCAAATAGTTCGAACACAGGCGATCGATCGCCTCGCGGTCGGAGGCAATCGCCACTTGCACCTCATGCCTGACGATGGCCTCGTACTCTTCGCGTACAACGGCCACCAGTTCGAGGTAGCGTTTGCGCTGTTCCTCTGAGGTGATCATCGAGTGGTGTCCGAGCCCGTCTTCAATCGCGTCCAGCACGTCAGGCGCGTGGATCACATCCTTGTCGCCCACCAAGCAGGAGGCGATGCGGTCCTGCACGAAACGCGGACTGATGCCAGTCAGACCCTCGCGCAGTGCGGCCGCGCGCAGTTCGCGCGTCTGCTCGGGAGTGAAGCCCGCCACATCCTGACCGTCGTACAGGTGCGCCTTCTGCAGCAGAGACAAACTCGGATGAGTGGGATCCTCGAGGCGCGTCAGCACAGCCCACAAGGATGCAAGCTCCAGGGTGTGGGGTGCCATGCCGCGTCCCGCTGTGCTCCGATCCCCATACCGCCGGCGGTAAATCTCCACCTCGCTCGACAACCGGAGGTTGTAGGGAATGTCGATCTTGATGGTGCGGTCTCGGAAGGCCTCCATCAGTTCGTTGTTCTGCAGTTTGCGGTACTCGGGCTCGTTGGTGTGACCGAGGATGACCTCGTCGATGGATGTCTGCTGGAATTTCTTGGGTTTGATGGAGTGTTCCTGGGTGGCGCCCAGAAGGTCGTAGAGGAACGCCACGTCCAGTTTCAAGACCTCGACGAACTCCACCATGCCGCGGTTGGCCACGTTGAACTCCCCATCGAAATTGAAGGCCCGCGGGTCGGAGTCCGAACCGTATTCGGCAATCTTGCGGAAGTTCAGGTCCCCCGTAAGTTCGGTGGAGTCCTGGTTCTTTTCATCCTTGGGTTGGAAGGTGCCAATGCCCACGCGGTCGGCCTCGCTGAACACAAAGCGCCGCACGCGCACGTGGCCCATGACCTGGGTCCATTCGCCTTCGTAGCGATCCATCAAGAGTGCGTAGTAAAAGCGGCTGACCGGATCGAGTTCGCCTTCAATGCGCAGGTCGTACTCCTCCTGCAGATGGTGGTTCAGACGTTTGGTTACGTCGGCGCGCTGATCCTGCGGAATTAGCAACAGGGGGTCCTGGTTCATAGGCGAATCGATGACCTCGCCGTCCACGTGCCAAGAGAATGTGTAGATCGCCCCTTGTGGTGTGTGGGTGTAGCGCTCGAGCCCCGACTTTAACAGACGTGCAATCGTGCTCTTGGCCGAACCCACGGGACCATGCAACAGCAAGATGCGGCGCTCGGGCCCCAACCCACGTGCGCCGGCGCGGATCACGTCTACCAATTCAGAGAGCGGCCCATCCAGACCGTAGATCGCGTCACGGCCCTCGTTGAAGGGATCACTGAACAGCTGCCAGCGCTGCGTGCGACCGCGACCTACCTGGGCTTGGGCGCCGTGGGACTCGATCATGCCCAACATGCGTTGCCAAGCGTTGCGAGCGAGGTGCGGTGTGTCTTCCACGCGTTGCAGGTACTGCTCCAGGGTTCCCTCCCAATGCAATGCGGCGTGGGAGTCGAGACAGGACTGCTGCTGGACCAACTGGAACAGGTTGGAATGGGGATCCGTCATGGGGTAGACCAGGGGGCTGATCCTCTCTGGGGAAGGTGAGAGGAGAAGGGAAGGGCCCTGCCCTGATCGACCGGCAATCCGCGTGAGCATGAGCCCGGCCTGGCGGACTTCCCTGGGCCCCCGCTCCAGGGCCCCACAGGGCCCGATTGAGGCCCAGCATCCAGCTATTGGCAGACTTGCATCGGGCCCAGGGCCCGTGTCCGCCTACTGGGCCGAAGCCTCGTCTTGACCGGCATTGGCAGCGAGAGCCCCTTCGGTGGTGAGCTCAAGCTCAGCGCCGCCAGGTCCGGGGGGAACGATCTCGACCACCGGTTCACGACTCTCCACGTCCACCGCTTGGGCGTTGCGCGAGGAACCCGTGGTTTCTCCGGGCGCGAACTCCTCGACATCGTCCAGTTCCACCGAGACGAATCGCGAGACGCCCTTCACTTCCATGGTGACACCGAACAATGATTGGCAGGCGGACATGGTGCCCTTGTTGTGGGTCACCACGATGAACTGGGTCGTCGCTGCGAAGCCGTTCAACATGCCCAGGAAACGGTCGATGTTGGCGTCGTCGAGGGCGGCGTCCACTTCGTCGAGCACGCAGAACGGACTGGGCTGGGTCTTGAACACGGCGAATAACAGAGCCAAAGCCGTCATGGATCGCTGACCACCGGAGAGCAGCCCGATGGAAAGGGACTTACGCCCGGGCGGGCGAGCGATGATCTCTACGCCCGCATCGAGCACATCGACGCCCTCTTCGAGCACGACGTCTGCTTTGCCACCGCCAAACAATTGCCGGAAGATGAGGCGGAAATGCTCGCGCACTGTTTGGAAAGTTTCCTCGAACAGGCGGCGACTCTCTTCGTCGATCTTCTCGATGGTGTCCGCCAGCGTCTTGCGCGATGTGGCCAGGTCCTGCTCTTGGGATTCCAGGAAGTCGAGACGTTCCTGCACCTCCCCCAACTCGTCCACGGCCTCCGTATTGACCGGCCCCAATTTCTCGAGGATGGCCCTCAGTTCCGAAACGTGAGCATCGAGCGCCTGCATGGCCGCCGCCGTGGACAGTTCGGCTGCGGGTGAGAAATCCTCACGCAGGTCACTGGCTTGTAGGTGCAAGTCTTCATCTGCGCGGGTCAGGAGTTCCTCGCGGGCCATCTCCACCCGTTGAGCTCTCAAGCGTTTCTCGGACTGTTGCTCGCCGACCTGGTCCAGATGGCGCTGAATTTCCTCGGCCCCCTCGCGCACCTCGCGGGTACGGGCTGCCCCGCTGCGCTCCAGTTCCCGCAGCTCGGCTAGGCGTTCCTCCCGGCCGGCCTTCTCTAGGGTCAGATTCTCGCTGTCCTGCGCCAAACCCTGGCCTTCGCGTTCACCTTGGTCGGCGTTGGCCAAGAAGTTGGTCGAACGCCCCAGGGCACGCTGGCACTCGGCTTGATCCTCCGCGATGCGGTGCACGCTGGCCTCGATCTGGCCGCGCAGGGAAGCGAGCTCACCGCGCAAGCGAGTTGTCTCCACCTGCGCCTGGGCCTCGTGCTTGGAGAGGACTTCGCGCTCATCCTCCATCTGCTTGCGGGTTTGCTCCAACTCCTCGAGCAGGGCGTTGGCCTGCTCAAAGGCGCGCTCACTCTCCGCACGCACTTCTTGGGAGCGCTGCACGTCGGCCTGCAAGTCGACTAGGTCCTCGCGTGCGCGGGCTTCCACACCTGCGTGCTCGGCGCGTCGAGCTTCGCGGTCCGACAATCGGGCTTCTGCCGTCTGTTGTTCTCCCGCCGTTTCTTCGGCCGTAGCCCGAGCAGTTTCCCGCTGTGCGGCAGCCTCGGTGTGCGCAACGCGGTCCTCGTCCAGGGCCTCCTCCAATTGTCCAACGCCCTGGCGATCCGCGTCGAGCACTTGGTCCAGGACTTCCATCTCGGCACCCAACTCCTCGGCCATCGAACGTCGGCCCATGGTCCCCTGGGCCACTTCGCGCGAGCCGCCCACAGCACCGGCCGCATCCACGAGCTCACCAACCGGCGTGACGTAGCGCCAGTGCGGCTCGCGCTTGACGAGCTCCAAAGCCGTTCCAAGGTCGCGCACGACGACCACATCCCCCAGCAAACAGTCCACCAGAGGCCGCGCGTCCTCCGCACAGCGCACGAGTTCGCACAGTCGTCCTTCGACACTGCTGCCGTAGGGTTCGAAGGCGAGGAACGAAGGGGAATCCAATCGCCCGAGGCTCAGACTGCCCAGGGTCGCCGCAGTTCCGTCGGACCCAATGCCGAGCGGCACGAGCACGCCGCCCTGCCCGTTCTTGGAAGAGGCCAGCCACTCAAGAACCTGCTGGGCCTGGTCGGCACCCGGTGCCACGAGGGCTTGGGCCCTGTCGCCCAGCACAGCATCCAAGGCGCGCGCCAGGCGCACATCGACCTGTAGGTGATCCGCCAACAGACCTTGCAGCACACCCGCCGCACAAGGGCCCTTGCCCTCGGCCACAGCTTGCAGCACCCGGTGCGCCCCAGCCGCCAGACCGCCCTGTTCTTCGCCACCCTCCAGCAGCGCATCGCGCCTGGCTACCAGGCTGGCATGGGCCAAGGTGTGGTCGCGCAGCTCAGCGCGCGCGTGTTCCAGGGCTTCCGCAGCCGATGCCAGCGCCAGTCGACGCCCCTCCAGTGCCTGGTCTTTGACCAGCAGAGCTTGGCGCGCTTCCCGAGCCCGGGCCTGGACCTGACTCACGCGCGAGCGGGCCTCCTCCAGTTCCTCGTCTACCTGGCCCAGGCGTTCCGTGGCGCGCGTGAGTCGCGTGTCTGAGGACTCGATGGCCGCCTCCAGATGAACCACCCGATTCTGAGCACCGGTACGCTCGTGCAGGCATCCAAGCAGGCGTTCGTTTTGCTGAGCAGAGTCCTGGCGCGCTTGCTTGTAACTTCGCGACAAGCTCCGCACGCGGTCCTGCAGACCCGCAGCCTGCTGCTCGGCCTCAGCGGCCACGCCCTCGAGGTCCTGTGCCTGTGCTTCTGTCTCCTGCTTGCTCGCGTTGCGTTCCGCGACCTGGGTTTCCAACTGTTGCGCACGCTGCGCTTCTTCCTGTGCCGATCCTCGCCAAGCCTCAACGCGCAGGGCCAATTGGGTCCTGCGTTCGTCGAGCGTCGCTAGAGCCCCGCTCAACTTGCCGACCTGGGTGGAGAGGGTGTCGAGTTCACTCACCACCCGCGAGCGCGCTTCTTCTTGTGCGTTGACCTGCTCCTCGGCCTTGGAACGCTGCTCGCGCAGCTCATTCTGATTGGCTTCCAAGGAGTCTAGTTCGGGGAAGAGCTGCGCTAGCTCGGCATCCTGTTCGTGCAAGCGATGCTGCAGGAAGCGCCCGCGCTCCAGAGTCCACTCATCGCGCGCCGCCACCCAACGCTCCGCCTTGCCCGCTTGAATTTTGAGCGAGCGCACGCGTGTGCGAAGTTCGCCCATCAGGTCCTGCAGACGGGACACGTCCTGCTCCACGCGCTTGAGGCGCAACTCCGTTTCGTGTCGCCTCTGGCGGTAGCGGCTGATGCCGGCAGCCTCCTCGAAGACCGCGCGCCGCTGGGCCGGGTTGGCTGAGAGGACCGCGTCAATGCGGCCCTGCTCAAGCACGGAGTAACCCCGGGATCCCAGCCCAGTGCCGTACAGTAGCTCGCGCACATCCTTGAGGCGCACCCGCTGCCCGTCGATGTGGTACTCGCCCTCGCCACTCCTGTAGAGCAGCCGACTGATCGAAAACTCTGGTCCAACGTTTTCGACCAAGCCTTCGCTGTTGTCGATCACCAGGGTGACCTCCGCCATGGACATCTCCGGGCGCGAGACCGAGCCCTTGAAGATCACATCCGTCATGCCCTCGCCACGCATGGAGGTGGGCCGGGTTTCCCCGAGCACCCACCGCACGGCATCCACCACGTTGCTCTTGCCGCAACCGTTGGGTCCGACGATACCGAGTAGGTGCTGGCCGCCTAGATTGAAGACGGTGCGGTCGGCGAAGGACTTGAAGCCTTGCAGTTCGAGGCGATTGAGACGCATGGAGTAGGGCTGGGGCCTAGATGCTGCCGGAAGAAAAGAGGGAGTCCCGTATCTCGTCCTGACGCGAGCCGGAAGCCGAATCGGCGCTGCGAGTCAGTGGAGAGTGGGAGGAATCGGAGTCAGGAGTTCCGCTGCGACGATCGTGGAATCGGCGCCAGGCGTCGAGAACGGAAGTCAACTCCCGATCGGCAGACACCCATAACGGGTTGGGAGCCAGGGCTCCCGCGCGCAGGGTAGAACACACGGTGGCCTGTTCGCCAGCCTGGTCTGCAGGGTCCTGGTCGGAAACTGCGTTCGGCGCCACGACGAATCCCGAACTGTAGGGCCGATCGTCCTCTTGTTCGGGCGCCGGCAGGTCGGCAAAGAGGCGCGCTTGGCTGGCGCGCGGCAAGGCCGCATCCGCGCGCGCCATGGCCCGGCGTGCCTCCCCGGCAAAGAAGGAGGACACGCAGACCGACAACCCGCGGTCGTCGGCAAAGCGCCGGGTCCCGTCGGCCAAGACGCCCAGCAGGCGTGCCCCCTGGGACGGTCGCACGACTCCATCCCCAAGGATGCGCAGGGCCTCGGCCAGCCCCACGGGCACCAATGCAAATCCGCGCCGTTCGCGAATCCCGGCCTCGCGCGCCGAAGGGAAGCGTCGCTGGAAGGCATCCAAGGCCTCGATGGCGTCCAGGGCATTTTGGATGCGCTCGCCCAGGGCCTCAAAGAGCAGGTCTTCACGCCAGGGTCCGGCCTTGCGAGCAAGACGCGGGAGATTGAGAGCCACCGCGCCACCACAGGCGAGCAAGCCGACCTCTCGACGCCCCCTGCGGCAGCCCGGAGCCACCCAGCGCGCGCCGGCTGCATGCCAGACGGGAACCAAGGTCCCCGCGCAAATGAGCCGCGCGACGATGAGCTCGAGCTCGGGATCGCCCGCGATGGCCGGAGACAACTCGTCCCAGGACAAGAAAAGGCGTGGCTGGGCGCGCCCCTCTTGTCGCAGCACGTCGAACTCGGGCAGCAGCCGGCGCAAGAGGGCCCCTCCGCGCCCGCCCGGACTGGCTAGGTCCAAGGAGCGCCCTGTGGCCTGGGCCAGGGCGCCCATCGCTGCCAGCAGATCTCGCAACCGATCGCGGGCCCGAGCCGAACGCAGCAGGGGTGAAACGACGGCGTGCAACCCTTCCACAACGACGCCGTGGCTGACGCCGCGCAGGTAGTGCGCCAACTCCCCGAGCAGTTCCGATCCAGAGTGGGCGCTGGGTTCCCCGCGCAGGCAGAGGCTGGCGGGAACGGCACGCGTCAGGGCCAGGTGGGGACGCCGCAGACCCTCCACCCACAAGGCGCCCTTGCGGTGCAGATCGGCGGTGCGTTCGTCGAGCAGGTCCGAAAGGCTGTAGCGGGCGAGCAGGGCGTCGGCCACATCGTCTTCCAGTCCCTTGCTCGCTGGGCCGCCTGCCTCCGGATCGACGCCGGCGCTGGCCTGCGGGCTGGGTCGCGCACGCGCGAGCAAGTGCCTCAAGTCGTGGCGCGGAATGCCCACCGACTCCTGTCGGTGAAGCGCCGTCTCCAAGCCCATGGCCATCAACTCGTTGTCCACAAACTCCCGGATGAGAGCCGTCGAAACTCGGGCCAGGCCCGCATCACAGATGCGCTTCTCCACCCGTTCAGCCACGTCCTCGCTCACGGCGCGGGGCAGATCGCCCTCCTCCATCAGTGCGGCCACAATGCGCGCCAGACTCCAGGGCGAGGTGCCTGCTCCGGCACGCACCCAGGGCATGCGGCCCGCGCGCTCATCGTGGTGGGTGATAGTCAGCGCAGCCCTGGCCCGCGCGCGGCGATCGCGGTAGAGGATGTAGGCGCGCGCCACCTGGGCTCGTCCCATCTCGACGAGTGCCTGCTCAACCAGATCCTGTACTTGCTCCACGTTGGGGGGGGTCGAAAAGCGCGCGGACAGGGCCAGGGTGACCACGTCTGCCACGTCCTTGGCAAATCCCAGGTCCTCCTCCCCTACGGCTTCTAGGGCGCGCTGGACCGCCGCTTGGATGCGAGCCGGCTCAAAGCCGACCTCGCGCCCATCGCGCTTGATGAGGCGCCGCAGACCGGCGGGGGAACTTGCGGTGGAATTGGCTGGCAGGGCCAGTTCCTGATCCTGCGCCTGGGGTTCGTCCGGGGAATGGGGTGCGGCCATCAGGCCTTGCCCCCCAGGCTCTCCAATTCCTCCAGGAACTGGGTCACGTCCTTGAACTCGCGGTAGACGCTCGCGAAACGCACGTAGGCCACTTGGTTTAGCCCCCGCAATTCCTCCATCACGAGGGTGCCGATCACGGTGCTGGGCACTTCCCGGTCGTAGTCGTTTTGGCAGCGAGCTTCGACGCGTGCGGCGGCGGCTTCGATATCTTCCACGGGCACGGGCAGTTTCTCACAGGCGCGCAACATGCCCTTCACGAGACGTTCGGCCTCAAACCGCACGCGCTCGCCGTTCTTCTTCACAACGCGCAAGGAGCTCTCTTCAATACGTTCGTAGGTCGTGAAGCGCTGGAAGCACTTCATGCACTCCCTTCGCCTGCGAGTTACCGACCCGGAGGCTGAGGTTCGTGAATCGACGACGCGGACGTCGTCTTCCTTGCAGCGGGGACATCTCATGGGTGGAACGAGCCGAGGCACACTCTACATCTTGTGGGGTTGGCGGCGGAAGATCCCTCCCAACACGACCTGTCCCGTACCCCCCAGAATGATCCAGAGCTGGACCCGCGGGCGCTATTTGCCCAGGCAAAAGCGCGCGAAGATGCGATCGAGCAGGTCCTCGGGAGTGGTTTGACCTGTGATGCGATCCAAGGCCTGGCTGGCCCCGCGCAGGGCCTCAGCGACCAGGTCCAGGCCAGCGCCGTCGCTCAGCAGCGAACGGGATTGGTTCAGTTCATCCAGGGCCTCGCTGAGGGCCTGTCGGTGACGCATGGAGAGCTGCCGTTCCAGTCCTGAATGAGCGGCTGAGCCCTGGCCGGCCTGCGTCGCGTAGCCCAAACGTGTCTCAATCTGAACCAGCAGTTGTTCCAGTCCCAACCCCGTGTGGCTCGAAATGAGCAGGTGCTGATCGGGAATCTCGTGCGAGCTCTGAACGTCCCCCTTGCTGTAGACAACGAGGTGCTCGGTTTGCGTGCCTGGCCCGCGTGGGCTGCCGGGGTGCTGGGCCGCATCCACGAGTTCCAAGAGCAGGTCCGCTCCCTCCCACTCGAGCCGGCGACGCTCCTGGGATTTGACCTCAACCTCTCCGCTCCCGGGTGCCAAGCCAGCCGTGTCCACTAGCAACACCTGTTGTCCCCCAGGCAAGGCGACGCGGCCGACCTTCGCATCGCGGGTGGTCCCAGCCTGCTCGTTCTCGATTGCCCTGTGTTCCTCACCCTCCAGGGTGAGCCGATTGAACAGCGCACTCTTGCCCACGTTGGGCAAGCCGGCCAACACGACGCGCGCCAGTCCGCTGCTCGGTGCGCGGCGGTTCTCCCAACCCTGAGCCTCAAGCAGATCGACACGAGCCTTCTCGAGCGCGTGGGTGATCTGCTCAAGGGGAACGTGACCGGTGTCCTGTTGATCGAAGTCCAGGCTGCCCTCGGTTAGCGCGCGCAGGTTCTCGAGCACCTCGCGCAACGCGGCGATGCGTCCGCCTAGCCCGCCAGTGAGCAAGGCCCCAGCCGCCCTCAGCTCTTCCCGGTTGCGCGCCTCGACAAGGGCCAATACACCCTCGGCTCGTGTCAAATCCAGGCGGCCGTTCTCAAACGCGCGGCGGGTGAACTCTCCGGGCCCAGCGGGTTCGAGCCCGAGCTCGCCTAGGCGCCGTAGGACGGCTTGCACCAAGGCTGGGTTGCCGACCAGATGCCATTCGGCCACGTCCTCGCGTGTGTAAGAAGCGGGCCCCGGCATCCAAACCAAGAGCGCTGGCTGTCTCCCAACTCCGTCGTCCACCTGCACCTCGTACAAACCGCGTTCGGCAGGCACGAAGGGCCGATCTTCTTCGTCGCGACACAACTTGCGCACGGCCTCAGCGCTGAGATCTCCCGACGCACGCAGCACGGCGCGCTCGCCGGCCCCGGGTGCCGAAGCCACGGCGCAGATGGTCGCTCGTACCTGCCCAGCTCCGATGCCGGTCATCGCGCTCTCCTCAGCGCTTCTTGCCGCGCTTGCCCTTCTGTTGCCCGCGCTTCTTTTCGGCCCTCTGCATCTCCTGAAGCTTCTGAGCCTGCTTCTGCGCTTCCGCAATGCGCGCCATGAAGCCCGACTTCTTCTTGGGTTGCTCCGAGTCGTCGATGGGCCAGATCTTCTTGATCACCGTCTGCTCGAGCACGCCAAACGAGGAGGTCGTGATCATGTAGAGGGACAGGCCTGCTGCGTAGTTGTAGAGGAAGAAACCAAAGACGATGGGCATCCACATCATCATCTTTTGCATCTTGATGGCCTGCTCATCCGTCGGTTTGGGCATCACCTTCTGCTGCAAAATCCACAGGGCCACCATGAGCGGCGGCAGGATGTTGAGGTATTCGACGTTGCCAATTAGGGGCAGGTCCCAGTCGACCCGCATCAGGCGATCGGGTTCAGAGAGGTCCTTGATCCAACCCATGAAGGGCGCCTGTCGGAGGTCAAAGCTGACACGCAGGGCCTTGAAGAGACCGAAGAAGATGGGGATCTGCACGAACATCGGCAGGCAGCCACCGAGGGGCGGAAAGGCCCCCTCTTCCTGCATGATGCGCGCTTGCTCAGCACGCTGTTTCTTCGGGTCGTCTTTGTACTTCTCCTTGAGCTCGTTCAGCATGGGCTGCACGCGCTTCATCTTCTTCGCGTGGCGCGCCATGGCCGTCTGCGAGCGGCGGTTGAAAGGAAACAACGCCGACCGCACGGTGAGGGTCAAGCAGATGATCGACCAGCCCCAGTTGCCCAGGATGCTGTGGAAGAAGCCCATGATGCGCAGCAGGATGGATGCGATGCCGGAGAAAAACCCGAGGTCTCCATCGACCAGACTCAGTAGGGATTCGTCGTGCAGCTCGAGCAGTTCCGAACGCTTGGGGCCGGCGTAGACCTTAAATTCCAGGCGGGCAGGGGCATGGCCCGGCGCGGGCAGGGGAGCCGCCAGATCCAGGTCGCAGGTCACGTGACGCCAGCCGTTAGCCTGGGGTTCGGTCGGGTTTTCCTCGACCCAATCCAGGTCGTAGAGACTGCGCCAACCACAGCCGGAAATCTCGCGTTGGGTACCTCCATCGGGACGCGCCAGAACAGCGAAGTACTTGCTGTCCATGCCCCCCCAAACGATTCCCGACGAAGCGCCGAAGGACCCGTCACTGCGTTCCCCAATCGACGAGGACTTGCGATCGACTTCCAGCTCACCATCCTGCTCCCAGCTCACGCCGGTACTGGGTTCCTTGTAGTAGGCGTCGTGCGCACTGGAAGGCATGCCGATGGCCGGCGTCAACAGAAACCGCGGTCGTCGCCCCGTCCACTCATCAACGCTGTTGCTCAGTTCGAGCTCCAAGGTCAAGTCGTAGGAGTTGGGTTGTGCGCGTAGTGTCTTGGTCAGGCTCAGACCCTTGCCGGTGTCGTGACTGAAACGCACGCCCACCGTGCGCCCGCCCTCCTCGAGCACCTCGTGATGCCAGTGCACCAAGTCAAGGGGGAAGTCCACCATGTACTCGGCGGACGGGTGGGCCGTCAGTCCGAGGGAACCCTGGGGGCCAGAGGGCGTGTTCACTTCCGCTAGAAGTTGAACCCAGTTCTCAGGGTTTTCGAGCTCCTCCGGACTGGGCCCGAGAAGGCTGTAGTACCCGCCCAAGCGCAGTTCCGCCAGCGTGCCGCCACGACTGTCAAAAGTCGCCAGGTAGTAACCCGGCTCGCCAGGGGTGCCGAGGTTGAGGGTCTCGCGCCAGGGTTCCGCTTCCCCTTCGGGACGCTCGCTCGGCGCGCGCGGCGCGACGGGCCCCGCAGCGCTGCCCCCGGGGTCCGCCGGGTCCAGACCTTGAGCCGTGGGATCGCCAGCCGTTTGCGGCGAATCGAGCTTCTCCGGCCGCGGCCACATGACGAGCAGCAGGAATGAAAGCAGGAAGAAGAGAGGGAGGCGCTTTTCCACTTGAGAGGCGGTTGGGTCAGCGGCCGACTTCCAAACGGTCGGCCAAGAACTCGGGAAGCTCGGGTACGGTTCGAATGGCCTGGGCCGCAGCCTGCCAGTCGTACTCGAGCCGAATGAACGTGATGCGTGCCCCGTCAAAGAGCACATAGGAAAGGCGCGCGTCTCCGTCTCGGGGCTGGCCCACCGAACCGACGTTGACGATGCAGGGGTTCGCGTCCAGGTCCCCTAGGTCGTAGGGGCCGTCCGTCCCATTGGGCCGGAACAAGGTCCCGTCCTTGTAGTAGACAGCCGGCACGTGGCTGTGCCCCACGAAGCAAACCGAACGCTGCATGGCCCCAAAATTGGCCTGCATCTTGGACTCATCTCGAGCGTCGCGAGGAAGCAGGTACTCGCGCACCGGGTCGCGAGGCGAGCCATGGGCGAACATGGCCACGTCGTCGGTGGCGGAGGGCTTCAGCTCGCCAATGAAGTCCCAGTAGTCCGATGAACGCTCGGACGCTGCGGATATGGCCGCATGGGTCCACTCGATGGCGGCACGGGCCTTGGGATTGAAATCCTCGGCGCTGTAGCAGAGGGCGTATTCGTGGTTGCCCTGCAGGCACAGCCCGCCATTCGCGCTGGGCACGCAGTGCTGCATGACCCTCTCAAGGGCTCCGCAGGGGTCGGCGCCGTAACCGATCACGTCCCCGAGGCACACGTAGCGCTGCACCCCGCGCGAACGGGCGTCCTCCAGGGCTGTCTCCAACGCCGGGGCATTCCCGTGCAGATCGGAGATGATAGCTGTGAGGGGGTAGGTCACGGAGCTCATGGCAGGCCTTCGCGGAGAAGGGGGGCAAGATTATCGTGAGGGGCCGGGGTTCGGGCAAGGGGGGCAGGGAGTGTATTGGGGGTCGAGTGCCGAAGTGTTCAGCTGCGGTCGCGACTTCCCCACACAACTACCAAGAAGGCGCCTAGGCTGACCGCCAGGGATTCGATCCACGGATCCGTCAGGCGTCCCGCGAGCAAGATCATGGCGAGCACGCTGACGACCGCCACATCGCCCAGGCCACGCTGCTGCAAGCGATGGGCAAGGTGCAGCCTGTCCCCGTGCCACGGTCGCCGGCCTGCCCTCAACCGCAAGAAACTCAAGCGCGTGAGATCTAGCAGCGGCAGGGCCAGGAGGATCCAAGCATCAGGACGAGCCGCAATCAGCATTCCAACCAGGTGGCTGCCAGAATCTCCGAGGTAGGCGACGGGCACCCGCTCAGGTCCGCGCCTGGCAAAGAGGTTCCAGGGCAAGAATCCGAGCAACGCCGGGGCCGCAATTCCGCGGCCAGCAAGCGCCATGACACCGAGGGCGGTGCAGGCCCCGTCCGCACAATCGAATGTGTTGGCCGCGTTCATGGCCACCACGGCTGCCATGCAGATCAACGCCACCTCCCCCCCTCCGTCCCCCATGTACAAGCCCAACGCCAGTCCCGCGCCAAGTTGCCCCAAGATTTTAGCTCCCGGGGCGAGTCCCCCAGGCCTCAGGTCGTCAACGAAGCCCACCCCGAAGGCCAGCGTCAAGGGTAGCCACGGTAGACTCACGTCCGCCGTCAAGCTGGCCACGGCTAGCCCCAACAGCAATGCCAAGCCGCCGACCGGGGGCACCGGGCTCTTGCGAGGTTTGCGGGCGGCAAGACCGGACTCTCGGCTATCCACAAACCCCTTGCGGAGGGCCAGTCGAGCCAACAGGGGCGTAGCAACCAAGGTTACGCTGGCGGCCATCCATGTCGCGGGAATCAAGGTGCCACGACCCGGGGCCAGCTCAGCCCTGCCCCCCGTACAAGCCGCGGGACCGGATGTAGGTGGCGACCGCCTCGGGCAGGTGTTCAGGGTCCTCCTGCCCGTCACCCAGCGCCTCGCGCAGGTCGGTGGATCGACCGGGGGCGACGGGTAGGGTCAAGAAGCCTGCGCGCAAGCGTTCGACAGCTTCGGGCGTGAGGGACTCGTCAAACTTGACCGGCAATGCGCCTGCGTCCTGGTCGCGTTGGATCACGATGGGCCAGACCTCTTTCAGCAAAGCTTCGACCCCGTGCCAACCACTCAGGCCAGGCAAGTTGTCGGAACCGAGCAACAACCAGATCGAAGCTGGGGAATCCTCGCCCAGGCGCGCTCGCAGTTGGCGCACCGTGTCCAGCGTGTAGGAGGGCCCGGAACGCTCGAACTCTAGATCGCATGCGCTCCAGGTGGGCTCATCGGCGATGGCCAGGCGCACCATTTCCATGCGGTCCGGCCCAGGGGCTAGCTTCCGGCCCAGCTTGTGGGGTGGCTGGGCAGCGGGAACAAACACGACGCGATCCAAGTGGAACGCCGCCTGGGCGGCATGGGCCGCGGCCAGGTGCCCGCTGTGGATCGGGTCGAAGGATCCTCCGAAGAGGCCCAGACGGCGGGCAGACCCTGGGGCTGTGTAAGAGTGGGTCACGGTCTTGGGCGAGGCGGGGGTCGTTACTCCTGACCAGGGCGAGGGTAGATCCAGCTCAGAGGAGCGCGCCTCGGGGCGTCAATTCTGGGCCGGTACTGGACGCGCGTCCATCCTGGGCCCATAATCGTCGCCGGTCCGGGCTGCCGTTCAGAGCTCGATTTCCCCCCCTTCCCCCAATAGAACTGCCTCCTGGCACCCTCCTAGTCCCCTCCAGCAGAACTCAGCGGCCTCGGCCCCTCGATTCGCGGAGAGCCCACGGCGATAGCATGGAACACAGCGAGAGCAAGGAACACATCTTGAGCAAGGAACGCATCGTGAGCATGAGAGAGTCCTCGACAGCATTGTCCAAGTCTGGATCGACCAAGTTCGGCGGCAAGCGGCTCGGAATGGGCCTCTCCATGGGTCTGGCCCTGGCCCTCAGCGTCGGCTGCCAGTCCTCGCCCGACATCAACGATCACTGGAACGCAAGCTCCACCGTGCCCCGCGTGGCGCGCGCCTTCCTCGGCTACGACTCCAGCCGCGACGGCAGCTACCGGGACTTCGCCTGGGAACGCAAGGCTTCGATCAACCTGACCCTGCGTCGACACCTGTTCAACCACAACCCGGAAAACCCCAACCACGCAGAGGCCACGGGCATCTACGAGGAGCGTCCGGTCAACAGCCTGCTTCCCAACCCGATCAACTTCATCCACCTGGAAGGCCTCGTGTTGGGGCTGATTCCGCTGGCGGCCAGCGGGACCTACTTCCCCATCCCGGTTGATTCGATCGTGGGGATTTTCGATATGGGCACCGAGGGCGGTGAAGACGGTATCGACGAGTTCTTCCGCGGCGTCGAGGAAACCTTCTCCGGCACGTTCGGAATGATCAGTGGCAGCTTCGTGCAGAACTGGATCTCTTCCGATGACGAGGAAGAGGAAATGGTCGTGCGCGCAGGACGCATGGGCCCCGGGGACGCGTAGTCACGGCAGCTAGGACGGCGCGGATTTCAGCTTTTTTTCCGCGGGGGGGGTGGCTCCCGATTTTTGCCCAAACTGGCCCAGGAGAAGGGTACGTAACCGCTGAAGCCTGAAGTTCGTCGACCCGGGTGGGCGGGGGCGGCGGTTGGCTGGCGTGGAACCCAGGTGGGAGGGCCACCGGCGGAAGATCACCTGGATGCACGTCGCGCGTGTGCCCGCTAGCACCTGAAGACGGCCCGCGCCTGGTCCAACAGGTCCGGCGCGTCGGCCGGGATCCAGTGGATGTCGAACTTTCGATACCACGTTCGCTGGCGGCGGGCGAACTGCCGCGTGCGAATGGCGATGTGCTCCTCAGCTTCAGCACGAGTCATGCGGCCCTCGTCCCAGGCCAGCACATCGCTGTAGCCCAGGGCCGCCACCGCGCTCGGCCCAAACCCCGGTCCATCGCGCACGGCGAGCGCTTCCTCACGCCAGCCCCCGTCTAGCATGGCCCGCGTCCGGGCGCGAATGCGTCGCTCGAGCAGGTCTGGATCAACGGACAGTCCCACCACACGTGCCGCGGCCTGGCGTGCGCTCGGTTCACCGTCCCACTCTGCTTGCCAGTCACTCAGAGTGCGGCCCGTCTGTTCCAAGACTTCCAACGCGCGCACGACACGGCGCCCGTCGTTCGGGTGCAGCCGACTGCCAGCCTTGGGATCGGCGACGGCCAGGCGGCGATGGAACTCCCCGGCTCCCTGCTCCTCCCGTTCTTTCTCCAGGCGAGCCCGAAGCGCACGATCCACGGGCGGCCCCTCGAACAGCCCGCGCAGGAGCGCGGCGAGATACAACCCGGTCCCGCCCACAAACAACCCCCTTGCCGCGCGGCCCTGGACGTCACCCAATGCCTCGCGCGCGGCGGCCAGATACTGCTGAACGTCGTAAGGATCGCTGGGGCAGACGATGTCCATCAGGTGGTGTGGCACCCGCTCCTGTTGCGCAGGGGAGGGCTTGGCCGTACCGATGTCGAGACCTCGATAGACCAGCATGGAGTCGAGCGAGAGCACCTCCCCCCCCATGCGCTCGCACAGATCCAGGGCCAGGGCCGTCTTGCCGCTCGCCGTGGGGCCCACGAGACAGCACAGGGGCTCAGCGTCGAAGGGGTCGGAATCAGACACGGGGGCATTCTAGACAGGGGGCCGTGGACTAGGATGAACGCGCAGCCCGAATCCGCCCGCAGCGCAAACCGACCAGTTCCCCATGATCGCAGAACTTCCCCGGCTCCCCGTGATCGCCCTCGTCGCCCTGGGCCCTCTCGCCCATCCAGACTTGGCCCAAATCCAGGGCTCCCAAGACACGAGCCCCGATGACCCGCCCGCACTGATCGCGGTGGATGGCAAGCCGGTAGCGCCCGGACGGATTCCTGAGGGAACCACAGAGGAGGCAATCGGACTCTGGAACAAATTCACCGCTGCGGACCCCGAGGCAGAGGCCGTCCCGCTGCACTCGTTCGACCTGTCCTTTGAGGTCCAAGTGCGGGAACCTGGGAAATTCAATGAGATCCATGCGGCCATACGGTTCCTCAAAGGTCCCCGCGGCCCGTACCTCGACGCGAGCTTCGAACGCAAGAACCGACGCTCGGTGCGTGGACCACGGGGGGATTTCCTGGTGGAAGACGGCGATGCACAGCCCATGGTGGGCCTGGACTTCGAGGAAGACCGACTCGCACTCGACCGCTGGTGCGCTCTGTCGAACCACTTCCTCACCCTCAGTCAGCCCGAACGATTGGGGCTGATCAGCTTGCAGCGCCGCGATCTGGCAAAAAAACAACCCGCAGCCCTGGCCAGCAACCTCCACGCAGTCGAATTCACGGACATCGACGCGCTCATGTTGCCGACGGCCAAGCTGGCGGCGCAGGCGCGCGGACTGGATTGGCTCGACTTGAAGACGCCCGACTTTCGCCTCTACCGACCGCACTTGACCGCGGGAGAAGGCAATGCTCAAAGGGCCCTGTTGGGCCTCGACCACAATAGCGGCGAGGTGCGCATGGCCGTCCTGAGCGAGGAGATCCAGGGTGCGATCGTCCTGGAGAGCGCCTTGCTCGTCCTCGTGCCGCGCTACAGCAATCTCGGGACGATAGCGCGCGTGCCTGCGGAACTGGAGGTGCGCCAGGTCGATCCACAAACCTCGCCCTGGACCTTCGAGCAACGCTCGGGCACGGTCCTGTTTCTCAAGCGGGGTGGCCAACTCAACCCCCCCGACCTCTCGCCCGCTGCGTTTATTCCCAAGCGCCCCTAGGGGCCTAGCGCCGGTGAAACGCCCGCTCCAGGTCGGGCAACTTGAAGCGCACCTTGGTCGGGCGCGAATGGGGACAGGTTTGGTCGGTCTCCAGCAGGGCAGCGCGCTGCAGCAAGCTGCGGATCGCCTCTTCAGTCAGCGTATCTCCGGCCATGATCGACGAGCGGCAGGCGCTGCTGTGCAGCACCTCCTCAATGACGTCCTCGGCACCGGGCACCTGTCCGGTACGGCCCACCACCTCCACTAGATCACGCACGAGGCCTTCCACGTCCGGATGGCGCAGACGCGCTGGCAATCCGTGCACGGCCACCGTACTGGGTCCAAAGACGGCGAGTTCGATGCCGATGGGCTGCAGGGCTGGCATGTGTCCTGAAAGCAATTCCAGGTCGGAACGCGAGAGCTCGACCAATTCCGGGACCAGGTAGCGCTGAACCTCGACTTTGTTTTCGCGAACATCACGGCGCAACTCTTCGAAGGTCGTACGCTCGTGCAATGCGTGCTGATCAATGATCTCGAATCCATCGGGCAGCGCACGCACCAGGTACGTGCGCGCGATCTGTAGGAAAGGCCCGCGCAGGTCGTCGCCCTCTTGCCACTCGCGGCGCTCGTCTTCCCGTTGCTCGCGAGTGCTCGGGGAGGCAGCGGGAGGAGCCTGGGAGGGGATCACATCCGGTCGATCGCGACCGGCCACTTCACGCACTTCGAACCCGGAGGTGGTGGTGCCGGACGCGGCCGTCGGCAGTGGGCCAGGGTTGGGTAGGGGCACCTGATTGGGATCTTCGCGTTGCTCCCGGCGCTGCATGGAAAGCAACATAGACTCGCCCGGGGTCGACATGTCTGTACGCCGCACGGCCTCGCGCAGGTGGTGCACGAGGAAACCGAACAGCCGCCGAGAGTCGCGCAGGCGCACCTCGCTCTTGGCCGGGTGCACATTGACATCCACTTGGGCTGGATCGATGGAGAGTTGCAGGAAAGCCACCGGCTGCCGGCCCTCTTCCAGGAAGCCTCGGTACGAGTCACGCAACACACGCGTCAACACCCTGTCGCGCATGGGCCGACCGTTCAGGAACCACATCTGACGCGCCGTATCCCGACGGCTGAAGCGCGGCGGGGCGACGTAGCCGACCAGGTGCGTGGAGCCATCTTCCGCTTCCACCGGCTCCAGACTCTCCGCCAACTCGGCGCCAAAGGTGCGCCGGATGCGGGCCAGAAAGTCCATGTTCGCTTCCACATCAAAAACTCGCTTGCCCCCGTGCGTCACGATGAAGCCCACGCCCATGTGGGCCAGGGCCGCCCGCTGAACCACGTCCAGGCAACGGGAGAGCTCTGTCGAGGTGCGCTTCAAGAAACGCCGTCGAGCCGGTGTGTTGAAGAACAAGTCGCGCACTTCAATGCGCGTCCCTATGGCCCCGCCCGCCTCGCGCACTTCGGACAACTTGCCGCCCACGTTCTGCACACTCGCACCCGTGGTCTGCCCCTCTGGCCGCGAGCGGATGCTGCAGCGCGCCACGGATCCCATGGAGGCCAGGGCTTCGCCCCGAAAACCAAGGCTCGCGATGTGATCGAGATCCTCTGGGTTCTGCAACTTGCTCGTGGCGTGGGCGTGGAATGCCATGGCAAGGTCCTCCGTTCCCATGCCACAACCATCGTCGCTGACCCGCACGAGCTTCACGCCCCCTTCCTCCAAGTCTACGCGCACCTCGCTGGCCCCCGCGTCCAGGGCATTCTCGACCAGTTCCTTGACCACCGAAGCCGGCCGCTCAATGACCTCCCCCGCCGCTATCTGATTGCGCACGACCTCGGGCAAGAGAGCGATCCGGGCGGGCGGGGTCTGGGGCTGCATGGGAGCAGTGTAGCGAACCCGTCAGCGATCGCGCTTGGCCCAGCGTAGGCCGAGCAGGGCAAAGTCGTTGACGTCGACTCGGGCCCCACTGCGCGAGTGGCGTTCCAGGGCAGCCGCCTGGTCCAGCATCCTCTGCCATTGGGCTGGACTGCGGGCGCTGAGACGCTTGGCCTTGCGTTGCACCGTTGCGGGGGCCCCACGCACGCCCGCGCTGGCCAGGGCGGCTTCTGGGGACTGGCCGCGTTCCAGATGGCGTGCAGCTCGAGTGAATTCCATGAGCCCCTTGGTGAGTGCCACGGTCAAGACGGCCACCAGGGCACTGCGGTCCACCGTGCGCTTGTCGCCCTTGCTGCGGAATCCCGCTGCGAAGAGAGCCTCGATCCCAACGCTGGCCTGGGCCCCGTCCCCATCGATGAGTTTGTCCGCCAGATCCCAAGGGGAACCGCCGGATTCCCAACGAACAAGCTCGGTGATGCCCTTGTCCCCGCGGCCGCGCAGTTGCTCCAACTTGCCACACAAGCCGGCGAGATCGTTGCCCATCGCGGCCACGAGGTAGACGGCCTCTTCCACGCCCAGAGGAACCTTGGCCTTGCGCGCACGGTCCGCTATCCACAAGACGAGTTCCGCCTTGCGCGGGTCGGGGTCCCAGGGGGGAGGCGAGTCGTAGAGCTTGCGGCAGGCGACCAGGATTCCATCCGACTTCTGGATGGCTTTGACCAGCACGTGGTCCGCGCGCAGGTTGGCAGCGGCCAGGATCAGGCAGCCCTGAACCTGCCCACTGGCGAGGGCCGTGAGGCGGCTCTTGAGGGCGTCGACGAGTCCCTGTGAGAATTCCTTCGCTCCTTTGCGCACAACCTTCTCGGCGTTCTCCAGCACGATCGTGCGAGCACCGGCAAAGAGAGCACCTGAGGTCAAGTCGTCGAGCAGTGTCGCCTGGGAGAACTCAGGATCGGAGGCGTCGTGCCGGCAGATTTCATCCCCGCGCTGCTTGGCCACACTCAGCACGAGTCGAATGCCCTGGTCGCGGAAGTAGCGTTCTTCGCCACGGAAGCACACGGCGTGTAGGGGATCGGAGAGTCGTTTGCTCAATTCGGCCAGGGCCGTTGCGGGGTGCGGATCGCGGGCCTTCGCCGCACGCTTGCGAGTGGCCGCCATCAGGCCAGCTCCCCCACTGCCAGACCTGAGCCCCAGCCCATGTCGAGAACCAAGCCCAGGAACAGCGCCACGCCCACCCAGCCGTTCAGGGTGAAGAATGCGCGGTCTACACGCGAAAGATCATCGGCGCGCACGATCCATTGCTCGTAGGCCAAGAGGCCTGCGGCCAGGACGACGAATGCCAGGTACACGGGACCGAGGCCCGCCTTCAAGTAGAACAGCAGCAAGCAGGTCACCGTGCACAGGTGCAGTGCGCGGGATATCCAGAGGGCTCGCGCGACTCCCCAGCGCGCAGGAATCGAGTGCAAGCCCCTGGCCTGGTCGATCTCCACATCCTGGCAGGAGTAGATCACGTCGAAGCCCGCCACCCAGGTCCAGACGGCGGCCGCCAACCAAAGAATGGGCTCAAGATCCCCCCCGAGGCTGCCGCGGATCGCGATCCAAGCACCCAGGGGAGCGAGGGCTAGCGAAAGCCCCAGCACGAGGTGCACGAGCGCGCTGAAGCGTTTGAAGTAGCTGTATCCCAACAGCACCAGGAGCACGGCTGGAGACAACTGACCCGCAAGGGGATTGAGCGCCCAAGCCGCTGCGACAAAGACCGAAGCGGAGGCGACCACCAGGACGCGCACGGACCCCACGCTCAGGTTGCCAGCGGGCAATTCACGGCCTTGCGTGCGTGGGTTCAAGGCATCGATCTTGCGGTCGACGAGTCGGTTGAATGCCATGGCTGCGGTGCGCGCACTCACGGCAGCCAACAGGATCCAGCCTAGGTCTCCGAATCCGGGCATGCCGCCCGCTGCCAGCCAGGCGCCCTGTAACGCAAACGGCAGAGCGAAGATCGAATGAGAGAAGGCGACGAGAGAGAGGTACTTGCCCAGTGCTTTCACGCAGGACCCCCCGGGTGATGGATGCCCACTTCCTCGGGCGGCTCACTCTCGCCCCAGCGCGCCCCCAGACCGTGCTCCACTCCCAATCGGTCGAGGGCCTTGGCCACAACGAAGTGCACGAGGTCGTCGAGTGTCTTGGGATGCAAGTAGAAGCCCGGAGTACAGGGCAGGATGGCTGCCCCCATGCGCGCCAACTGCAACATGTTCGACAGGTGCACCTCGGACAGCGGCGTCTCGCGTGGCATCACGAGCAGGGTGCGGCCCTCTTTCAAGGCCACGTCCGCCGCACGCTCCACCAAATTCGAGGAGAAGCCGTGGGTCACACGCGCTAGGGTGCCCATGGAACAGGGTGCCAAGATCACGGCACCGGTCAGGGCGCTGCCGGAAGCGGCGGGCGACTCGACGGCCTCGCCGGGGAAGGCGCGCACGGAAGCAGCCGTCTCCTGCCCTAGCCACTCGTCGAGACAGGCCTCGAGATCTCGCCCTCCAGGCCCCGGGTCGACGCCCAGCTCATGGGCCATGACCTTGGCGCCAGCGTCCGTGATCGACAGGTCCACGTCGTGGCCCGCGCGGACCAATTCGCGCACGAGTGCGGTGCTGTAGGCGTGTCCGCTCGCACCTGTGATGCCGATGAAGAAGCGCCCCATGACCCGAGAGACGCAGACTAGCAGATCCCCACTGACACGGCCCGAACGCGTTTCAGAATCCCATCTCCGGCCCGGCTCCCAGTAGCAGGCCCAGGTTGAACCAGGCGTGGGCCCAAGCCGCAACACCCGGTCCGCGCCAGCGCAGGATCGCGCCCAAGGCCACACCGGCCAGCAGTCTCCAAAGGAACACGAAGGCATCGAAAACCTCCCCCCCAGGCCCAAGCCAAGTGGTGAAGGCAGCCAGGTGCATGGCCGCAAAGATCGCCGCAGAGCCGACGAGGCCCACACCCTCTGCGGAGAGGCGGGCAGGGGCAAGTCCAACTCCGAAGTAGCTCAGCAAGACGCGCACGGTGAGGAATAGGCCACTGTAGAGGATGACCCGAAAGAAGAGCTCTTCGTGGGCTGCGGTGCCCAAGATAAATGCCGCACGCGCGAGCCCAGGAGGCGAGCCCGGCCCAACGCTGAACCCTGCCGGGGGTTCGATGCCGCCGAGCAGATGCGTGCAGAGCAGCAAGGTGGGCGCGAGCAACAGAGCCCAGGCTCCACCCTCACCCACCATTTTCAGGAGACGCAATCCCAAGCCATGGCGATGTCGCCAGACCTGGACCATGGCCCCCACCAGCAGGACCAACAGGATCCCCTGTCTGGCCAAGGAGGCCTGCTCCCCAAGAGGAGTCAGGAAGCGAAACAGGCAGAGTTCTGCGGTGCTGCGATTCGACACGGGTGAGCTGGCGATCGACCATTCGTAGGCCGCCAGCAAGGGAACACAGGCCAGGTAGCCCATGGCCAAGGTGCCCTGCACTCCCCGTTGGTTGAAGTCTCTGTCCTGGTCGAGATCCGAATCCTCGAGTTCCTCGTCCCATTCCTCCTCGTCTTCGTAGTCGTCTTGCATCAGGCCGGGACTCCGCTTTCATCCCCCCTGAGCACCGTGCCGTAGTGCAAGCAGGCGATGCCGCCAGTCAGGCGTTCGAAGCCACATTGCACCAGACCCTGCTGCTCCATTTCCTGCTGAAAGGCCTCGGGCTGGGGCCAGGCGAGGACCGTGCGCGGCAGGTACGCGTAGGCGTCTCCGTCGCGCGAAATCAGGCGCCCCAGAGCCGGCAGGATACGCGTGAAGTAGGCGCGGTAGATCCAACCGAAGAGCGCACCCGGGGGCGTCGAGAATTCCAACACGAACACCTGCCCACCTGGGCGCACGACGCGGCCCATTTCACGCAGCCCCTGCAAGCGGTCGCCAACGTTTCGGATGCCGAAGGCCACGCAAGCCACATCCACGCTGTCGGTCTGGGCCGGGACGCTCAGGGCATCCCCCTGTACGAATTGGGCGCGGTCCCTCGCGGGTCGCAGTTTACCCGGCGCGCGTTGCAGCATGGGCAGGGTGAAGTCGACTCCCAAGACCTGGGCACCCGCTCGGGCAAAGGCCACAGCCAGGTCCCCGGTACCGGTGCAGACATCGAGAACCGCCCGTCCGCGCACTTTACCCGCGCGCTTGACTACGCGCTTCCTCCAACGCCGATCGATGCCGCAGGACAGCACGCGATTGAGAAAGTCGTAGCTGCCCGCGATGCGGGCGAACATGGACTGCACGGCCTTGGAGTCGGACATCGGGGTGAGCATAGGCCCCAAAGGGGCGCCGGGGGAAGCGCTGAATGCACCACGCCCGCAAGGTAGAACCTCGCGGGCGTGGTCGCGTTGCTTTGGGTAGGTCCCGTCGGACTCAAGCAGCGGAACGGCTCAAGCTCGATGGGATCCTCGATGGGTTTACTGCCTCCAGTAGTCCATCACCCCACTCACGTTGGGAACCTGCACAGACTGGATTCCAGTCTGGAAGGCGTTGATGTCCTTGCGCAGGACACCGGCCTTGGCCAGATCGAAGACGTCCACCACACCGAAGCCACCGGTCACGTTGGGCACGGCGGCAAACATGAAGCCCGGCTCGTTGGTGTTCACGACCGCACCCACGACCCGCACGAGTCCCTTGCCGTTACCCGGCAGGGCGGAACCCGCACTGAAGGAGGTAATCATGCTGGGCAGACCACCCAAGTTGCGCAGGTTGTCAAAGGCGATGTCCACGGGGATTCCAGAGAGGCCCTGGGGACCCTCGCCAATAGAGACGTTCACACCAAAAGCCATGTCCCGGATACCGGTCTGACCCACGTTGCCGGAAGTCAGGAAGAGCTGGCCCGTGACGGCAGACTCCACCCAGAGCTGGGTCAGGGCGCCCACGTTGGGCGGACCCGGATCCCCGGAGACCGTGTCGATGGGACCCTCGTGGGCGATCCACACAGCCATGAACAGGTTGATCGGATCAATCTGCAGCTTCTTGGGACTGTTGAAGGTGAAGGGAGCGATTCCGATCACGTCGTCATAACCCCAGCCGTTCACGCCGTTGGGACCGGACTCGAAGAGAGCCACGTTTCCGTTGCGGTTCAGGATGTAGGCGAAGTAGACGTTGCGGCTGTACGCCAAACCGGGCACCTGGCGCGGAAAGGCGACGACGTCGAAGGGCTTGTTGAGCTGGGCGCTGACGCGCGTGCGCTCCACAAGCGAGAAGGCCGAGATGATCGAGAGGGTGTCGTCATCCTCGTTGCAGACAAGGATGTCCTCGTTGCCCGGTTGCCAGGCGATCCCGCGCGGACCCTTGCCCACCACAGTCGTCTTCACGATTTGGTGGAAGGTGGCCGAGGAGGGGTCGATGTCGATGAAGGAAACCGTATCCGAGAACTGGTTGGTCACCGCCAGGAGATCCAGGTTCGGACCCATGGCAAACTCGGTGGGGTCGGTCATCGCAATGCGCTCCACCACAGTCATGCGGTTGGAGTTGAAGACCGTGATCTCGCCCGCTTGGCGATCGAGGACGTACAGGAAGTGACCCACCTGCTGGCGAATCATGTACGCGAAGCAGTTCTCCACCTTGATCTGTCCCTGGCTGGGCCCGAGGAAGAAGCAGTTCTGCTCGGGGGTCAGGAGACCAGAAGGCGGTACCGGCGGGTTGGCAAGGGGATCACCGAACGGATCGCCAGGAACCAACAGGTTGTTCTTGGGCAGCCCGGGAGGCGGCATGAAGTGGTCGACCGAGGTCGGCTCCTGCCCCAACAGATAGGGGGCCACGCACAAGGGCGGGAAGGAGAGCGGCGGAGGGTTGGGGTGCGGTGCCCACGAGATCATGTTCTCGTAGCCAGCCATCAAGCTTCCAATCTGAAAGCCACCCGGCGCCACCGGTGTCAGGGTGTTGCCACCCGTGCCCGGCTGACCGTTGATGATCTTGAGACCATCGAGGGTGCAGACCGAACCACCGTTACCTGCCAAACACCCGAAGGGGTACTTGGCGTTGTTGAAGGTCCCGTCCAAGGAGTGCCCAAGCATCATGTCGGAAACGTCCGACACGAGCGGCGGGGCCACGACTTGGTCGTTCAAGGATGTGTCTCGAGCCAGGGTGAAGACACCGGCCGAACCCCCATCCAAAGTACAACTGCCCACGGCCAGCGGCGGACGCAAGCCCGTCTGGAAGCGCACGTTGGCGTTGTAGGGGAAGTTGGTGTTGCCTTCGACGGGCTGGCCTTCAATGAAGGTCGGGTTACCCGTCCCCTGGCCGAAGCCGTTCAAGTCCAGCACCGAGATACCAGGCAAGGCGCCACTGCGCGCAAGGTAAACGGCATCCGGAGTCACGGGGGCATTCACCATTCCCGGGCCTTCGCCCGTAATGAAGTAGGTGGATCCGCCGAGGATGTTGAAGTTGGGAACCAAGTTCCCGGGGTCGGCGGGATCAGGGTTGCGCGCCAGGTCCTCAATCTGGCCCGGGTTGATCGTGATGTCCACCCGCGAGAAGGTGCCACAGGTGCCGAAGGACGGGCCTGATCCGGGGAAGTTGAAGGCCGGAATCAGGTCGTAGATCGACAAGTCGAAGGGACTCAGGGGCACAACGGTGAACGGCATGTCCGTACGCGTCGACGAAGGACCAAACTCGACCTTCAAGGCCGAGGACAGGTTGGCCGGCGCGGTACCGTCGATCACGCCCACGGTGTAGGGCTGCACCGGCTCGGTGAACTCCACGCGAATGTTCGTCAGGGGATCCACGTCCGTGTCGCCACCACCGGGGGTGATGAGCGGCTCTTGAAGCGGGGGAGGCGTGCGCACGACCTCGGGGGAGAGGATGTCGGCTCCCACCGTCGAAGCAGCCAATACCTGCTGATTCAGGCCCTTGCCGTTGTCGGCGCGCACGGCTGTCGTGAAGCGCAGACGAATCTCGAAGCCCACGGGAAAGGTCTCGTAGGTCGAGAGGTCCGAGTCCGCGTCCGGAACGAACACGAAGCTCGACTTGGACACGAGCTGACTCGAGCCCACGAACCCAGCGTCTGTACCGGGGAAGCCCTGGCCTTCCGGATCCACTACAGTCGTTGCCCCGGTATCGCTGTCGAGAGCAACCCAGGTCTCCAGGGGCCGGCGCGGCGGATCACCAGAGAGGTCATCCCCAAGGGTCTGTCCGTTGACAAACGCGCGCCCGACGACCGGCAACGCCGTGCCTGTCACCGGGTCGATGGCCACGACGCTCACAGCACCGGTCAATCCGGAGTTCGCAAGAGACCCAGGTGAAGGGTCAAAGATCGTGTTCAGGTCCAGGTCGCGGGTGAAACGCGCCACGAGGAAGTGGTTGCCCACTGCGCCGCTGGGCAGAATCGCCGCTGAGTTGAACTGCGGCACGGGCAGGATGGGGTTTCCCGCACTGACGTAGTTGATGATGTCCTGCTGGCTGAGGATCGACACCACTTGTTGGGTCGGGTTCCCCAGCGAGTCCAATCTCTGGACCGTGTGCGGGATGAGTTGACCGAAGCCGTTGGAGACATCTTGCAAGCGCAAGAGTGCTTGGGATCCGGAATCCGCCCCCTTCTTGGAGGCCAGGCCGCCACAGGCGGGGAGAAGAATAGTCAGGGTGCCGATGAGGGCGCTTTGCAGCCGATTCAAACGCATAGGTGCACTTGGGTCGAAGAGGAACACGGGGAGAAGTGAGGGTCGTCGGTATGCACAGCCGGTGGGGACCGGGGGGGGGTGCTGAGGATACCTCAGAGTGTTGGGTGGTGGCTCCAGGGAGCCGCAGGGAATCTGGTCCTGACCTTCTATGCACACGGCGTGCCGCGCGGGCAAGAACTAGTGAAAGGGAGGGTGATTCCGGTCTTGGGGAGGGCTGGGCTGGGGCCCGGGAGAGCCAGATGCGCCCCGTACGGGTCCATTAGGGGGCCAGAATGGGGCCAGATGGGCTCCGAGGAGGGTGCTGGTGAAGCCAGAACTGTCGAAAGTTCGTGGCATCGCGGGTCCTCAGAGCTTGGGGGAAGCCTGGGTCAGCTGGGGGTAAATGTGAGTGTGCGGATTCGCACGCCCAAATGTGCAGAATCGCACATCCAGGCCGCGACCAGGATGGGCGCATCAGTGTAGGTACCCCCCCTCGCGTGTCAAGGAAACCGATTCTCTGGGGCTTTCGAGGTGTTGGATTCCGGCCGTAGGTTTGGGACTCCCCCCCCTCCGGGGGCTATCCTGCGACCATGCCCGAGGAATCCGTATTCAACCCCGCTGCCCTGGATACGCCCGACCCGGGACAGTCAGCCGCGGGCCTTGTATCGGACGCTCAGGCCGAAGCCAGCCTGCGCCCCGGCAGCCTATCCGAGTTCATCGGGCAGGAGCGCATTGTGCGCGATCTGAGGGTGGCGGTCCGGGCGGCCCAAGAGCGGCAACACGCCCCGGATCACGTGCTCTTTTCAGGTCCCCCGGGCCTGGGCAAGACCTCCCTGGCTCGCGTTCTAGCGGACGAGATGGGCTCGCACTTGCACCGCACGATCGGTCCGACCCTGGAGACGCCCAAGGATCTGGTGGGCCTGCTGATCCACCTGCGCCCCGGCGACGTCTTGTTCATCGACGAGATTCACCGCGTGCCGACCAAGGTCGAGGAGTACCTGTACACGGCCATGGAGGATTACTCCGTGGACTTGATCATCGGAGAGGGAGCGGACGCGCGTATCCACCCTCTCAGCCTGCCACCGTTCACGCTCGTGGGCGCGACCACACGCGAGGGTCTCCTGACAGCCCCCTTCCGGGCGCGCTTTGGTCTGTTCGAGAGGCTCGAACCGTACGCCACGCGGGAGCTGCAACTCATCCTGGCTCGCTCGGCTGCCCTCTTGGGCATGCAGGTCACGGACGAGGCTGCCGAACATTTGGGGGCTCGGTCGCGCGGGACACCGCGGGTCGCCAACCGCTTGTTGCGTCGCTGCCGCGATGAAGCACAGGTCAGCGGGCGCGCTCAAATCGACCTAGGTCTCGTGCGCACGACGCTCGAAAACCTGGGCATCGATGAAGCGGGCCTGGAGGAAATGGACCGACGCATTCTGCGCTGTCTCGCCCGCCGCGACGGCGGCCCCGTGGCAATCAAGACGATCGCCGCCGTGGTGGATGAGACCGAAGACACGCTCGAGGGGGTGTTTGAACCCCACCTCCTGCGTCACGGCTTGTTGGAGAAGACTGCCCGCGGCCGCAAGCTCACTCGCCTGGGCTACCGCGCCTTGGGGCTTGAATCCCAGAGCGCGTCCGGCGCGCTCTTCGACGCGTGAATCGGAAACGCGCCCAAGTGCGCGCCTGGCTGGTCTTGGCCCTCCTGGCCGGCTGCCAGACTGGCGCCCAGCGTTCCTCCCCCACGCTCACCGGGCCCCTGCCCGACACAGAGAGGGCGCCCGTTCGACCGGCCCCCGGAAGACGCCCCTCTCCGCGACCGTCGGAATTGCCCCGCTCCATCCAGGTGGCCGTGCGCATCGAGCAAGCTGAGGGGCGTAGGGACTTGCTGCTGCAGAGCGGTGCTCGCAGCCTCTCGGTGCGACGCCTTGGGGCGGGGTTGGAGGTCGGTGGCAAGGTCCAAGCACGGTTGGAATTCGGGCCGACGGGCGAGGTCGGGGAGGTCCGTTGGAATTCCAAGCGCTATCGGGGGCACTTCGAAGTCCTGCCCCACCCGCGCGGTGGCTTACGCCTGATCAACCACGTGGACTTGGAGTCCTACGTGGCCGGGGTTGTCGCGAGCGAGTTGCCGCTCTGGTCCGCAGAGCCAGCAGAGCTGCGGGCCCAAGCCATCGCGTCCCGGACCTATGCCCTCTACACGTTGGCCCAGCGGGGCATGTTCGCGGAAGGGTCCTCGGCTTCCAGCTCCCCACTGTCCGATTCCGTTGCCGACCAGGCCTATGGCGGTCGACCCGCCAATGCCGTGGGCGCGGTGCGGGACGTGGCCGTGGCCAAGCGATTGGTCGACGCCGTCGCCGATGCGGTCGCCTCAACCCGCGGCCAGGTACTCACGCGCCGCGGGCGCCTGGATGACGTCCGCTATCACGCGTCCTGCGGCGGACGAACCAGCGCGCTGGATCAGGTGTTCCCCAACGTGGCCTCTGGTTCCGTGGACGTGCAGTGTCCCTGTGCTGAAGCCCACGCGGGTGCCAGCCAAGGGAGCTGGAAGCACACGTTTACGGCCGCAGAATTGGGTGCCGTGGCGCGCGCGCTGAACGTGGGCGAGCGGGTGGTTTCTTTGGTTCCCGTCGAGCTCTCGGCTGGCCAGCCTGGGCGTTGGCTCGAGGTGTTGGTGCAAGGGGAGCGCGGCAGCGCGCGGGTGTCCTTCCTGCGTCTGCGCGCGCTGCTCGGCCCGAACCTGCTTCGCAGCGGCCTCATCGACGGCACCTGGCCCCACGCGGGCGACCCCATCGCCGCGGGTGCCGGCTGGGCGGTGTACGGCGCCGGTCACGGCCATGGGGTGGGGTTATGCCAAACCGGAGCGCGCCTGTTGGCCGAGCGCGGCTGGTCAACCGTTCGAATCCTGCGCCACTACTTCTCCGGTGCTGTGCTGGAAGCCCTGCCCGGCTCGGCAGAGTAGAGTTCCTGGCCCATGAGCGGCTTCTCGTTTCAGGTCCACGGTACCTGCCCCCAAACCCACGCGCGCCAGGGGACGTTCACGACGCCCCACGGAGACGTCGCCACTCCGGCGTTCATGCCGGTCGGTACGCGCGGGACGGTCAAGGGTGTTCAGCCCAAGGACCTGGCCCAGGCTGGTGCGCGCTTGATTCTGGCCAACACCCTGCACCTCCATCTGCGGCCCGGAGAGCAGACCGTGGCCCAGCTCGGCGGCCTACACCGGTTCATGAATTGGGACGGTCCGATCTTGACCGACTCGGGTGGTTACCAGGTCTTCTCGATGGCGGACATTTCCACCATCGATGACGACGGCGTGACCTTCAAGTCCTTCGTGGACGGCGACCGAGTGCGCTTCACTCCCGAGCGTGTCATGGACATCCAGCGTGAGTTGGGAGCGGACGTCATCATGGCCTTCGACCACTGTCCCGCCGACCCCCACGACCGCAGGCTGGTATCGCTGGCCAACGATCGAACGCACCGCTGGCTGGAGCGCTGCGTCGGGCGCTGGCGGGAGAACGGGGAACTCGACCGTGGCCAGGCCTTGTTTGGCATCGTGCAAGGGGGAGCGTTTGAAGACCTACGCCGAGCTTCGGTTGCCGCCGTCTGCGAACACGACTTGGTGGGATACGCCATCGGTGGAGTGAGCGTGGGCGAGGGACGCGACGCCATGGGTGAAGCCGTGTCGGTGGCCGCTCCACTCTTGCCGGCGGATCGTCCGCGCTACTTGATGGGAGTTGGGACCCCGCGTGACTTCTTCGACGCGGTCGAACAGGGAGTGGATCTCTTTGACTGTGTGACACCCACGCGCCACGGGCGCAATGCCCAGGCGTTCACTTCACGCGGCCGCATCAATCTGCGAAACGGCCGATGGAAGGGGTGCGAAGAGGAACTCGACCCCGGGTGCCGAAGCCCGGCCCTCGAGGGCTACTCCATCGGTGTCTTGAACCACCTCTGCCGCACGAATGAAATGCTGGGAGCCGTGCTCGTGACCCTGCACAACCTGCACTTCTTTCACCAGCTGATGGAGCGCATCCGGGGTGCGCTCGTTGAGGGCGGTCTGGCAGCCCTGCGGGAAGATGTCTTGGGGAACAGCGAACGCCGGGTCTGAAGGTCAACGCTTCCGATAGTCGGGACAGACCCTAGCGTTGGGCCGCTCGGGCCGACGGCAAGCGTCCCCGTAATCCCACTTGCAGGTGTCGCAGAGGCAGGCTCCACCCCCCCCACTGAGCAGCCGACGCCAACCGGACGCCAGCTTCTGCAGCAGGCTGCGGAGAAAGGCGGGCACTACTTCACCGGAGAGCCCGAAATGACTTCCAGCCGCGAAATGTCCAGCAGGGGGACCTGGGCGGGAGTGTCTTCGGTAGCCATGCTGGCGGCCCGCAGTGTCGTCCCACGCACGCCGAGTTCGTAGCCCCGGAATAACTCAAGGTCGTAGCGACCGCTGTCGCAACTGATCTCGAAAACCGCCTCGCCGCCCCAGCGCAAGAAGTAGCGCGAGTCGTCGCCGCGCCCTGTTTTGTCGACCCAGCCGCGGCCCATGAAACGGCCCCAGTGAGCCGTGCGTTCCAACTCGGCGCGGCGTTGGGCTTCGGCCCATTCGGCCACCATTTCCCGTTGACGAACCTCGGCCGCCGCCAGTTCGGCTCGCACACCAGCAACCGTCCTGTGTGTGTTGGCCTCTTTCAACTTGGAGTTGGCTTCCGCCGCGACGACGGAGTCCGCGGGCACCATCTTGAGCACTGTGTCGAAGGCCCGAATCGAGCTGTCGAAGTCGGCCTCCGTGGCGTCCTGGCCCTTCTTCAACGCGCCGTCCAACAGGGTCTTGCCGTAGGCGAGAGAGCGGTAGGCTTCCTCTGGGATCTTGTCCACCGCGGTGGATGCCTGCGGATCCTGATCTGCGTTGCTCGCGGCCGGAGCCTTGCCTGAATCCGATGTTGCGCCCGCGGCGACCTCGACCGGAACGTCCACCAACCCGCGCAAAGTGGCTGTCCACTCGCTGCCGGCAGCGTCCTGAGCCGCAGCGCCGATCACTTCTGATGTGCTCACCCAGCCATGGGCTGCGGGCACGGACCAGACGTGGATCCAATCGGCGTCGGCAGCCTTGCTCTCATCGGCCCGCTCAATGAACTGCACCAGGTCGCCGCGGTTCAGTTTGGCGGTCAGGGGGTAGCTATCGACCGTGCTCTCCGGCAAGGGGCGCATGCGGACCCCGCGGCCGACGACCTTGAGCACGCCATCCGTTCCCGTCTTGGCCAGGTATTTGCCGTGCACCCAAACCGGGAATCCTATGGGAGAAGACACCTCGTAGAAGTTGCGGCTCTGTCCATGAACCAACAGCAGCGATTCAGCCTCCATCTCGGCAACCATTTTGCCCTTATCATCGCGGAAGTTGCGCACCACGGCCCCGGCCTTGGCGCGCACATAGCTGCCAGCAACGATCTCAGGCTCCTGGGTTGCCCCATTCGCTGCTGTCGCTGCTGTCGCTGCAGTTGCGGGAGGCGCTAGGGCAAGAGCGAGCCCCATCAGGGGGAGACCCAAGATCAGCCTCCCGGCACCGTCGAGAATCTTGCCGGTTGTGTTGTCCATCGCGGCCGTTGTTCTTTGCGCTTCCATGGCAGTGCTTGCCTCCCCCTCAAAAAATAGTGACGATCCTGAGCAGCGGAGTTCGCCCCCCGTTGTCAGGTTTCTGGTCCCAATCCTAGCGCTCGGCGGAAGTTGAATCCAACCTCCACCTAGTGAGTCCTCCATCCATGTCGACCGGCACGTCCCAACTGTACTTCCCCTACGGCTCCTGGATCCGGACCGAGTCCCACGGCTCGTCCTATTCCCTGGCGCAATCGGCCATGCCCCTGCCGGAATCCAGCTGGCTATCCCTGGCGGCGGAGCAGATCAGTGGTTACCCCACGGCTGAGGCCCAGCCCGCGTTCGAACGGCGGGTCGGAGAGCTATTCGGCCTGCCCGCGGATCGGGTCTTGGCTAGCATGGGAGCGAGTGGGGCCATGGACCTCTGCGCCCGCCACTGGTTGAAGGCGGGACAGGTTGCCGCAGTGGAGAGTCCCTCCTATCAAGCCCTGCCCGCCCTCTTGCGGCGTTCCAACGCGCGAATTTTCTCCCTCAATCGCAGTCTGGAACAGGGCTGGATCCCGGACCCCGAAGCTCTGGCGGACCAGGCTCGCCGCACGCGCCACCCCCTGCACCTGTTCCTGACCAACCCGCACAACCCCTCAGGCACTGTGCTCGGCCCAGAGGTGTTGCAAGCGCTGGTGGATGCCATCGAACCCAGCGGAGGCGTTCTGGTTTGCAACGAGATCTACATGGAGTTCGCCCAGCCCAAGCAACGGGTGCACGCCGCCACGTTCCTGCCGCGAGCGGTATCGATCGGCGGCCTGCACAAGGCCTATGGACTAGGAGCCCTGCGCTGCGGTTGGTTGCTCCTGGGCCAGGGCCTGGCGCAGGATCGGATCCAGTTGCTGGACCAGGCCATGCTCTCCTGGGGCGATCCCCCAACAGCCACCTTGCAAGCCGGTCTGGCCTCCCTCGATCGCCTGCCAGAGCTACTGGCACCCCTGCGCCGGGTGGAAGCCGAGTCTCGCCCGCACCTACTGAACTGGCTGCGCGACTCGCCCTCAGTGCTGAGCACCATCCCGCCCTTTGGCATCTTGGCCTTCCCGCGCATCGAACGCGTGCAGGACACCCTCGGCCTGCAGGATCTCCTGGCCCAGGACTTCGATGTGGACGTGGTCGCCGGGGAGCACTTTGGCGCACCCGGATATCTGCGCATCGGTTGCGCGGTGCCCGAAGCCACCATGGTCGAAGGGCTGCTACGCCTGGAAAACGGCATTCGCGCCTGGCATGAGCGGGGGCGGTAGATCCCTTTCGCTCAGCCGTTTATTCTAGGCGCCCCATGCGACAGTTCCTGCGAGCCAAGATCCACAAGGCCACGGTCACCGAAGCCAACCTCTCCTACGTGGGGTCGGTCACGATCGACTCCGAACTCCTCGAGCGGGTCGGCATCGTCTCCTATGAGAAGGTGCTCATCGTGGACAACACCAACGGTGCGCGCTTGGAAACCTACGCTCTGAACGGTGAGCCTGGGTCCGGCATCGTGTGCATCAACGGAGCCGCAGCGCACTTGGTGCAGGAGGGCGACGAAGTGATCATCATGGCCTTTGAGTACGGGGACACGCCCAGCGAGCCACGCCAGATTTTGGTGGACGGCGACAACCAGTTCGTCCGTACGCTCTAGGCCTAGAGCGCTTGCAGCAAGGCCTCGATGGCTCGAGCCCGGGCCTCGCGTAGGGTCAGACCAGCCGCCTGCGCCGCCTGCACCAAGTCATCGTGTTCTGGGAAGAGGTCCGCTTCGCCGAAGGGCTCGCCTGCCAGGTATTCCGGGCGATGGCGTAGGGTCACGCGGACGCTGCTGCCTGCCACGTCCACTCGTCGCTGTTCGCGCTCACATTCCGAGCGTTCGAGCCGAGTCCAACGCACGCCCAAACTGGAAGTCCAGCGGAAGACGGACGCCTCCAACGCAACGCGCTGCTCCGCTCGGGCCAGGGCACAGAGCACGGCAGCGGGCCGGTCCTTCTTCATTTGCGCCGCAACACTCCAGGCCTCCAAGGCGCCCGCCTCGCGCACTTGCTGCAGCGCATGCCCCACCTCCTCGGGCGACATGTCGTCCAGATTCACTTCCATGCACCAGGCTTCGCGCCGTTGCGGCTCCCCGCTGACACTTGTCGAACCCAACTCCACGCGTAGCAGGTTGGCTACGCCACGCTCGCTATCACGAGTGCCGGCTCCCACGCCGGTGCTTTCATTCGTGAACCGCATGGGCAGTTCGAACCTGTCGGTCCACTGGCAGAGCAGAGCTGCGCCAGTAGGTGTCGTGCGCTCGCCGTCAGCTTCTTCTGGAGCGGGGCGTCGCACCTCTCGCCCGCGCAGGAGCTCGGAAACGGCCGGGGCCGGCACCGGCAAGACTCCGTGTGCACAGGTCACGGTTCCCCCGCCTACAAGGGGTGGCGACGAGAACACGCTCTCCACCTCAAGCCGTTCCAACGCCAGGCTGGCACCGACCACATCGATCAGGGTGTCGATCGCCCCAACCTCGTGGAAGTGCACCTGGTCCACCGGGATGCCGTGCACGTGAGCCTCGGCCTCGGCCAAGCGCGTCAAGACGGCCACGCTCTCTGCTCGCACACGCTCGGAGAGGGTCACGGCCTCCAGCAGGGAAACCAGATCGGAGAGGTGGCGGGTCGGAGGGCGCTCTCCTTCACCGTGCACGGTGAGATGCAGTCCTCGCAAGCCGCGTCGCCTCGTGCTTTCAAGTTCAAGTCGGACCCGCCCGGGTAGCAAGACCTCGGCCAATTCTTCCAAGTCCTGCAGCTTGAAGCGCGGGTCTTGCAGGTCGAGCAAGGCTGCCAAGAGCATGTCTCCCGCAATGCCTCCGAAGGGTTCGATGAGCAGAACTGTCATGGCACAACAGAGTAGGCAACCCGTGCCTCTACAGCGAGGCCCGTGCCAGACACAACACACTCACACTGCGGGCGCCCGCGCGCCGGAGCAGCCGTGCACATTCGCGCGCGGTGTGACCCGAGGTGACCACGTCATCCACGAGCCAGACGCGCTTGCCTGCCAAATGCTTGGACTCACGAGCCTCCAAACCGAAGGCAGCGCGCACGTTGGCGGCACGCGAATACTCCCCCCGGCCCGCACCCCGCAGACCCGACCAGAGGGACTCTCCCCTCGCCGTACCCTGTGAGATGGTGGGCCGACGCCGAAACAGGCTGCGACGCACGGGCAAGTGCAAATCAGCCGCCACTATTTTTGCCAAGCCCAGGGCCTGATCATGGCCGCGTTGCAGCCTGCGCAAGCCATGCAACGGAACGGGTACGAGCACGTCCACGAGGTCCACATCCACGGACTCTGTGAGTCGGCCAGCCAGTGATCGGCCGAGGGGCAAGCAGAGGTCCCGTCGCCCGCCGTGCTTGAGGGCCAAGATGCTGGCTCGCAAGCCCCCAGGCGAACGGTAGTCTCCCAAACTGATCAAGCGCTCCCATGGAGGACTTTCCACAGCACACGGCCCGCAGGCCATCCCGTCTTGCAAACCCTGCGGCAGTTCGAATGCACACAGCGCGCAGCGCGGCCCACGCGGTCGCCGGGGCAGCGGGTGCTGCTCACAAAACCAACCCGCTTCGGTGCCGCCACCACAAAGCCAGCACGCGGGCGGAAAGAGGGCGTCGAGAAACTCGGACCAGAGCGAGGATGCGTCCACCGGGACTGGACGCTGGATCGCAGAACGGGTTTCAAGGTCACTTCGAATGCGTCGGTACGATTTACCTCGACCCCAAGACTTGACCGCAAGCTCTCTGTTGATCAGGCGCGAGGCACAGCGCTGCGTTGCCTATACTTGGGTCTGTCGGCGCCCCGTGCTCAACCCCGGCACAAGACCCCTTGTCTAGTTACCCCCATTCGTCCTCGAGGCGGCCATGATGCGCTGGACTCTACGCCTGCGTCTGGTCCTGGCGTTTTGCGCCCTCGCCTCGTTGATTCTGTTCGTGGGCCTGGCCTCCTACCTGATCCACGCCACGACCAGAGAAGACTTCCGTCAGATGCGCACGGGCAGTGAGTACGACCTCACAGCCCACAACATGCAGACATCCGGGTTGGAAATCGAAGGCTATTGGAACCCGGCAGGCCAGTTCGTCGCCCGCGACATTCAACCCCAGCCCCCACTGGCGCCACGCCTGCGTGGTGCCATCCAGTCCATCGACCATCAAGCGCAGAGCTTGCGCGTGTACGGGATCGATGTGAGCTTCACGCCGGCCACCCTGAACGGAGACGACGTAACACGCCCGGTACCCTTCTCCTCATTGGCCATCGGTGACCGGGTTGAAGTCAAGTGTAAGGTGCAAGCTGGCCAGTGGCTGGCCAAGAAGCTCTACACGGTCAACGTCAAGGAGAGTGACAAGGTCAAGGGCATGGTCACGCGCATGGAGCTTGATGGTAGCCCACCTGAGAGCATCTTCATTCACGACCTGGAGGTCAGCGTTGGGGTGCGCGCCGCGAGCGGGCCCACGAGCACCTTGGTACGGGTCGAACAATGTGGACGACTGCTCGTTCAGCTGCAGGCCTGCCGATCGGCGGCCTTGACCCTTGCCAGCGTGAATCCAGGCGGGGAAAGTTCCTCGGACCCGACACTCGCTGGCGCCATGACGGAGCTGTCTGATGCGGCCGCAGAGTATGGCAGGATGCTCGGCCATTCCCGGGATGGAGGAAGTCGCACCGGGACTTCTGCGGGTCCGAATTTCAGGCAACACCTGCAGGAGCTAAGCAGGACGCACGACCTCTTGATCGCTCACGTGGAGCACCTGTTGCGCATAGCCGGAGATGCCCAAGATCAGCATCTCGTCGGCCCCTACGTGCGCACGGTCTTCAACCCCTTCCTCGAAGCGGAGATCACCCCGCTTCTGACGGCCTACTTGTGGGAAGCCGAAGAGGAATTGGGGGACCAACTGAGGACCATCCTTAAGCGCGCGGAATGGACTCCGCAACTGGCGCTGGGGGTCAGCGTGCTGGGCATCTGCGCTGCGATCCTCCTGGGCTGGGCCCTGTGGCGCTCGATCAACCAGCCCTTGCAACGACTCCAGGACGCTGCAGTCAAGATTGGCCAAGGTCATCTGGACACGCGCGTGACCATTGAGACTGACGATGAGCTCGGGGTGTTAGGCCAGGCCTTCAACCGCATGGCTAGCGACCTGTCTTCGACGACCGTGTCCATGGGAAGCATGGAGAGCGTCTTGGATTCCATGGCCTCCGCCCTGATCGTCTTGGACGCCGAGAGCCGAATCGTGCGCGTCAACAGGGCCACCTGTGAAGTGACCGGCTACAGTCGAGACGAACTCTTGGGCCAATCACTGGATCTGCTTTGCCCCGCTGCGGCAGCCGGCGGGACACACGTTTTCGAGCACCTATTCGGCGCGCCAGCGGGAGCGACGCCACCGGCGGCAGGCATCGAACTGCAGTTCACTCACAAGGACGGTGGTGCCATCCCCGTTGCACTCTCAGGGGCCCAGTTGAGCTTGGACGACGACTCGGATCAGGGCTTCGTCTGCGTAGCCCAGGACCTCACCGAACAGAAGAACATCCAACAAGGAATTCGAGAGTCGCTAGCTGAGAAGGAACTGCTGCTGCGTGAGGTGCACCACCGGGTCAAGAACAACATGCAGGTCATCTCCAGTCTGCTCGCCATCCAAGCCAGAGAAAGCGATCCCGAGATCGCTGCCCGGCTAGAGGTCAGTCAGAACCGAGTACGGACGATCGCATTGATCCACGAACACTTGTACCTGTCGGCCGAGTTGGCCCACATCGATCTGCAGGGCTACATCGGAGTCTTGAGCCAGCACTTGGTCCACACCTTCGGGAGGTCCCACGACGTCCAATTGGAATTCGATATCGAGGACCTTGACATGGACATCGATCAAGCCCTGTCCGTTGGTTTGATCGCCAACGAGCTGGTGACCAACTCGCTCAAGTACGCCTTCCCGGACGGCCGCTCAGGAACGATTCGGATCGAGACCAGGCAAGAGGCGAACGGTACAAGCACGCTCGTCGTTTCCGACGATGGTTGTGGCTACACGGCGCACGATTCGGGCCAGCCAGCGTCGCTTGGCTCAACCCTGATCGCGGCCTTCGCCAAGAAACTCAAGGGCGAAGTGCAGGTGACCAGCGATGCGGGCACGACAACGCGCATCACCTTTGTTCCCAGCCAAACCTGTCCCGGAGAAGGAGGACTGGCATGAGCGGGCGGCGCGTGATGATTGTCGAGGACGAGGTCATGGTTCAGATGCACCTGGCGGGAATTGTCGAAAGCCTGGGGCACGAACTCGTGGGTACCGCGGAGGACACCGAGGCCGCCCTCTCGCTGGCAGACCGAGAACGGCCAGAGTTGGTCCTGATGGACATCCACCTGGCTGGCGGGTCCGATGGCGTTGAGACGGCGCAGGAGCTCTCGCGCAGATTGGAGTGCGCAGTCATCTTCATCACGGCCTACGCTGACGAGGAGACGATTCGGCGTACCCAAGAGATTGGCGCGGGAGGCTATCTCGTCAAGCCCTTTACCGACGCCCAGGTACGAGCCGCGATTGCCACCGCCTTCGCCAGCCACGCAAAGCTCCAACACGAACGCGAACAGGCACGCTCTTTGAGTGGAGTGCTGTCGCACATTGGCGGAGCCTTGTTCTTGATCGACCACAAGGACGAGATCACCTTCGCCAATCAAAGCGCTGCGGATCTAGTTGGCTGGCCCGTCTACAAGGTCTTTGGGAGGAGCATTTTCGCCGTGCTGGGCGTTGAGGGTGACGCGCTGCGAGAAACCCTACTGCGCGCCCAAGTCCAAGGGAGGCCCTGCACCGTTGAGCTGCTCGTGAACGACGTCTCCGAGCAGGCCCGCAGGGTGCTTGTGTCCGTCGAATCCCTGCCTGCTGAGGATGGAAGCTTGCAGGGGTCGGTGCTCAGCCTGTCTGCGGTCGACGGCGAGCCGTTTAGCGGAATCGATGCCCCAAGACGCGAGTCTGCCCAGCGCGTGCAACGTCCCTTCGGGGCTGGAACGCGATTGCTCGTGTACTCACACGACACCTACGGACTGGGTCACCTGCGCCGCTGTTTGGCGATCATCCGCAGACTCTGCGCAGAGTTCAACGACCTCTCGGTCTTGCTCGTCACAGGCTCCCCCATGGCGCATCGCTACGCCATGCCCGCCGGGGCGGACTACGTCAAACTGCCCGCCATCCAAAAGACCGGAGTTGAGCAATACGAGGCGCGCTCTCTCGGGATTTCTGCGCCGGATATTCACACCCTGCGCAGCAACCTGATTCTGCATACCGCACGTGATTACAAGCCGAACGTCCTGCTGGTGGACCACTCCCCGACCGGCGGCGGAGGTGAACTCCTGCCCACGCTCAATTGGCTCAAGGATGAAGGCCAATGCACGGGAATTCTGGGCATGCGCGATGTCATCGACGACCCTTCCCGGGTGCGAGACCTGTGGCGCGCCGAGGACATCTACTCCGTGATACGCGACAACTATCAGCACATCCTGGTCTACGGAAGCGTTGATTTTCTGGACAAGGTGGATGAATACGAGTTGCCTGAAACCGTTCGCTCTCGAGTCCATCACGTCAATTACATCTGCAGCGCCGAACTTGATGACCCTGTAGAGAACCCACAGGCCGAAGACACGCCCATGATCTTCGTCACCATCGGAGGCGGCGACGGTGGAAGCGATGCCGTCTTGCTGCCCTTCCTTGAGATGATGCGGTCCTTCAAGGACCGTTTGGGGTTCAGGGCCGAGATCGTCACGGGGCCGCTGATCGGAGCAGACCGGCAGGCACGACTTGAACTTGAAGCGCAAGACCTTCCGGTAACTCTGCACAGTTTTCTGCCTTCGACCCGACACCTGCTCGAGCGAGCAGCGATCACGGTGAGCACGGCTGGGTACAACACCTGCACGGACGTCTTGTCGTTCGCACAACGCTCGATCCTCATTCCGCGAGCCATGTACCGCATGGAGCAGACCATTCGCGCCCAGCGCTTCGAGGAGCTGGGCCTGTGTACCCTGCTGCGCGCTGAAAACCTGACTCCTCAGATCCTCTTCGACACGATTCAGAGGGTCCGTGCCCAGAAGGGCCTGGCAGAACTTCGGGCTCGTGGCCTGCCGCTGAACGGGACCGACCGAGTCGCCCAGTTCTGCTCGGAGCTGAGCGTCTCAGTCGCACCCTCCTAGCAGTTGTGAGCTCAGCGAGCCTGCGAGAGGCTCAATGCGGTGGATCCTCGCGCTTCTCCCATTCCACCTCTGTGACCGCGTGGTGCAGGATCCGGTTGTAGAGGGTCTTGATCGCGACCCCCAATTCGGCTGCAGCACGACCGCGATGTCCTGCGTGCTTCCGCATGGCGTGCACGATCGCAATCCGTTCGAGCAGCTCGAGGTTGAGAGCAGGTAGATCCTCGAGCTTGGAAGGGCCAACGGCAAGTACGTGTGCAGCGACGTCGCTGGCATCAATTTCCTCGCCATCAACAAGCGTCGAAAGGCGAACGATCGCGTTCTCGAGCTCGCGTACGTTGCCGCTCCAAGGATGGTCCCGGAGCTTTTGCTTGGCCCCATCCGCCAGGGCCTTGGCCTGCCCCGGCGCTGCCGTCTGATTATATGAATCGAGCAGATGCTGGGCGATCAAGATCACGTCGTCTTCACGTGACCGGAGGGGCGGGACCTCCAATGTCAGTGCGGCGAGTCGGTGGTAGAGGTCCTCCCGAAACCCCCCAGTCCCTATGGATTCGCTGAGGTTTCGATTGGTTGCGGCAAGGATGCGCACGTCCGAGTGTTCTTCCTTCTCCCCTCCGACAGGACGGTACTCACCGAACTGCACGGCGCGCAGCAAGCTGGGCTGCAGCGACGGGGGCAGTTCTCCGATTTCGTCGAGGAAGAGGGTCCCCCCCTCGGCCAGGGCGATCAACCCCAAGCGCTCTCGTCCGGCTCCAGTAAATGCTCCTTTGCGATGCCCGAAGAGTTCACTCTCGAACAACTCGCTCGGAATGGCAGGACAGTTCACAACGACGAAGGCTGACTCCCTGCGCGGACTGGCATCGTGAATGGCACGAGCCACGAGCTCTTTGCCCGTTCCACTCTCGCCGTGAATCAGGACGTGAGCTTCGCTACGGCCGACCCGTTCGATGGACGTTCTCAATTGCTGAATCACCGGGCTCTCGCCAAGGATCTCCGGTGCCACTCGACGAGTGATGAGCTTGCGCAGCAGGAGGTTTTGACGCCGCAGTGTTCCGTGCTCGATGGCCCGCTTGAGAGCCATGTCCAACTCCTCCAAACGCGCCGGCTTGCTGAGAAAATCAAAGGCTCCAGCTCGCATGGCGGCTACGGCGTCGGGAAATGACCCGTGTCCAGTGAGCAAAATGATCGGCAATTGTGGGTCGCGCGCCTTCATGACCTGCAAAAACTCCAAACCATCCATGCCCGGCAAGCGCAAGTCGACGAGGGCCACGTCGACGCGGTTGTGGTTCAGATGCACAGAGGCCAGTTCGGCGTCCGCGACACTTGTTACGTCATAGCCGAGATCCGCCAGCTCCCGGTGAAGCACAGATCGGAACGTGTCGTCATCATCCACAAACAGCAGGCGGGGTTTCACTGGACTCTTCTCCAATCAAGTGGGAGGACGACGCGGAAGGTCGTCCCTTGGTCTGGAATGCTCTCTACGGATACGCGCCCGCGGTGGGACTCGACAAGGTTGCTCACGAGGGCAAGCCCCAACCCCGTTCCCTCGTTGGGAGCCTTGGTCGTGAAGAAGGGCTCAAAGATGCGCTCGAGTTGATCGGCAGGAATGCCAGCCCCCTCATCCTTGACGGTCAGGATCAGCTGCTCTGGATTCACTTCGGCGCGCAGCGTGACAGCTGCGTCCAGGGGTGAGGCATCGATAGCATTGGCCACCAGGTTCACAATGATCTGCACCAATTCACCGCCGTCCACGCGCAGATTGATCTCCTCGTCGGGCAGGTCGCGAACCAGCCGAACACTTCGCCGCTCTGCACGGTGGGCAAGGGCCGAGAAGACCTGCTCAAGAACCATGCTGAGCGAGGTGACGGTGGATGTGGTGGGTTCTTCCCGGGCCAGGGCAAGCATCCTGCCTGTGATTCCCCGCGAACGCTCAACCTCACGGCAAATCGTATCGGCGTAGTCGCGGAACAGGTCTTGCGAAAACTCACCCTGCTTCATGCGCCGCTGCATGCCTTCTGCGCAGGAGCGAATCGAGGCGAGGGGGGTATTGATCTCGTGAGCGATGCCCGATGCGAGCACACCGAGGTGCGCCATTCGGGCGGCGCGCAAGAACTCTCTTGTCCGCTCCCGGACGCGCGCCTCGAGATCCTCCTGGGAGTCGCTCAGGCGATCCGCCATCTGGTTGAGGGTGGCTGCAAAATCCCCTATCTCGTCGGAGCGGTTCATCCGAATTCGATAGGCCAACTCCCCACGCCCGAAGCGTTCAGCGCTGTGGCGCAGCGACTTGAGGGGCTCGACAACTCGTTGCTTAAGTGAAGCAAGCGCTGCGATCATGAACGCCATTGCCGCGCCAAAGGCGGCGAGCAGGGTCCAGCGTAGGATGCGCACGCGCCTCTCCATCTTCGCGCTACGAGCTACGGTCCGCTGCCGGGAACTCGCTTCGAGGCCTGTAGCCAGCGTCTTGATCTCCGCCAGAGTTTGAAGCAGGTCCTCGGACGGGACGTCGGCCGCATCACCGCTGAGGCGGGCGGCCAGGGCTTCAGTTGCCGAACCCAGCTGGCGGATGCTCGGGTCGCCACCCCCTTCAGGCTCTGGCCCCCGAACAGCCGCCGCGAGTGCCTTGAGCTCTTCCACGCTTGCCCGCAGCAGATTCGGTGCGAGTAACCTCATGGCCGAGGACTCTGTTGGCGACTGCTCAGCGAGTTCGGTCAACACCGCATTCCGCGCAAGTACCGCAGTCAACGCAGCCTGTTGGGCCCTTCCGTGGGCCGCTTGCTCGCTGAGAGTTTGCAGGTTCGCCAACCCGCTCAGCATGGCGAGGCAGAAGCCCACGACGCCTAGGGGCACACACGCGTAGAGCTTCGCAAAACGCAGGGTGAGGGGACGCAGGGGAGCCATGGAACAAACTCAGTTACGCAGCCCCTGCGGGAGCGCGCTGTTCAGTGGCGCCAATCCCTGGTGCGCAGTGCTAGTCCGCATAGCCGATCGCACGCAATGCTTCGAGATCCTCTGTAGTCAGGCTCATCTGATCTCCACTACCCCAGAATCGAGTCCGTGCGAGTGCGCGTACGAGATCGAATTCACCCGACCAATTTTTTGTGCCTTCCACGGCCTGCCCGTTCAACTCCAGCGGATCGAGGCCGAGCTTGTAGAGCTCAGCCCCGATAGAAATACGATCGTCTTGACTGAAGTCGCCGTCCTGCAAGAACAACTCGACGAGCAGATCTCGAGAGAGTCGCGGCTTGCGATCCCCCTCGCGCCGCGCGATCTGTGTGTCGTCATTCGTTTGGATCCAAACGCCTCCCAGATTCACGCGACCATCGGGTTCGATGGCCAGCAGTCGTCCGCGCACTTCTAACTCGATCTCCGCGTCTCGACCGTAGAGCTTCAGTTTCTCAGGAATGAAGACACCGTCGTCACTGATCCGCCCCTTGGCCTTGGCCAGCCGCCCCTCGTTCAAATCTGAAATCGTGTGGGATGTCGCCCCCTCACCGTAGAACGTCGTTCCCCGCCCGAGGACCACCGGGACCCCGCACAGATCGAACTGCGAACCCTTCAGGTTCTTCACCATCGCCTTGATTTCAGTGGGTTCCATCACATCGTCTGCAAGCTCCGGCTCCAGCACCAGCGCCACGCGCGGGGAGCCGTCGCTTGCGAACTCGGCCTTCCAGCGCACTCCGCGATCAAGCTCAGCCTCCCGCTCGCTCGGTTTCAGGCCTGCTCCGGGTTTCATTTCCACAAGCAGTTTCTGGTCATGTTGGCGGAAGGTCTGCAGGTAGGTCGTCTCGCTCAGGTGTTCGGCGAAGATTGTGCGATCCGTTGGGACCTGGCCCATCAGGTCGACTCCCATGGCCGCGCCACCGACAGGGAGACCGACCACTCCAGCCAAAGTAGGCATCAAGTCCACCAGGCTGCATGGGTCTTCGACCACCCGTCCTGGCCTACCGGGCACATGCAGAATCCACGGCACCTGCAAGAGGTTCTCGTACAGCCCGTGACCATGACCAATCTTGCCGTGCTCGAGGAATTCCTCCCCATGGTCCGAGATCACGCAAATGATGGTGTCCTCGGCTAGCCCTGAGTCTTCGAGGCCGCTCAGGAGTTGCTGGAGTTGGTCGTCGATGTACCGAATCGCCCCGTCGTAGAGGGCCACCAGGGCGCCTACTTCCTCGTCGAGTAGCGTCGTTTCCCCACTGTTTACAGATTTGCGCAGATCGCGCCAGTCACTGCGCCTGAAGCGCTCGGCTGAATCACCCGAGACGAACTTGAATGCGTACTCCGGAGGAACGGGATAGGGCCAGTGGGCGTCGAGGAAGTGCAAATACAGAAAGAAAGGAGCCTCACTATCTCGCTCCCTTAGCCAGTCTTGGGCGCGCCAACGGATCTCCCGCGCGTCCCCGGGCTTGTCCTCGTAGGAGTCAAAGCCCTGCTCGAAGCCGAGCCCGCTACGAAGCTGCGCGTTCTTGACGAATGCCGCCGTCTGGTAACCGCCCTCCGAGAAGACCTCCGCTAGGGTGAGGGCCTTCTCGGGGAGCATGTCCGTCTGGTTGTCGAGCCGCCCCTTGGAATCACCCAGGTAGGCGCCGTGCTGCAACGGATACGTGCTCGTGAGGAAGGAGGGAACCGAGGGTTTGGTCCACCCAGCTGTGGCGGAGGTGTCCGTGAACACGGTGGAGTCCTTGGCCAACGCATCGAGGGTCGGAGTCGTCGCGCGAGCCTCGTACCCGTAGCATCCGACGTGATCTGCACGGACGGTGTCCATACAGATCAGGATCACGTTGGGCCGAGCGGCGACTGAATCGGTCGACCCACTACAGGCTGCGATGAGGCACAACCCGAGGCAGGTGGTCCAACCCCGCTCGAGCGGGCCTCGTTGCTTGCGTGATCGTCTCACAGGCGAATCCTCAGCTGAACCTTGGCCATGTACGCCGTATCCCGATCGGCGAACGCGTCCCCCGGACGAAACATGCTCCCTACCACCTCCAGGTCCGTGTTTCCCCACACGCGCTTGCCGAAGATCAGATCCAGCTCCCATCCCAAGTCGGTATGGGTACCGTCCGGCTTGCGTTTCAATTCTGCGTTTGTGAGGAATGCGGCCGCCTCGTCTTGTTTGTAGGTGTGAAACACGAAATCCAACGACGTCCGTTTGCCAAAGCGCCGGCCCACGCCCAGGGTCAGAATCCCGAGGTTCGACAACTCTGGATCAAGCAACTCGCCGTAGTACCGAAACGAAGTCACGCCGCCAAACTTGTCGTTATTGTCCTGTAGCCCGGTCTGGCGAAATGAGTCGTCCACGCCATCGGCCGGGTCGGAATCCCCAGTACCCAAAGCATAACCCACGGTGAAGTAGTAATCGTCCGCGAACCCGGGAGACCAGGTCGTGCCGATGTCCGTCGCGTACCCGCGTAGGTCATCGAATGCACGGTATCCCGTTCTTCCACCGAGCTCCGCCCAAACTTCATTGTCCGGCAGCCACTCACCCAGAGCTCTCACGCCAAAGTGGTGAGGGTAGTTTCCTGAACCCCGAGCGTCGCGCCGACTGATGATATAGGCCCCCAGCTGACGGTCTGCTGTGCCTGAAGTGGCGTAGGCGATCAGGTTGTCCGTGTTCTCATCCGCCTCACTTCCTCCGCTCAGAGTGGTCGTCGCGGACAACTCCGCCCGTAGATCTCCCTGCTTGACGATGAGTCGTGCCCCGTCCAGGTTTTGGTCGTAGAGCCACTCGCGCTGCTCGTCAAAGTCCTGCCGGCCCAACTGCAAGTCGAACCCTTTGCGGCCCACGTCTCGCCAGTAGCCGTAGACCTCCGCAACCTTGCCCGAGTCAGTGTTCTCGTTTCCATCGACATCATCTTTGCGCCAGCGATTCGCTTGGCGTAGGCCAAGCAGTCCGTAGAAGTCACCTGGAGGCTGATAGATCGCTTCGAGCCGCAAGGAGGCCTCGTCATCCCGACGATCACTGGCTACATCCCTATCCAAATCAAAGTCGCGCTCGTCCTGACTGCGCAGGGTCAGGCGCGCTCCTACCGTGAGGTATTCGCCAATCTGATGCGACGCACCGATGAAATCGTCGTCATCCCGTTCCCGCACGTCCGCACCAAATTCCTGCAGCGGGGCCAGACTGAGGTCCGAAAGCACCGAGTCCGATTTCACACTCGTGGCCCGGTCCAAAACGACTTGATACTTGAGCAGGTGCAGCACGCGGGTCTGCTCGCGGTCCTCGATGGCGTCGATCCGGGCTTCGATTTGATCGTCCTTCGAACGATACGGGACGACGGCTCGGGCGGAAAACTTGTTGGGTCCGCGGTAGTGGCCGGTGAACTTGAAGCGCGCGTCAGGATCGTCAAAGTCCACGCTGCTCAGGCCCTTGGTTTTGGCTGACAAGTGGATGATCTGATCTAAGACCAGCAAACGCTCGTCCCCCAGGATTTTGACCCTCCCGATCAGGGCTTGTTGATCCGCGGGCTCGAGCACCTCGACCTTGGCGGCGTGGAACACCCCATCAGCGGCCAGTGTGCCCTTCGCGCGCACCCAGTGCCCGACGCTCAGATCTGCGGGCGTTTGCGCCCAGGCCGTTGCGCCGAGCCACCCCAGTAGAAGCAATCGCCGACAAGCGGACAGTCCAGATGTCATTAGGGCCGTTTTAGGCTTGGCAAAGTTCATCAAAGCAGAGTTGTGAGTGTCGGATCAGATCGGGGAACAAGTGCCGCCAGCGTGGACGAACGGCGTAGACAAAGGCTAGGCGCAGAAAAGTCGCGGACCGGTAGAAACGCATGCGGCGTTGGGCTTCGGGGCCCTGACCGGGTTCGAAGGTGCTCTGCAGCGCTTGCTGACAGGCGTCTGCATGCTGCTGAGTTGCTCCGTCGACGGCCTGCAAGACCCGCAGTTGCATGTGCGCCGAGAGGTTCGCGACATCCAAGACTGGGTCGGCGGCCGCGATCATGTCGAAATCCATGAGGGCTGCGTGCCCTTCGTGAATGAGGAATTGACCGTCATGGAGATCGCGGTGAGCCACAACTGCAGGGCCGGCGGGCAGGTCCGCGACGGCCTCCCGCAGGGAATTGAGTAGTTCCTGCCACCCCTCGCCCGGCACACTCGTGACCCTCTGAGTGCGTTCCACAATTGTGCCCAGGTTCTCCAACTCCGCGTGAGGTCCGTGGGACTCAAGCCCATCGGTGCTGGCGAGGCCTTGGAGCGAGGCTAGGTCGACGCCGATGGACGCGAACAGGCGTTCATGGCGAGAGTGAATGCTCAAGGCAACTCCCGGCATGAAGCTCATGCGCAGGGCGTTGCGATCCGGGTACGACTCCAGACTGACGGGGAAACGCAGGCACTGGCAAGCGTGCTGTGCGGTCCGGATCCGCTCCAGATTGGCGCTCGCTTGCAGACCTCGTTTACGACGGAAACCCTTCAAGATGGTGGGGACTCCCTCGCCCCCATCTAGCAGGGCGACCCGACGACCAGGTCGCCAAGCAAGGACCTCCATCCTAGCTAGCTCATCGTCGGTCATTTCGGCCAGCAGAGGCAGGTCCGTCTCGTCCCGCGGAAAGCGCTCGGTGATCGTCCCGTCCATGAACTGGAACCAGCGCATGCCTGCGGGTCCGCTGGAAAAGAGCATCAGCGAATCGTCCTTGCGTACGACCACGCGCTCGACTTGCGGCGCGGAGTCAGCGTTGCCGAATTCCTTTGCCAAGGCCTCTTGGGCCAGGTCGAGGGGGGAACTCATGACTTGCCCTGCCCAACTCCCACGAGTTCCCACGCACGCTCCATACGCTCGCGGGCCAGCTCCAGCCCGTTTCTCTCCAGTCTGCGCAAACTCGCCAATGCCCTGCGTTGCAAGGCGTGCGCGGTGTACTGCAGCAGTCGCGCGGCATCGGGCGCACGCCCTCCCGATTCCAGGTAGCCCGACAAGAAGGCCTCAGAGGCCTGCGCATAGGAACAGTCAGGCTCGGCCGCGAGTTGATCTGCAATCCAGCTCGACAGGTCTTCGCAGGGATCACCGACCCGCAGGGCATCCATATCCATGAGGTAGGTCTGCCCCTCAGGTCCTTGCATCACTTGGTCCGGGTGCAGGTCACCGTGCAACCAGCACAGGGGGCCATGGAGCGCCGGAGTTGATATCTCGGGCAGACGAGACAGAGTTGCGTCGGCTCTCAGCAAGGGGTTGGGCCCGGAGGCCCGTTCTTGCAGGGCGCTCGGACCATCCACCGGTAGTCCATGCAGTTGTGCCACGACTGCGCCGACAGGGCTCGCTGCAGAGAAGTCTTCAGGCCCGCGCGGCACACCCTCCACGAATTGCTCCACGAGGATCCCGCTACTGAGCTCGTGGCCTAGCAATGCCGGAACAAAGGTAGGATCGCCGGCATCCCGCAGGGCCTCACGTGCGCACACGGCAGCGGCGGCCTCAGACAGCGTCAGGGCTCGCAACACGAAATCCCGCATGCGCGGTTTGGGAGCGGGCCGGTGCAAGCGCGCGGAGAACCGCACGACGGCCCGGCGTTCGGGTTTGTAGCGCAGCAGTTGGCACACGCTCAAGCTTCCCTTGGTCGTCCACGGTGACGTCACTCCTACCCGATCCACGAGACGCGCCGAGCGTTGGGCATCCATCACCCGCACCGCCCCTTCCAGAGAACGGTCTGCAGGAAACGTCCAGAGGCGAACCCCGTGCTCAGGCAGGACGGCAAACGGGAGCATGTGCTCGTCAGTGAAGTGACGCTCGATTCCCGCAGCCCCACGTTCTCCCTTTTGAGCGGCCCCATTCCCCGCGTAGCGCTTGAGCACGACGATGCGATCGGACCCGTCCTCAAACCGAACCAGCCAGGTACCCACGCACGAAACGCCAGGTTTCCAGCGGGCATGACTCATGGCGGCGGAGATGGGGCGCGGCCCTCCGTCTCGAATCAGCCCCTCCATCACCCACTCCAGTAGCTGATCACTCTCCGGCAGCTGGATCCCGCCGTCGCCTAGCAGCCTGGGCAGGGCCAGATCGCGCTCGTACTCACGCAGCCCCGTCATTGCCCCCTCCTCTGGCCACCGCTGACAAGGGCCTGGTACTGTTCGTTCTTGAGCAGCGCCGAGTGATCTCCACTCGCCGCGACCTTCCCCTGCTCGATGAAGTAGATCCAATCCAACTCGCGCAGGCGATCAATTTCATGAGTCACCACAAGCACGATGTGATCTCTCGAGTAGCGACGCAGGGTGTCGGCAACCCGGTCAGCCGCGGTGCGATCCAGACCGGCAAAGGGCTCGTCGGCCACGAGAATCGGGGCCTGTCGCAACATGGCTCGGGCCAGGCAGAGCCGTTTACGCTCTCCGCCGGAAAAGCCAGCACCAGCTGCCCCCAGAACCACGTCCAATCCCTCGGCGCGGGACTCCACCAGATCGAGCGCGGCGACCGACTCAAGAGCCACGAGAAGCTCGTCATCCGTGGCATCGAGGCGGCCGAGCAGCAAATTCTCGCGCACGGATTCGCCAAACAGCACGGTGCCTTGGGTGCTTAGCGCGAATCGACTGCGCAACTCATCGAGATCGAAGGCCCGCAAGTCGGTACCGTCCAAGGTGACCACGCCAGTGGTGGGATCCATGAGTCGCAAGGCCAAACTGATCAGGGTGGACTTGCCAGCTCCGCTGGCCCCGAAGAGCGCAGTCAACTCGCCCTTTCTTAGCTTGAGGTCCACGTCGTGTATCACCACATCCTCCTCGTAGCTGTAGCTCACACCCTCGAACGTCACGGCGCCGGGCTGTTGCGGCGGGTGCTGCTTGCCGGCGGACTCTCGCACGCCGAGCTGTTCTTCGAGGACCGCCAGAATGCGTTCACCACAGGCCGTGCCCTTGGCAATCTTGACGGAGTGCTTGGCCCCGGAACGGATGGGCTTAGAAACGCTGCGCACATAGGAGAGGAAGATGATCAGTTCTCCCACCTCCAGGTGATTGCCCTGCACGCGCCAGGCTCCCAGGACCAATGTCAGGGCCAAACCGAATCCAAGGGAGCTCTCAACCGTCGCGCCCAAACGTGCCGCCGCCTTGGCCGCCTTCATGCCAGCGCGTGCGCTACGGCGGTTGGTTCTCGCGAAACGGCGAACGGTCTCCTTGGACTGTCCTAGGGCCTGCAGCATGGGAGCCGACTCGATTGCTTCGTGTAGAAAGTCCGCCATGTCCCCTTCCTTGCGCCTCTGCTTGCGCATCGCGATGGTCACCGCTCGCGCCATCAGCTTCACGACCAGAGCAAGCAGCGGCATCAGGCAAACGATCACGGCCGCCAGCAGCGGATCGATGAGGAACATGACCGACGCCATGCCCACAACCAGCACGGCTCGGGTGATGAGCATGATGGTCGAGTCCACAAGCATGGTACGCAACATGGGGACGTCGCCCATGAGTCGCACGAGCAGGTCCCCGGACTTGTTCTCCCGGTGGAATTTGGGCGATAGCTCCGCTAGATGACTGAAGATGCGCAGCCGAATACTGCGAGTCACTCCATGGCCCGCCTCGGTCATCTTGATGGTCATCCCATAGTCGGTGAGCGCCCTCGAGAGGGCGATCAGGAGCGCAGCCCCCCCACCCCAGAGAATGATGGCCCCGGCCGACAGAGTTTCCGTCCCGTCACGTATCAACGCGTGGTCAATGATGTAGCCCACGGTCCAAGGGCGCAGGATCTCCAGTCCTGAGGAAATGAGCGCCAGCAGTCCTGCCAGGATCAACTTGCCCTTGTGCTCGCGCAGCTGCGGTACAAACGCGCGGCCGATGCGCACCGCGTCGGAAATGTTGCTCTTGAGCTTCAAAGCGTCACCGCCAGGGCGCGTTCAAGTGTCCGGCGCGCGATGGAAACCCAGTCACTCCCGCGCACCTTCTCTTGTGCTGCGAGCGCAAGGCGGGAATGCGTTGCGGCGTCCATGATCAAACCCTGCAGGGCTTCCCGAAGTTCGGGTTCGGAACCCGGCGCGTAGACAATACCGGCATCCCCCACATCCTCAGCGAGGTCACCCACGTCGGGTACCAGGGGGACCGCACCGCAGGCCATGGCCTCGCGCAACTTCAATGGCGAAAAATAGTCGTCTTTAGGTGCATAAGTCAGGGGGAGGGCATGGAAGCAGGCCACGTAGCGACCAACGTCTTCGTGGGACACCCAATCCAGGTGCGTGTGCCGTTGGGCAGGGACGAAAGGCTCAAGGGTCTCCACATAGTCGCCCTTGCCGATTGTCAGCAGGTGTACATCCTGACCGTTCTCAAGCAGCTGCGCAGTCACCCGCCCCAGCATCTCCAGGTTGTGCCAGGGCCGCAGTCGACCATGTGCGCCAAGGATGAAACGTTCCTCGGGAACAGGGGGCCCTTCCTCCAGTTCTGCCCTGCGACCCGGATGAAAACTGCGGGGATCCACGCCATTGGGCTCCACAATCACGTGCTCGGCTCGCGCTCCGGACCCGATCGCAAACTCGGCGACCCTGGTAGAGACCGCAACGACCAGTCGAGCCCGCTCCAAGACCCGTCGCTCGGGTGAGGATGCCTCTGCAGGCCCCTTGGACCCCCTGTAGCGCGCGGCCTCTGCCTGCAGGGGAGCATTGACCTCGAGCACGTGTGGTATCCCCGCCTCCCATGCAAACTCAGAGACCGTGTCGGCTCCGAGTGAGTAGCGTTCGTAGACCAGATCCAAGGGTGTGACGGCATGCAACTCCCGCAAACGCCCAGCCACCAGTTCGGAATCTGCGGAGTCGATCGCCAAGACCTCGGCCTCCAGTTCTTGCATGGCGCGGCGAATGGCCTGCAAGTGCACGGCTGCTCCCTTATGGCGCTTTGGACCCACTCCACGATCCATGCATACGTGCGCGACTCTCAAGCCTGTTTGCCTCCATCGCCGACCTCATCGAACCAGGCCTTCAGAATGATGGCCTGCTTCTTGGCATCGAAGCTCTCCTCCGCATGGGCTCGTCCGCGCTTGGCGAATTGCGCCCGCAGTTGCGCGTCGTCGAGCAAGCGTACTAGAGCCTGAGCCGTCCCCTGCACATCCCCCTGCTCAACGATGATCCCCGCTTCACCCTGGTCGAGGATCTCGGGGATCCCAGAGACGGTCGTAGAGATGCAGGGCAAGCCCCCACTGATCGACTCGAGCAATACGGTGGGGAGTGCGTCCTTGTTCCCGTCTGTGTCCACCACGCACGGCAGACAGTGGACCGTCGCGCGTGCCATCAGGGCCTGCACGAAGGCCTGATTCTGGGCGCCGGTTAGCGTGACGTAGTCACCGAGGTCCAATTCGACAATCAGGGCTGCCAAGGCCTCCGCCTCGGTTCCGGTGCCGACAATCGTGGTCTGCACGACGCGCCCTTCTTCGCGCATCAAGGCCAGCGCCCGCAGCAGTACTTCGAACCCCTTCTTGGGCACGAGCCGACCCACGCCAATCACGTGATCCTCATCGCGGCCAGAGTCCGTCCACTCGAAGAGCTCGAGGTCAATGCCGTTGTAGAGCCGGCGCACACGCTTGGCCGCGGCCTCCGTAAGGATGTTGTTCAGGTGCACGACGTTGGCGTCACACACCGTCACCGTGAACTCCGACCCTTCAATCATGCGTGACAGGAGGCCGGAGTGGACTGCAGAGCGATAGATGTCCTTCGCGTGAGCCGTGATGCTGTAGGTCGGGCCACCGAGTTCTCTGACCAGCATGGCAACGTAGGCCGAGTCCGTTGCGAAATGCACATGAATGTGATCCACGCCCAATTCAGCGGCGCGCCGGCGGACGTAAAGGGCCTCCGTGATCACCTTGTGCAGCCGTGGGTGGTCGTACTGCAGCACATCCCTGACCACGCTGGCAAAGTGATCCAGCGAAACGCTGTTCAGATCCTCGTGCAGGAACAACTCACGCCAAGGATCGGATCCCGATGCCGAAGGAACGAGTTCCACCTGGGCCTTGAGCTGTGAGAACTGAGGGTGTCGCGGCTCATCATCCACCTCGCGCCTCGCAAAGACGTGGACGGGAGTCCCCAGTTCCTCTTGACGCAGGATTTCATTGAGCACAAATGTCTCAGAGAGGCGTGGGAACTTCTTGAGTAGATAGGCGATCATGAACCAGCTGAGTGGGGCGAAGGGAGAATCGGAGGCGGGGTCAAGGGCATCAGACTCTCACGCAGGGAAGGGATCAACACAAACAGGGCGCAGGGGCCGTGCCCGAGCCCAATGGAGTCCTGTCTAGGCGGCACGAGCACCCGCTGGGGCTGCTCCGATAGGAACCCGGATTCAAGTGAGGCGCGCCTCCCAAGGGGTGTGCAAGAGGGCGGGCGGGACGTGTTGTCATGGGATAGGTCACTTCGGCTCTGTCGGGCTCCATGGAAGACTACGCCCAAATGCGTAGCCTCGAACAGAGGGCATGACCTCGCGTTGTGCATGCCGGCCCAAGCCATGGCAAGTGCCGTGCCCCCGTCGGCTCAAACCACGGGGTCTTCGGCACAGGCTGTCGAACGGGCCCGTACCACAAGATCTTAGTTGGGATCTCACCTTGAGCTTGGCGGCCGATCCAGCACGCCGCTCTATTGTCGGAAAAATGGTCCGACTGTGTCGGTAAAATGAACTGGCTGAGGATGGAGTTCGTGCGCACATTCCCAATTTGGGGGAACCTGGTACGCGAGCCTCCCATCCACTGATGAATGCCCCACTGCGCCTATCCCGCAATCGGGGTCAGTGAAGTAGATTTGTACTCGGGCTGGCAGTGTTCTTGCTTTGTCTGTTCAGCCCGCGTTCTGCCGTATCGCACCCGATTCCTCTATCGCCATGAAAGCCAGTTCTGTCAGCATCCTCATCTCTCTCACCCTCGCCTCAGCCCAGGCCGCGCGGGCCGACCTGTTGCAGGGGCGACTCATCGATCGCTTCGGCGTGGGTATTGCTGGCGCAAACATCGACGCCATTGATGACCAGGGCAACCAGGTCTTGCTCGCCAATGATGGGACTGCAGGCGATGGCACTTTCTCAGTGACGATTGATCCGGGCACGTACACGATCATCTTCAATCCGCCCCCGCCTCCAGCGAGTACCTATGTGGCCGTGGCCTTGAAGAACGTCGTCGTGTCGGGCGTCAAGAACCTGGGTGACGTGAGCATGGCAGACGGCGTGTTTGTCTCGGGCCGGGTCACGACCCTGGGGGGGACGCCCGTAGAGAATGTGGACATTGACATTCTCGACGGCCAGGGGGCGCCAACATTCCTCAAGGGGGACAAGACCGACTTCGACGGCAATTACACGGTCACAGCACCCAAGGGCAAGATCGAGTTGCGCTTGGATCCCGCCAACGCCTCCATACAGGTTCTGGCACCCCTCAACTTCAACAAGTTGGCTTTCCAAGACAAATTCCTGGGGACCGTTGCCCTACCACCCGGGTTCACGGTCACTGGGGTCATCCGCGACTCTGGCTTGAACGCGGTTGTCGGCGCAGACCTGGATACCAAGGACACACTGACGGGCAGAAAGCTCTACACACCGGGAGACAACACGGACAACAACGGGTTCGTGGACTTCATCGTTCCGGCGGGAATTTATGACATCGAAGTCGGGCCGCAACTCTCAGACCGACTTGTCACCAAACGTATCCTCGCCCTTCCGATCAACAGTGACACCACCTTGGGCATCGTTACTCTTGAGGCCGGAGTCCTGCTGTCTGGGCAGGTACGCTCTGCGGGAGTAGGCATCTTCGGGTTCGATCTCGACTTGCGTGATTCCGCGACACAGCTCTCTGTGCCCACGACGGACGACAACACGGATGCCTCCGGCAACTACGCCGTCATCGTTCCCACCGGCACGCTGGATCTGATCTACACGCCCATGTACTCCATCCCCTACAGCTCGGTCGTGATACCCAACGAGACGATCACGAGCGACTTGGTTCGGGATGTCTTCCCCGCAGACTGTGAGTGCTTCACCGTGAGCGGCACGGGTGTCCGGGGTACGGGGGGCTTGCTTCCAAGATTGGTCGCCAGTGGCGGCTACCTGCGCACAGGCAACCCCGGCTTGAGGCTTCGGATCCGCAACGCCCGCGGGGGTGCATTGGGTATGATCCTTGTCGGTGTCCAAACCGACTTGGGCGGCTCGACCTTTGGTGGCCCCCGTCAATCAGTGGGCGGTATCGGACGGCTCATCGTTCCGGTTCTGCCATTCCAGCTCAGCGGTGCCACCGGCGTTGCTGGAGAAGGCGCCGGCAAGCTCGAGTTCGCGCTCCCGAACGATCCCGCAATCGCTGGCCTGACCATCATTTCTCAGGGCTTCGTTCGCGACCCGCAAGCCGCGGGCGGAACGGCCATGACTCGTCCCCTAATCGGAGTCGCTTGTGATTGACATGAAGAAGGCCCCTGGCCTGCTCGCTCTCTTCTGCTTCATTTCCGCATGTACGACGTCAGCCCCCTCGGGAGGAGGGGGAGGAGGAGGCACCGGAGGCACCGGTTCCTTCGGAGGACAGGGAGTCCACCCGTCCATAGGCTTGATCGCCGCAGCCCCGTCAAAGGACTCGGCCCTCGTCCAATGGCAAGCCGAACAACTGGGGGCGACCCCACCGGACATCGCGCTCTTTGTCGGCACCGACCCCGCCACCCTCTTCAGTGGGACGCCGATTCCCGTTTCTGTCGCGCTGGGCCAGCACATGCTGACCGGGCTGACCGAGAATGTGCTGCACCATGTGGGTTTGGGCGTGGAGGTCACGACAGGGGTCTACCGCAGAGTGGGACCGGTCTTGCTCGCGCGCCCCGACCAGGTGGTTTATGCCAACGTCAACACCCCGGCGGCACCAGCTGACCAGGACGGACTCACACCGGCCACTGCATTCGCCGACCCGTTCCTGGCCATGCTGACCGCCCTGGCCTTTGGCGGGGGGAACGTTTGGATAGCAGAAGGCGACTACCCGAATGTCTCCGTCTCTCCTTTTGAAGGCGTGGACATGTTTGGTGGATTTGAGGCCAGCTTCAGTCTGAGCGCACGCAACACCTTGACCCAGGAAACACGCTTCCTCGGCCTGGCTAATGCCGACGTCCTGACGTTTGGGCAGAGCCTTCCCCCGCTGGTCCCCATCGTCGTGGATGGCATCACAATCGAAGGCGTCGGTGGCGTCGAGAACGGTGCCTTGATCGACACGCACCCCGCAGAGTTGCGTGGGGTCACGATGAACGACTGCGGCCGGGGCGTGAAGATGCGGTCCTCCGAGGATGCCGACCCGGCGCTGGTCAACATCATCAACTGCGAGTTCAACCGCAGCCGAGTTGAAGGTCTCTCCGTCATCGGAGCGTTTGACCTCTATGCCTTCGGTAGCGACTTCATCGAGAGCGCGAACGAGGGCCTCGACACGGGCCCCATGATCGCTCCCGGGTTCGAGATCATCGACATCACCCTCGTCGATTGCACATTCCGGGACAATGGTGCGGAAGGCGTCGACTTCACGCTGGCCGCCCCGGCCGTGCCCACGGGCCAGAGTGGCTCATTCGACATCTTGATCGAAGACTGCGACTTCGTCGGCAACGGACAGTCTGGTTTATTCGTGGACATCGACTTTGAAGTCGAGCCGACGTGGGAGGCCGATACGATCGTGCGCGGGTGCTACGCGGCCGCCAACCGAGGGGCAGGGGTGCAGTTAGATCTGGATTCACAATCCACGACGCTCCTGCAGCGCTGCTTGCTCAGTGGCAATCGCGGCGATGGGGTGAGTACCACTTCGGAGTCTTACCAGGGCATGCTGACCATCTCGTCGTGCGCTCTCATGGGAAACCTGGGCTATGGGGCACAGGCCTCCCTAGGTAATTTCGCCATGTTTCTCAGCCACTGCGTGGTGGCGGGCAACCAACTCGGTGGTGTCCGCCAGAGAGTCGTTCAAGGCGCGGTGGCTTCCTCTGCGGCCCATCTGCAGGCCACGGCGTGGCAAGGGGTCCAATCCCACTTCAGCTTGGACCTGGATGGCTCTACCCAGCCCTTCGTGAACGCTCCGACCCAGTACTTGAGGGTCACGTCCATGGCTGGAGCCAAGGTCAATACCGCGACTCAACCCGACTTCGGAATCGGCACGACATGTGAACTCGCGGACGACGGAACGATATACCAGGCCACCTCAGTGGGTGTGAGTGATGTATTCCTCTCTCCGCAGCCCACGGCCCTTCCTGTTCCAACGCTCTTGGCCGCCTTCGAGGGCAGTTCGAGTGTTGTTGAAGACTTGCAGCCCTCGGGCACATCGCCCCTAATCGATGCGGCCATGCCCTTCCCCGGTTTTCCCGCCGAAGACTGTGGCCCGTTCGGCCCCCCCCTCGGCGGTGCGCCAGGTTCCGACGACCTCGTCTCGCAGCGCCTGTTCTTCCTCTCGAGAACTCGCCCGGCCCGGGCCGCCAACCTGGGCACCAATCAGGAGTTTGCCCTGGAGTTCCGAGGTGGACTACCCGCAATCGGAATCGCAGCCGGCGCCCTGCGCGTCACCCAAGGAATGGGCGGACCCGACGTTCCGGTGTTCCCCTATGTGACGGCTGGCGAAGTACGCGTACCGGCTCCGGCAGGCGGTTGGAAAGCGGGCATGATCCTGGAACTGCACCACCGCCTGCAGTCCACCAGCGGCGATTCCCTAGCAGCGCCCTTGGCCTTGCCCCTGCTCTAGGGGCCGAGGGCTCAGATCAGTCGAGCTCGTCCGAAGTCGAATCACTAGCCGTCTCGAAGATGAGTTCGGGTGATCCCTCTTCCAGGGGGCCTTCGCCAGGTCGACGCAAGCCCGCCTCGCGGTGCAACTTGCTGACGTAGGCCTCAACCGTGTCGTCTCGACCGGGTTCGATTCCGAACAGCTCGCCGAGCTCGCGGGCCGTTCTCGGCTCACTCTCGAGATCTCGCGGGGCTTGGTTGAAGTACTCGCGCACGTAGCGCCGGAACGCGACGAGCGACCACCACCATCCGCCGAAGAGCAGGCTGACGACGACGATCACGACCAGTCCGACCCATGCCACGGAGAGGGGCGCCTCCCCAGGCGCGGCCGCCTGGAAATGGCCGACGAGTTGAAGGCCAAAACCGGCCATCAAGAAACCAAAACCGAGGGTCGTCTGAACTCGGTTGTACACGTACTCGCGAACGGACTGCAGACGTCCTGTGCTACGGCCAAAGTAGCGAGCCACCAGCCGACGCGGGTGCTCGAAGAGAGTGGCGTTCGCGATCAGAAACGCTCCCACCACGGCTAGCACCAGGCCCAAGACGGACCAGTCCGGAAGACCTAGGAGCGCGTCTTCGAATGGGAAACCCACACTCAATCCTGGGGTGCCGACAGCTGCTATGAACATGACCGAAACCGTAGACCTTCGCCGAATGCGACGCAACCCGCCCGGGCAGGGCTAGCGAACCGAAAGGACAGGAGCCCCTCCCCGTGGACCTGCGGCCCACTCTGGGGCACACTTCCGCCCCATGGCGCGACGCCCCATCGAAGAACTCGTTGACCTGGACGCTCTCTCTGAAGGGGGCCGGGTAGCCAGTCCGCGGCGCATCCGCGAGGCCCTGCCCCCGGGTTGGGTGCTGGACGAGGACGGTCAGAGCGCCAGGCGCGATCTCCGAATCCTGGCTCGCGAAGGATGGGTCCTCGCTCTGGGTCTGGTGCTCTTCGGCGGCGCGGCGATCCTCTTGTTCATGGAGACTCTGCCCAAAGGCTGGCGAGGCTTCGGGCGCGCAGCGACCATGATTGGACTGGTCCTGCTGGCCGGAGGAATCGTCGGCCCGCTCGTGACCCGTGCGCTCAATCGGCGGGCTGGACGCTAGGCACAAGACGTTAGACTGGCCGTCCCTGTCGCTCCTCTTCCCCCCACATCCACACGATGCAATACCGACGCCTAGGAAAATCCGGTCTTCAAGTCAGCGCCCTGTCCTTTGGATCGTGGGTCACGTTCGCGAACCAAGTGGGCGACGACGCGGCCGCTCACATGTTGGCCATGGCCTATGACGCCGGCGTGAATTTCTTCGACAACGCCGAGGTGTACGCAGCCGGCGAGTCGGAACGGATCATGGGGCGAGCACTGAAGAAACTGGGCTGGGGCCGTGACACCTACTGCGTGTCGTCCAAGGTCTACTGGGGCGGCGATCTGCCCACCCAGCGAGGTCTGTCGCGCAAGCACGTAACGGACGCCTGCCACGCCGCTCTCGCGAGGCTGCAGGTCGATTACCTGGACCTTTACTACTGTCACCGTCCTGACCTGCAGACGCCGATCGAGGAAACCGTACGGGCCATGCACGACCTGGTGGCGCAGGGCAAGATTCTGTACTGGGGTACGTCCGAGTGGAACGCGGACCAGATCACAGAAGCCCATGGTTGCGCGCGGGCCTTGAACCTGACCCCGCCCACCATGGAACAGCCGCAGTACAACATGTTCGTGCGCGACAAGGTCGAACGCGACTACCTGCGTCTGTATGACGGCCCCGGACTGGGCACGACGATTTGGTCGCCGCTGGCTTCGGGCATCCTGACGGGCAAGTACACGGATGGGATTCCCGCCGATTCGCGCATGGCTCTCGAGCAATACAAATTCTTGCGTGAGGGTCTGGAATCCGAAGAGGGGCAGACCAAGGTGGCCAAGGCCCAGAAGCTGGCTGCCATCGCAGCCGGGTTGAACTGTTCCCTAGCCCAGCTGGCCATCGCGTGGTGCCTGACCAACTCGAAGGTGAGCACGGTCATCCTGGGCGCATCGCGCGCCTCGCAACTGACTGAAAACCTCGAGGCCCTCGATGTCCTTGAGCGCCTCGACTCTGGGGTGCTGGAGAGCATCGAGGAGATCCTCGACAACAAGCCGCGGCCGCCCGCTGAGTTCTAGCCGGGCCAATCGACCCATCCGGCTTGGGCGAGGGTCTTTCCAAGCACACACACAGGGTCTGCCAGTCTCACCCTAGACTCGGGGTCATGAGCTCCCTCCCCACGACCGCCTGCACTCTTTTTTCGTTCTCGTTATTGATTCCCAGCCTGTGGGCCGCGCCGCAGGAAGAGGATCCGCTCTCCGGCTTTGAAGCCCTCAAGGGTGATGGACTGAGTTGGCGCGAGATTGGCCCCTATCGCGGAGGCCGCAGCGCGGCGGTCGCTGGCATCCCACAAGACCGCGACACCTATTACATGGGGGCCTGCGGCGGTGGAGTCTGGAAGACTGAGGACGCGGGGGAGAGTTGGGACGCCGTGTCCGACGGGACATTTGGCGGTTCGATTGGCTCCGTAGCCGTATCGGCTTGGGATCCCAACGTGGTCTATGCGGGCGGGGGTGAGGTCACAGTGCGTGGCAACGTCTCTCACGGCGATGGGGTTTGGCGCTCCCTTGACGCCGGGCGCAATTGGCAGCACATGGGTCTGGAGGACTCGCGCCACATTCCGCGCATTGTGATTCACCCCAAGGATCCGATGCGCGTTTACGCAGCCGTCCTAGGGCACCTCTACGGACCCAACGAGGAGCGCGGCGTGTACCGCAGCACCGACGGGGGGGAATCCTGGCAGCCCGTCCTGCAAGTGGATCCGGAAGTGGGGTGCGTGGACGTCATCATGGACCCGACCAACCCGCGCATCCTCTACGCCTGTTTTTGGCGCGTGCAACGCACTCCCTACAGCCTGGACAGTGGCGGGCCCGGTTCCGGCTTCTGGAAGAGCACCGACGGCGGAGACACCTGGACTGAGCTGACAACGAATGAGGGCCTGCCAGAGGCCCCCATCGGCATCAACGATCTGGCTGTTTCGGCCTCCAACCCCGACAACCTCTACGCCATCATCGAAGCGGACAAGGGCGGCGTCTTCCGTTCTCGAGACGGGGGCGAGACCTGGAGCAAGGTCAACTCCGAACGCAAACTGCGCCAGCGGGCCTGGTACTACACCCGCCTGTACGCTGACCCGATGGACGAAGAATCCGTCTACGTGCTAAATGTGGGCTTCCACCGTTCCACGGACGGGGGTCGGACATTCGAGTCCATCCGCGTGCCCCACGGAGACAACCACGACCTGTGGATCGATCCGGCCGACCCGCTGCGCATGATTGAAGCCAACGATGGAGGCGCCAACGTCTCCTTGGATGGCGGTCTCAGCTGGTCAACCCAAGAGAACCAACCCACGGCCCAGATGTATCGTGTCTCCACGGACAACGCCTTCCCCTACAACCTATTGGGAGGGCAGCAGGACAACTCCGCAGTGCGCATCCCCTCGCGCAATTTGCAAGGTGGTTCGATTGATGCACGCTCCTGGTCATCCACGGCCGGCGGAGAGAGCGGTCATGTGGTCGCGCGGACGGACGATCCCGACGTAGTGTTCGGCGGATCCTACGATGGTTTCTTGACCATGCGCAACCACTCGACGGGTGAGCGACGCAGCGTGCATGCTTGGCCGGACAACCCGATGGGTTGGGGGGCAGAAGAGTTGAAGTATCGCTTCCAGTGGAACTTCCCCATCTTCAATTCAGCGCACGACGCCGACGCCCTGTACGTGGCGGCCAACGTGCTCATGCGCTCCATGGACAAGGGCGCTAGCTGGGATGTGATCAGCCCCGACCTGACACGTAACGACAAGAGCCGGCAGGGTTCCTCTGGCGGGCCGATCACCCAGGACAACACGAGCATCGAGTACTACTGCACGATCTTCGCCGCATTCGAATCCCCGCACGAAGCGGGCGTGCTGTGGTGTGGATCCGACGACGGCGTCCTACACGTGACGCGCAATGACGGGAAGACCTGGCAATCCGTCACGCCGCCCGACCTACCTGAGTGGTCCATGATCAACAGCCTTGAGCCACACCCCACTGAACCCGGCGGGTGCTACTTGGCCGCCACGCGGTACAAGCTCGACGACTTTCAGCCGTTGCTCTTTGCCACTCTGGACTACGGCGCCACCTGGCGGCGCTGCGATGAGGGCATCCCGCGGGAACACTTCACGCGCGTTCTGCGCGCGGACCCCGACCGCGAAGGGCTGCTGTACGCGGGAACCGAACGCGGCGTGCACGTCTCCTTTGATGACGGTCACTCTTGGTCGTCCTTGCAACTGGAACTGCCCATCGTCCCCGTGACCGACCTGGCGGTGAAAGACGGCGACCTGGTAGTCGCCACACAAGGCCGTGGTTATTGGATCCTGGACGACCTGACTCCCCTGCACGAGTTGCCTCTGGATGCCATTCCTCAGCAAAACCTGCTCTTCCCCCCGCGACCGGCTCTGCGCCTGGGCGGCGGACGTGGCCGGGATTCTAGTGGTCGAGCGGGCACCAATCCCGCATCTGGGGTGTGGATCTACTACCACCTGCCCGAGATCGATGAAGACACAGAGGTCAGGCTGGAAATCATGGAACAGAATCGAGACCTCATCCGAACGATCGTGCCCAAGACCAAGAAGCGCGGCTCGGACTCCACCGAGGTCGGTGGACTCAGCCGCGAGCCTGGACTGCAGCGTTTCGTTTGGGACCTTTCATATCCGGGGGCCGCAGACTTCCCGAAGATGATCCTGTGGAGCGGGGGCATGGGCGGTCCGCGTGCCGTGCCGGGCACCTACCGGGTGCGGCTGGTCGTGGGTGATGACTCCCAGGAGGCCCTCTTCCAATTGCTGCCCGACCCGCGTAGCTCTGCCAGTAAGCAGGACCTGCAGCTGCAGCACGATCTGATCGCGTCGCTCTGCAGCACACTGACCGATGCCCATCAGGGTATCCGGGACCTGCGCTCCATGCGCGCCGACCTCAAGACTCTGAAGGCCAAGGTCTCCGAGGGCACCGATACGCAGGAGCTGCTTGAGCAGATTGAGCAGGCGCAGGAGGTCCTGACCTCCGTGGAAGAGGCGCTCTACCAGACCAAGAACGAGAGCCGACAGGACCCGCTCAACTTCCCCGTACGACTGACGGACAAGTTGGCAGGCGTGAAGGGCTCCGTAGCCACGGGCGACTTCGCTCCCACGCGCCAGGCGCAGGCCGTGGCGGCCGAGTTGACGCTCGCCATCGAAGCGCAACTGGTTCGATTGGAGGAGGTGCGTGGTGTGAGCTTGCAGCGCATCAATGACGCAGCCACGGCGTTGGCCATTCCAGCGGTGAGTGCAAAGAAGGAAAAACCAGAGGCTTCTGACGACGACTAGATCCTGCGGCTGATTGGCGCAGCAGTCAGAATCCCGGTGCTGCGGGCGGGTCGTTCCCGCTGAGGCCGTAGCCTTCGGAGACCGAGTAGGTCAGCAGGTGGGAGTGCGCCCCACCGGCCCGCGCGAACAACTCCTCTAGCCATTCCTCTTCGCCAGGCCAGGGGTAGGCGTAGACCAAGTCGAAGTCGGCCAAGTCGAATCCCAGTTCTGCATAAGCGTCGAGGCCCTCGGCGATGGTGTAAAATTCCCCGTCGAGCAGGGCGATCTCGTCGCGGTAGTGCGTGGGAACAAAACTCCCCTGAACAAACGACGCGCTGCTGCCGTAGCGGTCCGCCAGGTCCCTGGAAATCTCGACGAGATCCTCGTCGATCTCGATCCCATAGGCCTCAAATCCGAGTAGGTCGGCCAAGATCGTGATCAAGCCCATGCCCGATCCCAACTCGACGAAGGTGTGATGGGTGTCGCGCAATCGACGAAGCTCAAGATAAGCTCCGCGCGCATCCGCAGGGATGAGGTGATGGAAGGTCCCCCCACGATCTTGGGTGAACGCCTCCCATGCCTGCGCTCCCTCCGCTAGTAGATCGTCGAGGCACGCTTCTAAGCGCTCATCACATGTCGCTCGATCTCCCCGCTCCCGGGACCGTCGCGCCCGTTCCTTCAACGCCTCGATGGCATCGTCGTGTGCGCTGGCTTCGTTGGCATCCATGGCTGTGCATGTTGTACCGTGATCCCATGGTCCAAGAGGAAGATCTCCTGCGCACACGTATTCAGAAGCTTGAAGGCCAGCTCGAAGCCCAGGAGCTCGACCTGCAACGCGCCCATGCCTTGCTGGATCAGTGGGGCCTGCCGCGCGAGGTTGAGGGCGAAGAGGGTCGGCCACTCGAGTTGTCCTTGACTGGACGGCTGGAGCGACTGCCCGAAGCGGACTAGGGTCCGCGATCACTGGCGCAGGTAGAGCAGGCGTGGGGCGTGCGGCTTGCCCGTCAGGGGAACGGGCACCTGCGCAGGAAAGGCGCCTGCCGGGGCAAGCCGATATTCCGGACCCAGCAACGTCTTGAATGGCTCGTCTTCGGCCAAGAGCACCGCGCGGTAGCGACCCTCGGACAGAGCCGCGCGCAGTTGGCCAAAGAGCTCCTGTTCGACCTCACCCAAGTCCGCAGCGGACAAATCGAAGAGGGTCATGGCGTGTAGACTCCAACCGGCACCGGCCCAGGCGGCGAGGTGCGGCTGGTAGGGTGCAAAGATGGGTCCCCCGACCTGCTCGAGTGCTCGGACGACCGCCTCGCCCTGGGCCCGCATTTCCGCGCTGGGCAGGTGCTCTCGCGGGTCGTCGACTAAGAGTGCGAACTGCAACCCCACTGCTGCGAGCATCCAGGGTGTACCGGCGACGGCAGAGGCGCGCGCCCATGCGACCACGTGGCCGCCCAGGAGAGCGAGCGCCAGGGCGGCGGGCATCAGGGTATTGTCGTAGCCGCCGACATGGGCGCGCCCCATCCAGGCGGAGAGCACCAGGCCTGAACACCAGGCCCACTCGACAGCTGCAACCCGACGGCCCTGCCCTCGTAAACACCCGGCCGCCAGAGCGATCAGCAGAGGAGCGAGTTGCAGCATGTCCTCACTCCAGAAACCCAAGATTTTGGGTGTGTACCAAGGATGCGCCCCAAGCAGTTCGAACAGGTACCAGCTCGACCAGCCGTCCGAACTCACGTGCAATCCAGCTAGCCCCCCTCCGGCCAGCAAGAACAGCCCGACCGCGAAACCCCACCACCGACGCCAATCCTGTCCCAGCAACACGACGGCCAAGGCAAGCGCCGGCAGGAGCGCAGTCTGCTTGGTGAGCACGGCCAGTCCCGCGACGACCCCGGCAGCCAGGGCATCGCGCAATCCACGCCCACGTCGCACGAGCAGCAGGCTGCCCAGGGAAAGCGCGAGGGCCAGAGAGTCGACACGCCCCACATCCATCCAGGCTCCAGACCAGGAGAACGCGGCGGCGAACAGACCGGCCCCTACCAGTGCCGCCAGCGCCGATCCACTCTCGCGCTTGAGAAGAACGGACAGCATGCAGAGGGTGGCCAAGCTTGCCGCCACAGAGACGAGCCGCAGTGCCAGGAAACCCGGCCCCGTGATTGACGACACAATTGCCGCTACCCAGTGATACACGGGCGGGTAGGGGAAAGCGCTGAACTCGAGGTTGGGAGCGTCGTAGAGCTGGGCGCCAGCGCGTAGTCGCTCCAAATGAGCCAGCATTCCGCCCTCCTGCCACTCGAGCTCGAAGGGATAGACCAGGCGCCAGGGAATCACCCCCAGGAACATGAGTAGACTCAGCCCAGCCAGGATGGCGACGAGCGGCGTAAGGCGACGGTCCATGCTCGCAGGGTAGCGGGGGATCTCGACCCACGCCCACTCCGCTTCGGGGTTATGCTGCGACCCATGGGTCGTCACACGCACCGTCTCGTCGAGTTTCGCACCGGATCCGCCCTGACCGCCGTGATGTGGGCCTGCGTCCTGGTCCTGCCCGGCTGCTCGGAAGGTGCAACGCCTGCCCCTGGCCCCCATCTGGTGTACACGCGTCTGGCCGTGGATCTCCTGCAGGATCCTCCCCGTTGGCAGTCGGAAGCCCACGTGCCTGGCCGCCCCCCGCGCGTCGAAGTCGCGTGCCCCTCACGCGATCAGGTCAGCGATTCCGGAGATCAACTGGCGTTGATTCTGCCGGCTCCCGGATCGGTGACCTTCACCGTCACCGAAGAGGAGGGTCCAGTCTTCTTGCGCTCGTCCATGGGAGTCGACCTGGCGCTGGCCCGCACCCTCTCGCGGGGCATGGCCGCCCTGGAAGTGACGTTCGAGATCGATGTGAACGGCAAGCGCGTCGCCACGCGTCAAGTCGGGGTGCGGAGCTCGGATGCCCAATCCGAAGTCATGAACCAGACCAGCTACAACTCGTGGGTGCGCTTGGGCCCACGCGAAGTTGCGCTGGTTGCGGGCGATCAAGTTCGGCTCAGTACGCGCCTGCCCGCGGGGGCCCCGCCGACGCTGCCCGAAGTACCGGCGGCATTCGGTAGCCTGCGCCTGGAGCGAGAGTTCAGTCGGCCGCGCACCCTCGCTTCCACGGACCGGCCCAACCTCGTGCTCGTGGTCATGGACACTGAGCGTTCGGATCGCACCCAGCCCTACGGTTATGGACGCCCCACCACGCCCCATCTTGCCGAGCTGGCAAAACGCGGCCTGACCTTCGAACAGGCCTACTCCACCTCCTCGTGGACCTGGCCTGCCACCGCATCCATGCTGACGGGCCTGGCCCCCACCGCACATGGCATTCGCGTGCACCAGAACGGGTTCCTGGCGCATGAACTCGAGACCTTGGGAGAAGCGCTGCAAGACGTCGGCTTCACAACGGCCGCCTTTGTGGCCAACCCCCTCGTCTCCGAGACCCACAACTACTCACAGGGGTTTGAGCACTTCTTCGGCACTCCCAAGATGGTCAAAGGAGACGGCATTGTGCCTCAAGCCGTGCAGTGGCTGGAGGAGAACAGCGACCGGCGCTTCTTCCTGTACCTGCACTTGGCCGACCCCCACACGCCGCACCTGCCCAGCCCCGAGGAACTGCTGGAGTTCACGGGTTACCAGGAGGCGCCCTTCCCCTCCACGGCGCTGGTGACCCAGAGTTTCATCTTCAAACGGGCCCTGCCTCCAGGCCCCGATGGGTTACCCCAAGCAGAACGCTTGTTACGCGAGGACGAAGCCCCTTGGTACTCGGATGTCTACGACGCTGGCGTGCACCAAGGTGACCGCGCCCTGGGCGAGTTGCTTGCGGCTCTCAAACGCCTGGGGCACCTGGGCGACACCGTCATCGCTTACACCTCGGACCACGGAGAAGAACTCTTGGATCACAAGAGTCTGGGCCACGGGCACGAGCTGTGGGAAGAATTGGTACGCGTGCCCCTCATTTTGGCTGGACCCGGCCTGCCCCAGGGGCGGCGACTGCAGGTGCCAGTCTCCAACCGACACTTGGGCCCCACACTGGCGCGCCTGGGAGGCACCGAATTGCGGGCACCCTCGGACGCCCAGTTCCTCGCCTCAGGCAGAGACCCCGCGGCGCGCCCAATTTTCTTCGAAACCCATGAGGGTTGGTGGAAAGGCAGCACCGCCACGCTCTACGGCGTGCGCAGGGGAAAATGGGTGCTGCACTGGGGTCTAGATGGAGGCCAGGCGGAGAACTCGGCCGCACCCCAGGGAGGTGAAGTGCGCCTCTTCGACCTGAGCCAAGATCGCGGTCAGCGCAACAATGTCGCTGGCGCGGAAGCGGAGCTAGTCGAAGAACTGAAGACTCTCATCTCCACCGAACTGCAGCGCCTGCAGGCTCAGGCACCGCGTCAGAAATCGCGCACGGGTTGGGGCACCCAAGCCCTGCTCGAAGCCATGGGTTATGCATCTGGAGACGATTGAATCGTCACGCGGCAAGTGAGCCGGGTCAATCTTCTCCCGCGTAACCGAGAGCTTTGAGTCGCGCGCGTTCGGCTGGTGAGAGTTGCAAGGAGTCACCAGCGTCCAACAGGCGCTTGCGCACGAGTTGCATCAATTCGAGTAGGTCGCCTTCGAGGGCCGGAGAATCCCCTTGGCCCCCGAGGTTGTTGTTCTCCCCGGCGTCGAGTCCGAGGTCATAAATCCAGTGCGCCTCGTCTGGGGCGACTTGCTCGCCCTCAGCTAGGGGTAGGATCCACTTGGTATCCCCATGGGTCACGGCCCAATCATTGAACCCGCCAACCTTGCGCGTCTGGAAGGTGAAGACCGGAGCGGGTTCGGCATCGCCCGTGATGTTGCGTCCCATCCACCCCGGATGCGGTTCCAATCCCAGCAAGCTGGAGACCGTGCGCGGCAAGTCGATCAGGCTCGTGGGCTCCGATACGGACTCGGGTTCGATGCCCGGGCCATTGAGCAAGAACGGCACGCGCGCCTGCTCCTGCCAGACTGCGCTGCCGTGGCCGAAGGACCCGTGCTCACCAAAAGCCTCCCCGTGGTCGGACAGGAAGATGAGCAGGCCGCGCTCCGTGAACCTCCTAGCCTCGAGGAAGTCGAGCCAGGTCTGGAAACCCAGATCCAGGTCGGCGGCGCCGCCGCGGTAGAGGTTTTCGAAGGCCTGCACCTTGGGCGCTCCGGCTTCCGATGTCGGCAGGCCGCGCTGCATGCTCTGCCAGACGGAGGCCAGCTCGGGGATCACCGCGTCCTGATCCCGCGCGAAAGAGTACTGCTGTCCCAGCCGGTCGCGCGTGGCGCGACTCACGTCATAGGGCGCGTGGACGGCGTAGGTGTGTACAACCAGGAACAGAGGTCTGCCATCGTCGTTGGCCAGCAACGCCTCGGCACGATCCAATGTGTGCTGCAGACCCGAAGTGTGCTCCTCAAACCACTCGAAGCCCTGGGCCATACCAAAGCTCGCGGAAAGGTAGGCGGCTTCGGTCACGGCGGCCGTGCGGTAGCCGGCCTCCCGCAGATGTTCGGCCAGGGTCCAAGCCGCGGAGGGCAGCACGTCCGTCTCGGTCATCACGCCCAATTGGGGTGGATACAGCCCACTGAAGAACGAGGCGTGTGCCGGCAGGGTCCAGGTGGCTGGGGATTGGGTCTGCAGATAGCGCCGGCTCTGGTTTGCGAACCGATTGAGATTGGGAGTCAGATTCGGATCTCCCCCCCAGGCGAGCATGTTGTCCGCGCGGAACGTGTCGGCGATGAAGAGCACCAGGTCCTGAGACGCTGCGCCCCAGGGTCGAGCCCCACCGGTGTCTTCTATCCTGGCGATATCCCCTGGCGTCAGGCGTGCCATGAGCACAGCCGCCAGGCCCAGGGGGCCCTCTGCTTCCAGGGTGATCTCGGCATCCAGGTCCAACCCTGCGGGCAGGGTGACCTCGTGCTCGACAGGTTGCGGATTCGCGCGCAGAGGCTGTGACGTGCGCTGCAACTCCCGCTCGCCACAGCGCAAGACGAATTGCAACGACGATGCATGGGCCGAGTCGAGCTCTCCATCGGGAAGCGCGCGACCCATGGCCACGGTTGTGTAGCGCAAGACTCGGCCGGCTTGCTGGGAGGACCCCAAGGTCACAGGTGATCCCGGCAAGAAACTCACGCCATCGGCAGTCAATCCACCGACTCGAATCCGACTGCGTCCATCCACGTCTTGAGCTAGGGGGACAGGCTCCTCAAGCCACAGCCCAGCGGGAGGCGCCTCATCTGCCCCGACCGCAACCAGGATGCGCGACCCCACGCTGCACATGCCTAGCCCCTCTCGGGCCGCAGCCAACTGCACCAGCAGGTCTTCGGGGATGGGTGCATCACCCAGCTCATCCAGCCTCCGCTGAAAGCCCGGTACGAGTTCCAGCAGCGGAAGTTCGATTTCACCTGAACTCAAGCTCAAGGGGAGAGCGAGTTGGGGCGTGGATTGATCACCCAAAGGACGGGGCGCCCAGTAGATGCCCTTGCCGAGGGAAGTCCATACAGATGCGGGCACCTGCACGCGCAGTCGCAGACCAAGCCCTTCCGAACTGCGCTTCCACTGCACGGGCAGCCCACCCCAATTCAGTTGCTCGAGGTCCTCGGCAGCAGGCACGCGCACCACTTGGCCCTCGGACAACAGACTCCAGGTCGGTGTGGGCACGGACTGCGTGCACCCCATGAGGGCCAGACTGACCCACGGAAGCCTCGGAAGTCGCATGCGGAGGGGACGAGCCATGTTGAGAGTATCGGTCGGATCTCGACTCAGGACCAAGTACCTAGCCCAGACGTTGGAGCAGAATCCCCTGCAGCGCGTTTTCAACTTGAGAGTCTACTCCGAATTTCGTCGATATGAGCCGGTCCGGTGTGGCAGCAGCCCCCCACCAAGGTCGCGCCCGCTGCAACCCAGCGCTCGACGGCTGCTGCATACTCGACCGGGTCCAGGGGTCTGGACTCGAAGGTCTCTGGGTCGAGTGGGTCGAAGGGACCGGGCAAGGCATCCACGGCGTTTGCGTAACCACCGAAGGGGCCCGTGGTTTGTTCCGCCAGGCGCGGGATCGCATCGGTTACCAGGTTGGCGGCGCAGCAATTCACAAGATGCGCTTGTACGGGAAGGTCAGCCACCCCATCCAAGGCCGCCTCCAGCGTCTCGCCGCTCGGCAAGAGCCCGTGACGATTGCCCTGCAGAGTCCAACTGAGCCAAACTTCTTTTTCGCTCTGCAGGGCCGCCTGCACTGCGATGCGCCCCTCACGCCCGAGTGCCATCGTCTCGCACAGGAGTAGATCGGCGCGCGCTGACACGGCTTGCACGAGGTGCTCGTACCCCTCGCGCAACTCGTCATCGTCCGCCACTAGGTCAGCTCGATAGCTCGTGTCCAAGGGGGGCACGGAAGCAGCGATACGGACATCCGCTTGCGATTGCTCGCGAGCCTGGCAGGCCAAGTCGAGAGCGAGTTCGGATAACTCACGCACCCGGTGGCCCATGCCTTCGCGTCCGAGAAGGATGGGCGTCACCGCATAGTTGCAGGCCGTAATCACCCGTGCGCCGGCGTCGATGTAGTCACGATGGACGGCGATGACCTGCTCGGGCGCTTGTAGCAAGGCGCGCGCCGACCAAATGGATGTGCGGTGACAGGCGACGTCCACCCCTCGGTCGCGCAGCTCCGTCCCGGTCCCCCCGTCGAGCAGAATCACCTCGCTGGCCGCCATGCCCCTAGCCTAACGGCCCAAGGCCGGCCTTCAGAGCTCGACGGAGCCTACTCCCACTCAATCGTCGAAGGCGGCTTGCTGGAGATATCCAGCACGACCCGGTTGATCCCCTGCACTTCGTTGATGATGCGATTGGAGATATTGCGCAGCAGCTCGTGCTCGAGGTAACCCCAGTCGGCCGTCATGCCGTCCTGGCTCTCGACGATGCGTAGGGCAATCGCGCTTTCGTAGGTGCGGGCGTCGCCCATGACTCCGACAGACTTGACGGGCAGGAGGACCGCGAAGTACTGCCACAGCCCCTCGTGGGCTCCTGCAGCTTGAATCTCGCCGGTGACGATGTGGTCGGCCTCTCGTAGCAGGGCACAGTGCTCGGGGGTGACTTCGCCCACGATGCGCACGGCCAGGCCGGGACCCGGGAAGGGTTGGCGTAGCAGAATGCGCTCGTCCAGGCCTAGGTGGCGGCCCAGATTGCGCACTTCGTCCTTGAACAACTCGCGTAGGGGTTCGACCAACTCCATCTCCAAGTCCTCGGGCAGGCCACCGACGTTGTGGTGACTCTTGATCGTGGCCGTGTTGCCGCCGTGCACAGCTACCGATTCGATCACGTCGGGATAGAGGGTGCCCTGGCCCAGGAAGTGGGCGTGGTCAAAGCGCTTGGCTTCTTCGCGGAAGACCTCGATGAATGCGTGACCAATTCTCTTGCGCTTCAACTCTGGGTCGGTCACTCCGGCCAGGTCGTCCAAGAAACGGTCGCTTGCATCCACCGTGGTCAAGTCCATGCCGAGGTGTGCCCGAAACTCCTCCTCAACCACCTCGCGCTCGCCTTTGCGCAGCAGGCCATTATCTACAAAAATGCAATGCAGGCGGGGTCCGATGGCCTCATGCATGATCATGGCTGCGACCGCGGAGTCCACTCCGCCGGAGAGCCCCAGGACAATCTGCCCCTGGGCCCCCACGAGTTCACGTACCTTGGCGATCTCGCGCGTGGCAATATTCTCCGAACTCCAGTCGCCCGGCATCTGGCACACATCAAATAGGAAGTTGTGCAGGATCTCTGCTCCGCGCACCGTGTGACTGACTTCGGGGTGGAACTGCACACCAAAGAATCCTCGGGACGGGTCCCCGACAACCGCGTGCGGGCAGGTGTCAGACTGGGCAAAGTTCACGAAGCCCGCCGGCAAGGCCGTGACCTTATCTCCGTGGCTCATCCAGACAACGGTGCGGCCTTCGATGCCCTCTAGCAGGGCTTCGGAACGCAGCAGCTCGATCGATGTGTGCCCGAATTCCCGTTCGCCGCTGCCTTCCACGGTGCCCCCCAGCCGCTGACACATCCACTGCATGCCGTAGCAGATGCCGAGTACGGGGACGCCTAGTTCCAAGAGTTCGGGCGGCACATCGGGCGCATCCTCGCCGTACACCGAAGCAGGCCCGCCAGAGAGAATGATGCCGCCAAGATCCATCCCTCGGGCCGCTTCCAGCAGGTTCCGCGGGGGGTGAATTTCGCACCAACTTCCCGCTTCCCGCACGCGACGCGCGATCAGCTGAGCGTACTGGGTACCGAGATCGACAATCAGAATGCCGCGCGTTGCCTTACTCATCCGTGTGGGCGTAGTTTGAAGATTCCTTGGTGATCACCACGTCGTGCGGGTGACTCTCCCGTTGACCCGAGGGGGTCACGCGCACGAATTGCGCTCGTTCCCAGAGGTCGGCGATGGACGCAGATCCGCAGTAGCCCATGCCCGATCGTACGCCGCCGCACATTTGGTAGACGAACTCGGATAGGCGGCCCTTGAAGGGCACCATGCCTTCCACGCCTTCCGGCACGAGCTTATCAGCCTCTTGCACATGACCCTGGCGGTAGCGCTCCTTGGATCCGCGCTGCATCGCTCCCAAGGAACCCATGCCGCGAACGGCTTTGAATGAGCGGCCCTTGTAGAGCACGGTCTCCCCGGGGCTCTCCTCCAATCCGGCGAAGAGGCTGCCGAGCATGGCGCACGAGGCACCCGCTGCCAGGGCCTTGATGACGTCACCGGAGTAGCGGATTCCGCCGTCGGCGATGACCGGCACACCACTGCCCGCCAATTCGTGGGCAACACTCTGAACTGCCGTAAATTGGGGCACGCCCACGCCCGCGACAACGCGCGTCGTACAGATCGACCCGGGACCAATCCCGACCTTGACGCCGTCGGCGCCTGCGTCAACGAGCGCGCGCGCGGCTGCGGCCGTGGCTATGTTTCCGGCGACAACATCCACATCGAAACGTTTCTTCAAGTCGCGCAGGGTGTTCTCCACATTGGAGGTGTGGCCGTGGGCCGTGTCCACCACGAGCACGTCGACGCCAGCCTCCACCAGGGCCTCAGCCCGCTCAAAGTCCCTGACCCCGATGGCAGCCCCGACCCGCAACCGTCCCCGGTCATCGCGGGCCGAATCGGGATAGTCGGCGAGCATGTCCAGGTCCTTCATCGTGATGAGGCCCGCCAATTGCCCACCATCATCCAGGATCAAGAGCTTCTCGACCTTGTTCTCGTTCAGGATCACGCGCGCTTCATCGAGCGATGTACCGACAGGGGCCGTGACGAGGCCACTGACGGTCATGACGGCCGAGACGGGCGTGGCGTCGTCCCCGTGAAACGACAGGTCGCGGCGCGTCAGGATGCCCACCACCTTGCCGCCCTGGACGATCGGGAATCCGGAGATGTTCTGCGAGCGCATGATGCTGCGCGCCTCTCCCACCGAAGCATCCGGCGGAAGGGTGAGCGGATCGAGGATCACACCGTTCGCTGAGCGCTTGACCTTGTCGACCTCGCGCGTTTGGCCCTCTAGATCCAAGTTGCGGTGGATGATGCCGATCCCGCCTTCCCGTGCCAGAGCCACCGCCAGCTTCCACTCCGTGACCGTATCCATGGCCGCCGAGGCGAAGGGCACATTGAGGGGCGTGTTGCGGCTGAAGCGGGTCGTCAACTGGACGTCCGCGGGCAGAATGTCGGAATGCTGCGGGACGAGCAGCACGTCGTCGAAGGTCAAACCGACCGTCAGCTCTTCCATAGCGGGTAGGGATCCATCCCTGGGGACTCGGACTCGATCATTCAAAGGGGGCCCCAGGGGGAGGAGCATGCGGGGAGGTTCGCATGCACTGGGGTGGAAAGAGCCAAGTCTAACGAGCGCTGCGTGCCCCTCCAAGTGATCGCAAAACAAAAGAGGGCCCAGCAGTCCCGCGCGAGGCGAGAACACTGGGCCCAAAAGGAGGAGAACTCCCTTGTCGCCCACCTCAGCCCCGAACTGAAGCCCGACTCGGATAGCCTGGGGCGCGGGCACCGAGAGGGGCCAGGGAACCCCAGAGAAGCGCGTCCGCGAGTTCCCGAGAGGCAGGAAAATACGGAAAAGCGGGCCCCGGCACTCCCAACCGCCCCCCGCGCTTGTCGATACTTCCAGCGACCCCTGCGCGCCGAATCCTCGCCGCACACTCCCTGATGGAATCCCCTCCCCCCGTCCGCAAACAACGCACGACGACACGCGTCGCGCTGGTTGGCGCGGGCTACATCGCCGAGTTCCATCTGGAGATTTTGCTCTCCACACCTGGCGTCGCGCTGCTTGCGGTCTGTGATTCGGACCTTGGTCGAGCCGAAGCCGCGGCACGCAAGTATGAGATTCCCCATGCGGTTGCGCGCCTGGAGGAGTTGCCCGGTCTGGGTGTTGAACTCGTGCACCTGACCGTGCCCCCCAGCCTGCACGTGACCCTCGCCCGTCAAGCGCTGGATCTGGGCCTGGGCGTCTTTCTCGAGAAGCCACTGGCCCTGTGTGGCGAAGACGCCCGCGATCTGGTCGCTCGTGCCCAAACCGCCGAACTGCCGCTGGCCGTCAACCACAACAATGTCTTCCATCCAGCATTCGTTCGCCTCACCGAACGCCTAGCCGCAGGAGAGATTGGCAAGCTCCGGCACGTGCGCGTGTGCCTGTCTGTTCCGCTGCGCCAGTTGGATGCAGGTGACTACACACACTGGATGTTCCAAGCCCCTGGGAACATCGTCTTTGAACAGGCCACGCACCCTCTCTCCCAAATCGAGCACCTGGTGGGTTCGGTGGTCAGCAGCGAAACCACGCTTCTGGGTACACGCGAGTTGCACCCTGGCCAGGTCTTTCACGATCGCTGGCTCGTCGCCGCCCAAGCCGAACGCGGCTCGGTGGAGTTGTACCTGGCTTTTGGTCAGCCCTTTACGCGCTGCACGATCGAGGTTCTGGGAACAGATGGCAGCGTGCAAGCCGACTTGGGCGCCAACACCCTGGTGACCGAGCGTAAGACTCAGGCGCTCGATTTCTGGAACACGTTCCTGGCCGGCAGGCGGCGCGCGCGGGAAACCCATCGGGACAGCCGCCGGGGCCTTTGGAATTGGTGTCGTTTCACCCTGGGACTGGGTCCGAGGCAAGACTCGTTCTTCGTCGGGATGCGCGACTCGATTCAGGAGTTCCATCGATCCCTGCTGGCCGGAAACTCGGCCTCCGGCAGCGGCCAGAAAGCCCTGCGCGTGGCGGATTGGTGTGACGCCCTGGCCGGGGCAGTCTCGATGGAGGGCACGGCAGCTCCCCAACTGCCCGATCCGGGGCCCGCCCGAGAAGGCGAGGTCGTTCTGACCGGCGCCACAGGCTTCATCGGGCGCAGACTCGTGCAGCGGCTCCTGCAAGCTGGCGCTCCCGTGACGGCGATCACCCGTCGACGCCATAGCTTGCCGCCTGAGATCCTCGAGCCAGCTCTCGACGGCCGCTTGCGCGTTTTTGAAGCGCGACTGGAAGACGAAGCTGGATTGCAGTCGGCCTTGGAGGGGGCACGAATCTGCGTGCACCTTGCCACTGGAGGCGGAGATACATGGGAAGTCGTGCAGCAGGCGATGGTCCACCGCTCACGCAAGTTGGCCGAATTATGCGCCGAATCCAAGCTGCAGCGTTTCATCTACGTCTCCTCTATCGCAGCGCTGTATGCGGGACCGGACGCAGGAGTCACGGAAATCAGTGACAGCTACCCTATCGATCCCAAACCGCACGCGCGTCCCGTCTATGCCCGCGGCAAGATGGCCGCTGAACAGAGCCTGCGAGAGTTCGGTCAGCGCTCGGCAATGGAGATGGTCATCGCGCGACCAGGTGTAGTCATGGGTGCCGGCACGCCCCTGCAACACTCAGGCCTCGGCCTGTGGGTGCGGGACAATCACTGCGTGGGTTGGGGCCGCGGTGAACACGCGCTGCCCTTGGTTTGGGTTGAGGATGTTGCCGAGGCACTTGCACTGGCAGCCTTGCACGCCGGTTCTGAGTTGAGTGGCAGGGCGATGAATCTCTGCGCGCGCACGACCCTCGGTGCGCGGGCCATGGTGGAAGCCTTGGCCCGGGCCACGGGCCGCGACTTGCACTTCCACCCGCGCGCACTCTTCCTCAGCCAGACGATGGAAGTAGGCAAATGGATCGTGAAGCGACTGGGCGGCCGCAGGGTGCCCTTCCCCGCTTACCGTGACCTCAAAGCGCGGGCGCTCTGCCCGGCCTTCAGGTCAGACACCGCGCGGGAAGTCCTGGGCTGGACCCCCACCGAGGACACGGCCTCCCTGCTGCAACACTTGGTGGATGTGTATGCCGAGGAGTCGGTGGACCAGGGATGAGCGCAGCTGACGAGCGCCGCCCGTTGCGGGTCCTGCACGCCTTCGCCACCTTCACTGCTGCAGGCCCTCAGTTGCGCACGCTGGATCTGATCGCTGGGCTGGGGCCCGCTCTTGAGCACGAGATCATCGCCTGTGACGACGACTTGTCCGCGCGCGATTCAGCACCGCAAGACTGCCCGTTCACCTGCTTGCCTTGCCCCGAGGGGACCGGTTTCCTAGGGCCTGTGCGCGCTTGGCGCAAACTGCTGCGGCAGCGACGACCAGATCTCCTCCTGACCTACAACTGGGGCAGCTTGGATGCGGTGCTCGCTGCACGCTCCTTGGGGCTGCGCAGCCACATTCATCACGAGGATGGGTTCAACGCCGATGAAGTTGGCGGGCAATTGCGCCGCCGCGTTTGGACTCGTCGACTGGCCTTGGGACGGATCACAAAACTCATCGTGCCTTCCCGTTTGCTCGAAGAGGTGGCGCAGGAACACTGGAAGGTGCCCGGTTCCCGCGTCGCACGAGTGCTGAACGGTGTCAGCACCGAACGCTTCCATGCGGACGACCAGGGCCGCGCCCAAATCCGAACACGCCTGGGGTTGGCGCCTGAGGATTTGCTCTTGGGCAGTGTGGGTCATTTGCGACCGGTCAAACGCTACGACCGCTTGTTGCGCAGTCTTGCCCTCCTTCGCCAGCAATCCGGGAACCTGTCGATCCACGTCTGCTTGGTGGGCGCAGGTCCGGAGCGGTCGGGGCTCGAGCACCTGGCAGGGGAATTGGGCCTGACCGACTGCGTGCACTGGGCTGGCCATCAAACAGACCTCACACCTTGGTACTCGGCCATGGACCTGTTCACCCTCACCTCTGACAGTGAGCAGCTACCGGTCTCTCTGTTAGAGGCCATGGCCTGCGGCCTGCCCGTGGCGGCAACTGACGTGGGCGACATCCGCGCAACCCTTCCGGAAGCGAATCGCAAGTGGCTCGTAGCGGCCACGGATCCCGGATCCGCCGAACAGCTTGCCCGTGTCTATCTCGATCTGCTCGGCGACCCAAGCCTGCGGCGCGCGGCCGGACAGTCCAATCTGGGGCGCGTAACACAGGACTACTCTCGTGATCAGATGATTGGGGCCTACAGGGCCCTCTATCTGGAGGCCATGGGAAAATGAGTGACGACAATCCAGGCGGGGTGCCCGCGGAACCGGAGCCCTTTGCCCCGTTTGGCGTGCATTCCACCGAGCGCCTCTACGACTCTGACTGGTGCGCGCTGCGACGAGACATGGTGGTGCTGCCCAACGGCGAATTGCAGGAGTATCACGTCTTTGAAATTCCCGATGCAGTGGCCGTGGTTCCCGTACGCTCTGACGGTCGTGTTGTGTTGATCGGGCAATACCGCTACCCGAGCGGCACAACGCACTGGGAGATCCCAGCAGGGCGTATCGACGAGGGAGAGTCACCCGAGACAGCGGCCGGACGCGAGTTGCTGGAGGAGTGTGGCTACGCCACGAACACGCTGCATCCCATGCCGGGATTTCAGCCCACGGGGGGCATCAGCCCGCACGCCGTGCACCTATTTTGCGGAGTCAATTGCCACTGGGAATCTGCCCCCTGCCCGGGAGCATCGGAGCAGATACGCGTCCAGGACTTCAGTCGCGCGGAGATTATTGAGTTGCTCAAAGCGGGTCGCATTCGGGACGGATTCACCGCGCTGGGATTGCTCTACGCGCTGCAGTTGGAATTGCTGGGCTAGGGCACCTCGCTGGTGCGAGGGGCATTATGGGTTACCGAAACCTAGCCCGGCTCCAACCGCCGCCCCCACCCACCCGGGCTGACGTCCCAGCAGCCCCCGGGTAACTCCAACTACTGCAGCAATTTCTGCACACTAGCGAGCAGCGTGTTCCAACTGCCTAGGGGAAAGACCGCCAAGAATGGATCCTCGTCCCCTCGACGCCCCACCATGCCCGGTCCACCGGAACTGGGTCCCAGAATCTTGGCCCCGAATTTTCGGCCATCGATCAGCTCGAGGTCCACAGACAGCAAGATCTGCTCAGATGCAATCGGCCCGTCGGCGCGGCCCTGCACGCGTTCCACAAACAGGCCTCGCAAGGCGCGCAGATGACCTTTGATCGCCGTGCTCCCGATCCGTTCGCCACCTTCGATTCGCCAGGTGTCCACCGTGTCTGGATCTCGAACCAAGATCCGCGCTGCACTGAGCTCACTACCCGACAACGAAATGCGACTCACAAGCGGCTCGGGAAAGGTCAGCCACTGAACGTCCAGCCATAACCCCGGGTCCAGCCGAATCGAACGCAAGCGCGCGGCACGATAGACCGCAGCCTCTCCCATGAGCCGCACATAACTGGCGCCCCCACCCGCGGCCTCTTCGCCCTGCAACAGCCCCAAGACGCGCTGCCCGTCCGCATCCCAGATCTCAATGCGCAGGGCCTGATCGTCAAGGCCGTACTCATGGTGGGTGCTCGCATCGAGGCTGACCAGGTCGAGCGTCGTCAACGATGTCATCGCCGTGAGCAGCTCATCCAGGGTGCGTGAGCTCGCGGGGTAGCCGTGATGTTCGGGCAGGATCCAGTTGCCTTCCGCCGTTAGCTGCAATTCAATGCGCCCCTCGCCCCGCTGCAGCAGGGCGCGATCGGCCCTGTCCCGATAGAACGCCGGTGCCAAGCGGCCGATCGTTCGCGCTTCGGGCCCAGAATCTCGCAGGCCCAGGTCCAGGGCCAAGAGTGCGGCGAGCAGGACCAGGAGAATCCCATTGATACGTGTCAGTCTCATGACTCGTCTCCCCCACGCCGCCCCAGGTTCCAGGCCAGTCCGAAACCCAAGACTAGCGCCAAGGTGAGCAGGACGGGCACCCACATCGAGCGCGCTTCGGCGGAGCGAGCCTGGTCCCGTGCTCGCTCAGCCTGTTCCAATCGACGGTCGAGCTCCGCTTGGTTGCTGGCGGCGGGCAATTGCGTGAGTCCCATTTCCTCCAACGCCTGCTCTTCGAAATTGACCAGGTCCCGATGCCGAGGTACACGGCGGCGCAGATCGATCAGATCCTCTCCCTGGGTTAGCCAGTCGACCACGTTCATCAAGAGCAATTGATTCTCCCGGCGCCCGATGAAAGGGTAGAGGTCGTAGTTGTCCGCGTCCCGCAACCAGTCGGCATCGCCGAAAATCACAACGCGCGCATCGTTCTCCCGGGACAAAACCTGCTCATCCGTAGTGCGCTCAGTTGTCGTCGAGTCCGAATCGAGCAAGACATCGTAGGCGGCCGGTGCTGCATCTTCGAAAGGCGAAGGCAGGCGGCCTGAGAGGACCACGGCCAGATCGTAGGTCCGGGCGGGTCGCGGGGATGCCGCCTCGATCACGCTGCGCGCTTCGATCTGCTCCTGATCCGTCAGGTGGCGATCTTCGATGTCAATGCGGTACGCGCGCTCAGAACTGCTCAAGAGGGCCAGCCGAGTGACCCCCTCGGGCGGGTCCATGGGAGCGATGGGCTGAGCCCAACTGAAGACCGGGCGCTGCAGAGCCGTGACCGCGGGGTGCGTGGGGTTGACCCCTTGCTCGTGTACTTCAACCAGAAGGGGGTGCCTGCAGGTCTCGCGGGTCGCGCGTGGTTTTCCCGTCTGGGGGTCAGGGGCGTCAGGTCGCAACCACCCCTGCTCAGCCGCCCAAGCCGGATCCCAGACGTGGTGCAGGGTCGGCCATGCTCCCCAGGTCTGCAGCAAGTGTTCGAGGCCGGTGGGCAGGGGTTGCTTGCCCTGTGCTGCTCCGGCGCGCTCCAGCGCCAGCCAAGAGAAGTCCGCCTGATCCACGCAAATCACGAGACGCCCACCGCGCTGCACGTACTGGTCTAACTCGAAGGCAGCGCGCGGGTGGAGTTGGGTAGGACGAACAACGAATACCAGATCCAGGTCAGGCGGGATCGCGTCACCAAACTCCAAGCCCGTCACGTCTACAACTGAATGCTGGCGTTGCAAGAGAGCGCGCGCCGTCTCGTAGCTGGAAAGCGTGGCGTTCATGGGGTTCTCGAGCCTTCGTTCCCACTCCCCCAGCCAGCCCACCTTCACGCGTCGGTCACGGACGAGCGAATAGACGGCCGATACGAATTGCACTTCGAAGCTGCGCGGGTCGACCACGTCAAGCACGTGTTGGCGGCCCCGATACTGGAGCTGCAAACCAAAAAACACAGCTTGACGAACGAGCTGTGTCCCTTGAACGGACTCCTGCGTGATGGGCTGAATCCCCAATTGTCCGGCGCGTGCCGCGGCCTGACTCGACGTGGAAGGGTCCAGATCCACGAGTTCCATGTGATTACCGGCCAAGGCCTGGAACTCTTGCAACTGCCCTTGGATGTGGGACTTGGCCAAGGCCACTTGTCCGGACTCCATGTGTCCGGTGAAGAAAGTTGTGACCTGCAGCCGGTCCTCGAGTCCTCCCAAGATGCGCGCGGAGGCATCAGAGAGCGCGTAGAGCTGGTCTTCGGAGAGATCCTTGCGCCGCGGCAGGTGTTGCCTGGCGAGGTCGTTACCCACAACGACCAGCGCCAGCAAAATGATCGCGGTCAACCAGGTATTCAACCGCAGGGTCAATCGCGTGGGCCGAGTCTTGGATTGAGCAGGAGCCATGGACCTACCTCCAGCGCCGTCCTTCGACGACAAGTGCATTGAGGATGAGGCCCAGAGCCACGAGGAGCGCGAAGTACACAGCGTCGCGCAGATCCAACACACCGCGCGCCGCACTGTCCAAGAAGTGTGTGCTCGGACAGGCATAGTCCACGAGTGCCGCAAGCTGTACGGGCAGGACGTCAACGAGCAGGCGCAACACCCACAGCATTCCCAAGACCAGGGCTCCCATCAGGAAAGCCAGCAGCTGGTGGGAGGAGAGCGCGGACACCACCTGGGCCAGGGCCACGTAGCCCGCGCCTAGGAGAAAGGCTCCGGCCAGGCCACACCACACGGTGGACCAGTCCAGATGCCCCAGGCCGGAGACCGTCCAAGCCACGGGCAGGATCGAGAGGGTCACGAGTAGGCAGACGAGCAACCAAGAGGCCAGGAACTTGCCCAGCACGACTTCGCGTATGTGCACAGGGTGGGTCAAGAGCAACTCTTCGGTGCCCGTGCTGCGCTCCTCTGACCAAGTGCCCATGGTGAGCGCTGGTACCAAGAAGGCCAACAACAAGGGCAGCCAGGTGAAGAGCACGATCAGGCTCGCTTGTCCTCCGGCCCATAGGCTCGGCAGTGGAACCGGTCCGATGGGGTAGCCCATGAAGAAGAACAGGCCGGCCTGGACGAGCACGAAGAGTCCAATGGTCACGTAGGCCACGGGCGAGTCGAAGGCAGCGACCCACTCGCGCTTGAAGATGGCCAGGGTGCGACTCAAATCCCCTCCCCCCGGGCACCGGCCCGCGTGCAATCCAAGAAAACGCGCTCCAAAGTCGGTACGTCGTGGCGCAATTCCAACAAGGGCCAACAGCGGTCGTGGGCTAGAGCGGACAGCCTCTCGGCCACATCAAAGCGTTCGCTCACTTCCAGCTGCAAGCGCAGTCGGCCGTTGTTTCCGCGGCCAGACACGCTGCAGGTCATGACGCCTTGGATTTCAGAGCAGGCAACCTGGGCCTGGGCTTCGGGGGCCACCAGGGTCACAAGCAGGCACTCTTCGCGGCCCGCAGAGAGATCCAACAGACTGCCGTCGGCCACGATGCGCCCGCCAGCCAGGATGATCACGCGTCTGCAAACCTCCTCGACTTCCGGCAACACATGAGTCGAGAGGAGAATGGTCTTGGTCTCCGCAAGCGCGACGATGCGGTCACGGACTCGCACGATTTCGGCAGGATCCAATCCGGAAGTGGGCTCATCGAGAATGAGCACTTCTGGATCGCTGATCAGGGCTTGGGCCAGTCCCACGCGCTGGCGGTAGCCCTTGGAGAGCGTTCCGATCTTGCGCTGTGTGTAACCCGCAAGATCCGTGGCTTCAAAGACGCGCTCCAGGGCATCCGCTCGCGCGCGGCGACTCAAACCGCGCAATTCCCCCACAAACTGCAGGTAGCGGTCGACGCGCATGTCGCTGTACAGCGGCGTGCTTTCCGGCAAGTAACCCAAGGCGGCTCGCGCTTGTCGGCCTTCGCTCTCCATAGGATGGCCCGCGATCTGCACCTCGCCAGCATCGGGGTGCAGGTAGCCGGTGAGCATGCGCATCGTCGTGCTCTTGCCCGCGCCATTGGGGCCCAGGAAACCGACGATTTCGCCGCGGCCCACTTCAAGGCTCACGTCCTGCACGGCCCGCACACTTCCGTAGTGCTTCACCAAACCAGCGGCCCGAATCATGGGCTGCTCAGGCGCCCCGAGGGCGGCGGTTGGTTCAACAGTGTCGGCGGTTGAGGCGGAACTCATGGGCGGCGGGGATGGAGGTCGCCGAGACGTCGGCCTGGCCCCGATCCGGGTGGGGGATGAGCAGTCCTAGGCGTCGGGGTCGACTTCAAAGCGCTTGAGGAAGTCGTCGGTCTTATCCACCTCCGAGAGGCGAGTAATCAACAACTCCATGGCCTCGATGAAGTTCATGCGCAACAGCACGCGGCGCAGGGTGTGCACGAGTTTCACCCGTCGCATCCCGAACAGCTTCTCCTCCTTGCGGGTACCGGCTTTCTCCACATCAATGGCGGGGAAGACGCGGCGGTCGGCCAACTTGCGGTTGAGCACCATCTCCATGTTGCCTGTGCCCTTGAACTCCTCAAAGACCATTTGATCCATGCGGCTGCCCGTCTGAACCAAAGTTGTACCCAGGATGGTCAGACTGCCGGCCTCCACAGTGTTGCGGGCTGAACCGAATATCTTGCGCGGACGCTCCATGGCGCGGCTATCGAGTCCACCCGACATGGTGCGCCCCGATCCCGCCTGGTTGTTGTAGGCCCTGGCGAGACGGGTGATCGAGTCGAGCAGTATGACGACCTCCTCTCCCAACTCCACCAACCGACAGGCGCGTTTCCAGGCGGCTTCAGCGGTCTGGATGTGGATCTTGGAAGTCTCGTCCGAAGTGGACACGAACAACTGAGCACGCTCCACCGACCGACGCCACTCGGTAGCCTCTTCAGGCCGTTCGTCCACCAGGACGATCATCAGGTGCACGTCCGGATAGCCCTTCTCAATCCCGGCGGCGAACTGGCGCATGATCGTGGTCTTGCCTGTTCGCGGGGGTGCAACGATCAAACCACGCTGACCACGACCGATCGGACACAAGAGATCCACGATGCGCATGGACACGTCATCGGTGATGTCCCCCACTGCGTAGTGGAAGTCGGGATCAATGCTGGTGAGGTTCTTGAAAGGGGTCTGATTGCGCCACTTGCCGGGCTCTTCCCCGTCGACCTTGTGGATCTCTGCCAGTTGATAGCGGTGCTTCTGGCCGCGTGAGATGGGACCGCTCACGATGGCCCCTTCGGGCAACCTATATTTCTTGATCAGGTGCTTGGGGACGAAGATGTCCTCCTTGGACTGTCGATAGCCCGCTTCTTCGCGGCGCAGGGCGCCGTAGTCGCCCTTCTCCATCATGAACAGGCCCGTTTCCACTCGAGAGTCAAAGCGTTCGCCCGAAGCGGCCGGCTTGTGTTTGCCGCGCTGCGGAGATGAGGGGGCCTCGCCCCGATCCTTGCCGTGGGCGCCGTCGCCACCGGACTTGCCGCGGCCGCCACGGCGCCGTCGACGACGACGCGGACGTCCGGATTGACGCTCTGAGCCCGACGCTTGGCCCTCGTTCGGACGTGCTTCGGAACCGGTTCCTGAGTCGGATGCGGCTGTCTTGGATCCCTCCGGAGAGGCCTGAGAATCGGACGGCGGCTGGGCCTTGGCTTCTTGCTCGACCGCCGGGGCCCCCCGCCCCTGCTTAGCGGGCGCGCTCGCCTGTTTCTTGTTGCCGGTCTTCTTGGTCGCTTTCTTGGCCGCTTTCTTGCGTTTCTTCTTCGCCTTCTTGCGCTGGGGAGTCGGCTCCTCACCGGGCATGGCCCCAAAGGGCAGCCCGTTGGAATCGCGGCTGGTAGTCGTGCCTTCCTTAGAAGCCAAGGTGTCCTCGATCGATCAGGGGGCCGGAGCCCCGGGTGAAGTCCGCGCTCCAGAGGTGCGCAGGATGGGGGGAATACGTTGCTCGCTGTCTACGTGCGTGGGGTCCGTTACTGGGCCCTATCTGGGGGACGCGCTCCAGGGGAACGTGTCCTTCGCGAAGCACGACGGTCAGCCCCATGGGGATCTCCTTTACATCCATCCGATTGCGGAGGATCGGGAATCCCCGGGACTCACGGTCGCGGGCAGGGTCAGAGACCGGCTAGCCGACCCGCAGGGGATCCGACCGGAGGTCGATGCTGACTCGTCAGCCTGACACTAGGCCAGAAGACCGACGACATTCAAGAGCATGCCCGAATCAGGCGTGCTCGTCCAGTCCAAAGACCCATGCAATCGCCATCAAACGCCCAATTCCTCCGTCCCCGGCCATCGCGGGCCCAACCCGGGATTCCCGTCAAAAATGTGCAATTCGCAGGGGTGGAGGCCTCTGGTCCCAAGCACCTCCGCCAGTACCACGCAGCCCGGCTTGGCGCGCTCAAATCCACGCAGAGGCGAGCAGTCGCAGGGCCAGCCCGGTGAGAACCACGCGGTAGATCAAGCGGAAGCGCGCCTCGCTCAAGCGCGAGAGGATTTTCTTGCCGACCCAGGTCCCCACGACGACTGCGGCCGCTAGAGGCAACACGCGCGGGAGCTCCGCTGCGAAAGCGAACCCCACAACGCCAAAGGCTACGATTTTCTGCAGGTGAATGAACACTTGGCAGGCGGCCTTGGTGGCGACGATCTCTTCCTTGCTCCATCCGTCGCGCAAGAAGAAGGGCGCGGTCAATGGACCGGTTGCTCCGACCACGACACCCAGGGTGCCAGCCAGCACCCCCACCGCCGCGAATGACGATCTCTCTCCCCAGCCGACCTTCCAGTTCTTTGGTTTCCACGTGGCAAAGATGACCAGCGCTCCGATCATCACGCGCGTCTGCTGCGAGTCCAGCTGAGCCGCCAAAGCCAGCCCAAGTACGGGAAAGGGCAACGCACACAGGGCAAAGGTGCGCCAACTGGACCAGCGCACGTGCTTGCGAAAGAGGACGGCCCGCGTCGCGTTCGATGTCAACTGAACGAGCGCATGAATGGGAATCGCTAGCGCCGGTTCCAGTCCACACAGGAAGAGGACCAGCAGTAGGAAAATCCCTCCGCCCATGCCCAGGAAGCCCGAGATGGTGGACCCCACGAGCGCGGCTCCCACCAACACGACAAGGGTCATGAGCTCCAGTTCGGCCATGACCTGATTCTGTGGGATGGGCGCCCGCCCGTTCTACCCTGCAGCCAGCGCAAGTCCTCGCGGCGGGTGGCTGGCGCAATTTGCACAGTCCCGATCGACCATCGAAGGCCCTGATTGAGTTTCGGATCACCCGCGGGCGCGAAGGCCCGAGCCGTTTATTGGGCGACTGGTCGGGGACGATCATTGCCGATGGCTGCTCTGGGTACGACGAAGTGGTGCGCATGAACGGCATTCGGCGTGCGGGCTATTGGTCACATGCGAGGCGCAAGCTCAAGGAGGCCCTGGACACGGGGTCCACGAGCGCGGCCGGGGCATTGGCTCTGGTGCAGAAGCTCTTTCAGGTCGAGCGCCCGATCAATGAACGCGTGCAGGCAGGCGAAATCAACCGGGAAGAGCAACTGAAGTTGCGCCGGGCGGCGCGTACAAGCAGCTCGGCGGGAGTCGTGGACGCAATCTACGCCGAAGTCGATCGGCTGTGGTCGTTACGCTCGACGCTGCCCAAGAGCAAGCTCGGCAAGGCGCTGGGTTACCTGCAGTCGCAACGCGGACCTCTCGCGGTCTTCCTGGACGACGCGCGCATCCCGATCCACAACAACGACTCTGAGCGTGACCTGCGCCACCTAGCCGTGGGTCGCAAGAACTGGCTGGTGTTTGGAAGTCAGCTGGGCGGGGAAGTGGCCTGCCGGCTGTACTCGCTGATGCTGTCATGCAAGCAGTGCGGCGCGAACCCTGAGGTGTACCTCGAGGATGCGCTGGGGCTGGTCGCGACGACGCCAGCGTCGCAGATCGCCACGCTCACGCCCTGGGCGTGGCAGGCGGCGCGGCAATAGGGCTGAAAATGCCACGGCAACGGCCCCGAGGTCAAGGTCTTGCAGCCATGGGCTCACCGGACGCGTACCGACATTCGCGCCGAGGCATTCTCCGTGGACGACCTTGTGGCCCACCAAACCGAGGCCGCCGTCAAGGCCGCAGGCAAGCTGCGTGTCGAAGGGCGAGACTACGTCGTGCCGGAAGGGGACATCGCCCACTTCCTGATTGGGAAGTAGGATCTACGCCTACTCAGCGAAATGTCACCGACAAGCCATCGGTAAAATTGGACGTTGCCCCCGGATTTGCATCCCGAAACCAAGCCTGGAACTTCCAGGTCTCCCCTATGACGACGCTGCTCGGGGGGGAGGTTGGAATCGACGTGAGGTCGGGCGTTGTGCCGAACGAACCCGCAGTTCCACTGTTCAAGACCTTGGATCCGAAGCGCGCGATGTTGCCGCCCAGGCACAGGTTGCCCTGGCTGCCGCCGGCTAAGGGCACGAAGCCTTGGGTCCGACTGGCCAGGAAGAAGCCCGGCTGATTGCGGGGCAGGTTCGAGGCCATGAGGGTCAGGAAACTGTCCGCGGCTACGTCCGTTCCAAAGGCGGACATGGTGGCGGACCTTCCGCTTGAGTTGAGCACCGCCGGCCCGCAAAAATTGCTGCCGATGGAGGGGGCGTACCGGAAGATGTCGACCGCGTCGGTATACGTTCCGTTCGCCCCCAGGGTTCGGCCCCCGGCGATGACGGCTACGTTGTGAGTAGGCGAAACTGCCTCCGCCGCGAATTGCCCATGAATTGAGATCCGCATGGAAGCCCACTCGCCAGTGGCGGTATTCAATACGTCCGCACCAGAACTTGGGTTGAACCAGTAATCATAGCCACCAGCGAAGATCACGTAGGGTCCAACAGACATGGAGACATGTCCGCATCGTCCCCCGCCGGGAGCTAGCAGTGTTTCCCAAGTGCGGTTTGCGATGTCGTATACGTCGATGAACCGCGTGGCAGAGCAGCCGCCGCTGACGTAGAGCCTTCCGTCGTTCACCGTCGCGGTCACCCGGCCGCGCATGCGGGGCATGATTGTCCTTGCCCACAGGCCCGTAGAACTGTCATAGATATCAACCAGAGGCGGGGACGGAGCCCACGGGCTACCACCATCGACTAGGAATGCCAAACGACCATCCGTTTCAGCAGCCGTCCAGGACTGGCCAGTCTGAAGGTCCACGGTGAACCACCTCTGTGTCGCCAGATCATGGATCTGGGCAACGGACAAGAACCCCTTCCCCGATTCACGAGAGCCACGATTGAAGATTAGTCTCCCCCCGACGCCTACTCCCGCGAATATGGAAGCGGCCTGAGGCAGGGAGGTCACAGACCAGGTGTCGGCGGACTCGTCGTACAGGTCGATAATGTCAGTCACTTCGCCCCATACCTGCCTTCGGCCACCAGCAAAAGCGACGATTCCATCACATGCAGCAGCTGCCAGCCGAAACCGTGGCGTGGAGAGAGCCATCGTGGACCACGTGCCACTGGTCAAGTCATACACCTCGACAGAAGATGTCAGTACTGCAGAGCCTGTGTCGCCACCCGCGAAGTAAATCTGCCCGTTTGACTCAGTGCCGACGTGATCGGCACGGGCGACAGAGAGCCTCTCCTGAGACCACTGAGCCGGGCAGAGCGCAACCATGGAGCAGAACGCCAGCAACCCGGCACCAACTTGAGTGAGAGCGTGACGGTTCACCATGACATCACTGGATGAGTTTGTAGACAGATCCATTGTTGAGGGTCTCGTTGTTCGGGGCTTCAACACGAATAACGTAGAGGTCCCCAGCAGAGTCCTGGCCCAAACCGTGAAATGAGCCTGCGGGCCAAGTGTTGATCCCCGTCGACGAGCTCAGGTCTTGCGTGGCCCCCACCGATGGGTTGTTGGCATTGATGGCCAGCAGATAGGGCTGACCGGAGGGGACTCCGTACAGGCCGTACACATACTTGTCTTGCAGGCTCTGATTCCCGCGGTACACGTAGCCACCCAGGAGTGAGTCGTGTTGATTATTGGTCAGTTTCTCGGAGACCACACTAACAGGATCCGTGTACGAGGGCGATCCAGCTTCGGGGCACGAACCCGTGAAGCAACTGGCAGGGACAAGACCGGCGTGTCCAGGCTCTCGAGAACGAGATCGAGCGTCTGTGCGCGCGCGAACGTCCCAGAGGACAATCCAAGGGTCAAGGCGATGCCCGCAAGGGGCAGCGAACGGCGGACGATGCATGAAATGCTCTCTCTCTCTCTGCTCATGGCTAGTTCTCCGTGTGCGAGGTGTTTCTAGACCACTAGCAACCCTACGCCCAGAAGTGCAATCAAGCGAACATTCAGATTTGAGCCCCGATTCCAGACACCTGGGAGCGGTTCCCGCTCCGCCGGCCGAAGGGAGCGAACGAATCCACCACCAACGATGCCGACCATCGGGTCCTCTGTGGGGTTGTCCTGGTCGCAGGCGCCCAACTGATCGTTGTATCGGCGTGCATCTTTCCTGGTGCGGTGCTGCCGCAACGTCTCGCGATACTTGTCGCCGTGATTCGCAAGAAGCCATGCCGAGAATGATGAGCGGACATTCCCACCCCGGGGGAGCGCTGGCAGCTGTGAGGATTTGAACTGAAACTTGCTCATTTGATCTCCTGATCACGTGGGGACTTGGTGCGCAGACTCTCGCTGCGGGCTCAGGCGCGCACTCACGGGGGCTATTGACCACGCCCAACCGTCCACAAGCCTGTATGGACCCATGGGCCGCACTCAGGACAAACGTCTGCTCCGGCCTGGTGCCTCCGGGGCCGAATCCCGGACGGTCGAAACCCAGAAACACATGGATCTGGGGAAGGGAATGCTCGGCCACGAGTGCGCCGTCAATCCTCCGTGCGGGTCAACCGGCCCCTGACTCCCGCCTTGTGGTCCAGCGGACTAGCCCGGACAGAAGCCAGAGGTGTAGGCCTTCTACTCCCATAGACTTTTGCCGTTTTGTCCGTCTGATCAATCGATCCGGGGGAGATCACCCTGTTTCCACGAAACCGGGGGAGATCAAGGACCCGTGATCTCGCACGGCAACCTGAGACGGCTGCACGGCAGCGCACGAGAGAGGTTCTGCGCCGGCACGGACTGGTGGACTAGGAGGTCACGACCCGTGCAAGTCACCCAGATTGCATCATTACACCGAGGGCTCGAGCCTGATCGAGCTCTGCATAGACCTCGGTGGTTGCCGCGCCCGTGTGTCCCAGGACCACCCCGGCAGCTTTAAAGGCCGTGTTCCTTGCGGATGCGTGTGGCGGCCGCGTGACGCAGCCGATTGGGGCTCCAAGGCTCGACACTCGCAGCAGCGCACGCACGCTTGATGGCCCGCCGGTAGCTGTCGACGGTGTACGCGGTGCTTGGCTGTCTGCTAGGGGAACTCAGTCTCTTCCGTGACTGGGCTCGCTCATGGGACGGCCACAGGGGGTCTTCCTGGCCGCCCTCGCCTTCGCATGGCGCTCTGTCATCGCGTCTTTGGGCGAGAACACAGGCGCGTCGGGGATGGCCTGGGGTACACGCAGTAGGAACGGGGAAAGGACTTCCTGAGCCTTTGGGCCGATGGCCACGACCCTGTCCTTTCCGTGGTGCTCCAACTTGTGCCTCTGCGGCCTATATAGCCAGACGGGGCCAGAGAGGTCGAGATCGACCTTCTTGAGCTGCACGACTTCCCCAGGACGCATACCTGTATGCCACTGGAGTAGGATCATCGCGCGGACCGGTGCGCACCCAAGATCTAGCACGGCTGCTACGTCCCCCCATGATACCGACCGCACGGGTTTCGTTTCACGGGCGCGCGATCGTCCCCGACGAAGCGGACGAAGAGCCCTAAGGCTCCCGTAGGTCTCGGGTGGAGTGAGTTCCTCCTCGGCGGCCCATCCGAAGATGTGGACGATTCGCCAGACTCGATCGTTGACTGTCGATCGGGCCAGACCCGAGTTGATCATCCGCTCTCGCACAGTCTTCAGGCAACGAAGGTCGAATTGCGCGGCGCAGCGAAGCGCATACAGCTCAATCAAGGGCTTCACCGTATACCGCGTGTTCACGATCTCATGCGTCGGAGTACCGTCAGGCTTGCGGTAGTAGACCTCGGCGTGCTCCAGATATCGCGCAACCACATCGGCGACGGTGACCATGGCACGCGAGCGCTCGTCCAGTGGGAGCCGCCTTCCGTTGGCCTCCCACTCAGCCTTGAAGGCAGCAAACCGAGTGTGAGCCTCAGGCCCGTCGTAGGGGCCGAACCAAATCTGCTTGCCGTTGAACCGGGCGAATCCGTGCCCCGTCTTCTTGTGCCTTCTGAGAGAAGGTCCTTGCTTCGATCCTGTATTCATCGCGTCTCCTGGGAAGAAGGTGGAATTCCACGCTGTTTGGTTCCGAGAAGCCGCGCCGCCCAGCATGGGCGGGTTCACGCAAGTGCGTGATCGGCAGTAAGTTAGGTGTGGTCGGGGTGAGAGGATTTGAACCTCCGACCTCTGCGACCCGAACGCAGCGCTCTACCAAGCTGAGCCACACCCCGATTTCACTGGCCAACCATCGGGCGCGGGCCCGATTGCGGGCAAGGAGAGTACGTCTGCCCCTTGCACCCGTCAACCGACACGAATCCCCGCGTGGGGCGCTACTCGCCCAGGTCCACGAAGACGCCGCCGTTGTCCTGGGCCAGGCGGCGCATGAAGCCCTTCTCGAACTGGCCCAGGGCAATCGTGTGGATCACGATGCGGCGCAGGTCGTTGGCGCGCTTGACTTCGCGCAGGATATCCTCGCGGTCGGTGAATTTACCCGTGGTGGGTTTGCCGTCCGAGAGGAAGAAAATGGTGTCCAGTTCCGTGGCGTAGCCCTTGGGCCGCTTGGCGTCGAGCCCCAAGGCGGCGGCCAAGGCACCGAACGTGTTTGTTTTTCCAGCACCCAGGTTGGCGGCGCCCACCAACCCGACCGCGGCCAGGTCTTGCTTCGATGCTCCGCCAAGGGGCTCGAGTTTCCTTGCAAAGTCCATGGCGCTGGCCTTGTTGAGCACGTTGGCCCGGGTCAGACCCTTCTTCCACTTCTTGACCTCGGTGGCGAAGGCCAGAATGTTGAACTCCACGTAGGACTCCAATCCCTCGATCGTGCGAGCCAGTTCGGTCTTGACGATGTCGATGCGAGAAAACGAAGGGTACTCCCCATCAACGAAGCGGTCCTTGTCCACGACTTCATTTTCCATCGATCCGGACACGTCAATGACGAACAGGACTCTTCGGCTGGGCGTGTCGACGCCGTGAAACGCGATGCTGTCCGCCGACTTGTAGATTTGCGCATGCTCGGCCTGTTTCGCGCGGAGCGCAGCGAGTTCCTCGTCAGTGGGAATCTCGTAGCGGTCCTTGTAGTTCTCCCAGAAGCGCTGCCAAAGTTCGAGACGCTGTCCAAACCCGCGACCCGTCAAGCTCTCCAAGGCCACAGCGGCGTCTGCTCGCAGCCGACCTTCTTCCTTTTCCAAGGCCGTGATCAAGGGCTGCATGGAGTCCTTATGGCGCACATGCCCAAGCGCGTGGATCGCGCTGGCGCGCACCTGCCACACGGGGTCCTGCAGGGCTGCCACGGCCGGGGCCCGCACGAGGTCCGAGCGCATCAGGCTCAACGCGTCCAACGCTGCGCAACGCACGGCGACCTCCTTGTCGGTGCAAAGGGGCAGGCAAAGCGCTTCGTTCTTGTCTTCCCCACCGGCTGCGATCGCCCTGAGGGCCAGGCGCCGGACGTTCCAGTCACGATCCTCGAGGCACTCCACCAAGGCCTCGCCGAGATCCACGTAGCTGCCCAGCATGATGGCATTCAGGATTCCCGCGCGGCGTTCGGACTTCTTCTCCTTCTCGAGCTTGAGGAAGATGTGGTCGATGGGGCCGCGTGTCTTGAACTGGCCCATGACGCGCACGGCGGCATCCACCACTTCGCCTTCGTCAGAGCTGCACAAGGGCAAGAGCACGTCGACCACGCCCGTGGCCTCCACTCCCTCCAGGGCCAGGATGGCCTCGATCTTCTCGTTGATGTCCTTGAACTTGCGGTAGTACTTCTTGAACTCCGCGATGATCTCGTCATCCACGGCCGACTCAGGCGCGAGCTCCCAGCTCGAGTTCGAAGGCTGACTGGCCTTCGGAGCGTCGGCCGCTGACAAGATCAGAGGCAAGCCGACGAGCAAAGAGAGAATTGAAAACGGTCGCGTGGCAGTGGGCATGGAATCAGGGGTAGGGGCGACCCCCAGGATACGACCTCTGGCCGCAGGAGTTTCCCTATCCAGGGGTCATTGCCCCGCCACGACTCTACTCCTGCTCGCTGGTGCCCCTGAGACGGATCCCGAGGGTGGCGTTCGAGCCCGCCAGGGGCCGAATGTCGTCGCTCGTAACCGTGATCTGCAAGCCGGCCGACGTCAGCAGGGTGACGCGGTCCCCGTCCCGACTGAGCAAGGTGCCCGTCAGGAATCCGCGCGGCACAGCCACACTGACCTGGGTCAACTGGTCGGGCTGCCGGCTACCCAGGCCGTCACCATTGCGCGCGGCGACTGCCTCGGATGACAGCTTCTGCATGTGGTCGATGCGGTGGGATTCGAGGGTCATTCGGCCCAGACCGGTGTCGATCCAGACTTGCCCTTGCCCCACCTGGTGGAGCCGCCCCTCAAAGACCTCTCCGCCGTGCAAGACTACGCGCACATGGCCGACGCCCGGAGTGAGCATGCGGTTGGGCAACGAAATGGCGCCTTCGGGAATTTCTGAACGAGTCCAACGGTTCCCAGAGCGTGCGACGGTCAAACCGCGGGCAGGATCCTGGGTGGACGTTTCGACCTCAGTCGCCACACTCTCCAGCGTTGGCTCGCCGACGAGCAGAGTGGGTTCGTGTGTGGGCGCCCCGCTTCGCATTGCGGGCCCAGCTATCACAGGATTGCTGGTTTGGATCTCTTCGGATGCCACGAGGTCTGCGCCCGAATCGACGCCCAACCCCTCGGGGGCGTAGGACTCCGAAGCGCGGGAAACGGTTCCCGGACCGACCGGGTCCCATCCGCCACCCAGCAGTACCTGACCCATCTGTAGGTGTTCCGCGCCCTGTGACTGGGCCAGGATCAGACCAAGAGATGCGTAGAAGGAACGCTTGCCGCGGTGGGGTTGGGCGTCACCATCCCGACTCGATGCGTTGCCGAGACGAACCCCGGGCACCTCACGCGGTGAGGGGGTGACGGGTGAGCTAGCAGCCAGACGGAAGAGGGCGGCCAGGCGCGCGCGCAAGGGTGAATTGGAGGCCGCGGGCCGGGCACTCTCGACGGGTGTGACGGCCGGAGCGGCCGCGGCCACGTCCATTTGTGCGGGGGGTTGGGCGAGAGGAGCGGGACTCGACGCGACCGGCCCTGATTGATTGAAGGTAGACAGGTAGGGCTCAACGAGTGCGCTCAGCGTGGTCCACTGAGAGGCCACCGCGATGGTCAACGTGGCACCACAGACGAGCAGCAAGCGTCCGCGCCCGGGACCGGCCACGGTGTCGTCTTCAAAGTCCAATTCGGGGTCAAGCAACGGCTCGATTTGTTGCTCGGCTTGCGGATCAAACTGGATCGTCCCCTCGGGCAGCTCCGGTAGCTCGGGGTGCACTTCAGGGCTGCCAACTTCGCTCCCCATCAACGGCGTAATTCCAGCCTCGACCGGCTCGCCCTGCACTTCGGGAATCGCGGGAGCCGGGCTCTCTTCAGGCGCGGGCGTGCCGGCCCAACGCTCACCAAGTTCTTGCTCCAGGCCAAGGAAGTCCTCTCCACCCTGCGGGGCGGGCTGTGACGAGGAGTTGGGCTCGGGAAAGGTCGAATCAGACGGGAAGTTAGACATGATGAAGCGGCGCGTGGATGAATCAGGGGGCCCCTGGGGATCGACGGGACCCTGCGTACCGCCTCTCCTATCGTCCTGCTCGGGCTCGCATCTCTAGCTTCAAGGACTTGTCTGTCCCGCTGCGAGACCCCGTGCCCCAACTCGCCCCCCGAACTGCACCAGAACGGGACACCCCAGACCGCCTGCCCGCGATCAGGCCTGGCGCAGAACGCGCGTGCCCCCCCTACGAGCCGTCACGCCCACCGTGTCAAAGTGTTCGAGCAGGGGGATCAGGAACTTGCGGGTCGTCCCCAGACGATCGCGTAATTCAGGAATCGCCAACTGCCCGTTGCGTTGACAGTTGTCCACGATGGCCTCACGTACCTGTTGGTAGGACTGGCTCGCCAAGAACAACCCACCTCCCACATGGTGAATCTCGCCCTCGTCTACGAGCAAGTCGAGCACCCTCTGCAGCTGTTTGGAATTCAGTCCCAGCTGGCTGCTCAGAGCATCGCGATCGGGAGGTTGAAGCTTGCCCGTGGATACGACCGAAAGGACCTGTTCTCGAGCACGACGCGTTTCCTCGTCGAGCTCCACTTCACGGCCCTTGGGGACAATCATCCCGCCTGTCTCACAGGAGAGTTCGCCGCGGGCCTCAAGAGTCTTGAGCAAGGCAGAGAGCAGACCGGTCTCCAGACCACAGGCGCTGCGCAGTTCGCGTACGTCCATCTTGCGACGCTCAGGGTTTGCGTCAAACCAATGAGCCATGGCGTCGCCCACCTGGGCCAGGCTGAGGTCCAACGTCTGAGAATGCATCCAGCGGCCAGCGGGTCCCAAGCTCTGGGCCAGACCTTCGGCGGACAGTTCATCGAGCAGGGCTGTGACATCGGGCTTCGAGGCCTTGACCGCCACGGCCAACTCCTGCGCGTCCATCCAGCGTTCAGGGGCTCGGGCCAGCTCGGACTCGAGGCGCGCGCGGTCCGAACCCAGGGACCCGGCCTGACGCTCGAGCTCGTCCAGCACGAAGGTCTTGAAACGCTTCAGCCGGTAGCGACTCTCCTCCAGAATGACCCCACCGCCCAGGGTCAACACGGGAGACGCCAAACGCATCACGAACCGATCCCCAGGAGCACAGACCAGGTTTTCGGCCATGCGAAACTGAACCAAGCCCTCCTGCCCGGCGGCCAGTTGGTCACTGTCGAGCAGCACGACTTCTCCAAGCGCATCCGCCGTTCCCGTGTGGACCCGCACCTGCATTCGATTGGTGAGCGGGAACTCGAGGCCCTTCAGGGCTCGCACGCGGGCCCCGACCATCTTGAGAGACTGGAAGAAACCTGGAGCCGCCACCACATCGCCGCGGCCCACCAGATGGTGGTCTACATCGGTCAGGTTCAAAGCAGCCGAGTGCCCAGCACGGGCTTCACCCGCCTTCTCGTGGTAGGCCTGGATACCACGCACCTTGCCGCGTTGACCTGATGGCAACACTTCCACCGTATCCCCCACTGCCACGCTGCCGGAGATGGGAATGCCGGTGAGCACGGTTCCGAAGCCGCGCACACTGAACACGCGCTGGACTGGCATTCGGAACACGCCTTGGGCTGGGCGAGGTTCCGTCTGCGAGGCCATCTCGACCAACGTGGACTTGAGCTGCTCCATGCCGGTGCCGTTGACCGCCGCCACACGCAAGATGGGAGTGCCCTCCAAGAAGGTGCCCTCCACCGATTCACGAACGTCCTCCTCAGCCAAGTCCACGAGGTCGTCGTCTACCGCGTCGATCTTGGTCAGGGCGATGAATCCGCGCTGCACACCCAGGAGGTCCATGATCGCGAGGTGTTCGCGGGTCTGGGGCATGACCCCGTCATCGGCGGCTACGACGAGGATCACCAGGTCGATGCCGGATGCTCCCGCGACCATGTTGCGCACGAAGCGCTCGTGGCCGGGAACATCCACGATGCCTACGACGCGACCATCGGGCAGTTCCATCCGGGCAAACCCCAGATCGATGGTCATGCCGCGCTCTTTTTCCTCCGCCCAACGATCGGGGTCCGTACCGGTCAGGGCTTGAACCAGGGTGGACTTGCCGTGGTCGATGTGACCAGCCGTCCCGATAACGATGGGTTGGATCTCCATGGCGTGCAGGATAGCGACTCGCCAGCCTCCTGCCCCACAGATCTAGCGCGCGTCCAGCACCTCGTACAAAGCCAAGGCACCCATAGCCGTGGTGTAGACCTCCATGCCTGGAGCCGACCAAGCATCGAGCGTTGGCCAGGTGCCCTTCATCGGACCACTCAGGATCTGGTTCTCCTGCAGGGCGCCGCGCAGCTTGGAACTCCAATCATCCCAGGCGTCTCCCGGAGTGCTCGCGAGGGCGCGCGTTCCGTGCCACCAGTAGCTGTAATCGATCGTCCCTTTCTCTACGTCCCAGGCCGGGGTCTTGGTGCTCAGCAATGCGCTGGCCACCTCGATTTCGGGAGACTCGTCCGGGGTGAGCCCCAGCTTGGCGCGCAGCAGAAGGTGCATGGCAGTGGGAGTCTCGGCAAGCTCAATAGGAAAGGCCTGCTCCCTGCCGGCGACCCGGAAAGCGTGCTCACTTCCGCGCATGTAGTTTGTGCGGCCGGTCTCCTCTTGCTCGTTGGCCACCATGTAGCGGAGGCCGCCAATCAGGTCTTCTCTGTGAGGAGTCACGCCCACTTCGTCAGCAGCCAAGAGGGCCAGAAGTGCGTAGCCCGTCAGGCGCGTGTCGTTGTCGCCGGAGGGAACCGAATCGTAGCGCCAACCGGCGTAGGGGTTGCGCGCTCTGCGCAGGTAGCCCAGGGATGCCTCCAGACACGCCTGGCGCTCGGGCGTCATGTGACCAGCGCTTGCCTTCGCGATGGCGACGGTGGCCAACGTCTGGCCCACCATGAACGCTCCTTCTTGAGGCCCAAAGCCCCCCGTCTCGGGATCCTGGCGATCGATGAGGTGTTGCACCGCACGGTTGACGGCCTTGCCTAGATCCAAGTTTTGGGGTTCGTCCTCAGCTCTGCGCGTCAAGGCCTCAAGGGCCAGGGCCGTTAGGGCGACGTCCGTGTAGTAGGGATCGAAAGCTGATTGGCCTCCCGCTCCGTAGACCTCAGCCGCGATGCTCGTGACGTCAAGCTCGTTCTCTGGCCTTGTGTAGGACCAGCCTCCGTCCGCTTCTTGTGCCTCCAACAACCAGTCCGTCGCAAGCGTCACGGCCACCGGTGTCCTCTCGATTGAACCATCCGCGGCGTCCTGCATGACAGTTTCCGGGAAGTGGGCCGCGGCCAGGGCGACACCGCTGGCGAGAACAATGGGTGCGATGGCCGAGAGGCGCAAGCCGCGGGTGAGAGGACGGTTTGTGGCAACAAGGCGCATGACTCTTCTCCGTGTGAGTGTCTTTGAGTGACTGAGAGTGGTCAGGGATGGGACTTGGCGTGGGTTCAGAATTGTGCTGCGTGGATTGCTCGCGAGAGCCGTGGCATGGGCGGCCACCTCGAACAGCGCCCGCGCGCCACTGGCTCGGTGCCGGCGGTCACAACGAGCCAGAGCCGCGTCATCGCAGGCCATCTCGCGGTAGGACCGGGCCATCCAGTTGGTGGCCCAGACGAACGGGTGAAAGAAGAAGACTGCGCCCAACACCCGTTGGGCGAGCTCCGTGTAGTGGTCACGGCGTGCTAGATGGGCGAGTTCGTGTAGCAGGACCCAGCGCAACTCACTGGGTTGGAGGCGTGCGGCCAGTCCCTCGGGCAAGATGATCGAGGCCCGGGCTCGGGTACCCGCCGCGGAGGCACCGGACCGTCGACGTGTGCCCAGCCAGGCGGCCGGGGAATCGAATTCGGGGCTCTCGAGAAGGTCGGGCATGTGCTTGAGGCCCAGGTCCCGTGAGAGTTCAGCCAGGTCGATCTGCAAGGCACTCGCATCGAGGTGACGAGAGGTGCGCAGCAGTCTCCGAACGCGAACCTGAGAGCGCATGAGAGGCCAGAGCAAGAACCCAGCACCGATCATCCACAGACACAGGATCAAGGAGGATGTCGAAAGAGCGGGCTGCTGCCGGACGACTGGGGCCGCGAATTCCTTCTCTCCGGCTGCCCGGTTCACCCTCACCGCCTCTTGCGCTCGAACCGCGGAGAGCCCGGGCTCCGCGACCGCAAGATCGGAGTCTGTGGAAATCCGCTGGGCCGGAAGTACGGCCAGGGCCAGGTGTTCAATCGGGTTGGCCGACTGCCAGGGGTTGGGGATCCAACTCTCGAGCGGCAGGAGCAGAACGGCGAGGGGTAAGAGAAACCACAGGCTGCCTGTATGACTGCTCATCCAACGCCGCGTGCCCCACCACAAACCGGCGGCAACCAGGAAGACCACGGCGAACGCGACGGACCTCTCCAGTGCGTAGGCCAGCACGACGTCGGCGAAGGAGTTCAACTCGTTCACTGCTGGGCCTCCTTGTCGTCGAGTAGAGACCGCAACTCATCGAGATCCGACTTGGAGAGCCGACTCTTTTGGAGCATGTAGGCCAGCAGGGGCCCGACCGCGTCGTCCACCGTGTTGGCCAGCAGGCCGTCGGCCTCACTGCAGATCATGCGCACGGCCGACTGGGTAGGTGAGTACACAAACAGGTTGCGCTTGCGCTCGGTGGTCAGGTGTCCCTTGGCTACGAGGCGTCGCAGCAGGGTCTTGACCGTGCTGGCTGACCAGCCGTAGGCCTCCCCAGCCACGGCCACCACATCCCGGGCAGGGCAGGGCGCGGACTCGTGGATAATGCGCAGGATCTTCCATTCGGCGGGGGTGGGCGCACCTCCGCTCGCGGGCTCGTTGGGGGTCATGGGCAGTGTCTCCGGGGAGGACTAGGCCGGGTCGGTTACAAACGTAACCGATATTCTTGGAAATCGTCCAGCGGCCGGATCCGGCTGCCAAGGAGGCTCTCAGCGCCACAGCACTTGACGGGCCCTCGCGCTGGCCGAGGATGACCGTCCCATGAGTTCCGCCCTGCCTTTCCGCACCCTCGCCCCGTGGCTGAAGCAGTCCTTCGGCATGCCCGTCTACCGCGTCGCCCTGGACGCGGGATCCACCTGCCCCAACCGCGATGGGACCAAGGGCCTGGGGGGCTGCACGTACTGCGACGTGGAGGGCTCGGGCACCGGTGCCCTGCGCGGCGGGGACGAATTGGAAGAACAACTCCGAACCGGCCTCAAGCGCATCGAGCGCCGCAAGAAGACTCCCGATGAAGCCATCGGTGCCATCGCGTACCTGCAGTCCTACACGAATACCTATGTGGACGCCACGCGCCTGGACGAGGTGCTAGGGGTTATCGAATCCTATCTGGACAATCGTGTGGTCTGCCTGAGCGTGTCCACCCGGCCCGATTGCCTTTCGGATGAGACTCTCCAGAGCCTGACGCGGGTCGCCCAACGGGTTCCCGTGTGGGTTGAGCTTGGACTGGAGTGCGCCAATGATGACGTGTTGCAGGCAATCAACCGGTTGCACACGGTGGCGGAGTTTGAAGATGCTGTCGAGCGCGTCCACGCCGCAGGGCTCGCTGCTGTCGGGCACGCCATCCTCGGATTGCCTGGAGACGGCCGGGAAGGAGCCCGACGCACGGCCCAGGTTCTAGCCCAGTCCGGGGTCGCCGGAGTGAAGGCCCATCACTTGATGGTGCTGAAGCGCACCCAAATGGCCAAGACCTGGCAGACCGGACACCTGCCCGTGTTAACTCTCGAAGAGTACGTAGAATGGCTAGCCGACTTCGTTGAGCGCCTACGTCCGGACCAGGTCCTACACCGCTTGACGGGCGATTCCCCGCGCGAGAATCTGCTCGCCCCCCACTGGGGAGTGAATAAGAATCAAGTGCGCGAATCCCTTGCCGACTGCTTACGGCATCGTGGCACGGAGCAAGGCACCCTGTGTTCCGCATCCTGGAGTTCCCCCCCCGAAAGGGCATAATCGCACGGGGCCTACCTCCTTGTTCGCGTTCACACCTTCAACCGCCACGATGAATACCCGCACCTCGCCTCCTCGCGTGCCCTCTAGGGCATTCTCGCTCGGGCTTGCCCACGGCTCTTGGCCGCGCCTCGCCTTGGGCCTCACCGTGGGCCTCGCTCTTACCGGCACACACGCCTTCGCCCAGGATTGGTCCGACCGGCCCGACGAGTTCGCCCCCACCGGAATCGAGACGGACACCGGAGAGGAAGCTGGCGCCTGGACGTTTTCCTACCAGTACACACGCACCGCCGGCAGTGGCCTGCTCGATGGCCGTGGCTCAGTCAGCAGCGGAGATGTGTTCGCCGATGGCTACAATGCCTCTCCCCACCATAAGGTGCGCGAAGCTCACTTGTTCAGCGCGCTCTACGGCTACGACGAAACGACCAGTATTCGCTTTACCCTGCCCTGGCTGAACAATGAGGTGACCATGCGCTCTTCACTGGGCGGCATCTATGGGATGCGTTCCACGGGCATGGGTGACTTGAGGATCACAGGCCTGTTCGATCTGAGTCAGGCAGAGGGCGAAGGATTCCACGCCCAGCTAGGAGTGTCCTTGCCTACAGGTTCCCTGGATGAGCGCGGCATCACGCCTTTTGGCGGGGGCACTTCTGAGAAGCTGCCCTACTACCTCCAGCTTAGCAGTGGAACGGTGGATCTCATTCCCGGTATCACCTATGTCCAACAGGACGAGTCCACGTCCCTCGGCGTTCAGGCCAGGGAGGTCCTGCGTTTCTCCGAAAACTCAGACGACTACCAGCTAGGCAACGAGACGATCCTGAACGCTTGGGTCTCGCGCGTGTTCAAGGACGACCTCTCGGGCTCCCTGCGCCTTGGCTATCACCACCTGGGCAACGTGAAGGGCGCCGACCCTGAAATCGATGCGACTCAGTCGCCGATGCACGACCCCCGCAACCAAGGCGGAGACAGCGTAGGTGTGTTCGCGGGCCTCAACTACACCCAGACTGGAGGGCATTCCTTCGGATTCGAGTTGGGCGGCCCACTTTGGCAAGACCTGAACGGCCCCCAGGTCGAGCACGACATTTCGTACTCATTGGGCTGGCACTTTTCCTTCTGAGCCCTCTCAGTAGGGTCTG
>Ga0209992_10000132_pt1 | contig 104299 bp, 100 predicted proteins | sample 2SBtaG_2_FD_182564 | JGI IMG/M metagenome (GOLD analysis project Ga0209992, IMG submission 182564) | Deep subsurface microbial communities from Kolumbo volcano to uncover new lineages of life (NeLLi) - 2SBTROV12_ACTIVE470 metaG (SPAdes)... | ecosystem: Environmental > Aquatic > Marine >... | reverse complement strand
CAGTCGGAGTTCGGCTGGCCGTCTGCCGCCTGTAAGGCGGCCCAAGGGAAGGCGGTCGCCTTCCCGTCAATCCCGCTTTGAGCGGGTCACCTGGATGCCCCCGGCTTTGCCGGGGGAGGATGTCACCCTTTATGGTTGGATTGCACGAGCCGTGGCCGTCTGTCGCATTCGGGTACGACCCATGAGCAGCTCTCGGGGAAAGGCACCAGCAAGTGGCGTCATCCCTTGGCCGCCGACGCCATTTCCCACATGGGCAGGTAGACGCCGAGGGCCAACACGAGCACGAGCGCACCGACGAAGATCATCATGATCGGCTCGATCGCGTCGCCGATCGTCTTGAGGTCGTAGTCGACCTCCCGCTCGTAGTAGTCGGCGACCTCCGCGAGAGTGTCTTCGACCGCGCCCGTCTCTTCACCGACCGAGAGCATCTGCATCACGAGGGGCGTGAAGAGGCCGCTCGTGTGGGCGGCGGCGGTCAGGGTGTCGCCGCCTTCGATGTCCTCGCGGATCTCGATGATCTGCCGGCCCACGAACTCGTTGTCGACGGCGCGCGAGGCGATCGAGAGGCACTGCGTGACGGGCAGTCCGGCACCGAGGGTGATCGCGAGGGTGCGACAGAAGCGAGCGAGCAGCGCACGCTGGAGAATGCCGCCGATCTTCGGGATCCGGAGCTGTGCGCGGTGCCAGGCGAGGCGACCGGCTGGCGTCGTCACCCACTTCCGGAAGAACCAGGCGGCGAAGGCGATCAGGAACACACCGACGTGCCAGTACTGGGTCGTGACCTGCGAGGTCGAGATCAGCAGCTTGGTCGCCCAGGGAAGATCCGAACCGAATCCCGCGAAGAGCTTGGCGAAGGGCGGCACGACGAAGACGTTGATGACCCCGATCGAGATGACCATCGAGATCAACACCATCGTCGGGTAGCGAAGCGCGCTCTTGATCTGCTTGCGCGTCTCGTCCTCGAGGGTGAGGTAGCCGTGGAGCTGCTGGAAGGACTCCTCGAGATGGCCCGAGCTCTCGCCAATGTGCACGACGGAGACGAACAGGTTCGAGAAGATGTCGGGGTAGCGCTGGAGAACGCCGGCCAGCTCGTGTCCCTTTTCGAGCTGGTCCGCGATCTCGCCGATCACCCGCCCGAATTCCGGGTTTCGCATCGTATCGGCGAGGCCCCGCAGACCGCGCGTGATCGGCACGCCGGCCTTGGCGAGGGTGGTCATTTGACGACAGAACATGATCACGTCGACGAGGTTGATGCGGCGGCGATGCCACCAGCGCTCTAGGCTCGACGTGAGCGCGGTTCCTGCCGCGCCCGCGGGCGCGATCCGGACCGGGACGATCCCCTTCGAGCTGAGGTCCGCGGCGACGCTGCTCATCGACACCGCCTCGACCTGGCCGCGGATGGTTTCGCCGGTCGCGCTCCGGCCCGTGTATTCGAAGACGGACATCGAGTGTTCCTTCGCTGGGGTCAGGCGGCGCGCCTGGACCTCAGACGGTGACCTTTGCGGCCTTCTGTCCCATGCCGCCGCCGGTGTCCTCGGACTCGCCGGCGATCCGCAGGACCTCTTCCAGGCTCGTCACGCCCTTCGACGCGTATTCGAGCGCGCAGATCGCCAGGGGGCGGAAGCCCTTGGTCTCGCGCGCGGCGGCGATGTAGGCCTGGGTGTCGTTCCGGCGCAGCGCGTCGGCCATCGCCTCGTCGAGCTCGAGCAGCTCGTACACGCCGGTGCGTCCCTTGTATCCGGTGCCGTTGCACGCGGGGCAGCCGCGGCTCTTGAGAAAGTTCAGGAACTCCGCGCTCTCGCCGGCGTTCGCGCGCAGCCACATCTTCTCCTGGCTGGTCAGCTTGTAGGGCTCGGCGCAGGATTCGCAGAGCTTGCGGATCAGGCGCTGAGCCAGGACCGCGGACAGGGCTGTCGCGACCAGGAAGCCTTCGGCGCCCATGTCGAGCAATCGCGCGGCGCTGCCGGCCGCGCTGTTCGTGTGGAGCGTCGAGAATACGAGGTGGCCAGTCATTGCCGAGCGGAGCGCGATCTCCGCCGTCTCCTGGTCGCGCATCTCACCGATCATCACGACGTCGGGATCCTGTCGGAGGGCGGCGCGTAGAACGGAAGCGAAGGTCAGCCCGATCTTCCCGTTCACCTGACATTGCTGGATGCGCTGCAGCCGATACTCGACGGGATCCTCCGCCGAGATGATCTTCTTCGTCGACTCGTTGAGCTCCGCGAGGGCGCCGTAGAGGGTGGTCGTCTTGCCGCTGCCCGTCGGACCCGTCACGAGCAGCAGGCCGTGGGGCTGATGGATGTGGTGTCGGAAGCGCCGCAGGATCCGCTCGGGCATGCCGATGCCGTCGAGCCCGAGGGAGTCCTCGCTCTGGTCGAGGAGCCGCATGACGACGGACTCGCCCCACTGGACGGGCATCGTCGAGAGACGGACGTCGATGCTGCGGCTCTTCACGCGGATGTTGAAGCGGCCGTCCTGGGGGAGCCTTCGTTCCGAGATGTTGAGGCCGGACATCAGCTTGAGCCGGAGGACGAGGGCCGACGCGATCCGCGCCTCCTTCATCGTCTGTTCGTGGAGCACGCCGTCGACGCGCTGGCGGATGCGGAGGCAGCTCTCGTCGGGCTCGATGTGGATGTCGGACGTGCCCGACTGGACCGCGTCCTCGAAGATCGACTTGAGGAGCCGGGCGACCGCGGCGTCGTTCTCTTCGCCACCGGAGTCGAGCTGCGCGAGGTCGAAGTCGGAGCCCGAGTCGAGCTCTTCGTGCAGCTCCTCGGCGAGGTTCTGGATGTCGCTCGTCTTGCGGTAGCAGCGATCGATCGCAGCCAGCAGGTCCGACTCGCGGACGACCGCGGTCTCGACCGACATCTTCAGGATGCGCTCGATCTCGTCCATCGCGAAGATGTTCGTCGGGTCGGCCATGCCGACCAGGGCGACGTCGTTCTTCACGTCGAGCACGAGGGAGCGGAAGCGCCGGGCGTAGGTCTCCGGCAGCAGCTCGACCATGTTCGGTCGGGTCTCGTAGCGAGAGAGGTCGACGTTGGGGATGTCGAGCTGCTGCGAGAGGAAGCTCAGGAACTTCTCTTCCTCGACGTAGCCGGCCTCGATCAGCTGGCGGCCGAGCTTCAGCCCCGTCTTCTTCTGCTCGGAGAGCGCCGCCTGGAGCTGCGCCTCCGAGATGACGTGATTCGCGACGAGCAGCTCGCCGATCCGGACCTTCTTGCGCGCCATCGCTCAGCCCTCCCGATCTTCGCCCAGCGCCTCGATCCGGGTCGAGACCCACCGGCGGGACGGATGCGAGAGCGTCCCGATCTGCATCGCGATCCGGTAGACGTCGAGGGCCTCTTCGCCGCGGTCGACCGCGTCGAGGGAGATGCCGAGCCCGAGCCACCAGCGCGACTCGCCGGGATAGCGCCGCACGATGGCTTCGTATCGATCGATCGCCTCCGCGTGCCGGCCCGCGCGCTGCAGGAGCGCGGCGGTCAGGGCGTGCACTTCCGGTGTTTCGGTGAGCGAGGCGCTCGAACGGTCGAGGAGCACGATCGCGTCCTCGATCCGACCGGCCGACTCGACCAGGCGCGCCTGGAGCATCGTGAGTCGCGGGTCGTCCGGCGCGTTTCGTCGCGCGCGCCGCACGAGCTCGATCGCGTCGTCGGAGCGTCCGCGCTTCGACAGGAGCGTCGCCCATTCGATGAGCGCATCGCGGTTGGCGGGATCGTGTTCGAGGGCTTGTCGGTAGCTCCGGCTGGCCTGCGCGAGATCCCCCTCCGCTTCGGCTTCGCGTGCCGTGTCGACGGCGGCTCGCGAAGCGCTTCGCGCCACTTCGAGCGTGCGTCGTTCGAGCTCCGCGTCCGAGGGGCCGATCTCGACGCTCGGCGCAACGCCTTCGGCGGTCGGTGTGTCGATGCGCTCCGAGGTCGCGTCGGCGGCGCCGAGCGCGGCGGTCGCTTCCGGGCGCGGCGGGGATCGGCGCTGGAAATCGACGAAGATCGTCGTGCCCTCGGCGGTCTCGAGGGACTGGCTCTGGATGCGAGTGCCGGGGTCGAGGCCGAGCAGGAGGTGCAGGTCCTCGCCCCGTCGCTCCGTCGACAGCGCGCGGATCGGAGTGCCGACGAGCTCGACCGGCTCGAGGGCCCCGGGCAGACTCGACCGCTCGAAGACGAGCTCGAGGTGGCGCAGGGCGTCGTCGCGTTGGAGCCGGTGCACGAGCCCGGGATCGGCTTCGATCCGTAGGCGCGCGAACCGCTCCGTCTTCTCGATCGAGACGCGATGCACCGCCGCCGGACGATCGATCCGGGTGATCGCGGCCGCGACGGGGAGGGACTCGGCCTCGTCGGGAAGCGCTCCCAGAGCCGGCGCTTCGGGTGCGATCTCGATCGTGTCGGCGACCGGGACGGCGGGTGCGTCCGCCAGGACCGGGCGGGCCGCGACGGCCGGAGGCGTCGCGGCCTCCGGAATCGCGACGATCTGGGACAACCCCGCGGCGAGGAAGAGCAGACAGGCCGCGATCGCCGCGACGTTCACGAGCCGGCTGGAACGCCGTGCGCGCCGACGCTTACGGGGATTGAGGCCGCGGGTGTATGCTGCCTTCGCATCCTCATCGGATGCATTCTGTCGGTCGAGCTCGATCAGCAGATCGTTGACGAGACTCATCGTTCGTCCTTCCCCCGCCTAACGGCTGAGACTGCGCCAGGTGCTGGGCGACGACGGACGCGTCGCGCGGCTCCGGAAGAGCGGGCGTGTTCGCCAGCGCTGGATGCCTTCGGTGTCGGCGAGAGCACGACCCACGTGCCGTCGTCCGACCTGGTAGTCGCCGTCACTCACCACGGCCAGCAGGCTCTTGTGGCAGAGCGTGTTGATCAGGCGCGGGATGCCGCCGCTCGCGCGGTGGATGCGCTCGATCGCGGCGGGCGTGAAGATGGACTCGGGGCGCGGGGCGCCCGCGGCCATCAGGCGACTGCGGATGTATGCGCGGCACGCCGCCCGGTCGAGGGGCTCGAGCCGGGCGTGCCAGGCGATTCGCTGTTGCAGCTGGCGCAGGGAGTAGCTGGACAGCCGGACGTCGAGCTCCGGCTGACCGAAGAGCACGACCTGGGCGAGCTTGCCGCGGTTGCTCTCGAGGTTCGAGATCAGGCGCAGCTCCTCGAGGCTCTCTTCGGGCATCGCCTGCGCCTCGTCCACGAAGATCACCACCCGCTGATCGTTGCGGGCCACGTCGAGCAGGATCTCGCGCAGGTACTTGTGGACGTGGTGGACGCTGCCACCGGGCTGGATCGGGACCCCGAGCTCGTCGGCGACCGCAAGCAGGAGATCGTGTCGCGAGAGCGCCGGATTCGGCAGGTAGACGGAGATGAACTCCTCGTCGAGGTGCGACAGCAGGTTGCGGCAGAGCGCCGTCTTGCCCGTACCGACCTCGCCGACCACCTTGACGAAGGCCTCCCCCGAACGCAGCCCGAAGAGCACGGTGTTGAACGCCTCCCGATGCTCCGGGAGGTCGACGTAGACCGTCGCGTTCGAGACCGCCTCGAAGGGCAGGTCCCGGAGTCCGAAATATCGCAGGTACATCGCGTGTCTCTCTTTCGCTGATTCGCGGAGCGCGCCGCGCCGCCGATTCAGGGCTTGTTCGACCCGCTGACCGGAGGCGCCGGGGGCAACCATCCGTCGAGGGAGCTCTCGCGGTCGGGCCGTTTGCGGCCGGAATTCCAGATGTCACCCATCCGCTGTGAGGTGTCTCGCAGCTCGCCTTCCCAGTCGCCGTGGCCGACGACCATCGGGCGCAGCAGGATCACGAGCTCCGTCTGCGAGCTCGCGAGGCGCGAGTGCTCGAAGAGTCGTCCGAGCCACGGGATTCGACCGATCCAGGGAATTCCTGACGTCTCGTCGCGTGCATCGTTCTGGATCAGACCGCCGATCACGACGATCTGACCGCTCCTGGCGCGCACGATGCTGTCGGACTCGCGGATGCTCGAGAGCGCGAGAGGCAGCTCGAGGGTTTCGTCGGCGACCGTGAACGACTTCGTCTGGTCCGTGACTTCGGTGATGGCCGGATGCACGTGGAGGATCACCTCGTCGGCGTCGCTGATCTGCGGGGTCACGTCGAGGGCGATGCCCGAGAAGAAGGGGGTGAGCGTGACGTTCGGGGTGGACGTGGTCGCGGTGCCCGTGACCGTCGTCGTCGAGACCTCGGTCACGAAGAACTCGTCGCTGCCGACCTTGATCACGGCCTTCTGGTTGTTGACCGTCGAGATGCGCGGGTTCGAGAGCGTGCGGACCTTGCCCTGGGTCTCGAGCAGCTCGATGAACGCGCTGAACTTGTCGGCCTGGATCGCGAGGGAGAAGACACCGCCGAAGGCGCTGCCTGCGGTGCCGGCGAGCAGGTCTTCGAGGGGCGGGCCGATGTCCTGGCTGCTGCCGGCGCTGTCGGAGAAGCCGTCCTGGAAGACGGAGCCGCCGCCCGTCTGACCGACTACGCCCCGGTCGCCGTTATGCGAGACCATCTTGGCCCAGTTGATGCCCGACTGGAATCCGTCGTTCAGCGTCACTTCGAGGATCTTGGCCTCGAGGATGACGACGCGGTTGAGGTTCGCCTCCGCCCAGCGGAGGTACTCCGCGACCTTCGACTGTTCGTTCGGGAAGGCGCGCACGACGAGCAGGCCCGCGTGCGGGCTCGCGTCGACCGCGCGGCCTTCGCCGTCGCCCACGATCGAGCCCACGCTCGTGACGATCTCGTTCCAGAGATCGGTCTGGCTCGTCGTCTTGATCTGACTGCCGGCGCCGCCGCTCTCTCCGTCTTCGCTGCCGCCGTCGTCGCCGGACATCACCTCGGAGATCTGCCCCGCGCTCACGCGGGTCTCGGACGTGCCCGTGCGCTGGAGGTTCAGGTAGTCGAGGTGGAACACGCGCGTGCGGAGACCGGCGGGCAGGACGAGGAAGCCGGTGCGGGTCTTCTCGAATCCGTATCCGTAGGCCTGCTGGAGGGTGTCGAGGACCTCTTCGACGGTGACGTCGCGCAGGGAGAGGGAGATCTCGCCGGCGACACCCGGGGCGAGGGCCACGCTGTAAGGGGTGTCTTCCACGAGGCTCATGAAGAACTGGCGGGCCTCGGCGCGATCGACGGTCACGTCGAATCGCGGCTCCGGCGCGCGCGCGGCTTCGTCGTCGCCCGGGGAGAGGTCGAGGGGCGGGAACAGCGCGTCGCTCACTTCGTGGGGCACCGCGGGGTGCGCCGGCGGCTGCGCGGCCTGCATCGAAGCGTCGTCGGCGTCCGTCGTCGTCGGCGCGGTCGCGGTCGCACAGCCGACCAGCACGAGTACGACGCAGGCGTGCACGAGCACGATGCAGTCGCGTGCGACGATACCGGCGGATCGGGTTCGGTCGTTCCAGCTCATGGTTCGATTCCTTCGCCCACGGGTGCGGGCGCAGCAGGCAAGTCGGTGGTCGCCTCGGAGTCGCCCCAGTCGGGCGGAGACACCATCGGTGCGTCGGCCGGATCGCGAGGCGGCGAGGTCGTCTCCGCATCGGCCCACTCGGTCGTGGGCGCGGGCGCGGGCGAGGGGCGCTTCACGTCGGAGCGCACGAGCTCGAGTTCGATGGTTTCGCCGTCTCGCTGCACGGCGACTCGGTCGCGCTCGATGGCGAGGATGCGGGCGGAGAGCACGGTGTCGTTCACGGCGACCCGCTGATCGTTGATGATGGCGATCCGGCGACCTTCGGCAAAGAAGACGGCCTGCAGCTCGAGAGGGGCCTTGCCCTCGGTCTTCGCTTCGGGGCTCGGGCCGACCTGGACGACCGGCGGTCGCGTGGGATCTCCGACGGCGTCCGCGAAGCCGGGCGCGGCCGCGAGGGTCAGCGTCACGAAGATGACCGTCAGGCCCTTCTCGAATCGATCAGACACCGATCCATTCCTCCTGCTCGCTGATGGTGTGGAGTTCGATCGTGATGCGGGCGTTCGGGTAGTCGCCGACGCGGTATTCGAAGCGGTCCCAGAGCAGATGCCACGGCGAGTCTTCGATGCTTTCGAGGTATTCGAGGGTCGAGGCGAAGTCCCCTTCGATCTCGAGCCGGAGGCCGTGCAGGTAGAGGCTGTTCGTCGCGTCCAGGACGGCGGCGTCCGCTTCGTGGAGCGCGCCGGATCCCACGCGATGGGGGTCGTCGCTCGTCACGCGGACGAGCTCGAGATCGCTGAAGGGCTGGAGCATTTCTTCGAGGACCGAGACGATCGCTTCGGGCGGGACCAGCTCGGCGATTTCGGCGGCGATCTCGCGATTCACGTGCGCGAGGCCTTCCTCTGCCGCCTTCCGGCGCCGAAGCAGGTCGAGCTCCTCGGGCGTGAGCTCGACGCGTTCCAGCCTCTCGAGCTCGTTGTCGAGGCGGGCGACCTCTTCCTCGGTGGAGACCGTGAGCTGTTCGACCCGTTCGCGCTCGAGCGCAATCGGTTGGATGAGGGACGCGTCGACGACGAGGAAGAGCAGCGCCACGAACCCGCCGCTGATTACCGCGCGCTCGCGCAGGGTGCGGGCGCGGAACTTCTCGTCCAGCGCGAGGAACTTCTGCTGCACGACGGCGAGGGCGCGGTTCACGGGAGATCCTCCGGCTCCGCGAGCCCCTGGTCGGCGAGGGAAGACAGGAGCGCTTCCGTCTGCCCCACGTCGTCTTCGCTCAGGCGGGCCGGGCCTTCCTCGGTCTCTTCGGGCGGCGCTTCGTTCAGCGTCGCGAGGCGAAAGACCAGGGACGGGTCGGCGCGATCACGCCGCTCGAGCTGGAACGTGCGGAAGCGGCGCGACGCGAAGCCGGGCTCGCGCCCGAGTCGACGCAGGTATGCCGGGACTGCCTCGGCGGCGAGGGTCCGCCCTTCGAGGGTGACCGCGTCTCCACCGTGGGAGAAGACGATGCGTTCGAGCCAGATCGATTCGAGATCCTGCCGGCCGAGGGCTGCCAGCAGCTTCGAAAAGGAGGCGTCGCGGCGGGAAGTGCGTTGCGTCATGTCTCGCAGGATGGAGACGCGCGCGTTCCGTTCCTTGGTGAGCGCGAGGATCTCTGATTCGGGATCGGCGGATGCCGCGGACTGGATCGCCTGCTCGGTTCGCTCCTCGATCTCGTCGGCCAATGAATCGCGTTCGGTCTCGAGTGCGAGCAGGGCCTGATCCTCCCGCTCGAGCTGGAATCGACTGAATCCGTAGAGGCCGCCGAGAAGCACGAAGACGAGGGCCGCGATGCGTGCCACGGAGGCGAGGCCGAAGCCTCCTTCGCTCGGGCGAAACGTCGCGGGCAGCAGCGAACGGCCGATCTGGTCGGAGTGGACGGCCGTCGAACCGGCCGCGAGCGTGAGGACGAGTTCGAGATCCTCGGGCGGGGGGTCCGAGAACGCGAAATAGTCCTGGATGTCGAAGGCCTCGACCTGCACCGGGCGGAGCGCCTCCGACAACGCTGGCGCGAGCGGAGACGTGTCGATGCCGCACGGCAGCAACATGAGACGCGAGACCGGGGCCTGACCGTACTCGCTCTCGTAGTAGTCGAGGGAGCGCTGCAGATCGAGCAGCAGGGGGTCGAGGTGCCCCATCATCTCGGGCCCGGACGGATCGTCCACGACCCCTGCGATCTGCGCCCAGGACTCGACCTGCTCATACTCGACGTGGATGTTTCGCGTCAGGTAGAGGTGGTGATCGTGGGCGACCGTGAGCACGTTCGACTTCGAGTGGAAGCGAACCATGGCACTGCCGCCGGCGACTTCCGGCATCCGCTCGTCGAGGGCGAGCATCGTCGACTCGACGATCTCGAAGCCGAGCAGCCGGAGCCCCGCGCCGTCGATGACGTGGGCGAGATCGAGGACCGGGCCATTGCGTGCCGCGATGACGAACATGTGCGGAGTGCGAACGCGGTTGGCGTCTTCCGGCAGTGTCAGGGTGGCGAGCTCGGCGTTCTCGACGTCGAACTCGATGAGATCACGGACCAGCCAGCGCGTCGCGTCGGTGAGGTCCTCGTCCGGCACGTTGACCGGACGCTCGACGAGCCGGAGGCTGTAGTCGTCGGGATGGAGCGTGCAGCGGGCGCCGTGGCCCTGGAGCCGATGGCGATCGACGAAGGTCGTCAGCCCGTTCTGGAGATCGCCGAGGGTCGTGTAGGGGATCGTCTCCCACGCGACGACGCGCGGGCGGCCGTCTTCTTCTCGTCCCTCGCAGAAGACGGCGCACACCTCGAGCGAGCCGACGACCAGGCCGACCGTCGCCGTCTCGGCGTCTCGGCGTCTTCCGCCCTCGTTTTCCGCTTCCAAAACGCCAAGTGCGTCCCTCTCCTTCCGACCTCGCCGTCTGCGCGAGCAGGGGCGGGGACAGAATCCACGCAAGGGCGACGTGTTCGGCACGTAGCCCGAGTGCAATGGAATTGGACTCTTAGGCGTTTAACGGAAGCTGCGTTCGAAAGTTGAGGAGTTGTGCACGGGCGTCACACCGGCTGCCGGCGTCACGCGTGCGTTCGTCGCACGAGTGGGGTCTACAGCGGAGCTGCGACGAGAGAAGTCCCGAGCGACGCCCGGGCGGATCGCCGGGAGAGGCGTCCAGGATTCCGACTAACGGACCGCGGTGCCTTCCGCGAAGCGGACGGCCTTTTTCCGCTCGCCGCCTTCGGAGAAGGTGAGCAGCCAGCCGTGCTGGAGCCCGGCCTCGAACTCCGCCTGAGCGCGGACGGCGCCGGAGGGGAAGAAGCGCGTCCACACGCCGACCCGCAGGCCGTCGCGGTACTCGCCCACCTGCTCGGGCTTGCCGCCCCCTACGTAGCGCGCGTACCAGCCGTGTCGGAGCCCGCCGTATTGCGCGAGTTGCTGGCACCATTCCTCTTCGCGCTTCTTCTCGGTGCGCGAGCGGAGCTCGGTACCGGGCGGGCAGTCGTCCGCCACCTGGACGGGGAAGGGGCGGAGCGGCGCTTCGTCACGGGCACCGGGCGCCGGCGCTGCCGGGTGGGCCGCGCCTTGGCCGCTGGCCCGATCCCGTCGGTCGGTGATCGTCAGGCCGCCGTTCCTGCGCGCCGCGGGGTTGCTCGCGTAGTGGAGCTCCGCTTCGACACGGTTCAGGTGATTCGCCAGCTCGCCGTAGGTCGCGGCGTCGAGGTCACCGTGGAGCGCCTCGAGGTCGGTGCGGATGTTCCGCACGAGTCCGAGGGCCCGCACGCGGAGGTCCTGGATGCGCATGTTCTCCGGCGAGGTCAATCCGTCGAGGGTCTCGAAGCGGCCCTTCAGCTCGTAGAGCGCGTGGATGGAGCGATCCTGCTGCTCGGCGAGCGCTTCCGCCGCGGGGGGCGTGGGCTCGGGAGACGCCGCTGCGTTCGGAACGGACAGGCCGTCGGACCCGGACTCCGCCGCCTCGAGCTCCGCCATCTGCTCGAGCATCTGGGCTTCGCCCCACTCGGCGAGCTTGGCTTGGATCGTCTCCTCGTCGAGGTCCTTCGCGAGCCAGGCGATGGGCAACGCGAAGACGAGCACGAGCGCGACGCCGGCGGCCATGCCGCCGCGATGGGGGCGCCCCCAGCCGTCGTGGAAGGCGAGCACCCAGGTCGCGAGGATGTTGAAGAGCGGGAGTACGAGCAGGAGGCCGAACGCACCGGGCAGGTCGCGGTTCAAGGCGATGCGCCAGCCGAGCCAGGCGGTCCAGCCGAGCAGATACACGTCGATGGCCCAGTCGGCGTAGAACCCCATGACGCTCGCGATTGCCCCGTCGCCGAGGGCGTCCGCCGCGACGCCCATCAGGACACACGAGCCCGCCACCGCGACGGTGAGCAGCAGAAAGCGCCAGACCTGCCCGCCGGCGGCCCAGATCATCGGGACGAACTGCAGGAAGGGGAGGTACGCGAGGACTTCGGCCGTGTCGGACTGGTCCGTCTTCCGTGCGATCACGGAGGTCGGGTGGCCCATCACGAAGATCCCGAGCACGGCGAAGACGACGACGACGGCGAGGACGGTTTCCATGCACCGGGCATCGTCCGAACGGGGATGCAGTTTTATCCCCACGTTCGAATCGAAAGGCATTTTCTCGGGTGCATCGGATTTATCGTTGAAATTGAAAACCGTTTTCGTTAAAACAGGGGCCTAATTGAAAATCATTTTCAATTGACCGCGTTCGCGACCACGGAGCATCCGATGAAGACCACCCTGAATCTCCTCGCGGGGATCGCCTGGGCCCTTCTGGCCGGCCTGATCGTCCTCGCGTCCACGAATCCCGCGTTCGCCGAGGGCGAATCCGCCTCTGATTCTGACGCCGAGACCGAGCGCCTCGAGCGCGTCGAAGAGAAGGTCGATGCCCTGACCGACGAGGTCGGCCGCCTCGAGTCGATCTTCGCCGTCCCGGAGGAGCTCGAGTTCGAGTCCTTCAGCGGTCTCGGCCCGGCAGCGTCGAAGGTCTACAAGCGCGAGTCCGGCCTCTCGATCGGCGGCTACGGCGAGGTTCGCCTCCGCACCTTCCACGGGCAGGGCAACGACAACCGCAACGACGTCTTCGACGCCGTTCGCGCCGTCCTCTACGTCGGCTACAAGTTCAACGACAACTGGGTCTTCAACTCGGAGCTCGAGTTCGAACACGCCGGCACCGGCGGCGGCGGCTCGGTGTCGGCCGAGTTCGCGACGATCGACTACCTGCACAGCGACGAGTTCAACGTACGCGCGGGCGTCGTCCTGGTCCCGATGGGCTTCATCAATGAGATCCACGAGCCCAACTTCTTCTACGGCGCCGAGCGCCCCGAGGTCGAGCGCCGCATCATGCCCTCGACCTGGCGCGAGAACGGCGCCGGCATCTTCGGCACGATTGCCGACCGCGTCCATTATCGCATGTACGTGATCAACGGGCTCGACGGCGACGGCTTTGACGCCGATGGTCTTCGGGGCGGACGTCAAAAGGCGAGTCGAGCGCTGTCCGACGACTTCGCGTTCGTCGGTCGGATCGATGTCGACGTGGCGGACGGTCTGTTGATCGGCGGTTCGGTCTATGCCGGTCAGAGTGGCCAGGAGCAAAGAAGAGCTGACCCTGACGGTGGAGGCCCCCTCATGGCGGCCATGCTCCCTGACATGATGACGCACATCTATGAAGTCCACGGCCAGTACAAGGGGCAAGGCCTGAGCGTGCGCGCGCTGTTCTCGGAGGCATTCGTCGACGAGGCTGGCGCTGTCAATCGAATCGACGCCCAATTCGCGGCTGCGGACCAGCGCTCCGATCTCGCCAGCCGGATGCGGGGCTGGTACGTCGAAGCCGGCTACGACATCCTCCCGCTCTTCCTCGAGACCAAGGCCACCCTCGAGCCCTTCTTCCGGTTCGAGAGCTGGGACACGCAGCTGGAGATGCCTACTGGATTCGCGAGTGACAACTCTCAGGAGGTCGATCTCTACGTGGCGGGCATCCACTTCCGGCCGATTCCCCAGGTCGTCTTCAAGGTCGACTACCGCCACTTCGACCAGGACCGCGGCGGGCGGGCCCACGAAGCCCAGGCCCTCGTCGGCTACGTCTTCTAGACGCTCCGATCGCGTCGTGACGACCTTCCTGAAGCGCGACTCCGTGCGATCGCGAGCGCCGAGGGTGGTGCTCGCGATCGCGTTGCTGCTCGCCCCCTCGGCGGGGGCGAAGGTCTTCGCGAGCCAGAACCAGGCGCTGCGCGAGGCCTTCCCCGGAGCGACGCGGATCGAGCGCGACTCGCGGATCCTGCTCGAGAAGGACTTCGCGCGGGTCCAGGCGATCACGAAGGACGACAAGCCCGCGAAGGTCGTCGTCCTCCATACGGCCTGGAAGGACGACACGCTCCTCGGCTACGCCCACATCGACGTCCACAACGTCCGCACGAAGCCCGAGGCCTTCCTGATCGTGCTGACTCCGGACGGCGTCGTGCGGAGCGTGCGTGTGTTGGCCTTCCACGAGCCCCTCGACTATCTACCGACCGATCGCTGGTACGCCCAGTTCGAGGGCAAGCGACGCGATTCTCGGCTCCGGGTCGGCGGCGACATCCACGGGGTCGTCGGGGCGACGCTGTCGGCGCAGGCCGCCGCGGACGGCGTCCGGCGCATGCTCGCCTACTACCAGGTGCTCCTGCAGCCCGGCGCGGTCGCGGCCGCGGAGGAGACCGAAGGGCTTCCGGCGGACGGTGATCCGGCGCCGGGGGCGCCCTAGACTCCGGAATCGAGGGGGACGCGTGCGATTCACCGTCACGGGTGAGTGGGACCACAATCGACTGCTGCAGGTGGTCGTGGTCCTCTACTGCTTCTTCGTGATCCTGCTCTGGCTCACGAACTGGATGCTCTACTTCGACTCGATGGACCTGACGACGGCGTCCGTCGTGAACCATTACCTCGGCAGCGAGGAAGAGTTCCGCGCGCCGCGGACCTACCGCGGGATGGTCGAGCTCGCGCACTTCCATCTCTTCGCGATGGGCATGCTGATGATGGTGCTGACCCACCTCGCGCTCTTCGTCCCGCTGCGCCCGCCGTGGAAGATCGCGCTGATCGTCGTGCCCTTCTTCTCGGCGTTCGCGTCCGAGGGCGCGGGTTGGCTGGTGCGATGGGGTGGCGCTGAGTGGGCGTGGACGAAGATCGCCGGGATCCTGCTGCTCCAGGGAAGTCTCGCCGCGCTCGTGGCGATCGCGCTGTGGTCCGTCTTCGCGGGCAAGCAGGCCGAGAACTACACCGATGGCGAAGATGCGCTGGACGACGAAGACTGGGACTAGCGCGTTGATCCGCGTTCGGATCGCGCTCATCTTCGTCCTGGTGGCCGCGCTCGCGGCGTGCCGTCCGCCGTCGCTCGACCTCGACTCGCGCGCGCAGCTCGTCGGCGTGTCCGACGGCTGGCTCGCGATGGGCACCTTCTTCGACGCGGACCTGCGGGTCCCGCCGGATCGTGCGGAAGAGGCGCGGGCCTGGCTCGACGAACGGCGCGAGCAGCTCTCGCGACTCGAAGCGATCTACTCGCGACACGACGAAGCGAGCGAGCTGTCGCGGGTGAATCGCGTGCTCGCCGAGCCCGCGGTGCTGCGGGACGGCGCGCACATCTCGCCGGAGCTCGAATCGATCCTGTACACCGCCCTCGAGGTGTGGGAAGGGAGCGCGGGCGCCTTCGACCCGACGATCGGTCCGCTCATCGACGTCTGGACACGCGCGGCGGAATCGAGCGCGTTCCCGCCCCTCGACGAGTTGCGCCGCGTGCGTCGCCGGGTCGGCGCGCACTCGCTCCTGCTGCCGGGGGACGGCGAGCTGGGCGTGACGGTCGAGGACGTTCGTCTCGACCTGGATGGGCTGTCGAAGGGCGTCGCACTCGACGCACTCGCCGCGGACCTCCGCGAGACGTTTCCCGGCGCCTCGGCGCTCCTCAGCTTCGGCGAGAGCAGCGTCTTCGCGATCGGGGATCCGGACGGCCGATTGCGCGGGGGAGGGTGGCGCCTCGAGGTGCGCTCCCGGGACGAGCGCGGCACGCGACTGTCGACGATCCGCCTGCGCGACCTGGCCCTCTCCGTCAGCTCGAGCGTCGGGAAGACGAGCAGGATCGGCGACTACCGGATTTCGCACGTGATCGATCCGCGCACCGGGGTCGCGGTCGACGGGACCGTCGAGGCGGTCGTGGTGTCCCAGCGCGCGGGGATCGCCGACGGCTGGAGCACGGCGTTGCTCGTCCTCGGCGCCCAGCGCGAGGCGCTCCGGCTGCTCGAACGGGCGGAGCTCGAGGCCTACGTGTTCGAGAGCGCGGGCCGGATCGCGGCGACCGAGGGCTGGGAAGCGCTCGAGGTCGAGGCTGCGCCGTCGGTGGAGGCGTCGGGGTCGGATCGCGCGGGGCCCGGGATCGTTCCCGTCGACGGAACCGACTAACGCGAACTCAGTCGCGCGGACCGTCCGCCAGGGCGCATTCCCGTCGCGCCTCCTCGGTACACGTGCACGCGCGACCCGTCCCACCGCAGGAGCCCTTGAGCTCGCGGTTCGAGAAGATCACGCCGACGGCCATCGCAGCCATGGCGAGGCCGAAGAAGAGCACGGTTGCGAGGAAGGTCTGCATCGGGGTCCTCCGGGCGCGTCGTCCCGGTCGCGGCGGAAGCCTATCGCGAATGCGCTTCGCGCGCTTTCAGCGCTCTCCCAGGTATTCGACCAGCGCCCGCGCATTGTTGAGGTCCGGTTCCTTCGAGCCGAAGAGAATCGTGTTCCGGCCGGTCGCGAGCTCCGCGCGGAGGGCCGCGACCGCTTCGGGCGCGCCGTCGAGCTCCGCGAAATACCGCTTCCGGAACTCCGGCCACTTCTCCGGGTCGTGCTGGTACCACTTTCGGAGCTCGTTCGAGGGCGCGGCGTCCTTCGCCCAGTAGTCGACCCGGGCCTTCTCCTTCGAGAGTCCGCGAGGCCAGAGCCGGTCGATCAGGATGCGCTTGCCGTCAGCCGGCTCGGGCGCGTCGTAGACGCGCTTCGCGACGAGGCTCGGCTGCTTCTTGCGTGCGGTCATCGGCTCGTCAGCCGCCCCCGCGTCGGAGGAGCGCCGCGACCGCGTCCTTGCCCTCGGCCTCCGCCTGGGCGAGGGGACTCTGCCCGGCGTCGTTCGCGAGCGCCGGGTCCGCCCCGTGCGCGATCAGCAACGCGGTGAGGGTCTCGTTCGCGTTGAAGACCGCCTCGTGGAGCGGGGTCATGCCGTCTTCCTGTCGCGTATTCGGATCCGCGCCGGCCTCGAGCAACGCGCGGGCGAGCGCGATCGCGCGCGCCTGGTCGTGGTGCGCGACGGCGCTGTGGAGCGGGCGCACGCGCATGGGGTTGTCGGACGGCGTCTCGAAGGCGGCGCCGCGCGCGAGCAGTCGTTCGAGCAGCTCGAGGTGGCCGAAGAAGGCTGCGAAGCCGAGGGCGCTGAAGCCGTCCGGAGCCGTCGCGTCGATCGCGGTCGGCTCCGAATCGAGCACGGCGTCGACACGTTTCGTATCGCCGATGCAGGCCGCCTCGAAGAGGTCGAGGCCGTCGCGGGCCGCGGCGATCTCGCGGGCGAAGTCGAGCCGACCCGCGTAGACCGTCGCGGCGACGACGGAGACCCCCGACTCGTTGCGGGCAGCAGCGAGCGAGGCGTTCCCGGCGAGGGCGCGACGCACCTCGTCGAGGTCGCCGTAGCCGGACTGGACGATGAAGGCCGCGGGATCCATTCGACAACTCCTTTGGACGGCGCGCCGAGCGTATCCGATCAGTCGTCGTTCCGCGGCGGCACGCCGCGGGGAAACATCGGCAGCTCGCTCTCGAGCGCCCGCCACGGCACGGCGTCCTCGGTCCAGATGTGCACGACCGGTCGCGTGCCGGGATCGCCGTCGAGCGAACCGAGCCGCAGGATCAGCGTGTCCCGGTTCGCCCAGGCCGCGAAGAGCTTCGAGCCACAGGTGCCGCAGAAGTAGCGGCGCTTGCCGGGGCTCGATTCGTACGATCGGAGGGACGATTCCTCGCCGCGACTCCAGCTGAAGTCCTCGCGCGCGACCCGCGCGGTCGTCGCGAAGGCCACCCCCTCGGACTTCTGGCACGTATGGCAGTGACAGAAACCGATCGGGCCGAGCTCGCCGCGGATCGCGTATCGGAAGGCGCCGCAGAGGCAGCCCCCTTCGAGGGTCGCGGACATCGGGTCTCCTCGGGACGGGCGGCGCCCAGCCTAGCAGCCCCGCGATCGCGTATGCTCGGGACGGACGACGGCGAGACGAGGGAACGATGCACCGCGACGCTTCGAATCCGAAGGACTACCTGGCGCAGCTCGAGGGCGACCAGCTCGTGATCGTGAAGGCGCTGCGCAAGGCGATCCGCCGCGCGGTGCCGAAGATCGAAGAGCGGATCCGCAACGGCATGCTCGACTATCCCGGGCTCGCGAACGTGGGCGCCCAGATGCGGTACGTCGCGCTCTACGTGGCACCCGACGTGCTGAAGCGACACCGCAAGGCGTTCCCCGGTGTCGATGCCGGCAAGAGCTGCCTTCGCTTCGCGCGGTCGGCGCAGCTGGATCACGAGGCGCTCGTCGCGCTTCTCGTCGACGTGCACGCCTATCGCCGAGCGAAGGGCGACTGATCCGCTCCGGGTTCAGAAGACCGTGATCGCCCAGATCGAAGCGACGATCGAAGTGAGCGCCGAGCCCGCGGCGCCGATCGAGCGCAGCGGGTTGTTCGTGCCGTCGCCGCGCATGCCGAAGGCGTGGCAGACGCGCGAGATCACGATCGCGATGCCGAGGCCGTGAATCACGTTGGGACCGACCTTGTTCATCTCGAGCAGCGCCATCAGGATCAGCACCAGCGGCACGACCTCGACGAAGTTCGCGTGGCGGCGCATCGCGACGAGGACGTGGGTCTGACCGCCGTCGCCGAGGGGGACTTCGCCGCGCAAGCGTCCTGCGGCCCCCGCGATCACGAAGGCGATGAGTCCGAGGATTCCGGCGTAGAGCGCCGTGACGGTGGGCATCGGGACGAGCTCGGGCATGGTCGGGACCTCCTGGTTTCCGAACGGCAGCGGTCGCGCGCCGTCGGATTCGATCGAGAGAGTACGTGCTTTCGCCGCCGTGATCGCGGGGCGGAGACGACACGCCCGGTCGGCGCGCGCGAATACGTTGACTTTCACGGGCGCGCGATCCACAATGCGCCGGTCTGGTCCTTCCACCGGAGAGAGCAGGCAGCGATGTCCACCGTTCACGCTCCGAGCGTCGCCCTTGTGCTCCGCGCCGCTCCCGGGTCCTTTCGTAGGCGACCCTCCTTTACGGTAGGCGACGTTCTCCAGTAGACGACGCTTTCCAGTAGGCGAAGCTCGAGACGCGAACGCCCGCGGTCCTGTCGCGCACGCGTTTCCCATCGCGATCTCGAGTTCTTCCCCCGGGCGGCCCCGTCTCACGACGTGACTGACGCCGGTCCTACGCGATCGTCCCGCGTGGCGTAGTCCCAGGCCCATCGACCCTGCTTGGAACAAGCCTTCGCTCGCTCGAGCGGAGGCCCCTGCGCGCGGCCGTCCGACGACGTCCGCCGGTGACGTGCATGCGCACGTCGAGAGGCGAGGAATTCGTGAGTCGACGAAAGCGTCGCGGACGCCGCGATGTTTCTACGGACTTCTTCTGCAAACGCTACCGATTGACGATGTCAGGCCGCGCGCCCGGAACCGATCACCGTAACCACTGCTCGCAGTGCCTCTGGAGTCGACACGTCGATGAGCGGCCCGGCGATCGCAAGGCGGAATGCGGCGGTGGCATGGAGCCGATCGCGATCTGGGTTCGCCCCGACGCCGAGTGGGCGATCGTGCACCGCTGCGCGACCTGTCACGTCGTGCGCGTGAACCGGATCGCCGGGGACGACAACGAGCACGTGTTGGCGTCGCTCGCGGCGCGGCCGATCGCGCTTCCGCCGTTCAGGCTCGACCGAAAGCCTTCGGTGGGTGATGGCGACTAACCGTCGAGCTCGGCGATCTGTTTCTGCGAGGCTTCGGCGCGCCAGGCGGCTTCGATGATCGGGCGGGCCTGACCGACCTTGAGCTTCGACATCCGCGCGAGCACCCAGGGATAGCCCTCGTAGTGGTCCGTGATGTAGAAGACCGAAGGACTCATCTCGATCAGCGCCTCCTGCTCGTCGATGCTGTCGACCTTGAGCACGACCGCCGGTTCCTTCTGGTGCAGCCGGGCGAGGAGCTTCTTGCGCACCTTGAAGGCCGGCGTGCGGTAGGACGTGCTCTCTTCGACGCCGGGAAACGCAAGGAAGAGATCACGCAGCTTCTCGAAGGTCATCTCGGGTCTCCCTGTTCAGTGGCTACCGGCGAGCGCCCACAAGCGCGGGCCGAAGATCAGGATCGCGACGACGACACTCGCGATCGCGGCGATCAGGACCGCGCCGGCGGCGACGTCCTTCGCCCTCCCGATCTCCCGATGTTCATCCGGCGAGACCACGTCGCAGATGGCCTCGATCGCGGTGTTGACCGCCTCGAGGGAGAGTACCGCCGCGATCGTGAGCACCAGGATCAGCCACTCGATCCGCGGGAGGTCGAGGGCGAGTCCGCCCGCGACCACGACGATCGCGCTAGCGAGGTGCACACGCGCGTTCAATTCGGTCCGGAACATCGCGCCGATCCCGTGGAAGGCATCGCGGAAGGTCCGGGTGGTGGGCAGGAGGCGCGGCATGCGTGGAGAGTAGCGATCGCGGCGCGCGGAGGGTTATTCGGTCGTGTCGGGCGAGCGGAGTCGAGGAAAGAGTGCGTTCGTGCTCTCGACGATCGTGTCGTCCGCGCCGCGTGTCAGCACGAGCGCGGCGACGTTCCACTCTTCTGCGAGGGCGAGCCCCGCCGTCTCGCCCAGCACCATCAGGGTCGTCGCCCAGGCGTCCGCTTCCGCAGCGGAGGTCGCGATTACGGTCGCCGCGGCGGGGCCATCCTCGACCGGCCGGCCGGTGCGCGGGTCGATCGTGTGCGAAACCCGCCGGCCCTCGTCGCGATAGAAGATCCGATAGTCGCCCGAGCTCGCCATGCCCTGATTCCGGAGCTCGACGATCCGCTGGATCACGCGCCCTTCTTCGACGGGCTTCTCGATCGCGAGTCGCCAAGGACCACCGCCCGGGCGCTCGCCGGCGGCGTACACCTCGCCCCCGATCTCGACGAGGAAGTCCTCTCGACCGAGATCGAAGAGACCGTGCGCGAGGAAGTCGACGCCGTAGCCCTTCGCGATCGAAGAGAGGTCGATCTGGAGCGCCGGGTCTGCCTTGCGCAGGAAGCCGGTGCCGCCCGGCGCGCCCCGTGCGACGCGTATCAACCGCGCTCCCATATGAGCGCGGGCCTCGTCGATCTCGTCCTGGGTCGGCGGAGCACCGATCCGCGCGCCCTCGCCGAACCCCCAGAGCGCGACGAGGGGACCGACGGAGATGTCGTAGGCGCCGCTGCTCCATTTTCCGAGCTCGACCGCGAACGCGACGACGCTGGCGGTCTCGTAGGCGACCGGGAAGGGTTCGGTCGAGCGGTGGGCGTTGAAGCGCGAGACGTCGGAGTCCGGATTCCAGTTCGACATCCAGGTGTCGACTCGGGCGAGTCGTTCCTCGGCCACCGCGGTGACGTCGCGCTCGACGCGCGCGCCGAGTCCGTCCCCCGCGATGCGGATCTCGTACGTCGTGCCCATCGTCTCGCCGCGGACGATCAGGACGGGCTTCGCATCCGGGTCGTCGGCGAACCAGAGTCGATGGACCGAGAGGCCCGCGAGCAGGACGAAAGCGATCGCGATCATGCGCAGCGTATGGGCGTCGAGGACGAGTCGCGGCGGGGCCATCGCGCGAGAGTCTCGCGCGGCTGCCCGGAAAGAGAAAGGGCGGGCCCGACCGTGTCGGACCCGCCCTCTACCTATTCGCTTCGGTCAGTCGCCGGCTCGGTGGCTATCCACCGGCGCTGTGGCTATCCACCGCTATCCACCAAAGTCGTCGAAGAGGATGTTCTCGGGCTCGACGCCGAGATCCGTGAGCATCTTGATGACCGCGTCGTTCATCATCGGCGGACCACAGATGTAGTACTCACAATCCTCCGGCGACGGATGATCCTTCAGGTAGTTGTCGTAGAGCACCTGATGGATGAAGCCCGTGTAGCCTTCGAAGTTGTCTTCCGGCTGCGGCTCGGACAGCGCGAGGTGCCAGACGAAGTTCTCGTTCTCGTCCGCGATGTTGTCGAAGTGGTCGATGTAGAACGCTTCGCGGAGGGACCGGGCGCCGTACCAGAACGAGACCTTGCGGTCGGTGTGGAGGCGGCGGAACTGGTCGAAGATGTGCGAGCGCATCGGCGCCATGCCCGCGCCCCCGCCGATGAAGATCATCTCGTTGTCGGTCGGCTTCGCGAAGAACTCGCCGAAGGGGCCGGAGATCGTGACCTCGTCCCCGGGCTTCAGGTCGAAGATGTACGAGGACATCTGGCCCGGCGGGATGCCTTCGGGCCCGCGCGGCGGCGGGGAAGCGATCCGGACGTTGAGCATGATGATGCCCTCTTCCTCCGGATAGTTCGCCATCGAGTACGCGCGGGTGACGGTTTCGTCCACGGTCGAGACGTATCGCCAGACGTCGAAGTTGTCCCAGTCGCCGTGGTACTCGTCCTCGACGTCGAAGTCGCGGTAGTTGACGGTATGCGGCGGGCACTCGATCTGGATGTAGCCGCCGGCGCGGAACGGGACGCTCTCGCCTTCGGGCAGCTCGAGCACGAGCTCCTTGATGAAGGTCGCGACATTGTGGTTCGACCGGACCTTGCACTTCCAGCGTCGCACTCCGAAGACCTCGTCCGGGATCTCGATGTCCATGTCCTCCTTGACCTTGACCTGGCAGGACAGGCGGCAGCCTTCGCGCGCCTCGCCACGATTGATGTGGCCGGTCTCGGTCGGGAGGATCGAACCGCCGCCTTCGTTGACGGTCACGCGGCAGACACCGCAGGTGCCCTGACCACCGCAGGCGGAGGGGATGAAGATCTGGTTCTCGGCCAGCGTCGAGAGCAGCGTGCTGCCCGCGTTCGCCGTCAGCGCCTTGTCCGGATCCCCATTGATGAGGATCTTGACCTCGCCGCTCTGGACGAGTCGGGATCGCGCGATCATGAGCACGACCACGAGCGCGATCACCACGCCCGTGAACGTCGCGACGCCTGCAATTACCGTTTCCATCGAATGAGCTCCCTAGCTCGCGTGGGTTGGCCGCCTCGAACCACGAGGAGCCCTCCGCCCAAGCGCGCTCTGCGCGCGCAAGGTCAGAGTTGGATGCCGGAGAAGGCCATGAAGCCGACGGACATGAGACCGACGGTGATGAAGGTGATGCCGAGGCCGCGGAGCGGACCGGGCACGTTGCTGTACCGCATCTTCTCGCGGATCGCGGCGAGGGCGGCGATCGCGAGGAGCCAGCCGATGCCCGAGCCGATTCCGAAGACCGTGGCTTCACCGAGCGAGTAGGCGCGCTCCTGCATGAAGAGCGAGGCGCCGAGAATCGCGCAGTTCACCGCGATGAGCGGCAGGAAGATGCCGAGCGCGTTGTAGAGCTCGGGCATGAACCGGTCGAGGGTCATCTCGACGATTTGAACCGCCGCCGCGATCGTCCCGATGAAGGTCAGGAACTTCAGGAAGTCGAGACTCACGCCATCGACGATCGCGCCCTCCGCCAGCAGCAGGCCAAAGAGGAGCTGATTCAGCGGGCAGGTGATCGCGAGGACGAAGACGACCGCGAGACCGAGACCGATTGCCTGCTCGACCTTCTTGGAGACGGCCAGGAAGGAGCACATCCCCAGGAAGAAGGCCAAGGCCATGTTTTCAACGAAGATTGCCTTCGTTGCTAAGCTCAAGTAGTGCTCCAACGTGGAACTCCTCTTCGATCTGTTCGGGCTTCCATGAGCGCACGGCCCAGATGAAGCATCCAATGAGGAAGAAAGCGGCGGGCGCCAAGACCATCAGCCCGTTCGTCACGTACCAGCCACCCTCGTTGACGGGGTGGAGGATCGTGAATCCGAAGAGCTTGCCGGTACCGAAGAGCTCGCGGAAGAACGCGACCGCGATCAGGACGATCGAGTAGCCGACGCCGTTCGCGAAGCCGTCGATCGCCGAGAGGCGGACCGTGTTCTGCATGGCGAAGGCTTCGGCGCGGCCCATCACGATGCAGTTGGTGATGATCAGGCCGACGAAGACCGAGAGCTGCTTCGCGATGTCGTAGACGAAGGCCTTGAGGATCTGGTCGGTGATGATCACGAGGCTCGCAATCACCGTCAGCTGGACGATGATCCGGATCGAGCCCGGGATGCGATTGCGCATTGCCGAGATCGCGACGTTCGAGAGCGTCGTCACCGCGGTCACGGCGAGGCTCATCACCACCGCCGTCTCCATCTTGGTGGTGACGGCGAGGGCCGAGCAAATCCCGAGGACCTGCAGAGCGATCGGGTTGTTGTTGAAGAGCGGGTCGATCATCGCTTCGCGCTGGTTCGCGTCGGCCATCTTGCTTGCTCCTGCTTGGGCTCGGTCAGGTTCGGGGAGGGCTTGGCTTCAACTTCGCCGAGCGCCCGCAGGTGAAGAATTAGCCCGGTACTTGTCGAGGTAGGGGCCGAAGCCGTCGTCGCCGAGCCAGAAGCGGACGAGGTTCGTCACGCCGCGGCTGGTGATCGTCGCGCCCGAGAGGCCGTCCACGTGATAGGGGTCTTCTTCTACGGAGCCCGCGATCCCCTTCTTGACGGAGATCTTCGGGGTGCCGCGTTCGTCGAAGGCGAGTCGACCCTGCCAGAGCGCCTTCCAGCGCGGGTTGTCGACCTCACCGCCGAGGCCCGGGGTCTCGCCGTGATCGTAGAAGGTGATGCCGCGGATCGTGCGCGCGTCCGGCTCGAGCGCGAGGTACCCGTAGAGGAAGCCCCAGAGGCCGTATCCCTCGATCGGGAGGATCAGGCCCTTGAGCTCGCCGTCCTCGACGATGTCGAAGACGACGATCTCGTTCGGGAGGCGCAGGATCTTCGAGGCGTTCTCGGGCGCTTCGACGCTCGTTGCGTCGCCCTTCGTCGCCATGCGCTGGTCGTAGCTGGCGACGTCGACGTCCGGTGCCGGGTCCCCGGTCGAGAGCTCGATCGCCTTCGGCTGGATCGAAGCGGTGTAGAGCGCGCCGACTTCTTCCGCAGAGAGGCCCGCGTCGGCATCCATGAGACCGGCGACGGTGAGCACTTTCTTCTGCACGTCGAGGCGCTTGTTGGCGTCCTGCAGGTCCTTGAGACCCACGGCCGAGCCTGCGACGAAGAGCGAGGCGACGAGACACACGGCGGCCGCGAAGCCGATGATGTAGCCGGTACTATGCTGCATAACGCGCTTCCCTTCGGCGGATGTTGGCCTGCACGAAGTAGTGGTCGATCAGCGGCGCGAACATGTTCATGAACAGGATCGCGAGCATCATGCCTTCCGGGTACGCCGGGTTGACGACGCGGATCAGGACGACGAGCACGCCGATCAGCGCGCCGTAGATCAGCTTGCCGGCGTTCGTGAACGCGGAGCTGACGGGATCCGTCGCCATGTAGACCGTGCCGAAGGCCCAGCCGCCGAGGACCGCGTGCCAGTACCACGGGATGCCGAACATCGGGTTCGTATCGGAGCCAATCGAGTTGAGGAGCCCCGCCATCACGACGGTGCCACCCACGACGCCGGCCATCGTTCGCCAGGAGCCGATCCCGGTCCAGACGAGCAGCAGCGCACCGAGCAGGCACGCCAGCGCCGAGGTCTCGCCCATCGAGCCGGGCACGAAGCCGAGGAACGCGTCCATCCAGCTCGCTCCGGAAAGCGCCGCTTCGCCCGTGACGGCGGCCTTGGCGAGGAGCGTCGCGCCGGTGAACCCATCGACGCCCGTGAAGTCCGCGGCGATCCAGGCGGCGTCGCCGCTCATTGCTGCGGGGTAGGCGAAGAACAGGAAGGCGCGGGCCGTGAGTGCCGGGTTCAGGAAGTTCATGCCGACCCCGCCGAAGATCTCCTTCGCGAAGATCGTGCCGAAGGCCGTGCCGAGCACGACCATCCACAGCGAGATCGTCGGCGGCAGCGTGAGGGGGATCAGCATGCCGGAGACGAGGAAGCCCTCGTTGATCTCGTGCTTGCGGATCATCGCCGTCAGCGGCTCGACGACGCCGCCGGTGATCATCGCGGCGGCCATGATCGGCAGGTACTGCCCCGCGCCGACCAGCGTGTTCAGGAAGGGGTTCCGGAAGTCGTACTGGAACCCGAGTGCGTCGAAGAGCCAGGCCTGCCAGGTGTCGAGGGGCGCGGCGCCGGAGGCGATCGCGAGCTGCGCCTGGTAGCCGGTGTTGTACATCGCCATCAGGATGCACGGGATCAGCGCGAGCACGACCGTGATCATCAGGCGCTTGTTGTCGAGGCCGTCCCGCACGTGCGAGGCGGTCCGAGTCACTTCGCCAGGTGTGAAGAGGCCCGTGAACTGGGCCTCCCAGATCGGATAGAAGAACTCGAGCTTCCCACCCTTTTCGAAGTGGTGCTTGACGTTGAGATGGGCGTCCTTCAGGAACTGCATGGCTCCCTCAGCCCTCCTTCTCGATGAGTTCGAGGTTCTGTCGCAGGAGGGGCCCGTAGTTGACCTTGCCGGGACAGACATAGGTGCAGAGCGCGAGATCCTCTTCGTCGAGTTCGAGGACGCCGAGGCTCTCCGCGCGCTCGGTGTCGCCGACGATCAGGGCCCGCAACAAGAAGGTGGGCATGATGTCCATCGGCATGACCTTCTCGAACTGGCCGATCGGGACCATGGCGCGCTGGCTGCCGTTGGTGTTCGTGTTGAACTTGAAGCGCTTGGGCTTGAAGATCTTCGAGAGGTAGACGCCCGAGAGCGAGAACATGTCCAGGCCCGGTGTGAGCCAGCCCATGAAGACGTTCTCGCGATCCTCTTCGAGGAGGCTGATCTGTCGCTCGTAGCGGCCGAGGAAGTCGAAGGCCTCGTCGTGGGTGCGTTTTCCGGAGAGCGCCGAGCCGGAGATGGCGCGCACCTCCGCGCCGTTCGCGGCGGCGACGTCGTCGCGGATGGCTTCGCTCACGCACGCGCCGATCCGCGTGTTCATCAGGCGCGGGTCGTCGACGACCGGTCCGCTGATCGAGATGACGCGCGAGACGTCCAGACGACCCGTGCGGGCGAGCGCGCCGACCGCGGCGACGTCCTGGTAGCCGATGTGCCAGGCCGAGCGTTCGCGATTCACGGGGCGAAGCGCGTGGATGTGATAGCCGGGCGTGCCCGCCGGATGCGGGCCCGCGAAGGACTGCACCTTCACGTTGGCCGGCGCCACGTCGCCGAGGGCGGCTGCGAGCCCCGAGTGCTCCGCGACGCAGAGGTGGGTCGGCGCGTCGAGCAGCTTCGCGACCAGCGTCACGCCGAGCCGGAAGTCGTCGAGGCGATCCTGGAGCGCGACCTCCGGGAGCGGCGCGTGCGGGTTCGTGTCCATCGCCGTGATGAAGAGGGCGTCCGCCTGGCTCTCCGGGGAGGGCACCTTGCTGAAGGGGCGGACACGGATCGCGGTCCACAGGCCCGATTCGACGAGGAGCGCGCGGAGCTGGTCGCCGGAGAGGCTCTCGGGCGCGGCGCCGGAGAACTTCTCGAAGGCCTGGAACTCGTCGTCGCCAGGGCTGCCGTTCCGCTCGCCCTCGGAGAGGTCGATCACGATCGACTGCAGGGCGCGCCTGTCCCCGCGGTTGATCGCGAGAACGCGGCCGGCGCCCGGAGCGGTGTGGAGGACGCCCGGCATCTTGCGGTCCTCGAAGAGGACCTGGCCACGCTTCACTGTGTCGCCCTCGGCGGCGTGCATGCGGGGCTTCATGCCGGGGAAGTCGTCCGCCATCACGGCGACGCGCGAACACGGAGTCGTGCCTCGAACGACCTGCAGAGGCTTCCCGGGTATCGGGAGGTCGAGGCCCTTCTCGATCTTGTGGAGTGCCATGCTTGCTCTATTTCGAATGCTCGAGCCCGCGAGGACGAGTCCTGGCGAGCGCGAGCGTGCGCTCACGACGGTGGGCGCGTGCTAGTTCTGGACCCTCCATCGACGGGTGCGATGGAGCGGTCAAGCGATATCGACCGATGGCGACGAATGACGTCCGTTCCGTGGCGAACCTCGATGCTCCCGATTCGATCCAGCAAGGTCCGCGGGCTGCGTGCCGCGGAGTCCGGGCGCCGGCTGGTCGAGCTCCTCCGCGAGGGATGACACCGAAGTGTGTCCGCATCGCGGCGGTGCGCAGCTCTCGACCCGTTGTGCGCGTAAGGGACCGATCTCGAAAGGATTCTGGCTGTTGGAACGCGGCAGAGAGTAGAGTCCCGGCGGGGTTCTTTCAACTGAATTACGTAGGGATGAACGGGACGTTTTTCCGCTCTGCTGGGGTCTCGGACGTCGCCTTCGGGGCGCTGCGCGCGTCGGGACGGTACCGACGGGTGCGACCCGACGCGCGGGGATCCGCTCTCGGGTGGAACCCCGAGCCATTCCCCTGAGTGGTCGATTTCGAGCGATAGAAGGGCTGTAGAGCCCGCTATCGATAGATGTTAGGCGCGGGACCGCACGCGTCTCCGGTCGGTCTGCGACGTCGTGTCGCTTCTCTTGTCGCACTCGACCTGCACTCGGGTGAATGCGGGAGGCGTCCTCTGTGGAAGACCCGGATCTTGGGTGGAGAGCCTTCTCAGGTCAGGGTACGATAGAGAGTGCTGAGAGACGCTGCAACCGATCGCGGCGCGCACGAGGGAAGCGCGCCGCGCAACCCGATTTCGATGGCGCACGCGACTCGCCCGCTCGCATCGAAGCGAATCGAAGAGGCCCGGAGCCCGAAGAGAACCGCGCGACGATCCCACTGCTCGACCCGCCGCTCTCGCTCGAGCCCTCGAGAAGGAGAACGCCATGAGAGAACCGAACCGAATCCTGACCGCTCAGGATCTGATGACGACGAGCCTGATCACGTTCAGGCCGGAGCAGACGATCCTCGAAGCGATCTCCACGTTGACGAAGAACGGGGTTTCAGGCGCGCCCGTGGTCGACGACGAAGGACTGCTCGTCGGCATCCTCTCGGAGCTCGATTGTCTGCGCATGCTCGCATCGGACGAGTTCTACCAGGAAGAGCAGGAAGTGGGCGCCTTCATCGAGCAATTCATGACACGGGGTTTCAAGACGATTCCCCCCGAGCTCGGGATCTACGCCATCTCCCACTACTTCCTCACGACCCCGATCCGCCGGCTCCCGGTCGTCGACAAGGATCGACTGGTCGGGCAGGTCAGTCGGCGCGATGTCCTGAAGGGCATGGAAGAGATGAGCCGCAAGCGCCTCGTTCGAAAGCGCTACCCGGACTATCTACAACCGGCCTGACCGCCGGAGCCGCGGGCGCTCTACGACCGACGTGACCGCCGGAGCCGCGGGCGCTCTACGACCGACGTGACCGCCGGAGCCGCGGGCGCTCTACAACCGGCCTGACCGCCGGAGCCGCGGGCGCTCTACGACCGGCCTGACCGCCGGAGCCGCGGGCGCTAGCCGGACTGATCGTGCGCGTCCGAATGGACGGCGGGCGCTCGATTTTCTCGAAGAGCCCTCACGGGCGACGCCCGTGGGGATATCTCATTTTATGGGCAATCAGCCCATTTTCAGTGACGACGATCGCGGATCGCATGGTACCCCTGAGCAATAAATGGGACTTAATCCCACTCAGGAGACATCATGCCCGTGACTGCCCTACGGCTTCTTCTCGTGCTCGGCTTTGCGATCGCGTTCGCGCAACCGGCGCGCGCTCAGCTGCTCGCCCCCCTCCCGCCGGTCATGGAACCCGGAGGGAATCCGCTGACCCCCGCGAAGGCCGTGCTCGGCAAGATCTTGTTCTGGGATCAGCAGCTCTCGACCGACAACACGATCGCCTGCGGCACCTGCCACGCGCCGGCCGCCGGTGGGATGGATCCGGTCCTCGCCACTCACCCAGGTGCGGACGGGGTGTTCGGCAACGCGGACGACGTGAACGGCTCGCTCGGTGTCGCGCGCCGGGACGCAGAAGGCGCGCCGATCGCCGATGCGTCCTTCGGCTTCGACGTCCAGGTGACCGGGCGCGCGGCGCCCAATTTCTTCGGGGGGCTCTGGGCGCCGGAGCTCTTCTGGGACGGGCGGGCAGGCGATGCGTTCCTCGACCCGGTCACCGGCGCGGTCGCCGTGGCGACGGGCGGGGCTCTCGAGAGTCAATCCCTCGGCCCGATCCTCTCGGACGTCGAGATGGCGAAAGAGGAACGGACGTGGGACGAGGTCGTCGCGAAGCTCGAGTTCGTGCCCCCGCTCGCGCTCGCGACGGACTGGCCCGCCGACGTCGTCGCCGCGATCGCCGCCGGCCCGAGCTATCCCGATCTCTTCGCCGCCGCGTTCGGCGATCCCGAGGTCACGCCCGTCCGCATCGCCTTCGCCCTCGCGAGCTACGAGCGGACGCTGGTTGCGGACCAGACACCCTTCGACGCCTTCGTCGCGGGGGACGCTACGGCGCTGACCTCGGCGGAGTTCCGCGGCCTGCAGTTCTTCATCGGGGCGGACTGTGGCGTCTGCCACGCCGCGCCGACGTTCCCCGATGACTCGTTCCGCACCCTCGGCGTGCGCGATCCGTCGGAGGACGACGGGCGGCAGTCCGTGACCGGTTCCGCGGCGGATCGGGGAGCCTTCAAGGTGCCGACCCTGCGGAACGTTGGGCTCAAGCCTTCGTTCATGCATACCGGCGAATTCACGACCCTCGACCAGGTCGTCACGTTCTATCAGCCGGGCAACCAGGATCCGGAGAACCTCGATCCGCTGATGCCGGTCCCGGTCCCGGGGCCCCTGCGCGCGGATCTGATCGCCTTCCTGGACGGCGCGCTGACCGATCCGCGGGTCGCCGCGGAGACCGACGTGTTCTCGCGGCCGACGCCGGCCCCGGAGCCCGGACTGTCGGTCGGGCTCATCGCGTGCGGGATCGCGCTCGCCGGGGCGGCCCGCCGGCGCACGCGAGCGGGCCGCTGATCACGGCGGACAGACGAACGGCCCGGCCTTCCGCGCATCCACGTGGTCGTTTGCCAGCACGCGCGCGAGCAGGTGGGCCTCGCCTTCTCCAGCGCGGAGCGCCTGCCGCGTCCCTCGCACCATCCAGAACTCCGAAATGTCGACGTGTTCGGGGTCGTCGTGCGCGGCGTTCCAACTGCGCAGCCAGTAGCAGGCGTACCCGACGCGGAACGGAGCGACGTTGTCCTTGGTGAGTCCGAGCTCGAGCTTCCACCAGCGTGCGTCCTGCGAACGAAGCGGCGCCTGCGAGAAGTCGAGCGGCGCCCCGGCGCGTCGCAAGTCGAGGCCATCGCCCGAGACGGTCCGACCCGCGATCACGAAATAACGATTCGCGGGCGGGCGACTCCAGAGCGACCAGTGCTGATGCAGGCCGAGGAGATGGTTCTGCGTGCGCAGAAAGCCCAGGGGCCCGTCCGGCCGCTCGGACACCCAGCCGATCGTCGCGCAGTTGCTCCACACGACGCTGGCGAAGATCATCCCGACCGCCGCGTTCACGACGCGCGACGCGCGCCGCGGATTGGCGCCGACGCGCGCGACGCGGCCGCGCAGAGCGCTCTCCACCCGGTCCCATGTCGCTGCGGGGAGGAAGGGCAGCCAGGCCGCAACCATCACGAACGGGAAGAGACCGAAGCGGAACACCGTCGCGAGACCCAGCAGGTGGAAGGCCATGAACGCGAGGACGGAGGCGCTCCGCAGGCGCGGGCTCCGCCAGGCGGCGAGCACGACGACGGGGCCGATCGTCTCGACCGCGAGTACGCTCGCGGTTCCGAGCTCCGGCAGGACCGGCAGGGCGCCGAGCCACTGGCCGAAGGGCGTGGCCGCGCCGTCGACGGTCATCGCGACGCGGAACGCATCGAGTCCGCGCCAGATGGGCTCGCTCCATTTGTGTGCGGCCGCGAACAGGTACAGAAGCACGACCTGCAGGAGCAGCGCGGCACCCGCCATCGACTGGACGCTCGCGTGGGTGTCTTCGCTGCGGCGCGAACCGACTCGACCGCGCAGGTCTAGGGGCAGGAACATCGCCCAGAAGAGCAGTGCGCGGAGCATGAGGTCCCCGCCGTTCAGGACCAGGGGGTTGCGGAACTGCACCGAGGCCAGGAGCAGCCAGGTCGCGATCGTGGCCGCCCGCGACTGGATGCCCAGACCGAGGAGGGTCGCCGTGCACGCGGTGAGGCCGAGCAGCAGGTACTGGAGCGGCGCGCCGCCGGAGAGGGCGTGCAGCGACGGTCGGGCGATGCCCTGGATCGAATACCCGACGAGGCCGTCCCGGGGAAGGACGCCGTCATCGGTCAGGAGCGCCGGGACGTCCAGCGCCCTCAGCGCGACGTCGACGACGACGAGCGCCGCGATGGCGACCCGAAACGCCGCCAGCCCGCGTGCATCGATTCCGAAGAGCGCGCTCACGACCGGACGTTAATCGATCCGGATCGGCGCGCCGGGCCGGAGGTCAGCTCGGAAGCGAGACCGTCACCGTTCCCGTCACGTGGTCGCCGAGCTGGTTCGCGCCCCGGACCGACACTTCGATGGTGCCCGCTTCGTCGTCCTTGGCGGTGACCGCGCCCTCGACCGTCATCGTGTCGCCGGGGTAGTTCGGCGCGCCGAGGCGGATGTCGATCTTCTTGAGCGTCGCGCCCGCGCCAGTCCAATCCGTCACGAAGCGCCCGACGAAGCCGTTGGTCGTCAGGATGTTCATGAAGATGTCCGGCGAACCCCGCTCCTTCGCGAGCTTCGGGTCGTGGTGCACGTCCTGGTAGTCGCGACTCGCGATCGCGGTCGACACGATCAGGGTCGTCGACAGCGGGATCTCGAGGGCCGGCAGCTTGTCGCCGACCGAGACGGACGCGTGGGAACGGGTTTCGATCGATTCGCTCATGAGAGGATGGCTCCTGCATCGAGGCCGCTCTTCGCCTCCTCGGCCATCAGGGCACCGAGATGGGCGAGCTGCTCGCTCGACCCGCCGAGGGTCATCGCGACGTGCTTGAGGCGGAGGAAGTGACGATGGATCGGATAGTCGACGTCGGCACCGATGCCGCCGTGGAGGTGCTGGCACGTGTGGCTCACGCGGTGGCCGCCCATGCAGGCCCACCACTTGGCGATCGCCGCCTGCTTCTCGCCCGAGTCGCCGTTGTCGATCCGCCAGGCCGCCTGCCACATCGTCGTGCGCATCGCCTCGACGTCGATGTACGCGTCGGCCGCGCGCAGCGACACGCCCTGGAAGGATCCGATCGCCTTGTCGAACTGCTTGCGCTCACTCGTGTAGGCGGCGGTCTGCCGGAGCCCTTCGCTGGCGACGCCGACTGCAAGGGCCGAGAGCACCGTCGCGGCCCGCGGCTCGAGCCAGTCGAGGACCTCTTCGCCGCGACCGGGGGCCGCGACGACGTCGTCGCCGGAGGCGCTCACGCCGTCGAGGGTCAACACGAACTGTCGCTCGTGGGCCGTCGTCTCCTGCTGCGCGAGGGTGACGCCCGCGGCGCCCGGATCGACCAGGAAGAGGCCGAGGCCCGCGTCGGCCTGGGCGGAGACGAGGATCTTGGTCGCGGCAGCGGCATAGGGGACGCAGACCTTCTCGCCCGAGAGGCTGAAGCCGTCCCCGGACTCGTCGGCCTTCGTGCGTGCCTTGCGCGCGAGGGCCGGGTCGCCGAGCTCGAAGAAGGCCGCCGTGAGGACGGTGTCCCCGGCGATCACCTTCGGCAGCAGCTCCTTCTTGAGCGCGTCGCTCGCGAACTGCTGGATCGGCAGCGCCGTATAGACGATCGACTCGAGGAGCGGAATCGGTGCGAGGTTGCGACCCGCCTGCTCGAAGAGCATGCAGAGCGCGAGGAAGCTCCAGTCCTGTCCGCCGTGGTCCTCGGAGAGTGCGAGACCGAGGAGGTTCGCCTCGGCGAGCGCGCCCCAGAGCTCCGCGTCGTAGCCCGGACCGTCGGCGTCGGCTTCGACTTCACGCAGTCGGTCGAAGCTCGTCGCGTCGCCGAGGATCTGCGTGGCCAGCTCGCTGACCGCTTCTTCTTCTTCACTGAATTCGAAATTCATCGGGGGAACTCCGTTCTCGTCGGGAACGCTCAGCCAGCGGCCGGCGGTCGGAACTTGAGGATGCGGAAGCGCATGGTCGCGACGACCTCGCCCCCGGCGTCCTTGAAGGTGTAGAGCTGGGTCACGAAGTGTCCGACGCCGAGGCCGGTCTTCTTCTCGCCCGAGATCGACTCGGTCGTGACCTCGTGGCTGAGCTGGTCGCCCGGGGTCAGCTCGCGAAAATATTCCTGCTCGCAGTTCGTCGCGACGACCGACGTGAAGCCCGCGTCGTCGAGGACCTCGAGGGGCATCTTCTCGTCACCCTGCGCTTCGGCGTACGCCACCTCTTCCGCCGTCGGCGGGCGCAGTCCGCGCATCGTCCACGCCTGCAACATCGCGGGGGGCGCGATCACGCCGTCCCGGCCGGTCGCCTTCGCGGCCTCCGGGTCGAGGTAGGCCGGATTGCGATCGCCGACCGCGTCGCACCAGTGGTGGATCATCGGCTCGTTGACCCCATACGGGCAGGATCCCGTCGGACCGGCGGGGGTACCGGCGAAGCCGTCGAGGGTCTTCTGCAGATCTTCACTCATGGCTCTGGGTTCCTTCCCTCGCCTAACGCGGCACGCGCGGCATGCGCAGACCGGCCATCGACACGATCTCGCGCTGGATCTCGTTCACGCCGCCGCCGAAGGTGTTGATCGTCCCGAGTCGCGACTCGTGCTCGATCTCGCCGTTGATCTGCGCTGCGGGCGAACCGGACTGCACGAGCGCGGACGGGCCGACGATCTCCTGCAGCAGGCGGTAGACGTCGAGGACGACCTCGGTGCCGTAGACCTTGACCGCGGACGCGTCCGCGGGGTTCACGAAGCCGGACTCGAGCTGGAACGCCATGCGCCAGTTGAGGAGCTTCATCGCCTCGATCCGCGCGTAGACCTCGGCGAGGTTCGACTGGACCCAGGGCAGGTCGAGCATCTTCTGCCCGTCGGGCGTCTCGGTGTCCCGGGCCCACTCGATCACGCGCTCGGTTCGCGCGTAGGTCGCGGAGCCGAAGGCCGCGAGGCCGACGCGCTCGTGGTTCAGCTGGGACGTGATCAGCTTCCAGCCGCCGTTCAGGCCGCCGACGATGTTCTCCTTGGGAACGCGGACGTTCTCGTAGTAGGACATCGCAGTCGCCGAGCCCGAGAGCGTGTGGATCGGCGCGGCGCTGAAGCCCTCGCTGTCCGCGGGCACGATGAACATCGTGATGCCCTTGTGCTTCTTGGCGTCGGGGTCCGTTCGCGTGGCGAGCCAGATGTAGTCCGTGTCCGTCGCGCCGGACGTGAACATCTTCGTGCCGTTGATGATGTAGTCGTCGCCGTCCGCGACCGCCGTCGTGGTCAGGCTCGCGAGGTCGGTCCCGGCGTTCGGCTCGGAATAACCGATCGAGAAGTGGCACTCGCCGGCGAGGATGCGCGGCAGGAACTCGGCCTTCTGCTCCTCGCTGCCGTGCTCCATCAGCGCGGGGCCGACGGTCGAGACCGTGACGAAGGGGAAGGGCGCACCGGAGCGCCGCTGCTCTTCGAGGAAGATCATCTGCTCGACCATCGTCATTCCGCCGCCGCCGAACTCCTTCGGCCAGCCGACGCCGAGCCACCCGTCCTTGCCGATCTGACGGACGAGCTCGCGGTACTTCGTACCGCCTTCCATGCCGGAGACCTGAGCCTTGACTTCGGGCGTCATGAGCTCGTCGAAGTACCCCCGCAGCTTCTGGCGGAGCGCCTTCTGGTCGTCGGTGAGGTCGATGTACATCTATTTGCCTCCGGGAGGAGCCCTCGCCCGTCGCGGAGGCCAGAAGCGCGACGTGGCGCCTCGAGGCCGGATCCGGCGAAATCGGGCAGGGGGTCTGGGCTGGATGGGGAGCGGCGAACGGGGCCGGTCGCCGCCCGGCACCGAGACCATAGCCGCGAGATCAGGGAGGTGAAACACGTTCTACCGAGGGCCCGAAACCCCCTTCAGAGGGCCTCTGGAGGCCCCGACGAGGGGTCGCCACGCGCGCTCTCGATCGCGTCGGAGCGATCGGCACCGACGGGGGGCCTCGCCAGTGGCGTCGCCGATTCGATCTTGATTTCGAATCGCACGCTTCGAATCGAACCGGTCGAGCGCCGGCCGCGTCGACCGACTGCGCATGAGCGCCGAGCGAAGAGAAAACGGTTCCGCTCGTCGAAGAAAGTTGCGGTCACCGTTTCGCACCCGCATGCGTCGGTTTCGCGCACGCAACGGGCTCGCAACGTCTTCGGCAACCGCGCGGATTCACGACGGGCCGCTGCGAGCAATCGACAACCGTTCGACAACGTCGCAGACCGGCAGCTCTGCGTCTCCGATCGGCAAAGCCACGCGCCGAGGGGATCTGACGCCTTGCCGCATTTCGTCGCGAGGGTACGATCGCGTTTCCAGAGGCCGAGGATTCTCCCGGGGGCGAGCCGGGGAGTGTGACGATCGGCGGATCCCCAGAATTACCGACTGTGAGAACGGCAATCGTTCGGCTTGCGGCGCAACGCCTTCACGCGCCACATGCAGAAGGTCTTCTGGGGGGACGTTGATTTGCGTCTGTCATCTGGTCTCGAGGATTCCATCGTGGACGAAGACCTCAAGCGCATCGCCGCCCGCATTCGAAGCTGGCGCGACGAAGCCGGATTGACTCTTCAACAGCTGGGAGATCGCTCCTCCGTTTCGGCGAGCACGATCCACAAGATCGAGAATCTCCAGACGGTCCCGACGATCGCGGTCCTCTTGAAGGTCGCGCACGGGCTGAACCGCCGGCCGAGCGAGCTGCTCGCCGAAGTCGACGTCGGACGTCAGGTCGCGGTGATGCGGCGCGACGACCGACAGACCTTCTCGGTGACGGACAAAGGCGCGATCGAGCACCTGGTCGGGACGATCCCGCGCAACAAGCTCGACGTCTGGCGCGTCCGCATCGAGCCGGGTGTCGGCGCCGGAATGGAGGGCCACGAGCCCTGGCAGTTCCACGGCGAGATGATCATGCTCGTCGAAGAGGGCGAGGTCCGCGCGGACATCGGCGGCGACGTCTTCGAGATCGGCCCGGGAGACTCGATCCACTTCGATCCGAGCCTGCCCCATTGCTGGGTCGCGTCGAGCGAGAAGTCCGCCCAGGCCGTCGTCGTCGCGATCATCCCCGAGCGCCTGCAAGGCGACTTGATCGAGCGAATCGCGAGCGCGAGCGGAAGAGCGGCCTTCGAGAAGGACGGCATCGCCGCGCTGGCGGACAACGCGACTCAGTAGCCGTGCTCAGTCTCCGCCCGGACTGCTCGTTTCGGCGGCCAGGTCCGACAGGACCTTCAACAGGCCCTCTCCGTAGCGCTGCGCCTTCGCGTCTCCGATTCCGTGGGCGAGGGTGAGATCCTCGATCCGGGACGGCGGCTCTGCGAAGAGTCGCGCCACGTCCCGGAGCGATCGATCGCTGGCGATCACGTAGGGCGGAACGCCTTCGACCTGCGCGACGGTGAGGCGATGGGCGCGGAGCGCTTCGAAGCGCGCCTGTGCCGCTACGTCCAGCGCCTCGTCGTCCGCGGCGCCCGCGCCCTTCTTGCGCACGACGAAGCCCGCTCCCTTCGCGGTCGGCGCCGATCGCACGAGCGCGCCCTTCTCGGGCGGCAGGAGCAGTCGCGCCTCGCGTTCGCCGCGCATGACCGCGGCGCCCGCCTCGGTCAGCACCGCGACCGGTCGATCTCCGCCGTCGAAGTCGACCCATCCAGCGGTCACGCAGCGACGCAGGAGCCGGGTCAGCCAGAGTTCGCTGCGTTCCGAGAGAATCCCGAAGGTCTTGGTCAGATCGAGCCCGGCGCCGCGCAGGCGCGGATCGTCGACGCCGCGCAACAACGCAACGGCGGCCGACAGCCCGTAGCGTCCGTGGATGCGCGCGACGGCGGAGAGGGACTTCCGCACGAGCAGAGCCACCTCTTCCGCGTCCTCGTCGTTCGCGCGTGCGCCCCCCGCGCCGAACTGCGCGCACACGTCGCAGCGACCACAGCCCGACAGGGTCTCCTCTTCGTCGCCGAAGTACCGCAATACCGCATCGTGTCGACAGCTCCCGCCCTCGGCGAAGCGCATCAGCTCGAGGAAGAGGCTCCAGCGATGGCGCGCGCTCTCGCTCGCGCCGGGGCCATCGAGCGCCCCGCGGCCCTCTGAAAAAGTCGAGTCGCTTTCGATCAACGCGCGGCGGCGCGCGAGGTCACCCGCGCCCACGAGCATCTGTCCAACCGCGGGCTCGCCGTCGCGGCCGGCGCGGCCGACCTCCTGGTAGTAGGCCTCGATCGAGCCCGGCGGCGCGAGGTGGATCACCGCGCGCACGTCGGCGCGGTCGATGCCCATCCCGAAGGCGTTCGTCGCGACGACGACCTCGAGCTCGCCGTCGGCGAAGGCGGCGTGGACGCGGTCGCGCTCCGCGGGCGTGAGGCCGGCGTGATAGGACTCCGCGCGCCATCCGCGGTCGATCAGTCGATCGCGCTCGCTCTCGGTGCTCTTGCGGGTCGGACCGTAGATGATCGCGCAGCCGCGTCCTTCGCCAGGCGCGCCCAGGGTCTCGAGCAGCACCCCGTCGACGGCGCGACGACGATCCGCCGCCCGCTCGACCTCGAGCACACGCAGCGCGAGGTTCGGACGCGCGAAGCCCCGGACCAGCTGGGGCGTCTCGCTCGGGAGACCCAGTCGCACGAGGATCTCGTCCCGGACGAAGGGCGTCGCGGTCGCCGTGCAGGCCAGGACCCGGGCGTCCGGGTGCTCCTTCAGGACGTGACCGATCTCCAGGTACTCGGGCCGGAAGTCGTGACCCCACTCCGAGATGCAGTGGGCCTCGTCGATCGCGAAGAGCGGGCATTCGATTCCGCGCAGGATCTCGCGGAAGCGCGGAAAGACGAGGCGCTCGGGGGCGACGTAGATGAGCCGCACGCGCCCGGCCTCGAGGTCGTCGAGGCGCCGCGCCATCTCCGCGCCGTCGAGGGTGGACGCCAGGTACGTCGCCTCGATCCCGAGTCGCTCGAGGGCATCGACCTGATCGCGCATCAAGGCGATTAGCGGTGAGACGACGACCGTGGTGCCCTCCAGCAGCAGGGACGGCAGCTGGTAGCAGAGGCTCTTGCCTCCGCCGGTCGGGGCGACCAGCAACATCCGGCGCTCATCGAGCAGGCCCTCGATCGCCTCCTGTTGGCCCGGGCGGAACGTCTCGTGACCGAGCCGACCGAGGGCCTCGACGAGGCGCTCGTCGCGATCTGCTTGCGCGAAGGAAGGGGGACCCGGATTCGATTCTTCTGCCATTCCGGGGACGTCTTCCTCTGTCTGCGCGCCAGCTGCCGGTGAAAGGGCGAGGCTAGCACGACGGGGCCTCGACCCGGCGGCGTGAACGCGCGGCATCGGGCACTCTCTCGGGGAACGAACGCCGCGGGAGCGATCCGATGGTCGAGATGAAGCTGGTCTACGAGGGCGGTCTGCACACGACCGCGGTCCATGGCCCGTCGCAGGCGAACGTCGAGACCGATGCCCCCGTCGACAACCAGGGCAAGGGCGAGGCGTTCTCGCCGACCGACCTGCTCGCGACGTCGCTCGGGAGCTGCATGCTCACGACGATGGCGATCGTCGGCGATCGCGAGGGCTGGAAGATCGATGGCGCGCGGGCGCAGGTCGAGAAGCACATGGAGCTCGAGCCGCGGCGCCGTGTCGGGAGGCTGGTCGTCGAGCTCACGATGCCCGCGGGTCTGCCGGAGGCGGCGCGGGCGAAGCTCGACGAGACCGCCCGGGGCTGCCCGGTCGCGATGTCCATCCACCCCGACCTCGTGGTCGATCTAGCGATCGACTGGGGCTGAGCGAGGCCCGCGTTCGTGGAGTCCGTCCGCCGCTACACGCTCTACGGCGATCTCGCCCAGCGGGACTCGGCGGGCCTCGCCTCGATTCTGATGGCGAAGGCATTGTCGGTCGAGCTCGTCGACGAGACGCCGTCCCTGGCGATGGCGCTGGCCGCGCGGGCGGGACGGGAGGACGGGCCCTTCCTTCGCACGCCCGAGGGGTTCGTGCTCGCGGATCCGTTCGCGATCCGCGAGTGGCTGGAGCGCGTCCATCCCGAGCCGCGACTGCTCCCGACGACGGCGGTCCGGTGCGCGTGCGCGCGGATCCTCGAAGACTGGGTCGAGCTCTGGCTGCCCCATTGGCCGCGGCGCTCCTGGTCGACCCTGGAGCGGCTCGCGGAACATCTGGAGGCCGCAGGGTTCCTGCTCGGTCGCCGTCCGACGCGACCGGATCGGCTGCTCGCCGCGTGGCTCGAGACCGAGGTGCTGGTGCACGACCACGCGCGCGACCATCTCGCGCGACAGGCTCCGCGGCTGGTGCGCTTCGGCGAGGATCTGCTCGCCGCCGAGGCCGGCGCGGCGGAGGAAGAGCAGGACGTGATCCCGATCTCGCTCCTCGCGGCGCTCGAAGAGGTGGCCCGCGACTACCACGCCTATCTCGCGCTCAACCACCAGGCGCTCAAGGACCACGAGGACGAGGTGCTGCTCGATCTCGGTCTCGGCCGGCGACCCCTGCCCGTGCAGGCGGAGTGCGAGCAACGGCGCGTGGTGATCGGCCGCGAGCTCGCGGCGTTGTCGCGGGACGTGCGACGGACCGTGTCGGAGATGCTCGAGCCGGTCGGGGCGTGGCACGTGCTCACGCTGCCGCCGGTCCTCAGCGAGGTCGACGCGAGCGATCCGCGCAGCCTCTGATCGACGGGCGCCGACTGGAGACGTTCGGTCAACGCCTCGACGCGCCGGCTCGGATCGGGCCAACCGCCTGGGACGCCGCGATCAAGAGTATGCACATCAGCGCCGTCATCCCGGATGGACCCAGAGACGGAACGCCGAGAACGGTGCACGGGCCGTCTGCGAGAATATCCGCCAGCGTCGGATTGGCGGCGTTGCCGGAAACGACGTAGCTGCCGCCCGGCCCTCCAATCGTGTCGACGAGGGGGAAGAGTCCGCAGAAGCTGCTCAAGACCGGATTGTCGATGAATCGCGCGTGGCTCCCGATCGAGGTGAGTCCGGCGAGGCCGTCGAGGTCCGCGAGCGCGATGTTGTCGGTGATGATCACGCTCGACGAAACCGCCGAGACGCCGCCCAGTGCGTCGAGATGCGTGAGCAGCGGATTCGACTGGATGGTCAGACTACCGCCGACCGAAGAGAGGCCGCTCAGCGCGTTGAGGTTCAACAGCTGCGGGTTGGACTCGATCGTCAGGCTTGCGCTGAGCGAAGTGACGTTGGCCAGGCCGTTCAGGTTCGTGAGAGCCGGGTTGTTCTCGATCTGCACGCTGGTGACCGTGCCCGAAGCCATGCCGCTCAGCGCGTCGATATTCGTCAGCAGCGCGTTGTCTCTGACGACGACCCCCCCCGCGCCGAGCAAAGTGGCGCCGGCCAGGCCGTCCAGGCTCGCGAGAACGGAGCAGCCGGCGATCGTCACGCCGAATCCGATCGACGTGAGGTTGGCCAGGCCGTCGAGGTCGGTCAGGGCGGCGTTGGAGGAGAAGGTAAGGTTTCCCCCGACGGAAGTGACGCCCGAAAGCCCGTCGACGTTCGTCAGCGAGGGGTGCCGGCTGATGCGCAGGTCGTCTCCGACGGTCACGAGACCCGCCAAATCATCGACGTTCGTCGCGGCGGTGTCGCTGAAGAACAGATCGCCGCCCACCGACGCGAGGCCGCCCAGGCCGAGGTAACTCCCGAGCAGAGGGTTGTCCCGAATGAGAAAGTCACCCGGGATGGACGTGATGCCGCTGAGCCCGCTGACGCTTACGAGCGAAGCGTTGCGTTCGATCGACACGTACCCGGTCACGTACGTGATCCCAGCCAGCCCGTCGATGTTCGCGAGAGCGTCGTTGTCATCGACGGACAGGATCGAACCGACCGTCGAGATGCCCCCGAGCCCGTCGATGTTCGTCAGTGACGCATTTCGCTCGATCAGTATGATGCCGATTGGCGAAACGACCCCGGCCAGCCCGTTCACGTTCGCGAGCGCGGCGTTGTTCTCGACCTGGAGGATGCCCACAGACGTGAGTCCGGACAGACCGTCGATCTGAGTGAGCGCATCGTTGCCGAAGACGGTCAGTTGCCCCGTGACCGACGGAATGCCGGCGAGCCCGTCGACGTTCGAAAGCACGGGGTTGGTGCTGATGGAGAGGCTTCCGCCGATCGACCCGACGTTGGCGAGTCCGTCGACGTGCGTGAGAGCGTAATTCCGGAAGATGGACAGGGATCCGCCTACGGATGTGAGGGCGGCGAGACCATCGACGTTCGCGAGCGCCAGGTTGGAGCTGATGCTGACCGTTCCGCCGACGGAGCTGATGCCGGCGAGCCCATCGAGGTTCGTGAGCGCGAGATTGGAGGTGACGAACATGTATCCGCCGACGGACGTGATCGACGACAAGGGGCTCAGGTCCGTGATGTCGGATCCCGAGATGATCATGAAATCCGTCACCGTGGTGCAGCTCACGGCGTTGACGTCCGCCTGGCTGCTGAGCGAGAGCGAGGTGCAGACCTGTGCCGACGCGCTGTTCGTAGCGGCCAGAGCGCAGATGACGATTGCGAGAGCGAACGAGCGAGATCTCATCGAGGTTTCCCCCCGATCGATATGCGCGTCGCGCTGGTCCGGGTCAACCAGATTCTCGGGAGGGCGACGTGGGCCTCCGTTGGCTCCGCATCGACATACCGAGGACGCCTAGCACCGCGCAGCGGACTGGCGTTTCCGATCCGCTCGGCCTCGGACCGACGCTCCGCCTGCTAGTCCTCGTCCACGTACGCGTCGACGAGCTTGCTCGGATTCCGGCCGTCGACGTAGCCCATGAACGAATGGCCCATCAGGTCGTAGCCGAGCATCGCGCGCACGCGCTTCGAATAGCGCGCCGCCCGCTCGGGCGAGACCGCGAGGACCATGTTCTCGATCTGGCGTAGCCAGGGCTGGCAGTACTGCAGCGTGATGCCGAGGCGTGTCGCGTCGGTTCGGTTGGCCCCGCCGCGGTGGAAGAGCGTGCCCTGCCAGATCAGGACCGAGCCCGCAGGCATGACCGCCTTGAACGTGCGCGCGTCGTCGTGCGCGGGGACTTCACCGGGCCCGAAGCGGTGACTGCCGGGGATGATCTCGGTCGCGCCGTTCTCGTCCGTGAAGTCGTCGAGGGCCCACATCGTGCTGATGCCCTGGGGCGGTCGAGGCCGCGGCGCCGCACCGGCTTCGTCGTCGGCGTGGTAGTCCTGCCGATCCTCGCCCGGGTGTTTGTTGATCGCGAGCCCGCCCCAGAGTAGATAGGTCGGGGCGAGGAACTGGTCGACGAGGGAGAGCGCGCGGGGATGCTCGACGAGCGACGCGATCGAGGGTGCCTTCGCGAGGAGCGCGTAGACGCGTTGGGTCTTCCAGCCTTCGAAGGGATTCCGGCCGAAATGCGTCAGGTAGGGCGCGAGCTCGCCGCGAATCGTCTCGACCTCGTCCTTCGACAGGACGGAGGGCAGGATCACGTAGCCGTGATCCTGGAGATGGGCGAGCTCGGTGGGGTCCGGCGAAAGCGGCGCCGGCGTGCCTTCGGTCGATAGGGCGGTCGACATGGCGATCCTCGGGGCGCGAATTCAGGGTAGCTCGCCGCGAGCGATCGCGTCGAAGACCTCCTCCCCGGCCACCGCCTTCGCGACGTCCTCGAGCCACGGGAACTTCCGGATCGTGTGGCCGCCGTCGACGGTGATCGCCTGGCCGGTGATCCAGGCGGACTCGGGGCCCGCGAGGAAGCGGATCGCGCGGCCGATGTCTTCCGGGGCGCCGTCCTTCCGGATCGGTTGCTCGGTGAGAAACGCCTCGACGAGGGGACGGTTCTCGAACATCGAGTCGGTCGCGCCGGTGCGGGTGAGGCCTGGGCGAACCGCGTTCACGCGGATCCCGTGCTGACCGACCTCGTCCGCCGACACCTTCACCAGCTGGTCGCAGGCGGCCTTCGCGGCGCAGTAAGCGGCCAGGAAGGGCGAGGAGAGGATCGACGCGGTCGAGCTCGTCACGACGATCGAGCCGCCGCCGTTCTTCACCATCGCGAGTCCGGCGTATTTGATCATCAGGTAGGTCGGCCGCACGTTCAGGTCGATCGTCGCCGAGAACTCGTCGTCGTCGTAGCCGAGCACCGGGCAGTAGTTGCCCCCGCCCGGAACCGACACCGCCATGTCGAGGCCGGAATCGCCCGCGGCTTCTTCGACGGCCGCGGCCACCTGTGCACCTTCCATGCCGTCGCAGCTGCGGCTCGAGACCGTGCCGCCTGCGGGCGCGGCCTTGCGGAGATGATCCGCGGCCGCTTCGAGGCGCTCGCCGTCGCGGGCGCAGATCAAGACGTCGGCGCCGTCCGCGAGGAGCGCCTCAGCGGAGGCGAGGCCGATGCCGCTGCTGGCGCCGATCACGAGCGCACGCTGTCCGCGCAGGCTCTCCGCGCCACCGATTCGATTCCCCATGCCTGCGACTCCGTTCGTCGTCATTCGATCATCCCTTCTCTTCGTAGTCGCCTAACATCCAGATCCGGAGCGCATCGCCCGGCCACAATCTTCCAGCGTCGGACAGTCGCAGCCGGAGAGCGTCCCGAGCAGCGTTCGCATGCGCTCGAGCTGCTCGATCCGTTCGTCGAGCTCCGCACGCTTGTCCTGCGCGAACCGCCGCCACGACTGGGCCGCGGTCCGCCCCCGTCCGACGGGCGAGAGCAGCGTCTTCGTCTCCGAGAGCGTCATGCCCGTGCCCTTCGCCAGCTCGATCACCGCGAGTCGATCGAGCACGTCGGCGTCGTACACCCGACGTCCGCCTTCCTTGGGTGCCTGCGGCAGCAAGCCCTCGCGCTCGTAGTAGCGGATCGCCGACGTGGCGAGGCCGCATCGTCGCGCGACTTCACCGATCGGGAGGCGCGTGGGGGTCGCGTCGTTCGGGGTCTTCGTCATGGCGGGGCTCCTTCGCGCGCACGGGCCTCGCGCGATCGCGCACGGGTCCTCGCGCGATGGAGCCAGCTTAGTGCCTGTGACGGGCCTCTTCGAGGGAGACGACGGGGGCGCGTTCCGCGGCGACGTCGCCGAGACGGACGTCCGGCGCGCCCACGCGCGCGGCATCGGCGGTCTGGTCGTCGGGCTGCTCCTGGCTCTCGCGCTCCGCCCGCACCCGCGCCTCGTAGTGCGCGACCTCGCGGGAGGTCGTCTCCTCGTCCCAACCGAATACCTCGGCGATCAGCCGAGCCGAGGGGCGCGCGGCGATCGTGCCGCGATCGAAGGTCTCGATGGAGATGCGGGTGCGCCGGGTCAATACGTCGTCGAGATGCAGCGCGCCCTCGTGGCTCGCCGCATAACGGATCTCGGCGGCGAGATAGGTCGGTGCGCCCTCGATGGGCTGGCCGAGCTCCGGCCGCTCGTCGATCATCGCGAGCACTTCGTGGATGCGCGTGCCGTAGCGATTCAGGAGCCGCTCGATCACGTGCGCGTGGAGCCCGGTCTCTTCCGCCAGCGCTTCGCGCCGGTTCCAATGGGCGCGATATCCGGCGGCGCCGACGAGCGGCGTCTCGTGGGTGCACGACGCCGGAACCTTCTGCTCGAGTCCGCGGGCCGCGACGTCGACCACGTCTTTCGCCATCACGCGATAGGTCGTGTACTTGCCCCCGGCGACGGTGATCAGGCCCGACACGGACTGGCTGACGGCGTGCTCGCGGGACAGCTGGCTCGTGGCGTCGCTCTCTCCCTGGAGGAGCGGTCGCAACCCCGCGTAGACGCCCTCGATGTCCTCGTGGCGGAGCGGCTGTGCGAGGACCGCGTTCACGCGATCCAGCAGGTACTCGATGTCACTCCGGCTCGCGGCGGGGTGCGCGAGGTCGAGGTTCCAGTCGGTATCGGTGGTGCCGACGATCCAGTGGCTGTCCCACGGAATCACGAAGAGCACGCTCTTCTCGGTGCGCAGGATCAGGCCTGCGTCGCCGTGGATGCGATCGCGCGGGACGACGAGGTGGATGCCTTTCGAGGCGCGCACGTGGATGCGGCCGCGACCGGCGTGCTTCTGCACGATGTCGGTCCAGACACCGGTCGCGTTCACGACCTGCCGCCCGCGAATGGTGAGCTCGGCACCAGTCTCGAGGCACTTCGCTTCGACACCCGCCACCCGCGCGCCGGACATGTAGAAGCCTTCGGCCCGCACGCTCGACAGGGTCGCTGCGCCATGGACGCGCGCCGTCCGAACGAGGGTCATCGTGTGCCGCGCGTCGTCGACCTGGGCGTCGTAGTACTGGATGCCGCCGACCATGCGGTCGCCGCGCAGACCGGGGAATCGACGCAGCACGCCGCGACGCGTGAGGTGTCGGTGGCGGGGCAGGGCGCGGCGTCCGGCGAGGGTGTCGTAGAGGAACGTGCCCGCGCCGACGTAGAGGCGTTCCCAGAGCCGTCGCGTGAGCGGATAGAGGAACGCGACCGGCTTCACGAGGTGCGGGCTCAGCCGCTCCAGCAGGAGCGTCTGCTCGGCGAGGGCCTCGCGCACCAGCCCGAAGTCGAGCTGCTCGAGATAGCGCAAGCCACCGTGGATCAACTTCGAGGAGCGACTCGACGTGCCCGAGGCCCAGTCGCGTTGTTCGATCAGCGCGACCGAGAGGCCGCGACTCGCGGCATCGAGGGCGGTCCCGGCGCCGACGACCCCACCGCCGATCACGACGAGGTCGAAGGTCTCGGTCTGGGCGCGCTCGAGGTCGTGGCTGCGTTGGGCCGGGTCGAGCCGGGCCGGATCCATGGACGTCTCCCTCCGCGTCGACTGCGTGACGTCGGACGAGGCAAGGACGGTAGCGCTCAGACCTCGAGTGCTTCGTGGGTGGTGGTCACGTCTTCGCGGATCACCTGCTGGATGTGCTCCGAGAGCGGTCGGAACGCCACGGCCATGCCGCGCGGAAGGCCGTTCCGGCCGTCGCCCATGTTCGTGTAGAGGATGCGCCCCGATACCAGCAGCCGATCGCGGCCGACGGGCAGCTCGAGGGCGACGTCGGAGCCGACGACCCAGGGGCGCGGCGTCACGAAGTAGGCGCCGCCGCTGGAAAGGCTGTAGCAGCGCACCGACTTCTCCTTGCCAGAGGAGTAGGTCCGCGTGCGCCACTCGACCGGCGCGCGACGTTCGCCGCGGGGAGATCGATCGGCCCAGGGCGAGACCGCGCGGTTCACCTGGAACCGGAGTGCGTGGCGGCCGAAGCGTCCGAAGAGCGCGAGGTCGACGCCCGCCTGGCGGATTTCGCGTCGTCGCTCGTCGTCGGGGGCGCGACCGAACGCGATCGGGACGAGCGCGGGCGAACCGGCGCGGATGCGCAGCTCGGCGAGTCCGGTCTCGAAGTCGTCGTCGATCCAGGCTTCCGGGACGAGCACGATTCCGGGTGCGCACTCGAAGGCGGGGGCTTCGTCGATCGCCTGCCGGAGCGAGTCGGCGACGAGGACCGGCGCCGGCAGGGCCTCGACCTCGTTCGTGAGCGCGCGCCGGAACGGTCCGTCGGGACCCAGCACGAGGATCGGGTCCTGCGTGAGGGGGGTGAGATGCGTGCCGTTCCAGGTGTTCATGTCGGATGCGTGCTCGTTGCGGAGGTGGCTGGGCGCGGATTCGACGCGATTCCGTCGTCGTCGAAACACTGCGCCCTTCCGGAATCGATCGGAGGGCCCGTCGGCTCGCTTGAGGCGATAGACTCGCGCGCCGTGAGCGACGCATCGAACTCATCGTCCGACGGAGCCGAATCGGGGTCGCGCGCGTCACACCGGCTGCGCGTGATGGGCGTCGAGCTTCGCGTCGACGAGCCCGAACGCGAATTGCGCGCAAGATGTGCGCAACACCTCGGCATCGAAGTCGATCGAATCACCGCGCTCCGCATCGCCCACCGCGCCCTCGATGCGCGGCGCCGCGGCCGCCGACACCATCTCCGCTTCGTGCATCACGTGGACCTGACGCTCGCGTCCGACACCGATCCGAGCTTCGCCGCCACCCTCGACCGCGCGCGCAAGAACGGTCGTCTGCGCGACCTGCCGCCCCCGGCGCGCTTCGAGCGCGACGATGTCGAGGCGGCGGCGCGGAAGCGTCGGATCGCGGTCGTCGGTGCGGGGCCCGCCGGGCTCTACGCGGCGTGGACCCTCGCCGCGAACGGCGTGACGGTCGATCTCTTCGACCGCGGGCCGGCGCTGCGCGATCGCGGACGTGCCGTCGCGCACTTCACCCGCACCGGCGAGCTCGATCCCGAGTCGAACCTCCTCTACGGGGAGGGCGGCGCGGGGACCTACTCCGACGGCAAGCTCTACACCCGCACCCAGCACGCCCTCGAGGAGCCGATCGTCGCGACGTTGATCGAGGCCGGTGCGGATCCCGAGATCGCGTTCGACGCCCGGGCCCACGTCGGCACCGACCGTCTGCACCGCATCCTCCCGCGCCTTCGCGCCCGCCTCGAAGACATGGGCGTCGCGTTCCATTTCGGGACGCGGCTCGAGGGCTTCGAGCGCGGTTCGGACGCGGCGATCGAAGCGCTCCTCACGAGCGCGGGTCGCTTCGATTGCGATGGCGTCGTCCTGGCCCTCGGACACAGCGCGCGAGATACCCTCCGCGCGCTCCACGCCGGAGGGCTCGCGCTCGAGGCGAAGCCGTTCCAGCTCGGGCTGCGGGTCGAACACCCGCAATCCCTCGTCGACGTCGGTCGCTTCGGGGAGGGCGCGGACCTCGACCGTCTCGGCCACGCCTACTACTCGCTCGTCGCGAAGGCGAAGGACGGAATCGCAGCGGTCCACAGCTTCTGCATGTGTCCGGGCGGGCAGGTCGTGGCCGCCGTCGCGCAGCCCGGGCTCCTCTGCACGAACGGCATGAGCAACTCGCGGCACTCGTCCCCCTTCGCGAACTCCGGGCTCGTCGTGACCCTCGGCCCCCGCGAATACGGCGACGGCGTCTTCGCTGGCATCGACTATCAGGCCGCGCTCGAGGCTCGCTTCTTCGAGGCCGGGGGCGGCGACTACTCCGTTCCCGCGCAGCGCGTCGACGACTTCGTCGCGGGGCGCGCTTCGTCGGCGCTGCCTCGGAGCAGCTACAAGATGGGCACGAGCGCCGTGCGGATCGACACGCTGTTGCCGACGTCGATCACCGAGGCCTTGCGCGCCGGGATCGCGCATTTCGAACGACCGCTCCCGGGCTACGCGAGCGCCGAGGGGCTGCTGGTCGGCGTCGAGTCGCGCAGCTCCGGGCCGCTGCGGATACCGCGTGACCCCGTCACGCGCCGGGCGACGGGCTTCCCGAACCTGTGGCCGGTGGGCGAGGGCGCGGGCTACGCGGGCGGGATCATGAGCGCCGCGATCGACGGAGCGCGGAGCGCGTGGGCGCTGCTCGGGGTGTCCGAGGGCTGACGGCGCTCCGCGCGCGGCACGATATCGTCAGGCCGATGCCGCCCGAGCCCTCCCGCGCCTACGCCCGCTACGTGCTCGGCGTGATGTTCTTCCTGACGGCGCTCAACGTCATGGATCGGCAGGTGCTCGCGGCGCTCGCAGAGCCGGTGAAAGCCGAGTTCGGTCTGAGCGACACCGTGATGGGGATCCTTCTCGGCAGTGCGTTCGGCTTCGCGCATTTCGTCGCGATGGTCCCGGCCGGCCGGCTCGCGGATCGAGGGAGTCGCCGAAACGTGCTCGCGGGCGGACTCTTTCTCTGGAGCGCGCTGACGGCGGTCACCGGTCTCGTCGCCGCGGCCTGGCAGCTCTTCGTGACCCGGGTCGGGGTCGCGATCGGCGAAACTGTCGGGAGCGGTCCGGCGCAGTCGCTCCTGTCCGACTACTTCCCGGTCGATCGGCGTGGGGCCGCGCTCTCGATCCACGCGTCGGGGGGCACCCTCGGCGCGATGATCGGATCGGCGCTGGGGGCAGCGATCGGACAGGCCTTCGGTTGGCGCTGGGCCTTCGTCTTCTTCGGGGTGCCTGGGCTCTTGCTCGCGGTCGTGTTGCTCACGACCGTGCGCGAGCCGGCGCGCGGCGCGACCGACGGGATCGATGCGAACGAAGCGGTGCCGCCGCTCCGGGAGGTCCTGGCGACGATGCTGCGTCTGCGGAGCTTCCGGCATCTGCTGGTCGCGGGCTCGCTCAACTGTGTCGCGAACTACGCGCTGCTCGCGTGGGCGTCGGCGGCGATGATGCGCGCGCACGACCTGTCCCTCGCGGAGGCCGGCAGTCGCGTCGGGTTCCAGGTGATGATGATCTCGGCGATCGGTGTCATCGCCGCGGGACTGATCACGGATCGGCTCGGCGCACGTGATGTCCGTTGGTACCTGTGGTGGCCGGGAGCCGCCTCTGCGGGTGCGTTCCCCTTCCTGGCCGCGTTCCTGCTGGTGCCGGATCCGGACGTGGCCTTTCTCGTGGCGATGCCTGGCGCGTTCCTCAACACGATGTGGGTCGGGACGTTCAACGCGACCGTGCATCTCCTCGCGAGGCCGTCGATGCGCGCGACCTCGGCTTCGCTCTTCGCGATGATCACGAGCGGGCTGATGGGGCAAGGCCTGGGCCCCGCGGCGGTGGGATTCCTGTCGGATGCCCTCGGGCCGGCCTACGGCGTCGACTCGCTCCGGTACGCCCTTGCCCTCGCCCTCGGCGTCAGCGTCTGGGCCGCGGGCCACAGCCTCCTCGCCGCGCGCACGCTCCGTGAGGACCGCTTCCTGACGCGGGACGTGCCGCGCTAGTCCGACAGCACGAGCCCGTGCGGGATCTCATCCGTGTCGTCCGGCCGCGCTGGCAGCGGGTGTGACAAGATCGCGCCGCATCGCGTGACCGCCGCCTCGAGTCCGTCCGTGATGCGGCCCGCGCGGATGCCTTCGAGCACGAGGTCGACGATCTCTTCCCAGGACTCGTCGGGATCCCGGGCGCGGTCGATCGCCTCGTCGGCGAGCACGACCACGCGGTGCTCGAGGAGGGCGACGAAGATCAGGATGCCGGTGCGGTCCCGGGTGTGGCGGATGCCTTGCTCCTGGAATTGTTGGAAGGCGGCGCGCTCGGCGCGGTGCTGCATCTCACCGTCGGTCAGGAAGGCGCGGCGGATCCCGTCGATCCGACACAACGCGTGTCCGATCGCGAGGGCCAGCGCCTGCAACACGAGGATCTCGCTGACGAGTCCCTCGACGGGCAGGTAGAAGGACGCGAGCAGCGCGATCGCGGCGAGGGTGACGCCGAGCCGCCACCCGGCCGCCGGGTGGCGGTCGCATTGGCCTACGACGGAGACCACGATCTCTCCGGACGTGTTCGATTCGGCGCGCCGAACGGCTTCGTCGATCCGCTCGCGGTCTTCGGGGCTGATCAGTTGCGACGGTCGCATCTCACCACCCTCCCGAGGCGCCGCCGCCTCCGAATCCGCCGCCCATGCCCCCGCCGAATCCCCCGCCTCCTCCGAATCCGCCCCCGAACCCGCCAGTCGTAGGAGCGTAGAACCCGCCGCGCCCACGATGGCGAGCGCCGACGGTGGCCTGGGCAAGGAACAGAGTCGAAAGGGCGGCGGTCATCAGGGCCGCCCCGAGCGCTGCGATGAACCCGCCCGTGAGCAGGAAGCAGAGCACGCCCGAGACGCTCGTCGACACGACGGGCGCGAGCCACTTGCGGCCGCGCGAGAAGCCCGCGCCCATGAAGACACCGACCAACGCCGAGAAGATGAAGTGGTTGGCGGTGGCTCCGAACGCACGTCGATTCGTTCCGGGTCGTGCGAGCGGGGGAAGCGCTTCGCCGCGGCCCGCCTGCAGGATCGCTCCGACCCCGGCTCGAATGCCGCCGGCCATGTCGCCGCGACGGAACACCGGAATCATGTAGTCGCGCAGGATGCGCGCGGCGATGGCGTCGGGAATCACGCCCTCGAGGCCGTAGCCGACCTCGATGCGCGCGCGCCGGTCCTGGTCCGCGACGATCACGATCACGCCGTTGTCGAACTCCGCGGTGCCGATCTTCCAGGCTTCGGCGACGCGAATGCCGAGGCCCTCGATCGATTCGCCTTCGAGGCTCGGCACGGTGAGCACGACGACCTGGTGGCGCGTCTCCTGCTCGTAGGCGGCGAGGACCCGACGCAGCTCGCTCGCCTCTTTGGTGCCGAGGAGTCCCGCGCCGTCGACGACGCGCGACGTCAGCTCGGGGACGGTCACGTTCGCCGCTGCGGTCCCGGCCGCGACGAGGAGCAGCACGACGATCGCCGCGATGCGCCCGAGCGGCGTGTGGCCGACGCGGGCGATCAGAAGTCGAGCTCCGGCGGTCGATCGCCCACGTCCGAGCGCGCCTCGAAGGTGGGCTTCACTTCGGCGCCGATCCAGCTCGCCGTGAGGTTCGACGGGAAGGATCGCACGAGGGTGTTGTAGCGGCGGACGCTGTCGATGTAGCGGCCGCGGGCGACGGTGATCCGGTTCTCGGTTCCCTCGATCTGGGCCTGGAGATCGCGGTAGCCCGCGGTGGCGGTCAATGCGGGGTAGTTCTCGGCGACCGCGAAGAGTCTCGAGAGCGCGCTCGAGAGCTGGCCCTGGGCGTCGATGAAGCGCTGCAGCGCGTCGGGGTCGTTCACGAGCTCGGGGGTGACCTGAATGCTCGTCGCTTGCGATCGCGCATTGACCACCGCTTCGAGGGTCTCCTGCTCGAAGGACGCGGCCGCCTTCACCGACTTCACGAGGTTCGGGATCAGGTCGGCGCGTCGCTGGTACTGGTTAGAGACCTCCGACCAGAGCGCCTTGACCTCTTCGTCTCCCGCCTGGAGATCGTTGTAGCCGCAACCTGATAGCGACAGGCAGACGACGACGAGCGTCGCCGCCAGGAATCTCGATCGTCCGGATCCCATCCGTTCCCCCCTCCCGCGTTGTCGAGCGCGTTCGTGCCTACGCTTGCCTACGCGGGCTTTCCCTTCGCGCCGCGAATCAGCCGTCCGGGCCGCGCCTCGGTCGGCTCGCCATCACGCATCGTCACTTCACCCGACACGATCGTCGCATCGTAGCCGCGGCTCTTCTGGAGAAGCCGCCGCGCGCCACCGGGGAGGTCGAAGGCCATCTCCGGGCGGCGGAGCGAGAGGTTGTCGAAGTCGATGACGTTGAAGTCGGCCTTGTAGCCGGGCGCGATCACGCCCCGATCGAAGAGGCCGTAGACCTGCGCCGTGCTCTGGGTCATGCGATGCACCGCGTGCTCGAGGGGCACCTTCGGTCCGCGCTTCCGGTCCCGGGCCCAGTGCGTGAGCATGAAGGTCTGGAGCGAGGCATCGCAGATCACACCGCAATGCGCACCGCCGTCACCCAGAGAGACGACCGCGCGGTCGTCGTTCAGAAGCTCGTGCATCAGGTCGAGGTTGCCGTCGCTGTAGTTGAAGAAGGTGAGCAGCAGCAGCTCCTTGCCTTCGTCGCGCAGCATGTAGTCGTAGAGGACCTCGTCCGCGGGCTTGCCTTCGCGCTGGGCGATCGCCCAGATGCTCTGCTCCGGGCCGGGCTCGTAGTCCGGCGGGTCACCGAGGGGGAAGATCTTCTTCAGCATGAACTCGCTGTCGAGCATGCTGCCGAAGCCAGCCGACTCGTCGCGCTCGGGGCCCAGGATCCGCGCGCGAACGCTCGGGTCCTGCATGCGCTTCACGCGCTCGGCGAGGGGCAGGTCCGCGATCTCCAGGTAGGCCGGTCGGTTCAGAAACTGGTTCGCCTCGGTCTGGTGACCGGTGAGGATGCCGAAGGGGCGCGGCGCGAACTGCGCCATCACGTCGCTCCCTCGGGCGTGTGAGGAGTGGCAGATCTCCACGAGCTCGCGCCACTGGTTCGGCGCGCCGTCGAACTGCAGCATCGCGAAGGAGACCGGTCGCTGGATCTCCTTCGAGAGGCGCTGCATCCACTCGATCTCCTCGAGGGCCGAGTCGACTTCGTCACCGCCGGTGTCGCCGGCCGCGCCGGCGCCGGCGAGCTCGAACACGCCTTCACCGAGGTCGCCTAGCACGCGGCCGATCCCGAAGAGCTCGTCCTCGGCGGCGAACGTCCCGGGCACGGGTTCACCGGAAAGGGCCTTGTGGCCCATCGTGCGCGAAGTCGAGAAGCCGAGGGCGCCCGCCTGGATGCCTTCCTTCACGAGCTTCGCCATCTCCTTGATGTCGTCGGCGGTGGCGGCCTCGTTGTTCGCGCCGCGCTCGCCCATCACGTAGGTGCGGACCGAGCCGTGGGGAACGTGGGTGCCGAGGTCGACCGCGAGGGGCGATCGTTCGAGGGCGTCGAGGTATTCCGGGAAGGTCTCCCAGTCCCAGCGGATGCCCTCGGAGAGCGCGGCCCCAGGGATGTCCTCCACGCCTTCCATCAGCTCGATCATCATTTGGCGCTGGTCGGGGCGCGCCGGCGCGAAGCCGACGCCGCAGTTGCCGACGACCGCGGTCGTCACGCCGTGCCAGCCGGACGGCAGCAGGTGCGGATCCCAGGTGGCCTGCGCGTCGTAGTGGGTGTGGATGTCGACGAAGCCGGGCGTGACCAGGCGGCCGTCCGCGTGGATCTCTTCGCGCGCTTCACCCTCGACCTGGCCGACGTCGGTGATCTGGCCGTCGCTGACGGCGATGTCGCCGTCGAAGGAGTCGCGGCCGGTGCCGTCGGCGATCTTTCCGCCGCGAATGACGAGGTCGTGCATGGGAGGGTGCTCCAGGCTGGCGGCGCCGAGGCGCCTGCGATTTCGATGCGCAGAGTTTCGCAAGCCGATTGGTCTCCGTCGACCGCCTGAATCGCCGGCTGGGAGCCGTTGCGCACGGATTGCCGGTCGATCGTGCCGACGCTTCGCCCGGTCTCGTGGGTCGATCGTGCCGACGCTTCGCCCGGTCTCGTGGGTCGATCGTGCCGACGCTTCGCCCGGTCTCGTGGGTCGATCGTGCCGACGTCTCGAACGGTCTCGTGTGGCTCTGGCCGCCCCTATGGCATTCTTGTGTCGGGCGCACTCGGGCCGGGCGCGCCCTGGGAGGTCCCGGTGTCGCTTCGTCGTCTAGTCTCCGCGCTTCTGCTCTCGGCAGTCCTGCTCTCCGTGGCGTGCGCGCGCCCCGCACCCCCGCCCGCCTCGGCGCCGGTGGAGCCGGCCCCGATCCCGCTCGGCGAGGCGGGCTCCGAGCCGCTCTCGTTCCGCCGCGTCGTCTACCGGATCCCGACCAACAGCGTGATCGGCGAGGTCCGGGTCGGCTCGACCCAGCGGGAGGAGATGCGCTGGACCGTGTCGCGGTCCCAGTCGATGACGTTCAACGTCGCCGTCACAGACGGCCTTCGCCGCCTGGGCTACGACGTGCGTGACGAGGCCGACGCGCTCTTCGATCCGAACGGCAGCGCGCGCGTGCGCTACGAGATGGCAGCGATTCTCCACGAGGCGGACGTCGACTTCCGCTACCGACTGAATCGCAGCCGCGACGCGGCAGGGGAGGGCGTCGGGACCGCGGACGTCGAAGTGGAGGTCCGCCTCTACGACACGCTGGCGAAGCAGACGGTCTACGAGCGTCGCTTCCGCGGCAGCGGCCGGGACGAAGGGACGCGTCCGAACCCGCTCATGTCCGCGGTCGTGTCGGCGATCCTGGAGACGACCGCCGACCCGGACTTCGTCGCGCTCCTCGCGGTCGACCCCGAGGTCGCCGGACTCGCGCGAGCGCGCCCGCCCACGCTCCGGTTGTCCGCATGCACGACGCCGGAAGCCGCGACGCTGCCCGACGACCTGCCTGCGGCCCTCGCCTCGGTCGTCGAGATTCGCGCGGGGAGCGTCAGCGGCACCGGCGTGATCATCTCGCCCGACGGGTGGGTGCTCACGGCGGGGCACGTCGTCCGGGACGCACCCGAGGTCTGGGTGCGCATCGACGCCGGTCCGCAGCTGCCCGCGACGCTGCATCAGTCGGAGCCCGCGGCGGACCTCGCGCTCCTCCAGATCCCGGGCCGCGACCATCCCTGCTCGCCGATGCGCGAAGCGTCCGCCTCGCTCGATCTCGGCAGCGACGTGTTCGCGGTCAACGTCTCCGTCGACGAGGGTGGCCGGCCGACGGTGACCCGAGGCGTCGTGAGCGGGTTCCCCGTGCGCGACGGTCAGCGGCTGATCCAGACCGACGCGAGCATCAACCCCGGCAGCAGCGGCGGTCCGCTCCTCGCGAGCGACGGCTCCGTCGCGGGCATCACGGTGATGAAGCTCGTGAGCCGCGACGTCGAGGGCGTCGGGTTCGCCGTGCCGGCCGCGGAGGCCATCCGACAGCTCGGAGTCGAGCTGCGTTCCGCGCCGCGCTGAGCTTTCTTCGAGAGTCGGGTCGTTCGCGGTCAGGTGGGATCGGCGAACTGGCCGAACCTCGCGATGGTGACGCTCAGCATGACCGCGAGCACCCCGAGTCCGCTCCGCACGAGCGGCACCAGGAAGAGGATCGAGCTGACCGTGTGCAGCGGATAGATCGACTGCGTCTCGCGATAGGCCCATTGCCGGGCCCAGCCCGCGAGGATCTGGGAAACCGCGAAGGCCGTCACGAACGAGACGACCATCGTGATGTATTCGAAATGGTCCATCCGCCGCGTTCCGCCCGACTGCTCGCTAGAGCGTGATCTTCGCGGTCCCGACGACCGGCGTCTCGCCCTTCTCGTTCTTGAGCGTGAGGTCGATCTCGATCACCTTCGTCTCTTCGTCGATGTCGGTGACGACGCCGCTGGCGGTCGGCTTCGAGTCGACGAGGAGCGGCGCGCGGAAGATCGTATCCACGTTGAGCACCTCGGCGTTCGGTGCCCAGGCGTGAATCACGCCGACGAGGACGCCTTGGCTCATGATGCCCGGCACGATCGCGCCGGGCAGGCCGCCCTTGCGCGCTTCCTCGTGATCGGTGAAGCGCCCGGCCATCATCTGTGCCGCCTTCGCGAAGACCTTCACGTTGTCGAGGCTGACGTCGACGGCAACCTCCGGGAGCTCCTCGCCGAACTCGACTTCTGCGAACTGTTTGTCGGGTGTATCCGTGCTCATGATCAATCGAACTCGCGCTGGACCAGGCGCCAGTCGACGGTCGCGAGAGGGTCGCCGGCCTGGTTGTAGAAGTTCATGCGGTGGACGATGAAGAGCATCGTCCCGCTGCGGCCGCTCTTCTCGTAGATGTCGTGGATCTCGCTGCGGCCCGTGATCCGGTCGCCCGCGCGCACCGCCTGGTGGACCTCGATCGACTTGCCCGCGTCGAAGCAGCGGTGCATCTCGACCGGGAAGCCGTTCGGCAGCGAGCGCGTTCCGTGGACCCGCGTCAGGTAGTTGGGCACGCCCTGGAAGTCTGCGTGGGACGGGTCGACGAAGCGCGGCTGCGTCTCGCCGCAGGCGGTGGCGAATCCGACGAGGGACTCGGGCTTGATGTCGAGATCGATCTCGTCGAAGACGTGATCGCCGTATTTCTCGAGGAGCTCGGCTGCTTTCATGCGCGGACCTGAATGGGACGAGGACAGGGGAAGCGGAGCGGCCGATCGGCCGCCGGCGCGAGCGTAGGCGTTTCGCACGCGTTGTCGAATTGCGGGGTTCGCGAAGGGCGGACTGCCGGTGATCGGGGCGGCATACTCCCTCGAGGAGAATTCGCTCATGATCAAGGTCATCGTCATGGTCAAGCGGAACCCGTCCCTCACCCCGGCGGAGTTCCACCGCCACTGGCGCGACGTCCACGCGCGGCTCGTCGCCGACACGCCGAGCGTCGCCCGCCACATCGTCCGGTACGAGCAGAACCATCGAACGGAGGACGACTACACCCGCCGCGAGGTCGACTTCGACGGCGTCGCGATCGCCTGGTACCGCTCGCGCGAGGACATGGAGGCCGTCTTCGCCGAACCTTCGTACCAGGCGAGGATCGCGCCCGACGAAGCGCGGTTGTCCGACGTGGAGCGGAACGTCTGGATCGTGACGGAAGAGGAAGAGGTCGTGATCGGCGCCTAGCGCGGGTCGCGACGCGCCAGGCGCCGCGCGCTCATCTACATGCCTTCGAGGGGCAACACCGCCGCGTAGCGGTCGCCCTGGAGCGCCGCGACGAGGCCGTCGATGTCGCGGATCTCGTCCTCGAACTCGGTCGCGCAGCGGCCGATGTGGCTCACGATGTGAGAGTCGGAGCCGCCGATCCGCTTCCAGCCGTAACGCTCGGCGTATTCGAGGGCTTCTTCGTTCTCGCCTGCGCGGCTTCCGCCGTTCAGGGTCTCCACGATCTCGACGCCCTCGACCGCGCCCTTCGTCTCCCAGTGTGCGCACATGCCGACCTTGGGCCGGCCGGGGTGACACGGCACGGCGACGGCGCCGCAGCGTCGACTCTCCTCGAGGACCATGGCGAGGGGGTTGCGGATGTCGGCGAAGTCGAAGCTCGCGCGCAGGTCGTCGTTCACGCCGAAGACGAGCACGTGGCCGTACTCGGTCTCGACCTCGCTCGCCTTCAGGATCACGAGACCGAACTGGTCTTCGAGGGCGCGGTAGTCGGCGGCGGCGTCGAATTGCCGGTGTTCCGTCAGGACGAAGCCGTCGAGAGGCAGCGACTTCTTCTGGATCCACTGGCAGTAGTTCTCGACCTTCGCGCGTCCGTCGTCGCTCGCGATCGAGTGGGAATGCAGGTCGAGGATCATGCGGGCACGAACCTCGGGACCCCGAGCAGATTGCCGTCCTTGGCGGGCGTCGGCACGAAGTCGACCTTCACGGCCATGCCGATTTCGACCGTGTCCGGGTCGCAGTCGACGATGTTCGTCAGGAGCTGCGGGCCCTCTTCGAGCTGCACGTAGGACACGACGTAGGGGACGGACTTCGCGAAGGCGGGCATCTGGTTCTGCCGCACGACCGAGTAGGTGTAGACCTCACCGCGACCGCTCGCGACGAAATGCTCGATGTCGTCGGAGAGGCAGGTGGCGCAGAGGCCGCGGGGGCGGTGCTGCACTGTGTCGCAGGCGCGGCAGCGCTGGAGCACGAGCTCGCCGCGTCCGGCGCCTTCCCAGTAGGCGCGGCTCTCCCAGTCGATCGCCGGGGCCTTGTATTCCGGGTTCTGCTTTTCGTTCGCCATGATGTTCTTCCTAGCTGTTCGACAGGACGAGCGTGGCGCCGCTGTGCATGAGGCCCAGGTAACCGCCCGTTCCATGGGCGACCGCGAGCTCGGCGCCTTCGACCTGCCGCGCGCCGAGGCCGCCTCGTAGCTGCCGCACGGCTTCGATCACGAGGAAGATCCCGCGCATGCCGGAGTGATTCGAGGACAGGCCGCCGCCGTCCGGGTTCACGGGCAGCCGACCGCCGAGCCCGATCCCGCTGTTCTCGACGAAGGGGCCGCCTTCGCCCTTCTTGCAGAAGCCGAGGTTCTCGAGGGTGCAGAGCACCGTGATCGTGAACGAGTCGTAGATCGTCGCGAGGTGCATGTCCGCGGGCGAGAGACCCGCCATCGCGAAGGCCTGCTCGCCGGACTGCTTGGCGGCGATCGTCGTCAGGTCCGGGGCGCCGATCTCGCGGTGGGCGACGGACTCGCCGGTCCCGCGCACGATGATCGGCTTCTGCTTCAGGTCCTTCGCGCGCTCGAGGGAGGTCACGATCACGGCGCCGCCGCCGTCGCTGATGATGCAGCAGTCGAGGAGGTGGAGCGGATCGGCGATCACGCGACTCTCCATCACGTCGTCGCGCGTGATCGGTTGCTGCATCTTGGCGTGGGGATTGAGCGAGGCGTGGTGGCGGGTCGAGACGGCGATGTCCGCGAGCTGCTCGCTCGTCGTGCCGAACTCGTGCATGTGCCGGTGGGCGACCATCGCGTAGGACGAGACGAGGGTCATGCCGTAGGGCGTCTGGAACGCGGCGCCCGGATCGCGCCCGGCGGAGTTGCCCGTCCCGATCGCCATCGCATCGGAGGCCGCGGTCGACCCGTAGAGGATCAGCCCGACCTCGCAGAGGCCGGCATGGATGGCCGCCGCGGCGTGCGCGACGTGGGACACGAAGCTCGAGCCGCCGATGTTGCTGCCGTCGAGGTAGCGCGGCTTCAGGTTCAGGTACTCGGCGAGCTGGACCGGGCCCATCGCGCCCATCGTCATGCTCGCGCAGAAGAGCCCGTCTACATCCGAGAGCTCGAGGCCCGCGTCCGAGAGCGCTTCACGGGTGCACTCGCCCATGATCTGGAACGAGGTCTTGTCCGGAGCCCAACGGCTCTCGTACTCGTGGACTCCGGCGATCGCGATCTTTCCCGAGAACGACATGCTAGGCGGCCTCCGCTGCGCTTCGGATCACTGCGGCGAGGGCATCCGGCTGTTCGAGGGGGAGGAAGTGCGCGGCGGCATCGACCGTCCGGGTCGATCCGTTCGCGAGGGCCGAGGCGAGCGCCTCGGCGCGCGTCACGCAGTCGGCATTCTCCGCGGCGCCGGACACGACGGCGACCGGGCAGTCGATCTCCGATGCGCCCGCGTCGAAGGCGTCCGCCCAGGCGCGGCTCGCCTGCAGGTCGACGAGGGTCGCTCGCGGATCGGTCTTGATCCCCTCCATGTACGCCTTCTGCATCATCTCGCGCCCGCCGTCCTTGCAGACCCGCGCGGGATCGAAGGGACGCGGCGCCTTGCCGCGGGTGACCTGCTCCATGTAGCCGATCGGCTCGTCGTCGAGCCCGAGGGCGAGACCGCTGCCGCACAGGACGAGCCCGGCGACGGAGCCCTGTCGCGCCCATTCGAGGGCGACGAGGGCGCCCATTCCGTGGCCGACGAGCAGCGGGTTCGCGGCGCCGCACCAGTCTGTGACCCAACGCGCCATCTCGGTCATGTCCGCGATCGACGGCAGCGAATCGAGGGAGCCGGAGCGACCGTGGCCGGGCAGGTCGAAGGCGATCGCGCCGCCATCCGGTGCCACCGCCGGGAGCAGCCCGTCGAACACCGAGCTCTGGAGCCCGGCGTCGTGCAGACACACGATCGGCGTGCCGCCTCCCAGCGTCGGCGGATCCTGGGGCAGGGTCGTCGGACCGGTGTGCCGGATCAGAATCGGCAGTCCGTCGCGGCGGACGTATTTCTCGGGCATTCGGCGGCTCCTCGAAGCGGGGACGTGAACTACTGCGGCGGGCCGGTCGGGATGTCCTTGAACGCGACGCCCTTGTCGGCGCGCGCGTCCGAGGGCAGGCCCATCACGCGCTCGGCGATGATGTTGCGCAGGATCTCGTCCGTGCCGCCCGCGATCCGCAGCCCCGGGAGCGACAGATATCGCTCCTGCCAGGCCGCGGCGTCCGGCGTCGCTTCCGGATCCAGCAGCGCGCCCGAAGCGCCCGCGAGGTCCATCGCGAACGACGCCGCTTCCTGCTGGAGCACCGCGCCGACCAGCTTGCCCATGCTGGCTTCCGGTCCCGGCGGCAATCCCTTCGAGAGTGCCGTCAGCGTGCGCAGCGACGTGTTCTTGAGTCCGCGCGCCTTCGTGACGTAGTCCGCGATCTGCTCCCGGACCTGCGTGTCCTCGATCGCCGGCTGGCCGTCGAGCTCGAGCTCCGACGCGAACCGGACGAGGTCCTCGAGGTTGCCCACGCCCATGCCGGAGCCGATCGACTGCCGCTCGTTCATGAGGGTGGTGAGCGCGACGCTCCAGCCGTTGCCGACCTCGGAGAGGCGCTGGTCGTCGGGGATGCGGACGTCGCTGAAGAAGACCTCGTTGAAGCCCTGGGCCTTGTTGATCTGGGTGATCGGCCGGATCTCGATCCCCGGCGACTTCATGTTGACCACGAAGTAGGAGAGGCCCGCGTGCTTCACGACCGTCGGGTCGGTTCGCACGACGAGGATGCCCCACTCGCAGATCTGCGCGCCGGAGGTCCAGATCTTCTGGCCGTTCACGACCCATTCGTCGCCGTCCTTGACGGCGGTGGTCCGCAGGCCGGCGAGGTCCGAACCGGCGGAGGGCTCGGAGAAGAGCTGACACCAGACTTCCTCACCGGACAGCAGCTTCGGGATCCAGCGCTCCTGCTGCTCCGGCGTGCCGTGGGCCATCACGGTCGGGCCGCACATGCCGATGCCGATCGCGAAGACGTCGCCCGGCGTCTTGAACTTCGCCTGCTCTTCGTTCCAGATCACGTTCTCCATGGGCGTCGCGCCACGGCCGCCGTACTCCTTGGGCCAGGTGATGCAGGCCCATCCGGCCTCGGCCTTCTTCTTCTGCCAGGCCTGGGCGGCGGCGACGTTCTCGGGCGAGAGGTTCTCGCCCATGCCCGGCCCCTCGTCGTCGGGGCTGCGGAGCTCGGCATTGGCTTCGAGCCAGGTGCGCGCTTCGGCGCGGAAGGCGGCTTCTTCGGGGGTGTCGTTGAAATCCATGTCGGTCGTGTCTCCTGGGCGGTCGCCCGGATGAAGTAGAAGGGAGAAGATCGGGACTCAGCTCAGCCGTTGGCCGCGATCTGACCGGTGCCGGCGGAGCCGGCACTGACGAGCCGATCGACGAGCAGGTTCTTCCAGTACTTGGGCGTGCCGAGCTGCGACGAGAGCAGCTTCGCGCGGCGGTAGAAGAGGTGGCAGTCGTATTCCCACGTGTACCCGACGCCACCATGAAACTCGATCATCTCGACCGTCGTGTCCTCGAAGGCCTCGCACGCCGAGATCCGCGCGATCGCAGCCGCGGTCGAGAGCTCCGCGTCATCGGTCGAGAGCGCCCACGCCGCGTAGTAGGCGTTCGAGCGGGCGAGCTCGACCTTGCACCAGAGATCCGCCATGCGGTGCTTGACCGCCTGGTTCGCGGCGATCGGCTTGCCGAAGGCATAACGACCGAGGATGAACTCCTTGGTGATCTCGAGCGCGCGCTCGGCGGCGCCGACCTGCTCGAAGGCCTGCAGTACCGCCGCGACGTCGAGCAGCTTCGCGATCCCGGCGTCGTCAGCGCCGGCGAGCTTGTCCGCCGAGGCGCCGTCGAAGCTGAGCTTCGCCTGGCTGCGGCTCATGTCGAAGGAGTCGAGGCTCGCCCGCGTCACGCCGGAGCCGTCGAGGTCGACGACGTAGAGACCGACGCTGCCGCCTTCGGTCGCTGCGACGATCGCCACGTTCGCGATGTCGCCGTCCGCGACGGGCAGCTTCGTGCCCGAGAGCGTGCCGCCCGAGACGCTCGCCTCGATCCCGGCGACCGCGTTCTGGCCAGGCTTCTCGGTGAACGCGAAGGTGCCGATCGCGGAGCCGTCCGCGAGCTTCGGCAGCCAGGCATCCTTCTGGGCGTCGGAGCCGAAGCGCAGGATCGTTTCGGTCGCGACGTATACGCTCGGGCCGAAGGGGATCGGCGCGAGCGCGCGGCCGACCTCGAACGCGATCATCGCGAGCTCGAGATGACCGAACTCGGCGCCGCCGTACTGCTCGGGCACGACCGCACCCTGCCAACCCATCTCCGCCGCGCCCTTCCAGAGCTCGGCCGCGTAGGGCTGGTCGCCTTCGAGGATCTCGCGACAGGTCGCGAGCGGGGAGTTTGCGTCGAGGTAGTCCCTCGCCGTTTGTTGCAAGAGCTTTTGCTCATCCGAAAAGTCGAAGTTCATGGCGCGCAGGACTCCCTCATGGACAGTAGAGACGGAGCACACCGAGCCTCGCCCGCGCGGGATGCGCGAAGCGGCGGTGCGCGAAAGGAAACGGGTCGGCAAGTGGGGGCGGGTCCGGGGCTGGCCGGGGGGCTGGACTCGTCCGCCGAGCGAGAATCGCCGAATAGAAGAGGGTGTCAACGCTCGGGGAAGGACCGCGCGTTGCTACTCTGGACCCCGAGCGGGCGGTCCAGACAGCGGAAACCAAGCGGAGGTGGACGTGCGCCGATCCACGAGATCGACCGTCGAGCCCAGGGGCTCGTTCGGAATTTCACGCATGCGCGACGCCGTGGGCGTCGGTGCGGCCTTGGCATGGACAGCGGGGATCCTGCTGTCCCTCCCGTGTGACGCCGTCGCACAGGACGTCGAATTGACGATCGCCGAGACCGAAGATCTCGTGCGGATGCGGCACTACGAGGGCATGCCCCCGGAAGAGGCGGACCGGATCGGCGCCGACGGCTGCGCGCGGCTCGTCGAGATGCTGGGAGAGCCGGAAGAGGCCGCCAACCAGGCGCAGATCCTGCTGGCGATCGGGCATTGCGCGCCCGAGGGCGGACTGGAAGCGATCGCCGCCTGGGCCGAGCAGCCGCGGGACGGCGAGATCGACCGGGCGACCTTCCGCGCGTGGCAGGTGCTGCCCTTCGCGCTCGCGCGCCTCGCGGAGCACGATCCGCGCGCGGTCGCTCGATTGACCGCGCGCCTCGAAGACGACGCCGCGCCGACCTGGTCCTTCCGCCAGCATCGTGGCGATCGCCTCGTGAAGCTCAAGCATCGCGCCGCCGCGGACTGTCTCGCGGATACGGATCACCCCGACGCGGACGCGGCCCTCGATCGCGCCGCGCGGCGCGCCCGGGACGGCGCGATGCGCGACCACCTCGAACGCGCCCGGGATCGCTATCGTGATCGCCGCGCACGCCGGGACGATCGACGCGGAGGGACGCAGCGATGAGCACGATGCGTACCCGCTCCTGCGCCGCCCTCGCGTCGGTCCTCTCCCTTCTCTCCTCGCTCGCCGCCCCTTCCGCGTTCGCCGAGCCGGAGGTCGATCTCCACGACCTCACGTGGTTCGTCCATGTCGATCTGATCGACGTCGGTGCGGGCGCGGACCTCGCCTACTGGACCAACGTGATCACCGACGCGGTCGATCGCGGCAACCGCCTGCTCGAGGGCCGCAGCGGCCCGTCCGACAACCTCTGCTGCACGAAGATGACGAACACCGTCGCGGTCCAGACCTTCGGCACGCCCGGGGACGGGCTCGACGTGATCGACAGCGCCGCGGATCAGACGATGCTCGGGATGACCGGCCTGCCGGGCTCCCGCGGCTTTCTGGTGGACAGCCTGACCTGGTGCAACGGCTCGTCGCCGACGGCGATCGGCTGCGCGGTCCGCCCGGCGTGCACCGGAAACGGCAACGACGATCCCGATCTGTGGATGTACGTGACCGTCGAGTCGTTCGACGACGGCACGCTCCCGAGCGTGATCGCGCATGAGCGCGGGCACAACGCGTGTCTCCAGCACGTCGTGACCCCGAAATGCGCGCTCATGCAGGGCACCGTCTTCACGCCTGGCCTCGGCGGATGCCTGACCGCGACCGAGTGCTCGCACCTTCGCGACGGCCGCACCGAACTCTCGAGCGGCGAGTTCTGCACCTGCCACGACGACTTCGGTTCGCCGCTGGCCGACTTCACCAAGTGCGACGACGCCGGCGGCGCCTGCTCCGGCGGCTGCTGCGGGCTGAGCTCCGGTGACGCCGGCGTGCAGCTGATGGCGGCGGCGGATCCCGGCGACGCGGGACTCGCGCCCGAGGACGCGGTGCTCGTATCGGCGTATACCGGCGACTGGACGAACCAGGGACAGATCAGCCCGACCGCGGACGACGTTCGCGCGATGGCCTACGCCTACGACTCGGGCGTGCTCTATGGCGTGGTGCCGACGGTCGCGGACGATTCGTTGATCACGATGGACCCGACGACGGGCGCCGTGATCTCCTGGGTCGGCTCGATCGCGAACGGGACCGACGAGTTCGTCTCCCTCGCCTACGACCCGGGCGCGACCAGCTCGCCTTCCGACGACCGCCTGATCGGCCTCGAGGTCACGACGAGCGACACCGGCGAGCTGCGCTGGATCGATCCGGCCTCGCCCAACACCGCGACCCTGCTCGGCGGCATCGGCTGGACCCCGGCCTCCTTGTTCTCCAGCCTGGCCTTCGACGCGAACCTGAACAAGCTGCTCTTCGCGACGCCCTTCGGGCCGAACGGGATGTGGGAGCTCGACATGGCGAGCTGTCCGCCCTCGTGCTCGCCGAGTCAGTTCGCGGGCACCGGCTCCTTCTGGACGAACCCGACGATGGCCTGGTCACCGCATTCGGGGAACGCGTACGTCATCGGCGTCTCGTTCTCCGCGCCGGGCACGCGGACCTTCTACAACGTGATCGACACGACCACGGGCGCGAGCGTCGAGACCCTGAGCCTCGATCGCTTCACGCCTGCGGGTCTGGCTGCGGTCCCGGAGCCGTCGTTCGCGGCTAGCCCGTCGGGAGTCCCCCCAGCTCTGCTGGGGAGGCCTTCAAAGTTTGACGGTTCCGGAATTCGAGGAAACCCCGTCCCGTGATTTGCTCGGCGTCACACAGGAGGGAGCCTCTCGTCGAAGAACGCGAGGCTAGGGCACACGGACTGAGAGCGCCGTGTGAAGAACTGTTCCAGCAGTGGATTCAGCGCCAGAAGCTCGAGCGCTCTCAGCGGGGCCAGTCGGAGTTCGGCTGGCCGTCTGCCGCCTGTAAGGCGGCCCAAGGGAAGGCGGTCGCCTTCCCGTCAATCCCGCTTTGAGCGGGTCACCTGGATGCCCCCGGCTTTGCCGGGGGAGGATGTCACCCCGCGGTTCTCGAAGGTGGATGTGATGTCGGTATCCGGAGGAGTTGAATCGGTGGGAATCTGCGGTGTTGGCAATCGATCTGAAGGGCGCTGAAAATTTCGCGGGATCGTCAGCCCGACTCACGCTCGTCAGCGGCCCAGGCTCCGAAGAATCATGATGCCTCGGAGTGATGACGCCCGGGATTCCTCGGCCCGTATCGCGCGTTCATCACGCGCCGCCGCTCGCTCCTCGGCGGTTTGCCTTCGAATGGTCTGCTGTCTCGCCGCCGCGACATCTGCGAAGGTCGTTCGGAAACATCGGATCATCATGTCGCTGAGGGGTTCGAAGCCGGCCAACATGCATTCGTCCACCGATCGCTGGTACGTACCGTTCTGATTCGCCTCGACCATCTCGTCGAGGGCCTCATCCCTCTCCGCGTCAGTGAGAGGGCCGACAACGTTCTTCTCTATGTCGGCAAGGATTGGTCCGGCCTCGTTGCGGATCGCCCGGTCGCGCGCCGCTCGCCTCGCCTTGATGCGTTCCGCTGCCGCGGCTTGCTGAGCCTGCCACTCGCGCTCGTGCTCGCGTCGCTGCCACGGCGTCTGGCATGCGAGCAGGCACGCAATCACCAGCGCTCCGACAATCGCTTGCTTCATTCTGACTTCCCTCCTGCTGCTCGCTACTTCAGCACGCTCGGCGTCTCGCCGCTTCGCTCCGGATCGAGCAGCAGATCCATCCCCACCTGCGCCACTCGCGCCGGGTCGAGGAGCTGGACGCCCTCGAGCGCCGCCGGAACGACCCCGTTCCCGTTCTGCGCGAGCATCGGCGTGTCGACGATGCTCGGACACAGCGCGTTCAACCGAATGCCATTCTTGGCGAACGCCCCCGCGCTCGAGCGAACCAGCGAGACGACCGCCGCCTTCGTGGCGCCGTAGACGGGATCCGGAGGGAAGGGCGTCTTGCCTGCCCCGCTCGCCGTACACAGGATCGAGCCCCCGCCGTTCTCGACGAGCGCCTCGTGCGCGAGCTTCGTCCCAACGAACACCGCTCGTAGGTTGATCGCGAGCACCTCGTCCATCTTGTCGATCGACTGGGCGGGGAAGGGCGGCAGGCCGCTCATGATGGCGGCGTTGTTCATCACGTAGTCGAGACGCTCGTGGGTCGCGCGGGCGTCGGCGAACGCAGCGGTGAGCGCCGCATCATCCGTGACGTCGAGGGCGTGCCGCGAGGCGCGCGCACCGAGCGCCTCGACTTCCTTCGCGACCGCTGCGATTCCGTCCGCGCTGCGGTCGACGAGCGCGATCCCGGCGACGCCGCGCCTCGCCAGGTCGAGACACATGCAGCGGCCGATGCCCGACCCCGCGCCCGTGACGAGCGCGACGCGCCCGGTCGCCGATTCGTCCTCCATCAAGAATCCTCGCGGCTGGCGCCGGCGCGCCGGATCTCGTCCGTGTGCTCCCCGATGTCCGGACAGGCAGCACGCGGCGCCGGGGCCTGACCATCGAAGTCGACCGGCGAGGCCGGACTCGTGAGCGCGCTGCGCGCATCGCACTCGGGGATCTCGACGAAGGCGTGAGCGGCATGGGCCTGCGGGTCGTTCGCGACGTCGCCGAGCGTGTTGACCGGTGCGAACCAGACGCCTTCCGCGTCGAAGATCGCGCACCACTCGTCGAGGGTCTTCGTCGTGAAGATCTCGTCGAAGTGCGCGATCAGCTCACGTCGATGCTCGAAGCGTCGTGCCGCGTTCGCGAAACGGTCGTCGTCCGCCCAGGTCGGGGATCCCATGGCGCGCACGAGGTTCGGCCAGTGCCGATCCGACTCCAGGCAGAGCAGCCAGAACCAACGGCCGTCGCTCGTCGGATAACAGTTCTGGAGCGGGGCCCCGAACTTGGTGCGCGGCGGCTGCGAACGCATCTTGCCGTTCAGGAGCTGGATCGACAGATCCGAAGCGCCGGCGTAGAGCCCGGTGCGCAGGAGCGACGTCTCGACGAGTCGGCCGACGCCCGTGCGCTCGCGATCCGCGAGGGCGGCGCTGATCCCGGCGACCAGGTTCATCGCGGTCAGGTGATCGCCGACCGCCGGCGGCAGGATCGGGGGCGCCTGGTCGCGGACGGTCATGCGATCCGCGAGCCCCGACCGCGACCAGAACGCGCCGACGTCGTAGCTCGCGCGATCGCGGTCCGGACCTTCGGCGCCGAAGCCGGTGATCCGCGCGTAGATCAGGCGTGGCCAGCGCGCGCGAATCTTCGCCGGGTCGAGGCCGAGCGCGTCGAGGGCCTGCGGACGCAGGTTCGTGACGAACACGTCGGCGTCGGCGAGCAGGTCGTCGAGGAGGGATCGGTCGTCGCCGGTCTTCAGGTCGAGCGCAGCGCTTCGCTTCCCGCGGTTGTCGAGCTCGAAGAACGGGGAGCGGGGCGCTTCGATCCCGAGCGCGGCGTGGAAGTGGCGCTGAGGGTCGCCGGTCGGGGGCTCGATCTTCACCACGTCCGCGCCCCAATCGGCGAGTACGCCCGCGGCCGCCGGCGCGGCGATCCAGACGCCGAGCTCGACGACCTTGTAACCGGAAAGCGGGCCGGGATCCGTGTCAGCGCTCATGCCGCGCCTCCGTTCGCGCGGCGGCGGTTGTGCTCCGCGAGGAATTCGACAGCCTTCGCCTGGAGATCCTCGGGCGGGATCGGCAGGAGGACCGGTCCAGTCTCGCGGGAGGGCAGGGCGATCGTCGCTTCCGCCAGCGCGGTCTCGACGCCGCGTTGGTTGGTGGCGACGATCGAGACGTCCGCGAGGGCGCTCGGGCCCTCGCGATAGGTGCGATCGACCCGGCCGGTGAACGTCTGCAGGTCGCCGTGATAGTTGAACTTGCGGATCTCGTCCCGCTGTCGGAGCACGAACGCGTCGTCGCCCATCCAGTCCGTCAGGACGTGATGCAGCCAGAACTCGCGCTGGAGCCCCCAGTCGTAGGCCTCGGGGTTGCCGACCTTCTGGGCGAGCTCGCTGTCCCAGTGGACGCGCGCTTCCGTGTCGAGGACGCCGTGGCGGTTGCGGGAATAGGAATGCCGGAGGCGGACGCGATCCTTGGCGGCGACACGCGAAGTCGCGAGCATCCGGATCGGCGCGAAGCCGTAGCCCGCGCAGTGGGCGAGGATGATGTCGGTCATCGTGAGGGGACCCTTCTGCAGGGTGAGCGTCTCGTCGCCCTCCTTCACGTCCTCCCAGTAGCGTGGCTCTGCGCCGCGCGGCGCTTCCTCGAGGTAGCGCTCGTCGATGGCCGCGATCTCGTCCTTCGACCAGCTCGCCGCTTGCGTGTCCGCGTACTTGCCCTTCTTCCGTGCGGTGTCGCGCTCGGCCATGATGCGGAGCGCGCGGTAGATCCCGACGACTTCGCCGCGCTGGTTGAACTTCACATAGCGGCGGATGATGTGGACGGTCCGCCCGCCGAACTCCGACTCCTTGACCTCGCAGCTCTCCTCGCCCTCGAAGCTGTAGATCGTGTCGCCGGGGTACATCGGTCGGTACCAGGTCCACGTCCCGCCGGACATGAAGATCTGGCAGCCGCGGAAGAGCCCGCGGGCCCGCTTGCGGACCTCGCTCGGGATGCGCTCGCCCAGCAACGGTTCGTTCGTGATCGCCGTCATGATCGACGGAGCGATGACAAAGCCCCAGCGGGTGCCCCCGGCGTGATCCGCGTCGGTGTAGAGCGGGTTGTCGTCGCCGATGCTGATCGCGAAGTTGCGGATCGCGTCGGTGGACAAGCAGGCGTGGAACTCGCGGTCCTTGTTCACGCCATCGAGGCCGTTCAGGGCCTGCTGCGCGGCGATGTCCTCGTCGGTGATCCGGCCGGCGCTCTCGGTGTCACTCGCTCGTTCCGCCAAGGCGCCTCCTTCGAAGCGCCCGCGGACCGGTCGATTGGACGACGGGGGGCGCCCGGGTACCGTAGCGATCTCGATCGGGGTCGGGGGACGCGAAAGCGGACCGCGGGCCCGTCGCAAGCGGGAGCGCGCATCAAGTGGCTGAGCTCGAACGACTCGTTGGCGGCATCGACTTCGGTGAGGGCCCGCGCTGGCGCGACGGCCGACTCTGGTATTCGGACTTCTACCAGCAGTCGGTCTACACCGTCGATCTCGATGGCAAGCGCGAGCGCGTGCTCCGCATCGACGACGCGCCGTCCGGGCTCGGATGGCTCCCGAACGGCGACCTGCTCGTCGTGTCGATGGAGCATCGGCAGGTGCTCCGCTACGACGGAACGACGACTTCGGTCCATGCGGATCTGTCGCAGATCGTCGGCGGGCGATGCAACGACATGGTGGTCGATGCACTCGGACGCGCCTACGTCGGGAATTTCGGGTACGCCGCCGACGAGAAGAGCAGGCCGGAACCGACCGCGCTCGTGCGCGTCGATCCGGACGGCGCGGCGACGCCGGTCGGGACGCCGCTCGCGTTTCCGAACGGCTCGATGATCACCCCGGACGGCGAGACCCTGATCGTCGGCGAGTCCATGGGACAACGATTGACGGCGTTCCGCATCGACGACGAAGGCGAGCTAGGCGACGGTCGCGTCTTTGCGGAGACCGTGGGCCGTGCACCCGACGGCGCCTGTCTCGACGCCGAGGGCGCCGTCTGGTTCGCCGACGCCGGCCGCCCCGGCAACGCCGTCGTGCGCGTCGCCGACGGCGGCGAGGAGCTCACGAAGCTCGACACGCCGATGCCCACCTTCGCCTGCATGCTCGGCGGCGAAGACCGCCGCCTCCTCTTCGTTCTCGTCGCTCCCGGCTCGTCGGAGAGAAAAGCCGCCGGCAAAGCCGAAGGCGCCCTCCTGATCACCGAAGTCGAAACCCCCGGCGCCGGCTTCCCCTGAGCACCGCTCCGACCAAAACAAAGAGCCTTCAGCGCAAGAGACGCCCCCTCAAGGGGCGTCTCGAGAGGCGCGCAGCGCCGACCGTGAGACTCGACTAGTCGAGTCTCACGAACAAAAAGTCCCCGTCCTCGTGCCGCGCACTCCGGATCGGGCCGAACTGCGGCGTCTGGTCCGAGTCGCGCATGATCGGCTCACGGATCTGGGCGTGGAGGCTGGTCGCGTCGAGGACCTCCTCGTTCTCGCGCAGCGAGCGGAGGAAGGCGTTCGCGAAGACCGAGTGGCCACCACCGCCGCCGTCGACGACCGGCTCGTTGCCCCCGGACGTGAGCGCCAGCCGGGTGCGGCGTGAGGCGAGCCGCTCGACGTGGCTCGGGCCCTTGCGGGTGACGGCGATGCCGCGGGTGAGGGTGCCCGAATAACAGCTGTCAGAGACGACCATCACGTGCTTGGCGTCCATCGCGCGGAGGATCGAGGTCACTTTCGAGTTCGAGACCCAGTTGGTCTCGTCGTCGGGATCGGCATCGACCGGGAGCCAGTAGCCGAGGCCCGCGTCTTCGTCGTTCCAACCGTGGCCGGCGTAGTAGATCAGCAGGTTGTCCCGCGGGCCGACCTTGTCCCGGTACTCCGCGAGGGCGCGGATCACGTCCTGGCGGGTCGCGTTCTCGAGCAGCTGGGTCTCGAATCCGTAGGCGCTGCCGAGCAGACTCGAGACCGCGCGCGCATCGGAGACCGCGGTCTTGAGGCGCGGCAGCTGGGCATAGTCGTCATTGCCGATCGCGAGCAGGTAGTACTTGCCGAAATCGACGTCGTGATCTTCCCCGGACTTCGTGCGGTCGAGGATCGCGAGACCCTGGGGCACGAGCTTGGACGCCGGCGTCGCTTCGACCGCGAGGCGGACACGATCGAAGTCCTCGAGGGCCGCCTCGGTCAGCCCGTCGAGCGCCTGGGTCAGCGCTTGTCGCCACATTCCGCGCGTGTAGCCGCCGCGCACGATTCGGCCGTACGACTCGACGACCTTGCCGACCTCGAGGCCCGGAAGCGGTCCGGTCAGTCGCGCGCGGATCTCCCCACGCACGTAGGGCGAGGCGTTGGGCGGGCTCTTCATCAACCACAGCTGCTCGATCGCGATCTGGATCGGCACCGCGCGTTCGAAGCCGTTGTCACCGTCGCGCAGCACCCGGAATCCGGCCTCGCGCAAAGCGCGCGAGATCGCGTCGCCCACGATCATCTCGACCGTGCGATCGGGCTCGAGGAAGACGTTCGCGCCGGGCAAGCCACTCGGCAGCGTCATGCGTCCGATCGCGCGGCTGCGGCGGACGGGGTCGCTCCGATCGCCGGTGAGCGTCGGGACGAGGCGGGTGCCGGCGGTCTCGCCGAACTCGCGTTCGTCGATGATCTCGGCGATCCGGACCGCGACGCCTACGGCCGGATTCTCGGTGAGCCCGGCCTGGGGCGTGGGGATGACCCCGGTATTCGCGCAGCCCGCCAGGAGTGCGAGGGCGGACACGAGGGCGGAGACGGCGAGGAGTCGGGGGAGGAGGTTCGAGAGGGCGCGAGGAAGCATCGTTTCACCTGGATTTCATTCGTTTCGTGGAATCTATCGCACCAGGGGTGCCCGAACCGGTCTGCCGGGTTCCGGAGGCGAGCGGACAGTCGTCGCATCGCGCGGGCCGTCCCTGGGGAGGAATCCCGGCTTGCCGCGTGTTTCAGGTCGGGGGAAATCCCCAGTCTGCGACTTCGTGCGCCGGGAACCTCAAGCGCCCCTCACGGGCTCCGATCCGTCTCTGGGGACCGTGAGGAGAGCGCCTTGGCCTTGTTGGGTCGCAAGAAGAAGAAGCTCGGAAAGTCGAAGGGCGAAGAGGGCTACGGCCAGGGCCAGGCTTCGATCGCCGAGGGGGACGATGTCCTCCTCGACGAAGAGGTCATGGTCGAGAAGCTCCTCTCGATGATCGAGTCACCGGACTATCGCCCGCCGACGCTGCCTTCGGTCGCGGTCGAGCTGATGACCCTGTCCCAACGCGCGGACGTCGAGATCGACGACGTCGTGTCGCTGCTCGAGCGCGACAGCATGATCGCGGGTCGCGTGATCAAGCTCGTCGGGTCGGTCGGACTCGCGGGTGCGGTCAAGATCACGTCGTTGCGGGAAGCGACGATGCGGATCGGACTCGCGCAGATCCGCGACATCGTGATGGAGATCGCGCTCAACATGCGCGTATTCAAGAACGAGGACTACGGCGACACGATGGAGCTGTTGCGACAGCACGCGACGGCGACCGCCCACTTCTCTCGCATCCTCACGCGGTACACGACCCTGGATTCCGAGTTCGCGTTCATGGCGGGTCTGATGCACGACGTCGGGATCGCCGGCACGCTGCTCGCCCTCTCCGAGACCAGGACGCGTCGCAAGCCGCCGCCGGACCTGATCTCGATCTGGCCGGCGGTCGAGCGCGTGCACATGCGCGCGGGCGAGTTGATGGCGAAACACTGGGATCTGCCCGCGGACATCCAGCTCGCGATCGCCAACCACCACCAGGTGATGATCGGCGGACATCCGCACCCGCTCTCGGCGGCCGTCGCCCTCGCGAACGAGATGAGCCACTTCTTCGGCCTGGGCATCCTGCCGAAGGAGGGGGCCGCCCTCGAAGAGATGTCCGAGGACGAGGCGGATTGCATCCGCTCCTACACGACCCTGGACAAGACCGGCGCGAAGACCCTGCTGCAAGCGCGCGAGGCGCTCTCCCTCGATGAAAAGACCCTCGGGTTGATCCGAGAGGAGTCCGAGCAGGCGCTCGAGGTGACGGGTCTCGCGAACCCGTAGGCGAGTCGCCGCGAGTTCCATACGCTTGGCGCATGGAAAAGCTCGCGTATCTGCTCTGGAACGATGACGACTCTCTCGCCGCCGACGCCTTCCGCGATCGGTTGATCGGCGACCTGCCCGACGCGCTCGCGAAGGAGGGCGGGCACGCGCTCAAGGTCTGCGCGACCGACTCCGCGGTCGATGCCGGCGCCAACCTGCATCTCGGAGCGCGCGCGCCGCAGGCGCTCGTCACGTTCTGGCTCGAGTGCTGCCAGGACCGCGCGCCCTCGGAGGCCGTCCTCGCGAACGTGTGTGATCGCCTGGCGGGCTACCTCGTCGTCGAGTCTCACCCGCTCCGCGTCGAGACCCCCGACGGCGGGCTCGGCAAGCGCATGCCGGGGTTCAGCCTCGTCGGCTGCATCGAGGCCCGCGCCGACGTCGACCACCGCACCTTCGTCGAAACCTGGGAACGGGTCCACCGCGACGTCGCGATCGCCGTCCAGAGCACGTTTTCCTATGTGCGAAACGAAGTCGTTCGGCCGCTGACCGCCGACGCGCCCGAGTGGTACGGGATCGTCGAGGAGGGCTTCCCGCTCGAGGCGCTCTCCGATCCTCAGGCCTTCTACGACGCCGTCGGCGACGACGCGAAGTACCGCGACCACCTGAAACAGATGATGGACAGCTGCAACGCGTTCCTCGACATCGAGAAGGTGGACTCCCACCCGATGTCGGAGTACCGCTTCTACTAGCGGACTGGCGAACCCACGTGGCAGACGCGCACGGCGCCACGAAGGCGCCGAATCGACGCTTGCCTAACGAAGAGTTGCTTCCCTGAGTCCATCGAGCGCTTCCTGCAGACCGAGCACGCGCTCGTTGACGACATCGACGGCGTTGTCGACGCGGTCGAGGGCGGCTTCGGCGCTGTCGGCGCGGGCGGCTTCGCCGTCGATCCGCTCGACGGCGGCGGCCAGGGCCTGCTGGTACTCGGAGCTGCGCGCTTCGAGACCGGCGACGTCGCGAGACTGCTTCAGGTTGATCGCGACGGACCCGAGCAGCAGGCCGGCCAGGACGAGCAGGATCAGACCGTTCCGGCCGCGGGACTCGGTCGGCTCGGCTGCCGCGGCGTCGGGCGTGGGCTCTTCGTCGATCTCGAGCGCCGGCGGTTCATCGCCGAGGGTCTCGTCGACCTCGAGCTCCGGGCGCTCCTCTTCAGCGAGGTCGGTCGACTCGGTCTCGAGATCAGCGTTCGGAAGCGTGGAAATCGGGTTGGACATCGGGGGGACTCCTGTCGGGTCGGCGCGGGGACGGGTAACGCGGCGCCATGGTCCGGAGTAGCAAATGCCCGGTTCGGCCGCTGCGTCACACGCCGGATTCCGGGCGGCTCGGCGTCGCATTTTCCGATGGGCCGATCGACGTGTGACTTCCTGCGCACCCGCTCGCGGTGACAGATGGGTCAGTCGGCGACGATCCCGGTCCGGTCGTGGAGCACGTTGCGCACCATCGGCTCGAACTCCTCGAGCGGCAGCGTCTCGCCCGCCGGCTCGAAGGCCGCCTGGTCGTAGAGCTCGCAGAACTCGGCGCAGGCGTCGTACCACGGGTGGTCGGCGAACTGGTCGCGGGCGTCGCGATCCATGCCGATGTGGTGCCAGAAGTAATAGCCCTGGAAGACGCCGTGATTCGCGACGATCCAGTGGTTCTTCTCGGAGACGTAGGGCTTGAGGATCGCGGCGCCGACCTCGGGGTGATTGTTGGGGGCAAGCGTGTCCCCGATGTCGTGGAGGAGCGAGGCGACGACATATTCCTCGTCGCGGCCGTCGCGCAGGGCGAGAGTCGCCGTCTGGAGGCTGTGGGTCAGGCGATCGACCGCGAAGCCGCCGTAGTCGCCGTCGAGCAGCCGCAGGTGGGCGAGGACGCGGTCGGCGAGGCCGGCGCAGAGCTTCGCGTGGTTGGGGCCGATGATCTGCCAGTCCTCCTTCGTGCCCTCCTTCATCTGATGGAAGGTGGCGCGGGGCTCGGGAGTGGGTTCAGCGCTCATCGGGATCTCCTGTTCGGGCGAGGGCAGACCATACCGGATCGAGGCGAGGGCCGGCCTAGGACTCGGGGTCGCGCGGCGGCTCGCGCGGAGGAGGGCGCTTCTGCGATCCTTGCCCCGGCCCGCAATCGACCGGAGGACCCCTGGTGACGAAGATCGACGACCTGCCGACGCCCGCCCTCGTCGCGGATGGGGCGCGCCTCGAAGCGAACCTGAGGACGATGGCGGAAGCCCATCCCGGCGCGGCCCTGCGTCCCCACGTGAAGGCGCACAAGTGCACGGCGCTCGCGAAGCGTCAGGCGGCGCACGGTCACCGGACGTTCTGCGCCGCGACCACGCGGGAGATCGAAGGAATGGCGGCGGCCGGGCTCGGCGACGACCTGCTGCTCGCGAACGAGGTCCTGGACGCCACGCGGCTCGGCGCCGTCGCGAAGAGCGCCGTCGCGAAGAGCGGCGCGCGGGTGACGGTCGCGGTCGACTCCGAGGAGACGATCGAGGCGGCCGCGACAGGCGGCGTGCCCGAAGTCCTGATCGATGTGAACGTCGGACTCCCGCGTTGCGGATGTGCACCGGGGGAGGCCGGCGCCCTCGCGGAGCGCGCGCGGGCGCGCGGTCTCGAGGTCCGCGGCGTGATGGGCTACGAGGGGCACGTCGTGGGCAACGCCGATCGCGCGGCGCGCGAGGACGGGTGCCGCGCCAGCATGGAGCAGCTCGTCGCCGCCCACGCCGACGTCGGCGGTGACATCATCTCGGCGGGCGGCACCGGCACCTACGACTGCAACACCTGGGCGAACGAGATCCAGGCGGGGTCCTACGCGCTGATGGACACGGCCTACGCGACGCTGGGGCTGCCCTTCGCGCAGGCGTTCTTCGTGCTCTCGACCGTCGTCTCGCTCGCGCCGGAAGGGGCCGGCTACGTGATCGGGGACGCGGGGCTCAAGGCCTTCGGCATGGACCACGGCAACCCGGCGCTGCCGGGCGCACGCGTGCTCTTCTGCTCCGACGAGCACATCACGTTCGTTCCGGGACGCGCCGACGAAGACACGGAGGCGTCGCCGATCGACTGGGAGGCGCCGGCGAAGCCGACGGTGGGAGACCGACTGCGGCTCGTTCCGGCGCACGTCGACCCGACCCTCGCCTACCACGAGCGGCTCTACATCGCCGATGGCGAAGACATCGTCGACGAGTGGGCGATCGATCTGCGCGGCTGGTAGGCGGATCGCGTCGGGCGGCGAGCGCGAATATCCGAATCAGGACCATCCGGCTCGCGCGTCGCTCGAGAACGTGATCAGATCGGATCGAAGCGGAGGAAGCGCGCGGTTCGCGGTGAGACCGTCGACCACGCTCCGTCGATCTCGAAGCGCGCGGTCGTGGCCGGCGAGAAGCCCGTTCGAAGGATCTCCGCGGCGTTCTCGTCGCTGCCCGCGAGCTCGAACGCCAGCACGCCGATGCCGGGATTGTGCGCGAGGAGCAGCAGGGTCTGCGCGGCGTCGTCCATGGCCGCGAGTCCGTCGAGGAGTCCCCGGGCCGAGGCGTTGTAGAGAGAATCGTCGAAGCTCACTTCGACGGACGTCTCGAAGGCGGACGACACGCACTCCCAGGTCTCGCGACATCGCTGCGCGGTCGAGGAGAGCGCGTGGTCGGGTACGCAGCCCTCCCGCAAGAGCGCCTCGCCGACGAGTCGTGCCGCCTCACGGCCTTCGGTCGTGAGCGGGCGATCGTGATCGCGCGCCGCGTGCGTGCTCTGCTTCGCATGGCGCATGAGGATCAGGGTCCGCGGCATGCGCAATGACTAGCAGCCTCCGCCCGGAACTGCCGCGTGCGTCGACGAGCTATGCTCCGGCGATCGGACGGTGCGCGGGACGGAGACCTCATGCGGGACGCGAAATTCGGGATCGGCGAAGTGGTCGCCCATCGATTTCGCCCCTTTCGCGGCGTGATCTTCGATGTCGACCCGCTCTTCAACCACACCGAGGAGTGGTGGCTCTCGATCCCTGAAGAGGTGCGGCCCGCCAAGGACCAGCCCTACTACCACCTCTTCGCGGAGACCGACGACTCGACGTACGTCGCCTACGTGTCGGAGCAGAACCTGGTGCCGGACACGGAGCACGGGCCGTGTCGCCACCCCCAGCTCGATCTCGTCTTCGATCGCTTCGAGGACGGCTGCTACGTGCCGAAGGATCGCGTCCAGAACTGACGCATGGATCCGTCAGACGTCGCAGCTGGGTCTCGGCCGCGGCTCGGGTTTCGGGAAGCGCTGCTGCATCTCCTCGAGCGGCGTGTCCTTGAACTGCTTGATCACCGCGATCCGACAGGCGCGAAGCGCGTCGCTGGTCTGGCCTTCGCACAGCTCGGTGACCTGGGCGCTCACGTAGTCGGATTTGGACGGCGTGCGCTCGCAGCTGGCCAGGAGCAGCGCGCCGAGCACGAAGGCAAGGACTCCTGCGTGACGTCGAATCGTCATGGCTCCCCCGTTCGGCGCCGCCCGCTTCAGGGGCGGGCGCCGTAGGCCTGGGCCGGCAGCCAGGTGGCCAGCTCGGGCCATACAAAGATGAGGGCGAGGCCGATCAGCTGCAAGCCCACGAAGGGCAGGATTCCCACGTAGAGGGTCCGCACGTCGATTTCGGGGGGTGCGACCCCCTTCACGTAGAAGAGCGCGAACCCGACCGGGGGCGTGAGGAACGACGTCTGGAGACACACCGCGAAGAGCACCGTGAACCAGACGAGGTCGAAGCCGAGGTCGACGACGACCGGAGCGACGAGCGGGAGCACGATGAACGTGATCTCGATCCAGTCGAGGAAGAACCCGAGCAGGAACGTCACGAAGAGGATCGACAGGACGACGCCATGGGGGCCGAAGGGCAGGCCGAGCAGGACGCGCGCGATCAGCTCGTCCCCGCCGAGGCCGCGCAACACGAGGGCGAAGGCCGAGGCGCCGACGAAGATCCCGAAGAGGTACCCGGTCGTGAGTCCGGTCTCGCGGAGCACGTCCTGCAGGACGGCGCGGCCGAGACGCTTGCGCCAGGCGGCGAGCACCAGGGCGCCGAAGGCGCCGACGCCGCTGGCCTCGGTCGGGGTCGCGATGCCGAAGAAGATGCTGCCGAGGACCGCCAGGATGAGGGCGGCGGCGGGGACGATGTCGCGCAGGACCGAGAGGACGAGGGAGAGCTCGACGGGCTCGGCCTCGTCGGGCGCCGGTGCGATCTCCGGTCGGAAGGCGGGCAGCGCGATGAGGAAGACGATGTAGAGCCCCGCCAGCAGCAACCCGGGGATCATCGCGCCGAGGAAGAGATCGCCCACCGACATCGCGAGGCGGTCGGCCATCAGCACGAGCATGATGCTCGGCGGGATCAGGATGCCGAGGGTTCCGACGGCGCACACGGTGCCCGCCGCGTAGGTTGGCGCATAACGCGCCTCGAGCATCGGCGGCAGGCCCAGCAGCGCGAGGAGCACGACCGAGGCGCCGATGATGCCGGTGCTGGCGGCGAGCACGACCCCGATCAGGGCGACGGTCACGGCGAGTCCGCCGCGCACGCGTCCGAAGAGGCGCGACACGTCGCGCATCAGGTCGGCGGCGATGCCGGCGCGGTCGAGCAGCAGCCCCATGCAGACGAACATCGGGAGCGCGACAAGCACCCAGTTGTCCATCAGGTCCCAGATGCGGTCGGCGACGAGGGACGCATAGCTCCAGTCGACGCCCGTGAAGAAGCCGAAGTCGCGCTCGACGATGATCGCGATCGCCGTGAAGAGGATCGCCACGCCGCCGAGCACCCAGGCGACCGGGAATCCCGAAAGGATGCCCAGGATGAACGAGGCGAACATCGCGACGGCGAGCCACTCGCGGACGCTCACGACGGCGGCGCTCCGAAGAGCTCGTGAACGAGGCGCCGCAGGCGCGCGAGCGTCGCCGCGCCGAGACCGAAGAACGCGAGGGGCAGCGCGCCCTTCAGGAGCCAGCGATAGGGCAGCCCGCCCGCCGAGGCGGATTCCTCGCCCGTGGCGAAGCTCTCCGCCACGAAGGGCAGCGCGCTCCACAGGACGAGGACGACGAGCGGAAGCTGGAAGAGCAGCACTCCGTAGAAGTCGACCCAGCGTCGGGTGCGCGGGGCCATCTGCTCGCGAAGGACGTCGACGCGGACGTGCCGGTCGTGGACGACGCAGCCGACGATGCCCGCGAGGAAGCCCACGGCGTAGAGATGCCACTGCAGCTCTGCGAGCTGGATCAGGCCGACGCCGAACACGAAGCGAAGCACGACCGCGAGCACGATCACTGCGATCAGCGCGAGCCAGATCCAGGAGATCGCGGAGACGATCCGGTCGAGGACGCGCTCGACCGGCGCGGGCTCCTCAACCGCCATCGGGGTCTCCGTCGGAGGCTGCCGGGTAGGCGAGGGCACGCCACTTCGCGTAGGACGCGCGGAACGCACGCTGATGAGCGAGGACCCGCGCGAAGACCTCGTCGGCCGCCGCTTCGTCTGCGAGAACGGCGTTCGACGCCTCCTCGAGGATCGCGAGGAGCGACGGCGAGAAGGATCGCGTCTGGACCCCGGCGCGGGCGAGGCGTTCGATCACCGGCCCCTGGGTGGCTTCGGCGTTCGCGAAGTTGCGGTAGACGCCGTTGCCGCAGGCGAGCTCGATCTTCGCGCGATCGCTCGGCGGGAGCGCGTCCCAGGTCGGCTTGTGCACGACGAGGTGGAAGGTCGTGTGGGGCTGGTGCCAGCCGGGAAAGTAGTTGTAGGTCGCGACGCGATCGAAGCCGAGCCGCGCGTCCACCTCGGGTAGCGAGAACTCGGTTGCGTCGATGGCCCCTTTCTCGAGGGCCTGGAAGAGCTCGCCGCCAGGCAGCATCGTGACCGACGCCCCGAGTCGCTGCATGACGCGCCCGCCGAGTCCCGCGAACCGGATCTTCAGTCCTTCGACGTCCGCCGGCGCGTTCACCTCGTTTCGGAACCAGCCCGCGGTCTCGGGCCCGATCATGCCGCAGAGGATCGGTTCGATGCCGAGGGGCCGATAGATCTCCTGCGCCAACACGTCGCCGCCGCCGCCGACCCACCAGGCGGTGTACTCCCAGGGCGTCATGCCGAAGGGGACCGCGCCGAAGAGGACCGAGACGCCGAGGCGCCCCTGGTCGTAGCCGAGCCACGTGTAGCCGGCCTCGATCTTCCCGCGGCTCACGGCTTCGACGATTGCGAAGGCGGGGACGACCTCGCCCGGGTCGTCGATCGTCCAGTCGATCCGCCCGTCGGTCGCGTCTCGTAGGCGCTCGGCGACCTCGAGCGGGTTGTCGCCCAGGGCGGGGAGGTGGGTGCCGAAGGCGCTCGTGACGCGCCACCGCACGTCCGGGAGGGCGTCGCGCGCCTCGCCCCCCGACGTGGCGACGCCGGGCCCGGAGCGAAGCGAGCCCGCGGCCAGCACGCCGACCACGAAGGCGATCAGGACCGCGACGAGCGCTTCGCGTCTGGACAAGCGGACCTCCTGGGTGGGCCTCCGGCGAGGGCCTCGTGGCGGGTCGACGGAGCGTCGCCTAACGGCCGAGCTCCTGCAGCCGCATCTCGACGGGGATCGTCTCGTCGCCCCGAAGCACACTCAAGACGACCTCTTCGCCCGGCTCGCGGCCGTCGAGGGCGTTCGCGAGGGCGGCGAATCCGTCGATGACCTCGCCGTCGACGGCCGTCAAGATGTCGACGGAGAGGACGCGTCCGCGGCGGTCGAGGTGGATCGGGCGGATGCCTGCGCGCGCCGCCTCGCTTCCGGGCGGGACGTCGCGAATGCCGACCCCCGCGATGCCCCAGCTGCGGACGATGTGATCCGGGAGGACGGTCAGGCCGAGCCCGACTCGGCGCACCTGTCCGTAGCGGATCAGCTGGGGAACGATCCGGCGGACCGTGTCGATGGGGATCGCGAAGCTGATGCCGGCGCTCGCCCCGCTCGGGCTGTAGATCGCGGTGTTGACGCCGATCACGCTTCCGGACGAGTCGAGCAGCGGGCCGCCCGAGTTGCCCGGGTTGATCGACGCGTCGGTCTGGATCACGTCTTCGATCACGAACCCGCCGCTGGTCGGGAACTCGCGCCCGACGGCGCTGATGATGCCGGTGGTCAGGGTACGATCGAGTCCGAAGGGATTGCCGATCGCCAGGACCTTCTGGCCGACGACGAGGCCGGCCGAGCGCCCGATCGGGAGGGGTTGGATCTCGAGGCCGTCGGTCTCGAAGTGCAGGACCGCGAGGTCCTTGCGCGGCTCCGCACCGACGACCCGCGCTTCGCGGGTGACGCCCGTCGGCAGGGTGATCGAGAAGGTCTGGCCGCCTTCGAGCACGTGATAGTTCGTGACGACGTGACCGTGCTCGTCCCAGAGGAAGCCCGACCCGGCACCCTGGGGCACCTCGGTCACGTTCATCGAGAAGAAGTCCCGGCGAAGCGCGTTGTTCGTCACGAAGACGACCGACGGATCGGCGCGCTGGAAGACCTCGATCGTGTTGCGCTCGCTCTCGAGCAGCGCGCGGGCGTCCGAGACGCGCGGCCGCGGTCCCGGCGCCGGGTCGGGCACGGCCGGCGGCGCCGCTTCGGGCTGGGCCTGTACCTCCGCCGGCGTAGAAAAGAACGACGAGCCGATCGCGAGCCCGACGAGGATCACGATCGCGGCGGCGCCAGCGGAGAGAAGGAGGCGGACGAGCGCCGACATCTAGAGCGCGTCCGAGCTCGCGAGCTCGACGGCCGCGCCGGCGAGGGCGTCGACCTGAGCACGGAAGCGATCCGTGTCCCCACCGTCGCCCATCACGCCCTTCAGGTAGCGGGCGAGGACGCCTTCGACGATCGCCGCGAGCCGCCAGTACTGGAAAGCGCGGTAGTAGTCGACGGCGGCGGTGTTGCGACCGGTCAGCTCTTCGTAGCGCGCGAGCATCGTCTCCCGGGTCGGGAAGCCGCCGCAGGAGATCGCCGACTCGCCGGTCCCGCTCGCGGTCGGCCGTTCGTCGCCCGGGCCGTTCCAGTCGTTCATCAGGTACCCGACGTCCGCGAGCGGATCACCGAGGGTGCAGAGCTCCCAATCGAGCACGGCGGCGATCTTGCCGCCGGGCCCGTCCGAGAGGAAGTTGCCCATCCGATAGTCGCCGTGGACGATCGAGGCCCCTTCCTGCTCGGGCATCTTGTCGACGAGGAGCGCGAGGGCCTCGTCCATCGCGGGCAGCTCGCGCGTCTTCGACTTCTCCCACTGCCCCTTCCAGCGCTTCAGCTGCCGCGCGAGATAGGCCTCCCGCCGACCGAGGTCCCCGAGGCCGACGTCGTCGGGCTCGATGTTGTGCAGGTGGGCGAGGGTCTCGATGATGTGCATCCCGAGCGCTTCGCGTCGATCTTCGGGGACCACCTTCGCGGTCTGTCCCGGGCTCGTGAGGACGTCCCCTTCGACGTATTCCATCACGTAGAAGGGGGCGTCGTTGACGCTGTCGTCTTCGCAGAGCGCGAGGACCGGGGCGACGGGACAGGCGCTGCCGCCGAGCCCGGCCAGGATGCGGTGCTCCCGGGACATGTCGTGGGCCGTCGCGAGGACCGCGCCGGTCGGCGGACGGCGGAGCACCATCTTGCGCCCGTTCGCGTCCTCCACGAGGTAGGTGAGGTTGGAGTGACCGCCGACGATCATCTCGAAGCGCAGCGGGGATGTCGCGCCGTCGATGTGTTCGTCGAAGTACTTGTCGAGGGAAGCCTGGTTGATGCCCTTCATAGGGCCGCGAGTGTAGCGGGATCGGTGTCGGACGGACGGGCGCGCGCAGGACTCCGGTTCCGTGGCGCGGCCGAGGATTCCGCTCAGTCGTCGGCGTCGACGACTTCGATGACGCCCGGGCCGACGCCCGCGTCGGTGATCGTTCCGATCGGCCGAGGCTCGGGCTCACCCGCCGCGAGGAAGGCTTCCCGGGCGCGATCGACTTCGCCCGGTGCAACCGCGAAGAGCAGTCCGCCCGCGGTCTGAGGGTCGAAGAGCCACGCCTCGTCCAGGTCCGTCGCGTCGCGCACGCGCGAGAGGAAGGCGTCGCGGTTGGCGGGATGCGCGGTGCTGCGCAGCCCGGTCTGCCACGCGTGCATCGCGCCCGGCAGGAAGGGCAGGGCGTGCCGTGCGAGGCGCGCGCCGATCGCGCCCTCGTCGAGCAAGGTCAGCAGATGTCCGGCGAGACCGAATCCCGTCACGTCCGTCGCCGCGTGGGCGCCGAGGCTGATCGCGAGTCGCCCGGCGACGTCGTTCGTGTGCTGCATCGCCGCGTGCGCGGCCTCGACCCAGGCCCCGGGCGCGTGCCCCTGCATGTCGGCGGCGAGCACGACCCCGGTGCCGAGGGGTTGCGTGAGGAGCAGGCGGTCGCCCGGGCGCGCGCCGGCCTGACGCAGCAACGTGTCGGGCGGTGGGCCGTCGCCCGAGACCGCGAGCCCGACGGTCAGCTCTTCGCCGAGGGTCGTGTGACCACCGAGCAGGGACACGCCCAGCGGATCGAGCACCGACCGAACGCCGGCCAGGGTCTGGAAGAGCTCTTCCTGGGCGGCCTGGGGCGCGAGCTCCGGAAGGCCGATGATCGCCTGCGCGTGGCGGGGCGTTCCGCCCTTGGCGTGCAGGTCCGACAGCGCGTTCGCGGCGGCCACGCGACCGACCAGCCACGGGTCGTCGCAGAAGGCACGGATGACGTCGATGTTGTGCAGGGTCGTCGCACCGCCCGGGGCGTGCGTCGCCGCGACGTCGTCCCGGGCGTCGAGGCCGAGCACGACCGAGTCGTCCGCGGGCGGCTTCGGAAGCGCCGCGAGGGCTGCGGAGAGCGGCTCGGCACCGAGCTTCGCCGCGCAGCCGCCGCAGGCCATCTCCTCGTCGTCGTCGCCCATCGCGCCGAGCCGGGCATTCGAAGCACGCAGCGCGCCGTCGGCCTCGAGCATCTGGAAGCGGTCCATGAAGCGCCGGTCGATCCAGTCCTTCAGACGGAAGACCGAGGCGCCCGCCATCGCGCGACCCCACTTCGCGCCGAGGGCGCGGCCGCCTCCGAGGTTGAGGAGCGAGAGGAAGTCGCGCTGGGGGCGATAGGGTCGGAGTGGTCGCTCGGCGAGTCGCGCGCGCAGGTTGCGCTCCAGGAAGGGACCCTGGCGGACCGCGTAGACGCCCGCCTTGGGCACCCATGGATGATCGATCAGTCGCGCGCAGTCACCGACCGCGAACACGTCGTCGAATCCTTCGACCTGCAACGTGTCGCGCACGCGCAGGAACCCGGTGTCGTCGGTCGCGAGCCGGGACACGCCCTGGCCGGCCGGGAAGGCGACGGGCGCGGCTCCGGTCGCCCACACGACGAGGTCCGCTGCGTGCGTGACCTCTCCGGTGTCTTCGTTGCCGCGCGCGATCACCCCGTCGCGCTCGACGCGGACGACACGGAGGCCCGTCCGGATCTCGATCCCGCGCGCGTTCGCTTCTCGCGCGACGGCGCGCCGGGTGCTCCGGACGGCGCCACCCGGGAGCTCGTCGTCCCGGCTCAGGATCAGGATCTCGGGATCGAGTCCGGCTTTCCGGAGCCGCGCGTCGAGGGTGAACGCGAGCTCGACGCCCGCGGCCCCGCCGCCGACCAACACGACCCGCGGCCGTCCGTCGAGGGCGGTGAGATGATCGACGCGCGCGTCGAGCTCCCGGACGAAGCGACCGATCGGTCGCGTCGCGAGCGCGTGCTCCCGGACGCCGGGCAGCTCGAGGCCGCGGACCGTGGAGCCGACGTCGATGCTGGCGAGGTCGAAGCGGATCGGCGGTCGCCCTTCGAGGGTGATCTCGTGTCGGACCGGGTCGATGTCGACCGCAGCCGAAAGGAGCACGCCCGCGCCGGCGCGGCGCGCGAGGGGCACGACGTCGATCTCGAGCTCTTCGTGGGCGTAGTCGCCGGCGACGTAGCCTGGGACCATGCCCGAGTACACCGCGACCGCCCGGTCGAGCACGACGATCGTGCGCGCATCCGGCGGCGGGTCCATCGCCCAGCGCCTGAGCACCTGCACGTGCGCGTGGCCGCCTCCGACCAGGACGACGGTCTTGCGATCGGGCGACGGGCCGGATTTCATCGGCGCATCCGCGGCCCAATCGGCGTTCGGCGCATCCGCGGCCCAATCGGCGTTCGGCGCATCCGCGAGCCGCTCAGATCTTGTGGCGCTCGACGAGCTGGTCGATGTCGCGGACGGCGCCCTTCGCTGCGCTCGTCGCCATCATTCCGTAGGCCTTGAGGGCCTGCGACACCTCGCGCTTGCGGTTCGGCGTCCAGGCCGCCGCGCCGCGCTCGTTCATCGCCGCGCGGCGCGCGGCCAGGGTCTCTTCGTCTATGACGAGGTCGATCGAGCGGTTCGGGATGTCGATCTTGATCCGGTCGCCTTCCTCGACGAGGCCGATCGCGCCGCCCTCCGCCGCCTCGGGCGACACGTGCCCGATCGAGAGGCCGGAGGTCCCGCCGCTGAAGCGTCCGTCGGTGATCAGGGCGCAGGCCTTCCCGAGCTTCTTCGCCTTCAGGTAGGAGGTCGGGTAGAGCATCTCCTGCATGCCGGGACCGCCCTTCGGGCCTTCGTAGAGGATCACGACGATGTCGCCTTCCTTGATCTGGCCGTTCAAGATTGCGTCGCAGGCGCTGTCCTGGGAGTGGAACACCCGGCACGGTCCCTCGAACTGCCAGATCGACTCGTCGACGCCGGCGGTCTTCACCACGCAGCCGTCCTCGGCGATGTTGCCGAAGAGGATCGCGAGTCCGCCTTCGGTCGAATACGCGTGCTCGACGTCCCGGATGCAGCCGTTCGCGGCGTCGTCGTCGGTCGAGTCGAAGTACTTGTCCTGGGAGAAGCCCTCGTTCGTGCGCACGCCACCCGGTGCGGCGAGCGAATAGCTCTTCGCCTCGTCGGTTGCGGTCGGTCGCCGGATGTCGTTCGCGTCGATCGCTTCGCCTAGGGTCTTCGCGTGCACGGTGTGCACGTCGCGGTGGAGCAGGCCGCCGCGATCGAGCTCGCCGAGGATCGTGAAGATGCCGCCGGCGCGGTGGACGTCTTCGACGTGGTACTTGTCCGTGGCCGGGGCGACCTTGCAGAGGTTCGGCACCCGACGCGAGAGCCGGTCCATGTCCTCCATCGTGTAGTCGACGCCGGCCTCCTGGGCGATGCCCAGCAGGTGCAGGATCGTGTTGGTCGAGCCGCCCATCGCGATGTCGAGGGCCATCGCGTTCTCGAAGGCTTCGAAGGTCGCGATCTTGCGTGGCAGGACCGTGTCGTCGCCGTGGACGTAGTGCTGCTTCGCCATCTCGACGATTCGCTTGGATGCACGCTCGAAGAGCTCCCAGCGCCGCTCGTGCGTTGCCAGGATCGTGCCGTTGCCCGGGAGCGCCAGCCCGATCGCCTCGTTGAGGCAGTTCATGCTGTTGGCCGTGAACATGCCCGAGCACGAGCCGCAGGTCGGACACGCCGAGCGCTCCATCTCGAGCAGGTCCTCGTCGGAGACCTCTTCGTCTCCCGCAGCGATCATCGGGTCGATCAGGTCGAGCTTGCGCCCCGCGCGGTCGTGGGTCCCGGCGACCTTGCCCGCTTCCATGGGGCCGCCCGAGACGAAGATCGTCGGAATGTTCAGGCGCATCGTCGCCAGCAGCATGCCCGGGGTGATCTTATCGCAGTTGGAGATGCAGATGAGGGCGTCGGCCATATGGGCGTTCACCATGTACTCGACGCTGTCCGCGATCAGGTCGCGAGAGGGCAGGGAGTAGAGCATCCCGTCGTGGCCCATCGCGATCCCGTCGTCGACGGCGATCGTGTTGAACTCGACGCCCCAGCCGCCGGCGCCGTCCACGATCTCCTTCACCTTCTGCCCGACCGGATGGAGGTGGACGTGACCGGGGACGAATTGCGTGAACGAGTTGGCGATCGCGATGATCGGCTTGGTGAAGTCGCCGTCGGTCATGCCGGTCGCGCGCCACAGCGCGCGAGCGCCCGCCATGTTGCGTCCGAAGGTCGTCGTGCGGCTGCGATATCCCTGCATGGACGGGAGGATAGGGGGCACCCCGTGAATCCGCACGAAGTTGCCTGCGGCCTGCCTGCGGGCACTCGCCGCGGGCTTCGAGCGTCACCTCAGGGTCCGCTTCGAAGCACGCGAAGATGCTCGTCGGGTGCCGCTCGCTCGGCATGGCTGGCGTAGACTGCAGCCATGCTCGAACGATACGACGCCAGCGACTTCGAACACGACGGACTCACCCGCGAGGTCTTCGTCCGGGGCGAGGGGCCAGGCATCGTCGTGATGACCGAGGTCCCGGGGATCTACGACGAGGTCATCGAGTTCGCCGACCGACTCGTCGACGCGGGCTATCGCGTCTACCTGCCCGATCTGATCGGGACACCCGGCAAGCCCTTCTCGAACGGCTACGCGCTCCAGTCGATCGCGCGGGCGTGCATCGCGCGCGAGTTCCACGTCCTCGCGAGCCACGGCTCGAGCCCGATCACGATCTGGCTGCGCGCGCTGGCGCGTAAGGCGCACGAAGAGTGCGGCGGTCCCGGGGTCGGTTGCATCGGGATGTGCCTCACGGGCAATTTCGGCCTCGCGATGATGGTCGACGAGTCGGTGATGGCGCCCGTGCTCTCGCAGCCGTCGCTGCCCTTCCCGTTCGGTCAGGCGCGCCGGGCCGCGCTGCACATCTCCGAAGCGGACCTCGAGATCGTGAAGAAGCGCGTCGAGCAGAACGGTTGCAAGGTGCTCGGCCTGCGCTTCACGGGCGATCCGATGTGTCCACCGGAGCGCTTCGACTCCCTGCGCCGCGAGCTCGGCGACGGCTTCGAGGGAATCGAGATCGACTCGTCGAAGGGGAACCCGCACGGCAATGCGCCGACGGCGCATAGCGTGGTGACCAAAGACCTGATCGACGAAGCGGGGCATCCGACCCGCGAGGCCCTCGATCGCGTGATGGGCTTCTTCGCGGAGCGGCTGCGCGCGAGCTGAATCGCGCGTAGATAGGACTACTCCTCGAGGTCGTCCTCGACCGGCGGCAGCTCGCCGAAGCGGCCGTGGTTCGCCGCGGCCTTGATGAAGTCGCGGTTCAGGTCCGAGATGAAGCTGACCGGGATCTCCTTCGGGCAGGCCGCCGCGCACTCGTAGTGGTTCGTGCAGCTGCCGAACCCTTCGCGGTCCATGGCCTCGACCATGTTGATCGTGCGCTTGGTCCGCTCCGGCTGGCCCTGGGGCAGGCGAGCGAGATGCTCGGCCTTCGCGGCGACGAAGAGCATTGCCGAGGCGTTCGGGCAGGCCGCGACGCAGGCGCCGCAGCCGATGCACTCCGCGGCCTGGAAGGCCGTCTCCGCATCGTGCTTGGCGACGGGAATCGCGTTGGCATCCGGGGCGGAGCCGGTGTTGACCGAGACGTAGCCGCCGGCCTGGATGATGCGGTCGAAGCTGCGCCGGTCGACGACGAGATCGCGGATCACCGGGAACGCCCGCGCGCGCCAGGGCTCGATCGTGATCGTCTCTCCGTCCTTGAAGTGGCGCATGTGGAGCTGGCAGGCCGTGGTGGCGCGCTCCTGGCCGTGGGGAACGCCGTTGATCACGAGCGAGCACATCCCGCAGATGCCTTCGCGGCAGTCGTGATCGAACGCGACGGGCTCTTCGCCCGCGATGATCAGGTCCTCGTTCAGCACGTCGAGCATCTCGAGGAAGGACATGTCCGGGCTGATGTCTTCGACCTCGTACTCGACCATGTGGCCGGACTCCGAGGCGCGGGTCTGTCGCCAGACGACGAGTTTGAAGTTCATTACTTGTAGCTCCGGGTGGCGAGCTCGACGCTCTCGAAGGAGAGATGCTCGCGATGTTCCTGTGGCTTCGTGCCGACCCCGCGAGACTCCCAGGCGCTCACGTGCGTGAAGTCGTCGTCGTTGCGCGCGGCTTCGCCGTCTTCCGACTGGTATTCCTCGCGGAAGTGCGCACCGCAGGACTCCTCACGGGTGAGGGCGTCGAAGCAGAGCACGTCGGCGAACTCGAGGAAGTCCTTCACGCGGCCGGCGCGTTCGAGCGACACGTTCAGGGATTCGTTCTCGCCCGCGACGCGGACGTCGTGCTGGAACTCCTCGCGCAGCGCACCGATCTCCTGGATCGCCTGCCGCAGACCGCCGGCGTTGCGCGACATCCCGCAATGCTCCCACATGATCTCGCCGAGGCGACGGTGGAAGGTGTCGACCGACTGGCTGCCCTCGACCGAGAGCAGCTGCTTGATGTCGGTGCGGACGGAGGCCTCGGCCTCGTCGAATGCCCGATGGTCGGTGTTCACGGGCGGCAGCGTGGCGGAGGCGAGGAAGTGACCGATCGTCGCCGGCAGGATGAAGTACCCGTCGGCGAGGCCCTGCATGAGGGCGCTCGCGCCGAGGCGGTTCGCGCCGTGGTCGGAGAAGTTCGCCTCACCGATCACGTGCAGGCCGGGGATCGTGCTCATCAGGTTGTAATCGACCCACAACCCGCCCATCGTGTAGTGGGAAGCCGGGTAGATGCGCATCGGCACCTTGTACGGATCCTCGCCGGTGATCTTCTCGTACATCGCGAAGAGATTTCCGTACCGGGCACGGATCGTGGACTCGCCGAGCCGGCCGATCGAGTCGGCGAAGTCCAGGTAGACCCCGCGACCGAGCGGGCCGACCCCGCGTCCTTCGTCACAGACCTCCTTCGCCGCGCGCGACGAGATGTCACGCGGGGAGAGGTTGCCGAAGGAGGGGTATTTCCGTTCGAGGTAGTAGTCGCGATCGTCTTCCGGGACGTCACCCGGAGCGCGCTCGTCTTCCTTGCCCTTCGGGACCCAGATCCGCCCGTCGTTCCGGAGCGATTCGGACATGAGCGTCAGCTTCGATTGGTGCTCGCCCGAGGCCGGGATGCACGTCGGATGGATCTGCGTGTAACAGGGGTTCGCGAAGAAGGCGCCCTTCTTGTACGCGCGGTAGGCGGCCGTCACGTTGCAGCCGATCGCGTTCGTCGAGAGGTAGAAGATGTTGCCGTAGCCGCCGGTCGCGAGGACGACGGCGTCCGCAGCCCAGCGCCCGATCCGCCCGGAGACGAGGTGCCGGGTCACGATGCCGCGGGCCTGGCCGTCGATCAGGACGAGCTCGAGCATCTCCGTGCGGGTGTGCATCTTGACGCGACCCGCGTGGATCTGGCGGGAGAGGGCGCCGTAGGCCCCGAGCAGGAGCTGCTGGCCGGTCTGACCGCGCGCGTAGAATGTGCGCGAGACCTGGGCGCCGCCGAAGGAGCGGTTGTCGAGCAGTCCACCGTATTCGCGCGCGAAGGGCACGCCCTGGGCGGCGCACTGATCGATGATCTGGTTGCTGACCTCGGCGAGGCGATGGACGTTCGCTTCGCGCGCGCGGAAGTCGCCGCCCTTGATCGTGTCGTAGAAGAGCCGCCGGACGCTGTCGCCGTCGTTCTGGTAGTTCTTCGCGGCGTTGATGCCGCCCTGGGCCGCGATGCTATGGGCGCGGCGCGGGCTGTCCTGGAAACAGAAGCAGTCGACCTCGTAGCCCATCTCCGCGAGGGAGGCGGCGGCGGAGGCGCCGGCCAGGCCGGAGCCGACGACGATCACGCGGAAGCGCCGGCGGTTCGCCGGGCTCACCAGCTTCATGTCGAATCGGTGGCGCTCCCACTTCGTGTCGAGGGGGCCGCTCGGGACTCTGGCATCGAGCATGGAATCTCCTTGGGCGGGGTTTTGGCTCACGGCTCGATCCAACCCATCGCCGCAGAGACGGGGATCGAGGCGTTGGCGAGGGCGATCATGAGGACCGTGACCGTCGCGCCCACCCGCATGGCGGGGAAGTACGAGGCGTGGTTCAGGCCGAAGGTCTGGAGCAGGCTTGCGAGGCCGTGCAGGAGGTGGAGCGCGAGCACGCCCATCGCGACGACGTACGAGATCGCGACGGCGGGGACGCGGAAGCCCTGGACCACCATGCCGTAGACGTCGTGTCGACCGGCTGCGTCGAGGAGGGTGGCGTGCTCCGGCTGCACGACGCCGAGGGTGAAGTGCAGGATGTGGTAGACGACGAACGAGAGGACGAGCACGCCTGTCAGCACGATGTACCGGGACAGGACGTGGGCGTCCTGGTAGCTCCGGTGCGAGTAGGCGATCGGTCGGGACTTGTGGTTGTCCCAGGCGAGCCGGATGGCCAGGGTCGTGTGCACGAGGAAGATGCCGAGCAGGCCGGCGCGGGCCGCCCAGATCAGCGGGTGGCCCTGCAGCCAATCCGCATAGGCATTCATGGTCTCGCGTCCCTGGAAGATCGTCAGGTTGCCGACGAGATGGGCGACCAGGAAGCCGACCAGCGCGAGGCCGCTCGCGGCGAGGGTGTGCTTCTGTCCGACGGACGTGTTCAGCAGTCCGGTGAGTCGGTTCACGGTGGGCTCTCCTCGAATCGCGCGATCGATCGATCCGCGCGTCGGGTTCGCCTCGTCCATCGGCAGGTCTTGCGCAGCACCTACGCGAATCCGTGGCGCATTTTCACGCGTTCTTGCCGAATGGTGGATTCACCGGGCGCGTACGTCGGGGGATCCGCCGCGTGCGTTCGTGCGAACCACGCAGGCGACCACACGCGCTTGGCGACGACGGCCGCCGCCGTTCGGCGCTAGGCGCGTCGTGTGTATCCGATCCGGCAGGGCCGGTCCGCGCGCGCCACACCACCGATCTGACGTCGCCGGGGCTGCGGGTCGCGGAAGCGCGGGCCGAGCTCGAAGCGCTCGAGCAACGCGCGGGTCGCGATCGCGATCGACGAGATCGAGAAGCGCGCGGCCGGGCAGTAGTGCGCGCCGTGGCCGAAGGTCGTGACAAGCTCGCGCGCGTCGAGCTCGCCGCCCCGCGCGAAGCGCGGTCCGTGGCGGAAGTGGTCGGGATCGAACTCGTCCAGGCCGTCGAGGGCGCTCGTGTTGGTCACGACCATCGTCGTCGCCAGGAAGAGCCCCGGCTCGAGTTGATAGGCCGCGTGTTCGTCCGCGATCACGCAGGGCTTCAGGATCCGCCGCAGCACGATCGAGCGCTGTCGCAGTCGGATCGACTCGTGGGCGCAGCGCTCGAGGAGCGCGTCGTCTCCGTCGCGGACCGCGTCGAGGAGGCGCGGGCGCTCGAGCAGGTGCACGAGGGTCCAGGCCATCGCGGCGAAGAGATTCGATTGGCTGCCCATGTGCACGAGCATGACGTCCCGGGCGATGCCGGTGGCGCGGACGTCCTCTGGCTCTCCCTCCCAGTTCGAGCAGAGGTCCGCGAAGAAGCCCTCGCGGCGTTCGCTCTCCTTGGTCGCGTCCCGCTCCGCGAGGATCTCGCGATAGATCGTCTCGATCTCCCGGAGCGCCGCCTTCTCACGCCGCTTGCCCGTCGCCCAGGTGAGAAAGCCCTTCGAGGGGTGCACGAAGGACTCCGAGCTGTCGAGGGCATCGAAGGCGCGGATGAGCGGCGTGAGTCTTTCCGGCCGGGTCGCGAGGGGCGAGCCCCAGGACGCCAGGCCCATGCGATGCGCGAGGCGGCGGGTGAACGCGAAGGCCTCGATCTCGCCTTCGCCGCCGAGGGCGTCGAGCTCGAGATCGACGGCGTCGCGCAGGTTCGCGAGGTAGATCTCGACGTTCTCCCGCGCGAAGAGGCCGTGGGGGAAGGTCCGGCGCCCGTCGAAGAGCTCCGCCGGAACCTTGTGCGAGAGCATCGCGAAGTCGCCCACGCCCTTGCTCGCTTCGGCCTCGGGCAGCGCCCAGAGGTTCTTCACGCCCTCCGGCGAGAAGACGTTGAAGACGCGATAGCCGAAGGACTCGAAGACGTAGGTGTCCCCGAGACGCTCGCGCTGGCGCTGGAACCAGGCGGTCGGCTCGTTCAGGAGGGCGAGGCCGGGCCCGGCCCAGGGCAATCGACTCGGGACCCGCGGCGCTGCGGTCCAGGGAAGCGGAGCGGACGCGTCCGCTCCGCTCACGCGGCCCCGCTTGCGAACGCGTCGTAGATCACGCGGACCGTCTTCTCGAAGTCGCCGTTCTCGACGCCGACGATGATGTTCAGCTCGCTCGATCCCTGATCGATCATGCGGATGTTGAGGCCCGCTTCGGCGAGTGCGCCGAAGAGACGGGCGGCGGTGCCGGGAACGTGGCTCATACCGCGCCCGACGGTCGCGATCAGCGCGATGCCCGCGTTGACCTCGATCGTGTCGGGCGCACACTCCCTCGCGATCTCTTCCAGGATTTCGTCGAGCCGCCCCTCGACCGCGTCGCTCTTGAGCACGATCGACAGCGTGTCGATCCCGCTCGGGATGTGCTCCCAGGACAGGTCGTGGGCTTCGAGGACGCCGAGCAGTCGTCGGCCGAAGCCGATCTCCGCGTTCATCAGCGTCTTCTCGAGGGCGATGATCGTGAAGTCCTTGCGGCCGGCGATGCCGGTGATGGTGCCCGTGGGCGGCTGGTCGAGGCCGCCGCGGGTGATGCGCGTGCCGGCGTCTTCCGGCGCGTTGGTGTTCTTGATGTGGACCGGGATGCCGACTTCGCGGACCGGAAAGATCGCCTCGTCGTGCAGGACGGTCGCGCCCATGTAGGCGAGCTCCCGGAGCTCGCGATAGGTGAGCTCGTCGATCGTGCGCGGCGAATCCACGATCCGCGGGTCGGTCATGAGCAGGCCGGAGACATCGGTCCAGTTCTCGTAGACCGAGGCGCCGACGCCACGCGAGACGATCGCCCCGGTGATGTCGCTACCGCCACGCGAGAAGGTCTTGATCGAGCCGTCCGGCAGCGCGCCGTAGAAGCCGGGCACGATCCCGCACGCTTCGCCGCCGAGTCGATCGGCGACGGCTTTCTGTGTGTCCTCGGGGAGGAAGCGACCGTCCGCGTCGAATCGGATCATCGTCGCCGGGTCGATCAGCGGTCGGTCGAGGAGCTTCGACAGGATCACGCCCGACAGGAACTCGCCGCGACTGGCGGCGTAGTCCGGACCGGCGCCAGCGGCGATCCGATCGTGGACCTCCGCCAGGGCCGGGTCGAGATCGAAGTCGAGCCCGAGGTCCGCGACGATCTTGCGGTAGCGCTCCACGATCTGATCGAAGAGCGGGGCGATCGAGTCGCCCGCCGCCGCGGCCTCGCTCGTGCGGTAGAGCAGGTCGGTGATCTTGATGTCGTCGCCGTTGCGCTTGCCGGGGGCGGACGGCACGACGAAGCGGCGCTCGTCCTCTGCGTCGACGATCGCGCGCACCTTTCGCATCTGACCGGCGTCGGCCACGCTGCTCCCGCCGAATTTGCAGACCCGGATGCCCATTGCGCTCGAACCCCTGGAAATCGGGCGCGCAGTGTAGTCGCCCGCGCACGGCTTTCAAAGGCGTTTCGGGGCGTCCGGGGTTCGGCCGCCGCACACAGCCTGCTTCACGAGCCAGCAGGGGGCTTCGGATAGACTCGGAGAAGCATGACTTCTGGGCAACCGAACGACGAGGGCGGAGCGGAGCGGGGGCCGCGGCTCGACGGGTACCTCTCCCGGGCCGGTCTGGCCTCGCGCAAGGAGGCGCGGGCGCTGATCCGCCGAGGCGTCGTCGAGGTCGACGGCGAGGTCTGCAGGGACGCGATCCGCCGGATCGGCGACGAACGGGTGGTCCTCGAAGGGGAGGTGGTCGAATCGCCCGTGCTTCGCGCCGATTTCCTCCTGCACAAACCGACGGGCTACACCTGCAGCCACGACGAGCGAGAGGCGCCACTCGTCTTCGACCTGCTCGAAGAGCGGCTCCGCAGGCGCGCGCTCAAGATCGCCGGACGGCTCGATCGCGAGACGTCGGGGTTGCTCGTGCTGACGACCGACGGCGACTTCGTCCACCACCTCACGCACCCGACCCGGAAGCTCAGCAAGCGTTACCGCGTCGAGTACCGGGGCGCCTTGCCCGGCGATGCGGTCGCGAGGGTGCGCGAAGGCATCGTGCTGACGGGGGACGACCGCCCGACGCGCCCGGCGGAGCTCAGCCTCGACGCCGAGGGTCGGGCGACCCTCGTCTTACGAGAGGGGCGCACGCACCAGGTGAGGCGGATGTTCCGCGCGCTCGGTGCGACGGTGACCGCGCTTCACCGCGATCGTGTGGCCGATCTCGAGCTGCCACCGGATCTCGCCGCGGGCGATCTGCGTCCTCTCGCGCCGGCGGAGCGGGCACTCCTCTCGAGCGACAGCAGCTTGTAGCCCTTCGCGGCATCGACGCTCGCGACCTTGCCTTCTTCCGCAAGGGCCTGTTCGTAGGGCAGGGTGCGATTCGCGACGACGAGCGCGCGCCCGTTCCGTCCGAGCCAGGTGCCGAGGCTACGGAAGAGGGCGAGGGCGGGGCCGAGGTCGACTTCGGTGCGGTGCTGATGGAAAGGCGGATTCACTAGGGCCAGATCGAAGCGATCGCCGAGCGGCTCTTCGCGTGCGTCCCACCACTCGACACGGCAGCGCTCTTCGAGGCCAAGACGCGCCGCGTTCGCCTGCGCACACGCGACGGCGCGCGCGTCTCCGTCGACGAGCAAGCAGTCGGCTTCCGGGTAGAGCGTTGCCGCAGCCAGGCCGAGCACGCCGGTGCCGCACCCGAGGTCGATGATCCGCTTCGGCGGCTTGTGACCGACGAAGCCTGCCAGGGCATCGAGCAGGAGCCGACTCCCGGCGTCGACCTTCTTCGCGCTGAACACGCCCGGGCGGGTCTCGAGCTCGAACGCGTGCGCTTCCCCCGCGATGTCTTCGAAGGTCGCCTCGATCGCCGGGGTCGTCTCGCGGGCGGGGCCCTGGCCGTCGTCCTTCTTGAAGCGCACGACCCGAGCGCGCGCTCGATTCGTGGTCACGATGGGCGACTGGTCGAGCTCCTTCGCGAGGCGCTTCACGGCGGACGTCACGCCGACGGCGTTGGTGCCGGCGAAGAGGAGCTGGCCCCCGGGCGCGAGGATGCGCCAGGCCTCGGCGAGGTCGTGGGCCGTCGCGGCGCGGCTCTTCTGCAGGTGCACCACGACCTGCGCGTAACCGGCGTTCGCGACCTCGCTCGCGTCCGCGACCGCCTCGAGCTCCGCGGCCTCGGCCGCGAGGAAACGATCACGCCAGGGCGTGACGACGACGCCGCCCTTCGCTTCGACGGCGAGCGATCCGCCGATCTCGCACACGGGGCCATCGCGGAGCACGCCGTCGTCGAGCACGAGCGCCTCGGGATTGCGGTCGCGGCGACTCATCGGGTTAGGCCCGAGCCGGGCGGCATCACGACGTGGGACATCCGGCGAAGGGCGGTCGCTTCTCGACGTACGCCATCCACATCGCGTCGAGCATCGTCCAAAGAATGTCGAGCTTGAACTGGAGGACCTCGACGGCGCGGTCCTGATCCGCGCGGGTCGTGAAGGCGTCGAGGGTGAGCTTCAGCCCGTGTTCGACGTCGCGTCGCGCCTCGCCGAGTCGGCGTCGGAAGTAGTCGTAGCCGCGTTCGTCGATCCAGGGATAGAGGGTGGGCCAGTTTTCGAGGCGCTTCTGGTGGATCGTCGGGGCGAACAGCTCGGTGAGCGAGGACGCCGCGGCCTCGAGCCACGGGGCCGTCTGGGCGAAGCGCACGTAGGCGTCGACCGCGAAGCGAACGCCCGGCAGGACGTGTCGCTGGTCGACGATCTCCTCGCGCGTGAGGCCGACGGCTTCGCCGAGTCGGAGCCAGGCTTCGATCCCCCCGGCGTCGTCGCCGTCCTCCGCGAGCCCGTCGTGATCGAGGATGCGTTGGATCCAGACGCGACGCACGCGCTGGTCCGGACAGTTGGACAGGATCGCGGCGTCCTTGCGCGGGATCTGGATCTGGTAGTAGAAGCGGTTCGCGACCCAGCCGCGGACCGCGTCGGCGTCGAGCCCGCCCTCGTTCATCGCGAGATGGAAGGGGTGATGGATGTGATAGAAGCGCTCCATGCCGCGGAGGCGCGCTTCGAACTCCTCGCGAGACTGCGGCGGGCGATCATCCTGCGTCATCCGACCTCGATCTCCATCCCGTCGTAGGCGACTTCGATCCCGGCGGCCGTGAGCTTCGCGCGTTCGGGCGAGCGCTCGTCGAGGATCGGGTTCGTGTTGTTGATGTGGATCAGGATCTTGCGCGCCGTGAGCGGGGCGAGCCGGTCGAGCATCCCGCCTTCGCCCGACTGGGCGAGGTGCCCCATGTCCTGGCCGGTCTTGTCGGCGGCGCCGCGATCCGCGAGCTCGTCGTCCTTCCACAAGGTACCGTCGATCAGCACGACGTCGGCGCTCTCGGCTTCGGCGACTACCGCGTCCGTCCATCCGCCGAGGCCGGGCGCGTAGAAGACGCGCTTGCCCGACGGTGAGTCGACGAAGGTGACGGCGATCGTGTCGTCTTCTGCGGGGCGGTGGCGTCGGGGGGAGTAGGGCGGGGCTTCACCGGGGATCGGAATCGGGTGCAGCTCGATCGTCGGAAGCTCCGGGATCGAGAAGGCCTTCCGCCCGACCGCGTCGACCGGATGCCAATCGACGCCGCAGAAATGCTCGAGCACGGTGAGCAGCGGGTAGCCTGTGGTGAGGTCGCTGTGCACGCTGGGGGTGCAGTAGACCGGGAGTCGCTTCGTGTGTTCGCGCAGGGTCATCAGCCCGGTCGAGTGGTCGATCTGCGCGTCGACGATCAACACGGCGACGATCGCCGTGTCGCGGACGGCTCGGGCCGGCTGGAGGGCGGGGCAGATCTCGAGCTGCGCGCGCAGGTCCGGAGACGCGTTCACCACCAGCCAGTCGTCCCCGCCGTCCGAGACCGCGAGCGACGATTGCGTGCGGGCGCTCGCCTCGACGGTCCCCGCGCGCAGGCCGGCGCAATTCGGGCAGTTGCAATTCCACTGCGGGAAGCCGCCGCCGGCACCGGAGCCGAGCACGAAGATCTTCATCGGGGGATCCAGTCGTCCGTTCGGGTGGTCAGAGGAGAGGTCAGAGGGGAGGTCAGAAGGGCTTCACGATCACGCAGATCACGATCCCGACCATCAGGAGCGTCGGGACCTCGTTCATGATGCGGTAGAAGCGGTGATCGCGCTGGTTGCGGTCCGCGGCGAAGTCGTCGCGCCAGCGCATCTGCAGGAAGTGCATGTACAAGAGCGCGACGACGAAGCCGAGCTTGAGCCAGAGCCAGTAGCCCGCCTGGGGCAGGTAGCCCGGCGTTCCCGGGACCAGAATCATCGCGATGCCGAAGGCGAGACTCGCGACCATTGCCGGCCGCATGATCAAACGGGCGAGCCGGTCTTCCATGCCCTTGAAGACCTCGCTCGTCTCCGACCCGACTTCCGTACCGCAGTGGTTCACGAAGAGCCGAGGCAGGTAGAGCAACCCCGCCATCCACGAGATCACCGCGATCAGGTGGAGCGCCTTGATCCACGGATAGGCCTGCAGCAGGAACGTGCTCATGCCGAGGGGGCGGCCTTACGCGGGAACGCGCGCATCAGAGCGAGAACTGCTCCGCGAGATTGCGTTCCGAGAGGCTCTGACCGGCGTCGAAGAGCACCTGCACCTCGACGTCCCGGTCCTCCGAGATCTCGATCGCGACCACCTCTCGGACTTCGGTCGAGTCCGCCACGGCCGACACCGGTCGCTTCTCGGCTTCGAGCACCTCGATGCGCACCTTCGAGGGGCGCGGGATCAGCGCGCCTCGCCACCGCCGGGGCCGGAACACGCTGATCGGGGTGAGCGCGAGGACGCCGGCGTCGAGGGGCAGGATCGGCCCGTGGGCGGAGAGGTTGTAGGCGGTGCTGCCCGCCGGCGTCGCGACGAGCACGCCGTCGCAGATCATCTCCTCGAGCCGGATCACGCCGTCGACGAAGACCCGCAGCTTCGCGGCCTGACGCGTCTGGCGGAAGATCGAGACCTCGTTCATCGCCTGCAACTCGACCTTCGCGCCGCTGTCGAGGTGGGCGACCATGCGCAGCGGATGGAGTCGCGCGCACTCCGCCCGCCGGACCCGTCCAAGCAGATCGTCTGTCGTAAACGGGTTCATCAAGAAGCCGACGGAGCCACGATTCATGCCGTAGATGGGCGTGCCCTGCGCCATGAAGCGGTGGATCGTCTGGAGCATGAACCCGTCTCCGCCGAGGGCGACGATCACGTCGGCGTCGGTCGCGGGCTTCGTCTGGTGGAGCGCTTCGAGCCGGGCGACGGCGGCTTGCGCCGGCTCCGTCCGGGCGGCGACGAACGCCATGTGCTCCGCATTTGCGAAGCCGTGGGACACTTCGCCGCTCGCGGGGGTGCGATCTGCGCTGTCGTTGCTCATGCGTTGCCGCTCGCGTGAAGGATCCGGAGTGAGGGCCGCTCGACCGTTCGGCCGCGCGGAGAATAGCAAGTGTGTTCCGCGTTCCGGGGCCCGATGACTCTCCCCCGTTCGCGACGCCTCCGGTATCCTGTCGCGCCCGCGCGCGGCCTGGCCGCTCCCGTCGCGGGTCCCCATTTCCCACCCGCGTGCGTCCGCCGCCGCCACGCGTTCCCCCGAAGGCCGATCGATGCCCGAGCCGGAAACTACTGCGCGCCCCTCGTCGACTTCGCCCGGCAGTCGCCTTCGCGAAACGATCACGCCGCGGCGCCTGGCGATCGCGGCGGCGACGACCTTCGTCGTCTACGTGCTCGCCGGCTACTTCGTGGTGCCCACGATCGTCGAGTCTCAGCTGGTCGAAGCGATCGAAGCGCAGACCGGGACGCGCCCGGTCGTCGAGGCCGTGTCCTTCGACCCGTTCGGCTGGCGTCTCGAGGTCGCGGGGTTCGCACTCGCCGATCCGTCGGGGGAGGGCGATGCCGTCGCCTTCGACACCCTGGCGATCGACGCGTCGGTCCTCGATTTGCTGATCGCGAATCTCGCCCTCGAAGAGGTCGTGCTCGTCGCGCCCAGGATCTCGGCGGTGATCGACGAGCGCGGTCGGCTCAACTTTCTCGCCTTCGTCCCGGAGCCCGATCCGGCTGCGCCCGAAGACGCGCCCGCGCCCGCAGCCGAAGTCGAAGGCGACCCGGAGGACTCGGGGCTCCTCGTGGTCGACGTGGATTCGATCCGGATCGAGCGGGGCGATGTCCGATTCGAGGATCGCTCCCAGCGCCCGGCGTTCGACGTCGCGGTCGCGCCGCTCGACCTCGAGGTGCAGGGCTTCACGACGCGCGCCGGCGGGACGTCGCCGTATTCCCTCGACGTACGGATCGGCAACGAGACCCACCTCCGATGGCGGGGCACGCTCGGGCTCGACCCGATCCATTCCGAAGGCGAGCTCGCCCTCGAGCGCTTCGACCTGAGGCTGCCCTGGGACTTCCTCTCCGATCGCCTGGCCTTCGAGATCGCGGAAGGCGAACTCGACGCCGGGGCGCGCTACGTGCTCGACCTGAGCGACGGACTCTCCCTCGCGGTGCATGAAGCGCGCGTCGGATTGCGGGACGTCGCCGTTCACGATCCGGCGCTCGAAGAGCCGGTCGTGAAGGTGCCGTCGTTCAGCGTGTCGGGTGTCGAAGCCCGGGTCGATGCGGAGGGGCTCGCCTCGGTCGACGTCGCGGCCATCGAGCTCGATCGAGCACGGGTTCGCTCTCACATCGCCGAGGACGGGGAGGTGCATCTTGCGCGCCTGTTCACGCCGGTGGAGGACGCAACGACGGAGAGCGACGCGGCCGAGCCGAGTGAAGAGGACGCCACCGGATCCGACGCCGACGCCACGCCGTCGCGCAGTCCGGCGATCCGCGTCGCGATGGTCGCGCTTCGCGAGCTCGACATCGCGATCCAGGACCGCAGCCCGGCTCGCCCGGTCGACCTCGTGATCGCCCCCGTCGACCTCACCCTCACCGGCTACGACAGCGCACCCGGAACGGAGCTCGGGGTGGAGCTCACGAGCGGTGTCGGCGAAGCCGGCCGTTTGTCGATCGCCGGTCCGCTCACCCTCGAGCCGTTGACCACCCGGCTCGCAATCGCCGTCGAGGGCCTCCGTCTCGGCGTCTACCAGCCCTACCTGGACGACGTCGCGAAGCTCGACGTCCCGAGCGCCTCGCTCTCCGCGAGGCTCGACGTCGACTATCGCGATGCCGGCGGTGCCCCGGCGATCGCTGCGAAGGGTCGTGTCCAGCTCGACGATCTTTTGACCATCGACCGACGCCTCGAAAAGGCCTTCGTCGAGTGGGGCAGCCTGCGGATCGAAGGCATCGACTACACCTCCGGCCACACCTCCGCGAGCGCTGCCGGGGAGCCGGCCGACCGGATCCGGATCGGGGAGATCGGCCTCGCCGGCGCGCTGGCGCACGTCGTCGTCGGAGCCGATGGCGGGACGAACCTCGACGCGATCTTCGGCGGCGAGCCGGGCTCGACGGAGGACGTGCCGGTCGAAGGGGCCGACGCGCCGCCCTCGAGCGGGCCCGGGCCGCTGCTCGAGATCGCGAAGATCATCCTCGATGACGTTGGCGCGGACTTCTACGACCTCTCGCAGGACCCCCACTTCGAGATCTCCCTCGACGCGCTGACCGGAACGATCGAGGGGCTCTCCACCGAAGACGTCGCGCGCGCGAAGGTCTCCCTCGACGGAAGGGTCGACGACGTCGCGCCGCTGCGGGTCGCGGGACAGATCAACCCGCTCTCCGGCGATGCCTATACCGACGTCATGATCCGCGTGGACGGCGTTTCGATGCCCGCGTTCACGCCCTATTCGGGGCGCTTCGTCGGCTACTCCATCGATCGCGGCAAACTCGACCTCGAGCTCGAGTACAAGCTGAACGCGCGACACCTCGAGGCGTCGAACAACGTGCTCCTCGATCAGTTCGAGTTCGGCGGACGCGTCGAGAGCGAGGACGCGACGTCGCTGCCGGTCGGGCTCGCGGTTGCCGTCATGCGCGACACCGAGGGCAACATCGAGATTCCCCTGCCCATCGAAGGCGACATCGACGACCCCGCGTTCTCGGTCATGGGACTGCTCGGCAAGGCGCTCGTGAACGTGGTGACGAAGGTCGCGACGTCGCCTTTCGCGGCGGTCGCCGGCCTGGTGGGCGCATCCGGCGACGATCTCGCGCAGGTCGCGTTCACCGCGGGCTCCGAGCGGATCTCGGAGGTCGAGGGTGGCGAGCTCGCGAGCTTGATTCCGATCCTCGTCGACCGGCCCGCGCTCCACCTCGAGATCCGCGGTCGCGCCGACCCGGAGGCGGAAGCGGCTGGACTCCGGCGAGAGAAGATCGAAGGGGCCCTGCGTCTCGCCGTCTACGAACGTGCGTCGGCGCGGGAACGCGAAGCCGTCGGAGATCCGGACGCCGTCGTGCTGTCCGAAGACGATCGCCAGGCCGGCCTCGACCGTCTCGCGCGCGAGCGACTCGGAATGCGGGCGCGAGATCTCGTCCCGGCGGAGAGGCTCCCGCCGCGCGGACCCGAGCGCGACCGGGTCGTGGCCGAGGCTGCGCTCGCTTCACTGGCGGCGGACGTCGAGCTGGCCGAGTCGGACTGGCGGAGCCTCGCGCGCTCGCGCGCAGCCGCGATCCAGGCGGCGCTCCTGGCCTCCGCGAAGATCTCCCCGGACCGGCTCTTCCTGGTCGACGTCGAGGTCGGTCCCGTCGCCGAGCAGGGTGCTGTCAGCGCGCTCCTCGAGCTGACCGCCGACTAGCGCGACGGCGACGTCGGTCGCCGATCCGTCGCAGAGTCGACCTGAGGATTGAGGGGGTAAGACTCCAATTCTGCTCGGTTTTCGTTTCGGATGCTTGGGCTTCGGTCCACCATCGGAAGGAAGACCACGCCCAGTCATCGAAATCACTTTTGCGAATCGTTGTGACGGTTAACGTACTGATCCGCATTCAATCGGTGGGCGCGCGAGAGCACCCTCGCCGAACCCTCCAGGAGAGCATTGAAATGGATCCGAACGAAGCGAGCGACATGATCACCGGCCTGGCCGAGACCGCCGGGGGCCTCATCATCGAATACGGACTGAGTGTGGTCGGCGCGATCGTCGTCTTCATCATCGGCCGAATGATTGCAGGCTGGGCACGGTCGAAGATGACGAAGGCCCTCACGATGGCAGGGACCGACGCGTCGCTGATCCCGTTCTTCGCGAGCATGCTCTACTACGTGATCATCGGCGTCGTCCTTATCGCGGTCCTGAACCTGTTCGGGATCGAGACGACGAGCCTGATCGCTGTCTTCGGTGCCGCCGGTCTGGCCGTCGGACTCGCGCTCCAGGGCACGCTCTCGAATTTCGCCGCAGGCGTGATGCTGCTGATCTTCCGCCCGATCCGCGTCGGCGACTTCGTCGAGGTCGCGGGACAGGCGGGCACGGTCAAGGAGATCTCGATCTTCAACACGATCATGCACACCGGCGACAACGTCCGGATCGTGATCCCGAACGCCGCCGTCTACGGCGACACGGTGAAGAACTTCTCCTACAACGACACGCGCCGAATCGACCTCGTCATGGGCATCGGCTACGGCGACGACATCGGCAACGCGATCTCGATCATCGAGCGCGTCATCACCAGCGACGAGCGGACCCTGTCGGACCCCGCGCCCACCGTCGCGGTCGCCGAGCTGGCCGACTCCTCGGTCAACCTCGTCGTCCGCCCCTGGTGCGCCGCCGGCGACTACTGGGGCCTCCGCTGGGACCTCACCCGCAAGCTCAAGGAAGAGCTCGAAGCGGGCGGCTGCAACATCCCGTTCCCGCAGACGGACGTGCACGTCATCGACATGCCCGCCCGCTAGCCCTCGAACAAGCGTTTAACACTTGCCGACCGCCCCGTCGGGGACTTTCGATCGCCCGCCGATCGTAGGCGCACGGCTGCCGTTCGCGCCACCAGGCGCGTGCTCTCGGGCTCGCGTTGTTCGGATCGTCGGGTCTTTCTGTCATGATGCACGGAGCGGTGGGTGGGGGGTCGACTTCGCTCGGGC